>WNGR01000329.1_pt1 | contig 64884 bp, 63 predicted proteins | sample 5407581 | NCBI WGS metagenome assembly WNGR01 (sample SAMN13153383, study PRJNA577476) | soil metagenome | isolation source: 80 cm soil or saprolite under Garry oak tree replicate 2 | place: USA:California | collected 2016-06-15
TCACCATCCAGGCCATCAACCCAGACACCGGCGAGCTGCTGACCGCAACCGCCTGACCCGCCGCCACCACCCCCGGTGGCGCTGCCGCGCCACCGGGGGATGCCCCGTGCCCAGCTAAAGTCCGATTTTCGGACCAGCCACACGATCGGCGGCCTGTCCGCGCCCAGCCCGCTCACCCTGAAGATCACGCTGACCCAGCCCGCCAGCGATTTCCTCAGCATCATGGCGGTCCCGTTCAACTCGGCCCGGCCGGTGGAGTACGACTCCTACGTGCCGGACAGCGCCCAGTGGCGTTCGCACACGATCTCTGATGGCCCGTACCAGATCGCCGCCTACGTGCCCGGAAAGTCGATCACGCTGACGAAGAACCCGGCCTGGAAGCAGCCGTCGGACCCGCTGCGTCACCAGTACGTGAACAAGATCACGGTGACCATGGGGACCGCATCGTCGCAGACCGAGATCGCGGACTTGCAGGCGAACAGCGCAGACCTCGGCCTGGGGGATCTGCAGGTGCCGCCGACCTCCATCCCAGCCATGCTGGCCAGCCACGACCAGCGGCTGCACATCTGGCCGAACAGCGCGCTCAACCCTTACCTGTGGTTCAACCTGCGCAGCCCGGACAGCGGCGGCGCGATGGGCAAACTGCTGGTCCGCCAGGCGGTCGAGTATGGGGTGGACAAAGCCGCCCTGCAGAAGGTGCTTGGCGGGCCCTCGATCAACAAGATCGTCTCGACCGCGATCCCGCCCGGCAACCTGGGATACAAGCCGAACAACCCATACCCGACCCCGGGCAACCAGGGCGACGCGGCCAAGTGCAAGTCGCTGCTCGCCCAGGCTGGCTACCCGAATGGTCTCAGCGTGGTCTTCATGTACCTCAACGACCCGGTTGGCACCTCCATCTTCCAGTCGATCCAGGGGAGCCTGGGCAACTGCGGGATCAAGCTGAAGGGCAAGCCGGAGAACGGTTCCACCTTTGGCGCTGACCTGGGCGATGCCCCGAAGAACAACCAGCCGAACCAGTGGGACATGGCCCCGGCCAGCTGGACTCCTGACTGGTTCGGGAACAACGGGCGCACCTTCATACAGCCGCTCTTCTACACCAACTGCGTGCTCAACAGCCCCAACTTCGGTTGCTACAGCAACAAGACCGTGGACGCCCTGATAAACAGCGCGCTGAAGGCCCCGTCGGCGGCAGCGGCCGGGCAGTTGTGGGAGCAGGCTGATGCAGCCGTGATGAAGGACGCGGTCATCGTCCCGATGATCGACGCCTACATCCCTCAGTACGCGAGCAGCCGGGTCAAGAGTGCGGGCCTGGCCACCGCGAACTACAACGAGGGGGTCTACGGGCCGGACATCACCAACGTGTGGCTCAGCCCGCCACATCCCTAATCCGTGCCGCGTCCGGTGGCGGAGGGTACCGAGGCAGGTGCCCGGCCCGCCGCCACCGGCGCAGACGGAGCGCCAGGGCCGTCGTCGTAGTAGAACTGACCACCGCGCAGCAGCGAGACGCCGGCGCCGATGACGGACATGGCCGCGGCCGCACTGAACACGATGATCAGCCCATGGTGGAACGGCCCCGAAATCAGGTGCGGGAAGAACTGGGTTCCGGTCAGCGCCGCCACCTTCTGGTGCGGGAGCGCGGCGAGCACCCCGGAGCCGCGCAGCAGATGGGCGACCGGGTTGTAGCCAAGCAGGGCGGCGAACACCGTGCTTACCGGCGGCAGGTGGCTGACCCTCGCCGCAACCTGCATCGGCACACCCTGGGCGTGGAGCCCGGCGGCAAGAGTCTGCGGCAGCGTCGCTGCCAGCCCAGCGATCATCAGCGAAAAGAAGATGCCGATCGACAGCGACATGCCGGAGTTCTGGAACGTGGACCGCATACCGGAGGCGGCCCCACGATGCCGGGCGGGCACACTGCTCATGATCGCGGAGGTGTTGGGAGAGGCGAAAAGCCCGGAGCCGATGCCGCTGCCAAAGATGATCAGCGCGAACACCCAGTAGGGGAAGTCAACGGGAAGCAGCATGAGCCCTGCGAATGCGCACGCCGCCACCAGCAGTCCTGCCGTAGCGAACAGCCGTGGGCCGAACCGGTCGGACAGGTATCCCGACACCGGGCCCGCCACCAGGAAACCGCAGGTCAGCGGCAGCATGTAAATGCCTGCCCAGAGCGGCGTGACCGAGTACGCGTACCCGTGCAGCGGCAGCCAGATCCCGGCCAGCCAGATGACCAGCATGAACTGGAGCCCGCCGCGGGCGATCGAGCCAAGCAGGCTGGCGGCGTTCCCGGCCGCGAAAGCCCGGATGGTGAACAGCCCCATGCGGAACATCGGCTCCGCGATCTTCGTTTCGAGGACGCAAAACGCAGCCAGCAGCGCAACCCCGCCCGCCAGCCCGCTGAGCACCCACGGGTTGGTCCATCCGGTCGGGTGCCCGCCATAGGGCTGTATGCCGTAGGTGATGGCAACAAGCAACATCCCGGCCCCGAGCGCGAAAGTGATGTTGCCGGCCCAGTCGATCCTTGCCCGGCGTGTGGTGGCGATCTCGCGCAGGCTCCGGTAGGACCACAGCGTGCCGAACACCCCGATCGGCACATTCACCCAGAACACCGCGCGCCAGTCCCAGGCGGCCAGCACGCCGCCGAGCAGCAGGCCGACGAACAGGCCGGAGATGCCGGCGATCTGGTTGATGCCGAGCGCCATGCCACGCTGGCGGGCAGGGAACGCATCGGTCAAGATGGCGGCCGAGTTCGCCATCAGCATGGAGCCACCGAACGCCTGCGCCATCCGCCAGCCAATAAGCCACAGTGCCCCGGCCCCGGCGGTGAGCGGATCGAACGAGAGAGCGACCGAGGCCAGCGTGAAGACGACGAAGCCCAGGTTGTAGATGCGGACCCGGCCGAACATGTCACCGAGCCGGCCGAGCGTGACCACGAGCACCGCCGTGACCAGCAGATAGCCAATGATCATCCAGAGCAGGTAGCTCACGTTGTGCGGGTCGAGGGGGTCAAGCCGGATGCCACGGAAAATCGCGGGCAGCGAGATGATCACGATCGAGGCGTCAATCGTCGCCATCGTCATGCTGAGCGTCGTGTTGGAGAGCGCCACCCACTTGTAGCGGCTGCCCGGCCCGGAGGCGCCCGCCGAGGGCGAGCGGGCACCATTCCCCGCCGCCGTCAGTCCCAGATCGCCCGCATCAGCCACGTCACCCCAGCCTACCCAGAATTACTTGCATGACCGCAACTAGTTACCGGCAGCTGGCTGGTCACTGGTCAGGTGAGCACGTGCGAGGGCAGGACCGGCGCGCTGCTAGACGCGGCCGCGGGCCATCGCGATAAGCCGGTCCAGCACGGCGCCGCTGCTCACCCGCAGCCCGTCGTGCTCGTACTCACTGGTCACCCAGGCTTTCAGGCCCCGGATCGCTGCCGCGGTCGGCACCGAGAACTCCGCTGGCACGTACATGTCGTTGAAATACACGGCCGCGGCCACGGGGACCTCGTTGGCGGCGAGGCGGGAGACGTCGTAGAGCGGGGGCCAGTCTTCGCGTTCGGCCAGTCTGTCCGCTGCCGCGCGCAGCGGGCGGAGCACGGGGTCAAGGTCGAACATCCAGGGATAGATCATCTCGCCGGTGAACTGCAGCGGTTCGTCCCCTTCGAGGGCGGTGGCGGGATCGAACTCCCGGAACTCCGCCAGGACGCGCTGCGCCGCCCAACGGGTGGCGGCGCCCTGGGCATAGCAGGGTTCATGCAGCACCGCGTACAGGGGACCAGCGGCGAAGCTGAGGCGTGACTGGGCAGCCTGGAGGAAAGCATCCGACAACTGGCCGCCCGCGAACGGGTGCTCCAGCAGGTAATGAAGTTCGTGGCTGCCCGTGCTGGCGCCCAGCGACTGGCCGAGTGACTGGAACGCCTCGACGGTCAGCCGCGCGCCGTTGGGCAGCAGCGCCTGCGTCTCCCGCAGGTGGCGTGCGACGCGGCGAGCCTGCTGCACATCTGCCGGGTACCGCTCGTAGTGCGCCTTCGTCTTCGCCCGGACTCGCGGGTAGGTCATCCGGTAGACGTCCTCGGCGGTTGCCGCCAGCCCGGGCAGCCCGCCGGTGAGGAACGCCTCCCTGATGCCCTCGGGGCGAACGAGAGGTAGGTCACCGTGCAAAAGCCACCGAAGCTTTGCCCCAGCACGCTCCACGGCTCGCCTCCGGCGAGTTCTCGCCGGATCACCTCGGCGTCGGCAACGATCGCATCCGCCCGGAAATGCGAGAGGTAGGCGGCCTGCTCACGACCTGTTCCGGCAGCGCCGAGGGTAAGCCGGTTCGCCGGGGTGGAACGGCCGGTGCCGCGCTGATCGAGCAGCAGCACGCGGTAGTCGTCGAGGGCACGGTTGAGCCAGTTGTCCCTGCCCGATGGGCGTAGGCCACCGAATCCTGGCCCGCCCTGCAGGAACAAGAGCCATGGCAGGCCGGCGCCGGCCTTGTCGACCGCGACCACTTCGCGGGCGAACACCTCGATGTGCTGCCCTGCGGGCTGGCTGTGATCGAGCGGAACCGAGAAGGTGCGGTCGGTCACCACGGTGCCGGGCTGCTGGTAGGTGATCATGGCCTTACCTTGCCTTACCTTGCCTCACCTGACCTCAGTTGAGGAAGTAACTGCTGCCACCGCTCTGCGGGTTGGTGACCTGCGCCACCACCGAAACCTTGCCAGCCTGCGCGAAGATGAGCGTCAGCGTGATGTCCTTGCCGCCATGCAGCGGGGGCACCCCGGTGAGGAGCATGTGGATGCCGTCCGGCACCATCGCGACGGTCGAGTGAGCAGGGATGGGAACAGCCGTCACGGTGTGCATCGCCGGCGCGCCCGGGCTGTCCGCCACCCGGAAGGCCACCTGCCCGCCCACGCTCGTCCGGGCCGCCAGCAGCCGGTCGGCGGGACCGTTGTTCCGGATGACCACGTAGGCGACGGTGGTCCCCGGCGTCTGCGAGACGGGCACGTAAGCGGTGGCAAGCTGTATCGACGACGACGCTCCCGCCCGGCCCGCGCACCCAGCCAGGCCGGCGGCCACCACAGTGAGCAGGCTGGCCGCGCTCACCGCGCGCAGTCCCCGCAGCACCCGCCGTGCCCGCGCACGCCGGCGGCCACACTGGCCCGCGGTGGCTGAACTCCCGTTCCCCATCTCTGTTCGCATCCTCACCCCGTGTCCGGCACCGCCCGGCATATCAGCGTAGGGGCCGGCCATCACGATAGCCGCTGCGGGCGGTGCCAGCGGCCACCCGCGTCCCGCTCCAGCGGCCACCCGCGTCCCGCTGGCCGGCGCTGTGCCAGCGGGACGCCTGGCCGGCCGTCACGAGAAGTCGCGCAGCAGCGGCCACGCCCGTGCCCAGGACGTTTTCAGCCCCGTCACGACGTAGACCGGCACGCCTTGCTCGTCATCAGCCACGCCGATTCCGTTATGGAAAACTGTTATTTGCCGGACGGAAGAGAACAGCCGGCGCAGCAGCGCAGGGTCGATGTTGACAGCAATGGCCGACCGGGCGCGGGCCGGCGGCGGGCCCCAGTACCAGAAGTTGTTGGCGCCGCTGTACACAGCGGGCAGGCCGTCGGCGGGGCCATACCGGGCGATGGCGCCGGCCTCACCGTAGTTGCCCGCCAGGATCGTGGCCGCCGCCCGCTGATCCGGCGGCAGAGCGCGGTACTCGCGGGCGACCAGGGCGACCAGCCTGGGCCAGGCAATGGTCTCGCCGAGGTCATAGTTGATCTTCTGAAGCGGGACCGAGTGCAGCGCCCTGGCCGGCAGCATCGGCAGCGCCACCAGCAGGGCCACAGCGGTGCACAGGGCCAGCCCTGTGACCAGCGCTGCCGTGCCGCCGGCCAAGCGGACCACATCCCGCCCGGCCGCTGCTTCCCGGCCACGGGACAGCCACTGCTCCAGGGGCACGGAGCCCGCCGCGAACAGGAACGTGTACACCCCTCCCGCGTAATACGGCTTCCCGCCCAGCACAAAGAACGCGAACAGGGCCAGCGCCGCCGCGATGCCCAGTGGCTGGAACCGCTGCCCAGCCCGGCTCCGCAGGCACCAGGCGAGCCCCGCGATCCAGACCGGGGTGAGCACGAACCCGGTGTAGAGGATCTGGGCGGGCCAGTAGACCGCCCGGTTGTGTCCTGCCTGCTGGGACAGGACCTGGAAGACGGCCAGGTTCGGCCAGCCATGCATGGCCTGCCAGATCACGTCGGGCGCCGCTGCAGCGGCCGCGATCAGCGCGCCCACGAGCAGGAAGCGGCTCCGCAGCAGAGACCGGGCCGGGGTCAGCAGAAATCCCGCGATCACCGCCGCGGCGAGCATGCCGACCGTCCATTTGGCCTCCGACGCGGCCCCCACGCAGGCACCCACGGCGATCCACCACCGCGGGTTCTGTGAAGAAATTAGCCGCATAACGAATAGCAGCATGAGACTCCAGAACGCGAAGTCCAGCGTCGTCGTGGTGACCAAATGCATGGCGGCCAGGTACTCTCCGCACGTCGCGGTGGCGAGCGCGGCCAGAACCTGGCCGGTGCGCCCGGCGCCGGCAATGCGGCTCATCGCCGCGGTCAGGACCGTCAGCACCGCGAGCAGGAGCGCGGGAAACAGCCGCAGCCCGGCGAGGGAGCCGCCGAAGATCTCGCTGGCCAGCCGCGCGGTCAGCGGCGTCAGTGGTGGCTGGTCCACGTAGCCGAAGCTGGGGTGCTGGCCCGCCTGCAGGAAGTACAGCTCATCCCGGTGGTATCCGTAGCGGGCGCTGACAGCCATCTCGACAGCGAAGGCGCCGACCGCCACGGCGGCGATCGCGAGCCGCGGTGCGCGGGTGCGGGGCGTGTCAGCGGGCGGCGTCCGGCCATCCTGGGCGTGGGCGGTCTCGGCGGGCGGCGCCCCGGCGGGTGGCGCCCCGCCGGGCGAGACCGTTTGGACGCGGGCGGGAAGCTGGAGGTTTGGGGTGTGCGGCACGCTAAAAATGCTGCCGCAGGGAGGGGCCCGGCCACATCGGCCGTGCGGGCGATCCTGCGAAATCAGCATTCCGGCTATCCAATGGCCAGCGCGGCGGGGCGTGTCCGCCGCTGGTCTGACTGCTGAGATCAGCCTCACGATTGATTCGCCGGTGGCAGTGCCCGCCGTAACATCGGGTCGTGAAAAGGCTGGCCGTCGCGCTGGCGGCGCTGCCGCCACGAGTGCAGGACCTGCTGCTCGCGGTCGCCCTCACCGTGATCGACGTGGCCACGCTGGTGCCGTACCGGTCGCAACTGCACCCGTTCTGGGCCGCCGTGGTCCTGGTCGCCGCCGAGACCATGCCCTTGGCTGTACGGAGTTCCTGGCCTGCGCTTACGTTCCTCCTGGTGGGCCTGCCACGGGTCAGCTACGACCTGATCGGGCTGCACTTCGCGCCGCTGCCGCTGGGGCCTGCGTTCGCGTTCTTCACCGTGATCGACCGCAGCCGCCCATTGGTCCGCCGCGTGGTCACCGTCGTCCTCGTACTGGGCATGATCATGTCCCAGCTTCAGCCCGGCCACAGCGAGCCGTACGACATCACGGTGGCCGGCCTGATCTTCCTGACCGCCTGGATGGCGGGCGTGCTCAGCCGTACCCGCCGCGCCTACATAGCCGAAGTCGAGGCGCGGGCGGCCCGGGCGGAGGCAGAACGGGACGCGGAGACCGCGCGTGCCGCCATGGCTGAGCGGACCCGGATCGCACGTGAGCTGCATGATGTTGTCGCGCACCACGTCAGCTTGATGGCGGTGCAGGCAGAGGCGGCGAGCTCGGTGCTGCCGGGCCGCCCCGCCGACGCCGCCCGGTCGGTGGAGATCATCGGGGCGACCGCCCGGCAGGCGCTGACCGAACTGCGGCGGTTGCTGGGCGTGCTCCGCAGGCCCGGCGAGGAAGCCCTGACCGCGCCCACGGCATCGCTCGCCGAGATCGGGACCGTGCTGGACCAGGTCCGGGGGAGTGGCCTCCCGGTCGATTTCACCGTGCGGGGTGAACAGCGCCCGCTCAGTCCCGGCACGGACCTTGCGGCCTACCGCATCATTCAGGAGGCACTGACCAACACCGTGCGGCACGCCCCCGCCGCGCATGCCGCCGTGACCGTGGGCTATGAGCCGGGCTTCGTGACCGTGCACGTCACCGATCCGGGCCCGGCCCCGCCTGGCCCGGCCCCTTCTGCGCTGGCTCCTTCTGCGCTGGCTCCTTCTGCGCTGGCCGCGCCGGCGCTGGCGGAGTTGAATGGTGCCGTGCGTTCCACGCCCGGGAATCCTGGATTCGGCCTCGCCGGGATCGTCGAGCGAGTCGCCTCGTGCGGAGGGACGCTGACCATAGGGCCCACCGAGAGCGGTGGGTTCGCCGTTACCGCCCGGCTTCCCACACCATGAGAGATCACCCCGGGGACCCAGCGAGGAGCGGACATCCCGGCTCCGGCACGCTGAGCGGTGCCCTGCCCCCCGCCCAGATCCGGGTGCTGGTGGTGGATGACCAGGATCTTGTCCGGGCGGGGTTCTGCGTCATCCTCGACGCCGCAGAGGGGGTCCGCGTCGTGGGTGAGGCGGGCAACGGCGCAGAGGCGGTCGCGGCGGCGCGCGCCCTGGACCCGGATGTGGTGCTCATGGACATCCGCATGCCGGGCATGGATGGGCTGGAGGCGACCCGCCAGATCGCGGGCCGCGCGGAGGGCGGCCCCAAGATTGTCATCCTCACCACGTTCGACCTCGACGATTACGTGTATGAGGCGCTGCGCGCCGGTGCCAGCGGATTCCTGCTCAAGGACGCCCCGCGGCATGACCTCATCGCCGCCGTGCGCGCGGCCGCGGCAGGCGATGCCATGCTCGCACCCTCGGTGACCCGCCTGGTCATCGAGACCTTCGCGCGAAGGCCCCCGGCGATGGCACCCTCACCCTCCCGGCTGGCCTCCCTCACCGCCCGGGAACGCGACATCCTCGGGCTGATCGCCCGGGGCCGCAGCAACGCCGAGATCGCCGCCGATCTCGTGGTCAGCGAGGCGACTGTCAAGACGCACGTGAGCCGCCTGCTGGCCAAGCTCGGTCTCCGCGACCGGGTACAGGCAGTGATCCTCGCCTACGAAACCGGCGTCGTAGTCCCCGGCACCCCGCCCGGCTGACCGCACTCAGAGGAGCGCCAGCCGCCAGTCTTGGCCGACAAGGTCGTGGCCGAAGCTGTGATGGGGCGCCTCTGCCACGAGCTCGAACCCCGCCTGTTCATAGATCCGGCGGGCGGCATGGAGGACGTCGTTGGTCCAGAGCGCCATTTCGCGGTACCCGGCCCGGCGGGCGAAGGACACGCACTCGCTCACCAGCCGCGCGCCGATGCCCAGGCCGCGAGCCCTGGGCTCGACCAGCAGCAGCCGCAGCTGCGCGGTGGTGCCGGTCTTGCGCATGCAAAAGACGCACCCGGCAGGCCCGCCGTCCACTTCGGCAATCCAGCAGGCCTCACGCGAGCGGTCGCCACGGCCGGCGTATTCCGCGACGATCCGGGCCACGAGCGCCTCGAAGGTTTCGTCCCAGCCATACTCGGCGGCGTAGAGCGCGCCATGGCGCTGCACGACCCAGCCCAGTTCGCCGGGTGCCGGCGGCCGGAGCACCACCGCAGCTGGCCGGGCCCTGCCCCCGATGAGTTCGCGGATGGTGGTCATTGCTTCGGTAAGGCTCCTGCGGCCGTCCCCGGTAAGCGCGGCGAGCAGGCCCCGGATCTGCTGGCCCGAGAGTGCGTCGAGCCTGGCGAAGGCAGCCCGGCCAGCGCTCGTCGGGCCGATGACCTGGCGACGCGCATCCTCGGGTGAGCGAGCCCTCGTCACCAGCCCGTCGGCCTCGAATCTGGCCAGGATGCGGCTCAGGTAGCCCGGGTCGATGTCGAGCCAGTGCCGCAGCCGGGTCACTTCGGCCCGGTCTTGGCGGGCAAGCTCGAAGATGATCCTTGCCTCCGTGAGCGAGTACGGGGTGTCCAGCAGCCCCTCCCGCAGCAGCCCCAGCACGTTGGTGTAGAAACGGTTGAACTCGCGCACGGCCGCGACCTGGGCGTCAGGTACATGAGCCTGCTCCTGGTCCGCGGGCCTGGAAGCCTCTGGCACAGCGCCTGCCGCCTGCGTGATCTGTGCATCAGTGGCGGGCATGGGTACCTGCCAAAGTCAATGAAATAATTGACATAGTCAAGAATATTGGTCGCCCGGCTCCGTCTCGTCAAGTGCCCGGCACTCACCCAGAGACACAGACCTGGACGTTAGATGCCCCTCCGCACCCGGTGTGCTCTATGGGCATGCCGTTCTCCTCACGTCAGCAGAACTGAATGACATTCCATGACGATGGCGGCAAGCCGAGCGTCAGCGTCCCGGAGTCGATGGACGCTGGGCCCCCGCGGCGTGGCGTCACCCGGCCGGGATCGGCGGCCGTGTTCGTGGCGCCGGAGTCCCGCAGCGCCGTGCCGAGGGCCAGCTTCGCCGCCTGGGCGAACGGGTAGAAGGTGGTTTGCCGCCAGGCGGGGCCGCCCGGTTCGGTGCGGATCGGCGCGATCACGTTGGCCAGCTGGGCCTGGCAGGCAATGGCGACCCGGTCCGCGTGCGACAGCAGCGAGATCAGGAAGGACCCGACCACGACGGCGTCGGTGACGCTGTAGCTGTCCTCGATCAGCCGCGGGGCGTGCTCCCACTTCAGCGAATTTTCGCCACCGAACCGGTGCATGTACCAGACGTTCCACTCTTCGAAGGATCCGCTTGCTGCTGCGCAGCCTCGCCTTGGCGTAGTCGGCGACCGCGATCACCTCGTCGATGTGGGCGTCCATCTCCCGGCCAGTTTTCGACCCCGGCGCTCACCACGATCGCGCCGGACAAACAGCGGGTCGCCGAACTCGCCATCGGCCTGCTCGAGAGCTGGATCGGCGGCGGCCGGCCCCCAGAGCCAAGAACCGCCTGCGCCGACTTCACCCTGCTGGTCAGGGAAAGCACTGTCCGCGGCTGAACCCCTGGCAGGCGCACAAAGCGGCAAACACTGATCCAGACCACGCGAGATCCAGTTCGGCGGACGCGGTATGCGGCGGCAGCCAGCAAGACCAGCCCACCGGCGGCCCGCCACGTCCATCCCGGGATGGCGGGCCCTGGCCCCGGGCCTGGCCCGGCCCGGAATTCGAGCTTGGTCGCGGCGGCGACGCCGAGATTGGCCCTTCCCGGAGAGATCCGTGTGGCAGCGACCACGACGATGTCACTGAGGTACGCGCCCGGTTCTGCGTCCCCTGGCACGGTCAGGTCAAGGGGAATCCAGGTCTCATGATGAGGTGAAAGCCGGACGCTGGGGCCGGTCATGTGGACCCAGGAGGGCGGGACAGCCCGGCCTGGACCCTGAGATAGCCGTTCCACTCGCACAGTGACCGCTTCGGTCTGGGTCCCGGGTGTTGATGACGGCTACCGATGGCAGGGTGTAACTATTTCCCGGGTGTGCCACGCGCCCGAGGCGCACCGGGCCATTCGGCCGCTGGCCGGTTATGCGGCCCGGACCTGGGAAGGACGTTCTGGTCAATGTCAGCGAGTGAAGGGATCAGCTGTGGCGGCCAAGTTCGTCCTGAAGAAGGGGACAACTGGAAAGTTCCACTTCAACCTCGTGGCTACCAACGGTCAGGTGATCGCCTCGTCCGAGTCGTACGAGAGCAAGGCCGCGGCGCTCAACGGGATCGACTCCGTGAAGAAGAACGCTCCAGTTGCCGAGGTTGACGACCGGGCAACCATGTAACGCAACGTGGCCGACCCGGAAGCCGCGCGGTTTAGAGCTTGATCTCCCGGCCGATGGACTGATTTCGGGCCGCCGAGATGACCAGCGCCGCTGCGGCGGCATCTTGCACCGCCAACCCGACGGACTTATACAGGGTGATCTGCTCTGGCGCCTGGCGCCCGGGTTTGGTTCCGGCGATGAGCTCACCAAGCTCGGCGTGGACGTCGTGGGCGGTGATCACACCGTCGTGAATGGGCTGGAGCAAGTCGTTGCTGCCCGCAGGAAACGGTGCCAGCGCAGCCTGCCGCGATTCCACGCACACCACGGCATCGCGCACGGTGGCGTCGTCGACTTCCCGGCCGGCCGGGTTGTAGCCCACCGAGGTGACATGCACCCCAGGGGTGAGCCAGGGTCGCTGGATCACCGGTTCGGTGGCGTGGGTGGTGGCGCAGGCGATGTCGGCGCCTTGCAGGGCGTCGCGGTAGGACGGTACCGCCACTATCTCGGCCGGAAGGGCGCCCGACAGTTCGCGAGCCAGGGCGTCGGCCTTGGCGTGGTCCCGGCCCGCGATCCGGATCTGGCGGATGGGCCGGACCCGGCACATCGCCTGGGCGTGCGACCGCGCCTGCGCGCCGGTCCCGAGGATGGCCAGCACGTGTGCGTCGGGACGGGCGAGCAGCCGCGCCGAGAGCGCCGAGCAGGCGCCGGTCCGCGCGGCAGTGATGGCGGTCCCGTCCAGCAGGGCAACCGGCTGGCCGGTGGCAGGATCAAAGGCGACGATCACCGCCTGATGCGTGGGCAGGTCACCGCCCGCGTTATGCGGGAACAGTGACACCAGCTTGGTCATCAGTGCCTGAGCAGACGGCAGGTAGCCGGGCATCGCGGCCAGCAGTCCCTCATGCTCGGGTACCAGCGCAGCGACCCGGTCGGGGACCGAAGCCCTCCCGGCGCTGAGGTCCGCCATCGCCGCCGCCAGCGCGTCGATCAGTGTGTCCACATCGAGCAGCGCCTCGACCTGGTCACGGCTGAGAACAAGCACCGCACCGGCCTCCCCCTGTGGCTTTCAGCCGCGGACGATGGCGGTGCCCATCAGGCCGAGCGGCGGCGAGCCGAGACTGAGCAGCGCAGCATGGAATCGCCGGAGCGAGAATCCCGCACCCCACTGTTTGCGCGCCTGCTCACGCAGCCTCATGATCTCCAGCTTGCCCCACGTGTAGCGGCCATACGTGGGGTCGAAGGCGGCCCGCCGGGCCTCGGAGAGGGCGGCGGGGCCGGACAGGTGGGTGTCCGTCTCGAATCTGCGGGCACCTTCCTCGATGGTCATGCCGGCGGTGTGGACCCCGATCGCGCACGCGAACCGGGTGACCCGCACCAGCGCCTCCAGCCATACCCCCACCGCGAAGCGGGGGTCGTCGGCGGCGAAGCCTTCCTCCACGGACAGTTCCTCGGCGTAGTGGGCCCAGCCCTCGATGAACACGCTGGACTGGAGCGTGCGCCGGACCGCTGTGGGCGCGTGCCGGACCGCGCGGAAATGCGAGAAGTGCCCGGGCGCCACCTCATGCACGGTGATGCCCGGCAGCGTCGTTTCGCTGAACACCTCCAGCCATTCCTCTTGCTCTCGCTCGGGCCACGACGGATCCGGCGGCGTGATGTGGTACCAGGAGGGACCTTCCGGCTCTCCCGGCGCAGCTGGCGACATCATGGCCATGGCCCAGCGGCGTGACTCAGGCGCAAGCCCGACCCGGCACTCACCGTCGTGGTAAGGAACCAGGTCCCGCTCCTGGCAGAACGCGATCGCCCGCTCGGTCCAGCGCCGCGCGGCAGCGAGGACACCGTCGGCGTCCGGGTGGTCGCGGACAAGCTCACGGGCCACATCCAGCGCTGGCCGGGCGGGGTCGATCCGCGCGCAGCTGTTGGCGAGCAGTTCCCGCAGCCTGTCCCGCTCGGTCTCGGCCTGCTCGGCGAGCAGCACGAGATCGACCTCCATCCTTTCGGCGCTGCCCAGCAGGGCGGAAAGACCGCTGGGCCCCAGCGCTGGGTCCGGGTCACCGCTGTCAGCCGCCTGCTGGACGTGGTCGACGAGCCGTGCATGGGCGGCCAGCGCGGCATCGGCGATCGCCGGTGGAATGCCCGAGGGGATACCAGCCGCCAGCCCCCTGATCCCGCCCACCAGTGCGGAGGCCACCGGCTTGTTCACCCGGTCGAGCGACGCCAGGGCCGCATCGATGGCGTCCGGCCAGTTTGCGAGATGCTCGGCACGGGCCCGGTCCCGGCTGTCCTGCGGGGCGTACTCACGGTCGTAACACGCCAGATCCAGCCCGCTCAGATGAAGCAGCGGGTTGCTACGGTGCAGTTCCAGTTCACCGTAAACGACCTGGGCACGATCCTCGAAGGCAGCCAGGTGCGTCTCGTCGTGCGGGTCATCCAGCACATCGCCATTGCTGGCGGCATCCGCCAGGCGGGCCAGGCCGGTGCGGACCCCTTCCGGCGACAGGTCCTGGACGAGGCCGTCGTACTCGTGGCGTCCGCAATATTCACGCACCTCGGCGACGTCAAGGTCGCATACCGCCCGTAGCCGGGGAGAGAGATCATCCATAGCCACGACGCTACCGTGCACCACCGACTGGCGCGACGGCTGCGCACAACTGGATGATCAGGGTGCCTCCCCAGCCTTGCCCGGGCCACTTTCCACGACATAGATGCCAAGCTGGCTGCCTTCGCTGCTGGGCAGCGGGGCAGAGCAGGCCTGGGCCGTGAAGTGGGCGTAGACGGGGGTGAACTGGTTCGGCGGGAAGATCTTGAGCCAGTGAGCGGTGACAGGCACGCATTGTGACGCGGCGAAGTTGCCCGCGTCGGCGACCTGCAGGATGGCGTGCGCGACCTCACCCGGGTTGAGCGTGACCGCTGTGGGCCCGGCCGCCGGGTTGCGGGTGGCGGCCCGGCCGAGCTGGCTTCCCGGATCGCCGGTCACGAAGGAAACGCCCGGATACCCGTAGAGCGTGCACTGGCTGGTGGACACGTTGGTGAAGTCGATCGGGTAGTACACGCTTCCCGCCGCGCCGCTGGACTGGGCGGTGTTCACCACCGCGTGGAGCGCGGACGACGAGCACTGGGTAGCCGCCGCCGGCGGGCTCGCCGCTGGAGTGGACGCGCCGGGGCCGGGTGCGGTGGCCCCGCTGGCAGCGGCAGGCCCGCTGGCAGGCGCAGACGCGGCAGGGGTGGAGGGGCTGGGAGACGCAGAAGCGCATCCGGCTGCCAGCGCCGCGGCGCACAGCAGGACGGCCATGGCCACGGTGTGGCGGGCGGCGGACAATGTCATCACTGGTGGTCCCCCCTTCCGGAGCGCACCGTGTGGTGCGCTGATGGCAGATCGCTGTCCGTAACTGAAATATACGGATGGTACAAACGATCTCGGTGTCAGATACGACGCGCGGACGGCCGTGCTGGTTGCAGGCGGGAAACTATTACCACAGACGGCAAATCCAGCGAAGGAGCGCCGCATGATGCCGCACGGCTCCACCTTCACTACCCGCCCCCAGCTTGCCGGCACATTCGGCATGGTCGCCTCCACCCACTGGCTTGCGTCGGCGGCGGGGATGGCTGTCCTGGAGAAGGGCGGGAACGCGTTCGACGCCGCTGTTGCGGCCGGCCTGGTGCTGCAGGTCGTCGAACCGCACATGAACGGGCCAGCGGGTGAGGTGCCGGTCATCGGCTACCACGCCGGGCACGGCGAAGTGTTCGTGCTGGACGGCCAGGGACCCGCTCCGGCTGCGGCCACGCCCGGCGCGTTCAGTGCGCTTGGCCTCGACCTCGTTCCCGGGGCCGGCCTGCTGGCGGCCTGCGTCCCGGCCGCCTTCGGCACCTGGATGCTGCTGGCCACGCACGGCCGCCTGCCACTGCGGGAGGTGATGGAGTACGCGATCGGCTACGCCCGGGACGGCTACCCGGTCTCTCCCGGGGTCACCGCGGACATCTCGGTCATGTCTGCGGTGTTCCGGGAACACTGGCCCACGTCGGCTGAGATCTACCTGGCGAACGGAGTGCCAGAACCGGGCACCCGTTTTGCGAATTCTTTTCTGGCTGCGACCTATGGACGGATCCTGGCGGAGGCGGAGGCGGCCGGGGGAGACCGCGACCGCCAGATCGAGGCGGCACGGCGGGCGTTCTACGAGGGATTCGTGGCCGAACAGATCGGCGCCTACCTGGAGTCGGCGGAGGTGATGGACGGCACCGGTGAGCGGCAGCGGGGCCTGCTGGGCGCTGATGACCTGGCCGGGTGGCGCGCGAGCGGGGAGGATCCGGTCCGGTTCGACTACCGGGGCCTGACCGTCTGCAAGACCGGGCCCTGGGGGCAGGGGCCGGTCTTCCTCCAGCAGCTGTCGCTGCTCGCGGGATTCGATCTGGACGCCATGGAGCCCGGGGGAGTGGATTACATCCATACCGTGGTTGAGTGCGCCAAGCTGGCCTTCGCCGACCGGGAGGCCTGGTACGGAGATCCCCGTTTTGCCAGTGTTCCCCTCACGGATCTGCTCTCACCCGGGTATGCGGCACAGCGGCGGGCGCTGGTGGGTGCCGCTGCCTCAGGTGAATTGCGTCCGGGCAGCCCTGGTGGCGCGACGCCGCGGTTGCCAGGGTTCGCGACCGGCACGGGGCGGGCACGAGCGGGCACGCAGGGATGGGCGGGGGAGCCGACGCTGGCGCACAGCGGCGACACCTGTCACCTTGATGTCGCCGACCGGTTCGGCAACGTGGTCACCGCCACCCCGAGCGGGGGCTGGCTGCAAAGTTCCCCCGTGATCCCGGGGCTGGGATTCTGCCTTGGCACCCGGGCGCAGATGTTCACCCTCACTCCCGGGCTGCCGAACTCTCTTGCGCCGGGCAAGCGGCCACGCACCACGCTGTCCCCGAGCCTGGCGCTGCGGGACGGGAAACCGTACCTGGCGTTTGGCACCCCGGGCGGGGACCAGCAGGACCAGTGGACGCTGGGTTTCTTCCTCAACCATGCGCACTTCGGCATGAACCTGCAGGAGGCCATCGACGCCCCTGCCTTTCACACCCGTCATTTCCCCTCGTCTTTTTACCCGCGCGAGTCGTTCCCGGGGGCCGTGGACGTGGAAGAACGGGCCGGGAATGAGGTCGTCACCGGGCTGCGCAAGCGCGGGCATGAGGTGACGGTCGCGCAGCCCTGGTCGCTCGGGCGGGTCAGCGCGGTCGCCCGGTCCGGCGGGTTCCTGTACGCGGCGGCCAATCCCCGCCGGATGCAGGGGTACGCGGTTGGCCGCTGACTGTCGTGCCAGTTTCCGGTCAGGCGTTTTCCCGGACGAAAGTCCGGGCGGCGATCCACAGGCAGGCCACTGCCAGCCCGACAGCCACCACGATGCCTTCGAGCATCACGGTGTTGAGGTAGTGACCGTAAAAGGCGTTCCGCATCGCATCGATGATGTAGCGAAACGGTGTGGCCCGGGCAATGCCCTGCAGCCAGCCAGGTCCCATGGTCATCGGGAGCATGATCCCCGAAAGCAGCATGAGCGGCACCACCACCATGTTGATGGCTGGTGCCAGCACATCCTCGCTCTTGGTGAGGAGGCCGACCGTGTAGGAGATCGCGGCCAGGCTGATCGCGACCACGGCGATGAAGCCGAGGCCGATGAGGATTCCCCCCAGCGGGGCCCGCATCCCGAACGCCACCCCTGCGAGGACCAGTACCACCCCCTGGACCAGCAGCGTGACAACGTCGCGCAGCACCCGGCCGGACAGAATCGCCAGCCTGCTCGCCGGGGTGACCCGCAGCCGCTCGATCACGCCATACCGCCAGTCCGCGATGATGGAGAACCCGACGAAGGACGCCCCGAACAGCCCCAGCTGGATGAGCAGGCCAGGGACGAAAAAGCTGTACGCGTTCCCGGTTGGGAAGCCGGGGATGCCACCACTGGCGACTCTGGTCAGCAGCGGGCCGAAGAAGGCGAGGTAGAGGATCGGCTGGATGAGCCCGATGATCACCCACGCCGGGTTGCGGAGCGACAACCGCAGTTGCCGCTGGAAGATCAGGATCGTGTCGCGGGCAAAGGACATTGCGGGGCTCCGAAAGTGTGCGGTTTGCTGGTGTGGTGGCTGGTGCTGGCCTGGTCCCGGCTCAACCGGCCACCGGGGCTCGCGGGCGTTCCGGCGTGGGCGAGGTGTCGTCCCGCAGCGAGCGGCCGGTGACGGTGAGGAAGACGTCATCGAGGGAGGGCCGGGCGAGCTGGATGGATTCCAGCGTGATGCCTGCGGCGTCCAGCGCCCGGAGCAGTCCGGGCAGCGCCTCTTCGCCTTGTTCCACCGTGAGCCGCAGCGAGTGGCCGTCGGCCGCGATGTCGCGCACCCAGGGATGCGCGGCCAGCGCCCCCTTCGCCGCCTCCGCCTCACCGCTCACGGTGAGCGAGATCACATCACCGGAGATGCGGCGCTTCAGCTCATCGGGAGAGCCCTCGGCCACGATCTTGCCGTAGTCGATCACCAGGATCCGGTCGCACAAGGCGTCGGCCTCATCGAGGTAATGCGTGGTGAGGAACACGGTGGTGCCGAGGTCGTCGCGGAGCCGGCGAATGTGTTCCCACAGGTTGCTGCGGCTTTGCGGGTCCAGCCCGGTGGTGGGTTCGTCGAGGAAGACGAGCCGTGGGGAGTGAACCAGCCCAAGTGCAATGTCCAGGCGGCGGCGCTGGCCACCGGAGAGCGTTCTGACCAGCCGGCCGTCGAGGCCGTCGAGGTCCAGCTGGCTGATGAGAAGGCTGCCGCGCTCGGTGGCTTCACCGCCAGGCACCCGGTACAGCTTGGCCTGGAGCGTGATCTCTTCGCCGACGGTCGCGTTGGGGTCGGAGCCGCCCCCGGTGACGCCGATCGCCTGGGCCACATAACCGATCCTGCGGCGTACCGTCACTGGGTCGGTCAGCAGGTCAGCCCCGGCCACCGTGGCCGTGCCGGCGGTGGGCCGCAACAAGGTGGTCAGCATCCGCAAGGTCGTGGTCTTGCCCGCCCCATTCGGGCCGAGGAAGCCGACGATCTCGCCCTCCTTGACGGTGAGGTCCACCCCCCGGACCGCCTCCACGGTGCGCTTGCGGCTGGTGAATGTGCGCGCAAGCCCGTGCGCCTCGATGATCGCCATTCGCCCCGTCCTTCACTGTGGCCCCGCATGTGGTTGCCTGCTGCCGCTGCCTTGGGCCTCCGCCTGGATCAGGGTACTTTGTGCCCCGGGTGGATCAGGCTGCCGCGATCATCCTGCTCAGGACGTCGGCGCGGAGTGCTGCGGCGTCCGTGTCCGACCGCGCCAGCAGGTCGAGCGCCAGGTTCCCAGGCTGGTCGAGGATTCCGATCAGGAGGTGACCCGAGGAAATGTGGCGATGGGAAAGCTGAACCGCTGCCCGTAGTGCGAGCCCCAATGCCTTCTTCGCCTCTGGCGTAAGGCGGGTCCCCCCGACGGGGCCGAGCCGGGTGCGCCGCGGTACGCGGGCGCGGTCGAGGGCCCCTTTGCCGAACGTGGCGTCGACCGCCCGCCGTACCGTGTCCAGGTCTATGCCGAGCGCGGCGAGCGCCTGGGCATCGAGTGGATCCGGCTGGGCCCCCGCGCCGGGCGGTACCTGCGCGCGCAGTTCCGCGAGTTCCACCCCGGCGGCGGCCAGTGCACTTGCCGCAGGTCCCGGCTCCGCCACGAGACCGAGCAGCAGGTGCTCACAGCCGATCTCCCGCCGCCCGGCACGCGCCGCCTCGTGCTGAGCGCGCACAATCGCACGCCGTGCGTCCATCTGAAATCTCTCGAACACCGCAGCCAACCTCTCTCCATGTGTGCCTGCGTCTTGCCGGCGGCCAGGCCCGGGCCCGCCGGGCCTGTTGGCCCGGCGCTGGGTTTACCGGGCCGGTGGGCGGCTCGCGTGCTTCTTGTGTACGGCTTGCTTACTGACACCGAGGAAGAACGCGATCTCCGCCCACGACCAGCCGTGCGATCGCGCGTTGTCCACCTGCAGTGCCTCAAGGCGCTCAGCCAGTTCACGCAGCGCCCGCGCCGCGCGCAGCCCTTCCGCTGGATCGCTCCCGCTGGCTGCTTCGGCAAGCTGAACCTCATCACCCATAGCCGTCAATATAGGTTGACGCGGTGTTCGATGTCAACCTATGTTGACGATTACGGCGTGGCGGGCGGTGGCGGTGACTGTGCGGCGGGCGGTGGCGGTGACTGTGCGGCGGTGGGTGGCGGTGACTGTGCGGCGGTGGGTGGCGGTGACTGTGCGGCGGTGGGTGGCACTGGCTCGTTCGGGGAGATCGGCTGCTCGCTGGCGGCTTGCGGAGGCTGGTCCGCTGCGCCCGGCGCCGATTCGGCTGGCAGCGGCGGGGGAGTTCCGCCGAATGCCGGGCAGATGGGCTTGTGCGCACACCAGTCACAGATACGGCCGGGCCGCGGGCGCCAGTCCTGGTTGACCCGCGCTCGGTCGATTGCCCGCCACAGCGCCTCCACCTTGCGTTCGGTGGCGAGCAGATCAGATTCGTCGGGCGCGTACCGCACGATCTCGCCGCTGCCCAGGTACATGAGCTGGAGCAGCCGTGGCACCTGGCCCTGGCTGCGCCACAGCGTAAGAGCGTAGAACTTCATCTGGAACAGCGCCCGCGCCTCGAACTCCGGTGGCGGGGCCCCGCCCGTCTTGTAATCGACGATTCTGATCGCGCCGCCCGGAGCTACGTCCAGCCGGTCAATGTAGCCACGGAGCCGAAGGCCAGAGCTGAGTTCGGCCTCCACGCAGAGTTCGCGGTGGGCGGGCTCGAGCCGACGGGGATCCTCCAGCGAGAAGTAGCTGTGAAGCATCCGGCCCGCCTCTGCCAGCCACGCAGCCTGCTCGGCGTCGTCATCGAACAAAGTGGCCAGCTCCGGGTCGGCGGCCAGGAGGCGAGACCATTCTGGTTCCAGCAGTGACCGCGCCGCGTCCAGCGTCCGGGTCGGGGCAGGCTTGTCGAACAGGCGCTCAAGGACCGCATGCACCAGCGTGCCGCGGGCGGCAGCGGGGCTGGGTGGCTCCGGCAGCCGGTCGATCACCCGGAACCGGTACAGCAGCGGGCAGGTGAGGAAGTCGCCGGCCCGCGAGGGCGACAAAGAGGGGCCAGCGGGGCCGGTGTCCTTGCCCGGCTCCGGTGCTGGCTCAGTACTTCCCGTGTCCGGATCCGGCCGGGCTTCGGTGAGCGCGGCGGGCTCGACCGGGTCGGCAGTCACCACGGTGGTGCTATCACCCATGCCTGGAGGGTAGGGGACTCCTACGACAGTCGACCGGGCTTCGCAAGGATGTTCTGATCCACTCGCCAGCCCGACCTGAAGCATAGGAGAGCCGGATCAGCGCGGTCCAGGACGTAGCATCGGGCGTGTGGCAGGAAATGCACCGGGCGGGCCGGGAGCCCGGGATCCCGGCCCAGGCCTGAGGATTGCCCGGCCCTTCGGCATTCCGGTGTACATCTCTCCTTACTGGTTCCTGATCGCTGGCCTGTTCGTGATCGTGTACGCCCGGGGACTGACTCAGTCCGTTCCTGGCAGCCTGCGGTACGTCGTAGCCGCCGCGTTTGTGGTGCTGCTGTACGCCTCGGTGCTCGTGCACGAGCTGAGCCATTCCGTGGTCGCGCGGGCATTCGGGCTGCCGGTGCGCCGGATCCTGCTGTACCCGCTTGGCGGTTTCTCCGAGATCGAGCGCGAACCGCCGACACCGGGCCGGGAGTTCCTCGTCTCCGCTGCGGGCCCGGGGATCTCGCTGGCACTCGCTGGCGCTGGGTACGTGGTCGAAGCGGCTGCAAATCCCGGCGGGGTGCCCGGTGTGCTGCTCGGCCAGCTGGTGGCGGCCAACCTGCTGGTAGGGATCTTCAACATGCTCCCGGGGCTGCCGCTGGACGGCGGCCGGCTGCTCCGCGCCGTCATCTGGAAGGTGACCGGCCGGCCGGGACCGGCCACGGTGGCGGCGGCCTGGGCGGGACGCGGGCTCGCCGTGGCGCTGCTGGTGATCCCGGTTGGGATTCTCCTCGCCACCGGGAACCAGGACCGCGTTTTCGACGCGATCTGGCTGGCGATGATCGCGGCCTTCATGTGGACCGGCGCTGGCCAGGCGATGCGCGCGACCAAAGTCCGCGAGCGGCTGCCAGGGCTGCAGGCAAAGCTGCTCGCCCGGCGTGCCATCGCCATCCCGGCCAGCCTGCCTCTTGCGGAGGCGATCCGGCGCGCGGATGAGGCCCAGGCTCGCGCGCTGGTGGTCGTCGATCATGAGGACCGGCCAATCGCGATCGTGAACGAGGCGGCTGTCATGGCCACCCCGGCCCAGCGCCGGCCCTGGATTGAGGCAGGGTCGCTTGCCCGCACGCTTGACCCCGGCCTCGTGCTGCCGGTCGACCTTTCCGGCATGGCGCTGATCGAGGCGGTGCGGCGGTCGCCGGCCAGTGAGTATCTCGTGGTCGATTCCTCGGGCCAGGTCTTTGGAGTGCTGGCTGCCTCCGATCTGGATCACGCCTTCGCCGGCGTGTAGGGACTCGATTCGGCGGGGTCCGCCGCCACTCACGGCTCCGGTTCGCCGCTAGCCTGTCGGGAGTGATCTCTCCTCGTCGCGGTCCATTTGTCCCGGGCGACCAGGTCCAGCTCACGGATCCGAAGGGACGCCGTCACCTGGTCCTCCTTCAGCCGGGCCGGTTGTTTCACACACACCAGGGCTCGGTCGCGCACGATGACCTCATCGGCAGCCCCGAGGGCAGCGTGGTGAAGTCCTCGGGAGGGACGCCTTACATCGCCTTGCGCCCCATGCTCGCGGATTTCACCCTGTCCATGGCCAGGGGCGCGGCTGTGGTCTACCCAAAGGACGCGGCGCAGATCGTGGCCATGGCGGACATCTTTCCTGGTGCGCGCGTGCTGGAGGCAGGGGCTGGCTCAGGGGCGCTTGCCTGCTGGCTTTTGCGCGCGGTGGGAGACGGTGGGCTGCTTGTTTCCTACGAACGGCGGCCGGATTTCGCGGAGATCGCCCGCTCGAACGTGGAACGTTTCTTCGGCGGCCAGCATCCGGCCTGGCAGCTGCGGGTGGCGGGGCTGCCCGGCGCGGAGGCCGCCAGCGGCGCGGTGGAAGCGGAGGTTCCGGGCGGCGGGGGAGAAGCGGACGTTCCGGGCGGCGCGGCGCCGGAGATTGCGGGCGGCGAGCCTTTCGACCGGGTGGTACTGGACATGCTGGCGCCGTGGGACTACGTGGGCACGGCCGCGCGAGCACTCAGCCCCGGCGGTGTGATCTGTTGCTATGTTGCCACCGTTACCCAGCTTTCCCGGACGGTCGAGGCAGTTCGCGGGCACGGAGCCTTCACTGAGCCGGCCGCCTGGGAATCCTTTACCCGGGGCTGGCATGCGGAGGGCCTTGCCGTTCGGCCCGAACACCGGATGGTCGGCCATACCGGCTTCCTGATCACTGCCCGCCGGCTGGCGGAGGGAACAACGGCCCCGCCCAGGCGGCGAAGGCCTGCCAAAGGCGCTGGCAGCGGGTGATTTCGCGGTCGGCAGCGGCCGCCGGGAGAGGGCGGGCTGGCCCGATAGAGCATGACTGGGCGTCACCAACCCGCCGGGCGAGGGTGCGAACCGGCCGGAAAGGGGAAGGATCTGTCCGAGCGCCGTGGCTGTCCCGGTACGTGCTCCGGGGCGGAATGCCTGGGGCCAGCGTGCCGGGTCAGGTTACGAGTGGGCTGAGGATAGGTAGGGTCTAGATGAGACTGCTTTCGGAGGGGAGGTGGGGGCGTGGCCACTCGTGAGGAAGGCTCGTTCGGCGGGAGGCACGACGACCAGGTCAAGGGCCTCACGACGCAGATCTCTTTCCTCGAGGAGGAAGTCGCGGTCCTGCGCCACCGGCTGGCTGAGTCGCCCAGGCAGGCAAGGCTGCTGGAAGAGCGGCTGCGGGAAGCGGAGGCCAGGCTAGCCACCATCACCGGGCAGAACGATCGGCTCGCGGATACCCTCCGCGAGGCGCGCGACCAGATCGTGGCGCTCAAGGAAGAGGTGGACCGGCTCACCAAGCCGCCGTCCGGCTTCGGGATCTTCCTGAACGCCTGCGAGGACAACACCGCCGACGTGTTCACCGGCGGGCGCAAGATGCGGGTGAACGTGAGCCCGGCAGTGGAGCTTGACTCACTGCGCCCCGGCCAGGAAGTCGTGCTCAACGAGTCGCTCACGGTCGTGATCTCCCAGGGATATGAGACGGTCGGCGAGGTCGTCATGCTCAAGGAGGTCCTTGAGGGCGGCGACCGTGCGCTGGTCATCTCCCATGCCGACGAGGAGAGGGTCGCCCGGCTGGCGGAGCCATTGCGCCAGGCCACCCTGCGTGGCGGTGACTCCCTCCTGCTCGAGCCGCGGTCGGGGTATGTCTATGAGCGCATCCCCAAGGCCGAGGTCGAGGAGCTCATCCTGGAAGAAGTGCCCGATATCACCTACGCCGACATTGGCGGCCTGTCCTCGCAGATCGAGCAGATCCGCGACGCCATCGAGCTCCCGTACCTGCACGCCGACCTGTTCAAGGAGCATCAGCTCCGCCCGCCCAAGGGCGTGCTGCTTTACGGCCCGCCCGGCTGTGGCAAGACTCTCATCGCCAAGGCGGTCGCGAACTCACTGGCCAAGCAGGTCGCGGCCAGGACCGCGCAGCTCGGCCGGGAGAGCGAGGGCAAGAGCTTCTTCCTGAACATCAAGGGCCCCGAGTTGCTCAACAAATACGTCGGGGAAACCGAGCGGCACATCAGGCTGGTGTTCCAGCGGGCGCGTGAGAAGGCCAGCGAGGGAATGCCGGTCATCGTGTTCTTCGACGAGATGGATTCCATCTTCCGCACCCGCGGGTCGGGGGTGTCCAGCGATGTCGAGAACACCATCGTCCCCCAGCTGCTGAGTGAGATCGACGGCGTCGAGGGCCTGGAGAACGTGATCGTGATCGGCGCCTCCAACCGGGAGGACATGATCGACCCGGCGATCCTGCGCCCCGGCAGGCTGGATGTGAAGATCAAGATCGAGCGGCCGGACGCTGAGGCGGCCAAGGACATTTTCTCCAAGTACGTGGTGCCGGTCCTGCCGCTGCATCCCGACGACCTCGCTGAGCACGGCGGTTCCATGGACGCCACCGTGGACGCGATGATCCAGCGGGTGGTCGAGCGGATGTACAGCGAGACCGAGGAGAACCGGTTCCTTGAGGTGACCTACGCCAACGGGGACAAGGAAGTGCTCTACTTCAAAGACTTCAACTCGGGCGCGATGATCGAGAATATCGTGGACCGGGCGAAGAAGAATGCGATCAAGGAGTTCCTGGAGACCAAGCAGAAGGGCCTGCGGATCGCGCATCTGCTCAGCGCGTGTGTGGACGAGTTCAGCGAGAACGAGGACCTGCCCAACACCACCAACCCCGATGACTGGGCGCGCATCTCCGGTAAGAAGGGTGAACGGATCGTCTACATCAGGACCCTTGTCTCTGGCAAGCAGGGAACCGAGGCGGGTCGCTCGATCGACACGGTGGCCAACACTGGCCAGTACCTGTAACGCAGGGGACGGCGCGCCCAGGACACGTGCCTGGCAATGTCTTCGTGCATGCGCGTGCCGGCCAGCTGAGCCGGCCACCACGGTTAGGCTGGCAGCATGAGCGCGCGCCGGGTGATGGGTTCGGAGACCGAGTACGGCATTTCCGTGCCCGGCCAGCCGGGCGCCAATGCCATGGTCATGTCGTCCCAGGTCGTCAACGCGTACCAGGCCGCGACCTCGGCGCGGGCGCGCCGGGCGCGCTGGGACTTCGAGGAGGAGAACCCGCTGCGGGATGCCCGCGGGTTCGACCTCACGCGCGAGGCAGCTGACGCCAGCCAGCTCACCGACGAGGATCTCGGCCTGGCCAACGTCATCCTGACCAACGGGGCACGGCTGTACGTGGACCATGCGCACCCGGAGTACTCCACGCCCGAGTGCACCAACCCGTTGTCGGCCGTGATCTGGGACAAGGCGGGCGAGCGGGTGATGGCGGAGGCCGCTGCCAAGGCAGCGACGGTGCCCGGGGTCTCGCCCATCCAGCTTTACAAGAACAACACCGACAACAAGGGCGCCTCCTATGGCTGCCACGAGAACTACCTGATGCGCCGTGCGACGCCTTTCGCGGACATCGTGCGGCATCTCACACCGTTCTTCGTCTCCCGGCAGGTGGTGTGCGGGGCCGGGCGGGTCGGCGTCGGAGCGGACGGCCGCAACGACGGCTTCCAGATCAGCCAGCGCGCCGACTTCTTCGAGGTCGAGGTGGGCCTGGAGACCACGCTCAAGCGGCCGATCATCAACACCAGGGACGAGCCGCATGCCGATCCGGAGAAGTACCGCCGCCTTCATGTGATCATCGGCGACGCCAACATGAGCGAGGTGAGCACCTACCTCAAGCTCGGCACCACCGCGCTGGTGCTGGCCATGATCGAGGACAGGTTCCTCGACGGCGACCTGGTGCTGGAGTCGCCGGTCGCCGAGCTGCGGGCCATCTCACATGACCCAACCTGCCGCCACCTCGTGAACTTGCGGGACGGCAGGCGGATGACAGCCATCCAGCTCCAGCACGAATACCTGGAGCGCGCCCGCAAGTACACCGAGGACAAGTTCGGCGCGGACGTCGATGAGATGACCTCAGACGTCCTTGACCGCTGGGAGTCGGTGCTGACCCGGCTGGCGGAGGACCCGATGCTTGCCGCCAGGGAACTCGACTGGGTGGCCAAACTGGAGCTGCTGGAGGGATACCGGACCAGGGATGGGCTCAGCTGGGGTCACCCCCGGCTCCAGCTCGTCGATCTCCAGTACTCCGATGTGCGCCAGGAACGGGGCCTGTACAACCGCCTGGCCGCGCGGGGCCGGATGGTCCGCCTGGTTTCTGAGGCGGACATAGCCCGGGCGGTGGAACACCCGCCGGACGACACCCGCGCGTATTTCCGCGGGCGGTGCCTGCAGAAATACCCGGACTCTGTGGCCGCCGCGTCATGGGACTCGGTCATCTTCGACATCCCCGGCTACGACTCCCTCCAGCGCGTGCCCACGCTGGAGCCCCTGCGCGGTACGCGTGCGCACGTGGGCGGGCTCATCGACCGTAGCCGCACCGCGGGCGAACTGGTGGCGGCCCTCACTGGGCGGCAGTGACCGGGCGGCCCTGACTGGCCGTTGGCACCGTAATGCCCCATTCAAGGGTTGGGCAGGCTGCTCACTGGCGAAGATACGGTTGAAGCGGCGAGGGAGACTCTCGACCACACGGAGGGTTCGTATGGCGACCAAGGATACGGGCGGCCAGCGTCAGACCACCCGGCGCAGCGAGGAGGCCGAGGAGGCTGACCCGCAGGCGACCGAGGAGGTCAAGGAACGCCAGGAGAAGCTCAGCGATGACGTGGAGGCGATCCTCGACGAGATCGACGAGGTTCTCGAGGAGAACGCCGAGGAGTTCGTGCGCTCCTATGTGCAAAAGGGCGGGGAGTGAGCTTCTGTGCCAAAGAGCGGGGGTGAGCTCCCGCGGACCGCGGGAGTGAGCGTCTGCGCGTCATGGCGGGGTGAGCTTCCCGCCAGGTTCGCGCTGGGCTGACAGCGCCGCCCGGAACCCGCGCGCTGCCCGGCGCGCAGGCACAGTAGGGTCATGGCAGGAGTGAACGATCACCAATCGGAAGGATTCCCGTGGGCTTTGACTACTTGGGCGGGAGGTTCACCGCGGCGTGCCTGAACGCTGGCACCTCGTCTTTCGCCGACTTCCTTTCCGGCTGCGCCCCGGACCTGCTGCCAGGTAGGCGAGACGGGCGCGGCGATGCCCCGCACGGCACAGACCAGCCGCTCAGCCACGCGCTGGCGAGCACGGCAGGCCAGCCGCTCAGCCAGGCCCTGCCACACGGAACCACCATCGTCGCGGCCGACTTCGACGGCGGGGTCATCATGGCCGGTGATCGGCGCTCCACGGCAGGGAACATGATCGCCCAGCGGGACATCGAGAAGGTGTTCCGCGGCGATGACTTCTCCTGCGTGGGGATCGCCGGCGTTGCCGGGATCGGGCTGGAGCTTGTCCGGCTGTTCCAGCTGGAACTCGAGCATTACGAGAAACTCGAAGGCCGGACGCTGTCGCTGGAAGGCAAGGCCAACCGGCTGGCCGCATTCGTGCGGGGAAACCTCGGCGGCGCCATGCAGGGACTGATCGTGGTCCCGCTTTTCGCCGGGTTCGATGAGGACACGCAGCAGGGGCGGATCTTCAGCTACGACGTGGCCGGCGGGCGGTATGAGGAGCGCAAGTTCCATTCCATCGGCTCAGGTTCGGTGTTCGCCCGGGGATCGCTGAAAAAGCTGTACACCGACGGCATGTCCGCCGAAGACGCGGCCACCGTGTGCATGCACGCTCTTTACGACGCCGCCGACGATGACTCCGCCACCGGCGGCCCGGACCTGACCCGCCGTATCTTCCCCATCGTCGCCACGGTCACCACGGACGGGTTCCGGCGGCTGTCCGACGAGGAGGCGGGTGAGTACGCGCGGGGGGTTGTTGATGAGCGAATGCGGTCCCCAGCGGGACCGACCGCATCGCTTCGCCAGAATAATCCGCCAAACGGCTAGCGCTCCCTCCCCGGCATCGTCCCCGGAGCGCCCCGTCGCGCGGAAACGCAAAGAAATGGCACCAGGCCAGCAGTGACCAGCCAGACAACCAGCCGTCCACACGAATAGGGGAACGCCGCGGTGGGCATGCCGTTCTATGTCTCGCCTGAACAGGCGATGAAGGACAAGGCGGACTACGCGCGCAAGGGCATCGCGCGCGGGCGAAACAGCGTCGTGCTCCAGTGCGACGAGGGGATCCTGTTTGTCGCGCCGAACCCGTCCAGCGCCCTGCACAAGGTCAGCGAAATCTACGACCGGATCGCCTTCGCGGCCGTCGGCCGCTACAACGAGTACGAGAACCTGCGCGTCGCCGGGGTAAGGTACGCGGACACGAGGGGCTATCAGTACGACCGCACGGACGTCACCGCGCGGGGGCTCGCGAACTGGTACGCGCAGATACTGGGCACCATCTTCACCGAGAGCGCCAAGCCCTATGAGGTGGAGATCCTGGTCGCCGAGGTGGGGGAGACCACCGAAGCTGACCAGATGTACCGGATCACCTTCGACGGCTCGGTCGCCGAAGAGCACCAGTTCGTCGCCATGGGCGGCCAGGCGGACCAGGTTTCTGCAGCGCTCAAGGAGAACTACTCGTCCGGCCTGACGGTGAGCCGGGCGCTCGGGACCGCGATCACGGCCCTGTCGGGCAACGGCGAGGGATCCGAGATCAACGCGAGCCAGCTTGAGGTGGCCATGCTCATGCGGGGCCGCCCCCACCGGGCGTTCCGCCGGATCAGCGGCGGCCGGCTGGAGAGCCTGCTCGCCGAGGCGAGGCCGGCCAAGGCTGGCGGCACCGCGAAGGCTGGCGGCCCTGCGAAATCTGGCGACACCGGGCCGTCAGCGAAGAAACCAGCCGGACAGGAGCCCGCTCAGGGTGAGCCCGCCCCCGGTGACGCGACGGCGCCCTAGGACCAGGACCGGCTCAGGTGAGCGCCGTCCGGTGGCTGGGGTTCGCCGCGGGGCTGATCCTGCTGCTTGGCACCGCCTCCAGCGTGACCAAGACGCTGCTGATCCCCCGCTCAAATACGGTATTGCCCGCTACCTGGACCTGCCCCCCGCCCCGTGGTCGGGCCCGCGCGCGAGACGGCATGTGCCGCAGATGCCGGTGCGCCCACCGCACCGCGAGCCGAAGCCAGGTGGCGTTCAGGCGCGGCCGGGGTGATCGTGGACGACCACCCAGATGGCGTGGACGTTGCCGCTGGTTGCGTTCCAGTACTGGTGGGGGACGGAGGAGTCAAACGCGATCGAGTCACCGGGCCCGAGTTCGAACGTGTCGAACCCGACACTGGCGTGCAGGGTGCCGGTGATGATGAGGCCGTACTCCTGGCCGTCGTGGCGCAACGGGCGGCGGGCGTCGGTGGAATGGCCGCTCGGCTCGTAGACCACTTCGAGAAAATCCACCCGGCCGTCCGGGCCGGGCGTCAGCCGTTCCCACCGCACGCCGCTGGCCAGGTCGATCGTGCGCCTCGTGCCAGCCCGCTGGACAAAGCCATGACTCCTGGCCTCCGTCGTGGCCGGTCCCTCCCGGACCTGGCCGTTCCCATGAGCCGTGACCGCCCTGCCGTTGGCTGGCGAGCTGACCGCGAACAGGAAGTCGAGCGACGTCTGGAGTTCGGTGGCGAGTGCGTACAGCATGCCTACCGATGGCGCGGAGAGACCGCGCTCGATCTGGGAGATCAGGCTCGCTGAGCAGTGGATGCGGCGGGCAAGCTCGCGGGCGGACAGGCCCCGCTCCTCCCGGACCCGCCGCAGCCTCGGCCCGAGCTCCGCGCCGGGGTCGAACGAACCCGCCATCCGCCGCTCCCCGTTACCCGTCCCGACGTCTTGACAGCCACACTGTACATTCGTTAAATCGTGCTGTACACGTCTCGGCTGAGCGTAGGAGGCACCATGGTCGCGCCCATCCCGCCGGTGCCAGTTCTTCCCCGTACCCCTGCCCCGGGCCGGATGAACGTCGACTTTGAGCAGCGGATAGATTTCGGCCGGCTCCGGGAATACCGGCTCAGCCGCGCCATGGGCGCGCTGCAGGCCAGCGATCTCGGCGCCCTCCTCGTCTTCGACAACAACAACATCCGGTACCTGACCGGCGTGGCGATCGGGGAGTGGACCCGCGACAAGCTTTGCCGGTACGCGCTCTATACCCGTACCGGCGAACTGTTCCTGTGGGACTTTGGCTCGGCGGCGGTGCATCACCGGATGTACTGCCCGTGGCTGAAGCCCGAGCACTGCATCGCGTCGTACACCACCATGCGCGGGGCAACCGCGCCCGAAGCTGGCCTGCCCGAACGAGCCGTCACGGAGATCAAGGGCATCCTGGCCGAGACGGGCGCGGCAGGCATGCCCGTCGGGGTGGACTTCGCCGAGATCTCCGTTCTCTTCGAGTTGCAGCGCCAGGGCATCGACGTGCGCGACGGGCAGCAGGTGATGCTGGACGCCCGGCAGCTGAAATCGGGCGACGAGATCGCCCTGCTGACCACCGCCGCCGCCATGGTGGACGGCGTCTACCAGGAGATCACGGACGCACTCAGGCCCGGTGTCCGGGAGAACGAAATCGTCGCACTGGCCAGCAAGCGGCTGTACGAAATGGGCTCCGACGACGTGGAGTCGGTCAACGCGGTTTCCGGCGAGCGGTGCAACCCGCACCCGCACAACTTCTCCGACCGCATGATCCGCCCGGGCGAGCAGGCGTTCTTCGACATCATGCACTCCTACAACGGCTACCGGACCTGCTACTACCGGACGTTCAGCGTGGGCAGTTCCACAGCCGCGCAGCGCGACGCCTACGCCCGTGCCACCGAATGGATCGAGAGCGCGATCGCGGCGATCAAGCCTGGCGTGAGCACCGACCAGGTGGCCCGGCTCTGGCCGACCGCGCAGGACATCGGCCTGCCGGATGAGAAGACCGCCTTCGGCCTTCAGTTCGGCCACGGGCTGGGGCTGGCACTGCACGAGCGGCCGATCATCAGCCGTCTCTCTTCGCTGGATGCGCCGATGGAGATCCAGAAGGGCATGGTGTTCGCGCTGGAAACCTACTGCCCGGCCAGTGACGGCATCTCCGCTGCCAGACTGGAGGAAGAGGTGGTGGTGGTGGACGACGGGGTGGAGATCATCACCAAGTTCCCTTCCAAGGAATTGTTCGTCACCAATCCGTACTGATTCGTCACCAACCGTACTGGGCTGCGAGGCGCCATGGATGAGGCAACCGCTCTCGGGCTGTACCGGACCATGACCAGGATCCGGAAGTTCGAGACGCGCGCCCACGACCTGTTCCTGCAGAACCTGGTCAAGGGCACCACCCACCTGGGGACTGGCCAGGAAGCGATTGCGGCCGGCGTGGCGGCCGCGATGCGCGACGACGACTACACCTTCGTCACCTACCGCGGTCACAACCATGTGCTTGCCCGGGGCACCGCGATGACCCCCGTCATGGCCGAACTGCTGGGCCGTGAGAACGGCCTCATGCGTGGCAAGGGCGGTTCCATGCACCTGCTCGATGTGTCGAACGGGGTGCTCGGCTCGTACGCGATCATCGGCGCCCAGCTGGTGATCGCGAACGGCACCGCCTGGTCAGCCAAGTACCAGGGCACCGGGCAGGTGACGGTCTGCTTCTTCGGGGACGGTGCGACCAACATCGGGGCCTTCCACGAGGCGCTGAACCTCGCGGTGGTGTGGGGCCTGCCCGTGGTGTTCTTGTGTGAGAACAACCATTACATGGAGTACACGGCGATCGGGTCGGTGACCGCGGTGAAGCGGCCGGCGGCTGATCGTGCCCCCGCCTACGGCCTTGCCTCCATCGAAGTGGACGGCAACGACGTGGAGGCCGTGTACGGGGTCGCTTCCCGCGCGGTCGAGCAGGCTCGCGCGGGTGGCGGGCCGTCGCTGATCGAGGCCATCACCTACCGGCATGGCGGGCACTCGCGGGCAGACCCAGGCAAGTACCGGCCAGCCGGCGAGGTGCAAGAGTGGCTGGGGCGGGACCCCATCCCGCGCTACCGCACGGTGCTGATGTCGCGCGGGGTGGCGGAGGAGGCCCTGGACCGGATCGACGGCGAAGCGGCCGAAGCGGTCGATCTGGCGACCCAGGAGGCGAAGGCAGGCACGGAGCCGTCGCTTGAGCTGGCGTACACCAACCTGTGGAGCGACGGCGGCTGGGCGTGGCGGAACTGACGCGGCGAAGCGCCCGCGAGGGAGGCAATGAGGAATGAGTACGGACGTTGTCATGCCGCGGATGGGCGAGACGGTCGATGAGGGCACCGTGAACACCTGGCACAAGGCGGTGGGCGATCAGGTGGCGGAGGGTGAGCCGCTGCTTGAGATCGGCACCGACAAGGTGGACACCGACATCCCGGCCCCGGCCACCGGCACCCTGGCGGAGATCAGGGTTCCCGAGGGCCAGACCGTGCCAGTGGCAACAGTGCTGGCAGTCATCCAGTGAATGCGGGGCTGTCATGAGTGTGATCACCTATCGCGAGGCGGTGGCGCGGGGAATCGCGCAGGAGATGCGCCGGGATGACCGGGTGGTGTTCCTCGGTGAGGACGTCGCCGCCGCGGGCGGTGTGTTCAAGGCCACCGTCGGCCTGCTGGAGGAGTTCGGGCCGGAGCGGGTGCGCGACACACCCATCAGCGAGCAGGCGATACTCGGCGCTGCCATGGGCGCGGCCATGACCGGCCTGCGCCCGGTCGCCGAGATCATGTTCAGCGACTTCTTCGCTGTCTGCTGGGATCTCATCGCCAACGAGATCGCCAAGAGCCGCTACATGTCCGACGGCCAGGTGTCGTTCCCGCTGGTGATCCGGTGCGCGAACGGCGCCGGGGTCAGGTTCGGCGCGCAGCACTCGCAGTCGGTGGAGAACTGGGCCATGGCGGTGCCGGGACTCAAGGTGGTCGCCCCGTCCACGCCCCGCGACGTGGCCGGCCTGCTCGCCGCCGCGATCCGTGATCCTGATCCGGTCATGTTCTTCGAGCAGAAGTCGCTGTACGCGACCAAGGGGGAGGTCGGCGAGGACGAGGAAATCGTCGAGCCGCTCGGCCAGGCGAAGGTGCTCACCGAGGGCGGGGACGCCACGATCCTGGCGCTGGCGGCCATGGTGCCACGCGCCGTGGCGGCGGCAGGCCGGCTCGCGGCCGAGCACGGCATCCGCTGTAGTGTCGTTGACGTGCGCAGCCTGGTCCCCCTCGACACCCGCACCATCCTGGCGGAGGTCGCGAAGACAGGCCGGCTGTTCACCGTCGAAGAGAACCCGCGGCTGTGCGGGTGGGGGGCGGAGATCGTCTCCATCGTCGCCGAGGAAGCGTTCGGCAGCCTGAGCGGCCCACCCGTCCGCATCACCACCCCGCATATACCGTTGCCGGCCGCCGACGCCCTGGAAGATCATGTTCTGCCGTCTGTCGCGCGTATCACCCAGACGGTTCGTAACTGTTTGGAGGATGCGTGACCACGAACGACCTGGCGGCTGTGACCGGCATGGATGTGCCGACCGGCCTGCTCATTGGGGGGAAGTGGACACCGGGGAGTGCTGGCACGCTCGCTGTCACCGACCCGGCCACCGAGGAGCCGATCGCTGAGGTGGCCAGCGCCACCACGGAGGATGCCCTGGCGGCGGTCGCCGCGGCGCACGAGGCACTGCCACGCTGGGCCGCCACCCCGCCCCGGGAGCGCGGGGAGTGCCTGCGGCGGGCCCATGCGCTGATGATGGAGCGCGCCGGGGCGATCGCCCGGCTGATGGTGCTGGAGAACGGCAAGGCGCTGCGTGACGCGCGCGGCGAGGTGATCTATGCCGCCGAGTTCTTCCGCTGGTACGCCGAGGAGGCCGTGCGGATCGACGGCGGGATCATGACCGCCCCGTCCGGCGCCAACCGGATCATGGTGCTCAGGCAGCCAGTCGGTGTGAGCGTGCTCGTCACGCCGTGGAACTTCCCGGCGGCCATGGCCACCCGCAAGATCGGACCGGCGCTGGCCGCTGGCTGCACCGTGGTGCTCAAGCCCGCCAGGGAGACGCCATTGTGCGCCCTCGCTGTCGCCGAAGTGCTGCGTGAGGCTGGTGTGCCCGACGGGGTGATCAACGTCGTGTGCACCGCCAGTTCGGGGAAGGTCGTCGCGGCGATGCTCGCCGACCCGCGGGTCCGCAAGCTCTCCTTCACCGGCTCCACCGAGGTCGGCCGGGTGCTGCTGAGCACCGCGGCGCAGACCGTCACGAACTGCTCCATGGAACTCGGCGGCAACGCGCCCTTCCTCATCTTCGACGATGCCGACCTCGGGGCCGCGCTGGACGGCGCCTTCCTCGCCAAGATGCGCAACGGGGGAGAGGCGTGCACCGCCGCCAACCGGTTCTACGTCCATGACCGCGTCGCGGACGAGTTCACAGCCCGGTTCGCGGAACGGCTCGGCAAGCTGGCAGTCGGCCCAGGCCTCGACGACGGCACCGACCTTGGCCCACTGGTCAATGAGGACACCCGGTCCAAGGTCGCCAGCCTGGTGGAGGAAGCCACCGGGGCCGGCGGGAAGGTCGTCACCGGCGGGCGGGCACCTGACCGCCGTGGTTACTTCTACCTGCCCACCGTGCTCGGCGACGTGGCGCCCCATGCTGGCATCCTCGGGACCGAGATCTTCGGCCCGGTGGCTCCCGTGGTGCGGTTCTCCGACGAGGACGAGGCGGTCGCCTATGCCAACGACACCGAATATGGCCTCGTCTCCTACCTCTACACCGGTGACCTGCGCCGCGCGCTGCGGGTTTCCGAGGCACTGGAAACCGGCATGGTCGGCGTCAACCGTGGCATCGTGTCCGACCCCGCAGCGCCGTTTGGCGGGGTAAAGCAATCTGGAATCGGCCGTGAAGGAGGCCATGACGGCCTGCTGGAGTTCACCGAGACCAAATACATCGCCGTCGACTGGTGATCGCGCCGCGTGCCAGCCGGCCTGTCGTGCGCCTGCACGCCCGGGCATGTCATAGGGTCTGGTGAGCGGTCATGGACAGACGAATCTTTGGGCTTGAGAACGAGTACGGGGTCACCTGCACATTCCGGGGCAGCCGTCGGCTGTCCCCGGACGAGGTGGCCCGGTACCTGTTCCGGCGTGTTGTCTCATGGGGCCGGAGCAGCAACGTTTTCCTGCGCAACGGCGCCAGGCTCTACCTGGACGTCGGCAGTCACCCGGAGTACGCCACCCCGGAATGCGACTCCATCACCGACCTGGTCGTGCACGACAAGGCCGGGGAGCGGATCCTGGAGGGCCTGCTTGTCGATGCCGACCGGCGGCTGCGCGAGGAGGGCATCGCCGGCGACATCTACCTGTTCAAGAACAACACCGACTCGGCCGGCAACTCCTACGGCTGCCATGAGAACTACCTGGTAGGCAGGCACGGCGAGTTCGGCAGGCTGGCCGACATCCTGATCCCGTTCCTGGTCACCCGGCAGATGATCTGCGGGGCGGGAAAGGTGCTGCAGACCCCGCGCGGCGCGGTTTATTGCGTCAGCCAGCGTGCCGAGCACATCTGGGAGGGCGTGTCGTCGGCAACGACCAGGTCCCGGCCGATCATCAACACCCGTGACGAGCCGCACGCTGACGCTGAGCGTTTCCGGCGGCTGCATGTGATCGTCGGCGACTCGAACATGAGCGAGACGACCATGCTGCTCAAGATCGGCGCCACCGATCTGGTGCTGCGGATGATCGAGGCAGGCACGGCCATGCGTGACCTCACCCTGGAGAACCCCATCCGGGCGATCCGCGACGTCAGCCACGACATGACCGGCGAACGGAAGGTGCGGCTTGCCAACGGGCGGGAGATGACCGCACTGGACATCCAGGGCGAGTACTTGTCCAAGGCCCGGGACTTCATCGACCGGCGGGGCATGGATGCCACCACCGCGCGGGTCCTCGAACTGTGGGAGCGGACGCTGACGGCGGTCGGGTCCGCCAACCTGGACCTGGTCGCCCGTGATATCGACTGGGTCACAAAATTTCAGCTGATCGAGCACTACCGTGCCAAGCATGACCTGCCGCTTTCCTCGCCGCGGGTGGCACAGCTTGATCTCGCATACCACGATGTGCACCGTGGCCGGGGGCTGTACTACCTGCTGCAACGGCGCGGCGCCGTTTCCCGGGCAGCCAGGGACATCGACATTTTCGAGGCGAAATCGGTGCCGCCGCAGACCACGCGGGCGCGGCTGCGCGGGGAGTTCATCAAGCGCGCACAGGAACGGCGGCGTGACTTCACCGTGGACTGGGTCCACCTCAAGCTGAATGACCAGGCTCAGCGCACCGTTTTGTGCAAGGACCCGTTCCGGTCAGTGGACGAGAGGGTTGAAAAACTGATCGCTGGGATGTAGGGGACGGGCGGCTCCTGTCTGCCGGTAGGCTGGCTCCGCTCACCCTCTGCTGGCTGGGCTCCACAATGTGCGAATGACAAGGTCCATCATGCGACGTATCGCTGTCATGCTTACCCTTCCGCTGCTGGCCGCCGCCGCGCTGGCGGGTTGTGGTGGCTCATCCCCCGCATCCAGTGCCAGCGCGGTTGTGTCGGTGTCGGGGGCATTTGGCAAAGTGCCCGCGGTCAAGATCCCGGCCAAGAAAGCGAGCGGCCAGCTCGCGGTGAAAACGCTCGTTCACGGCAGTGGGCCGTCTCTGACCAGCAATGAGGCGTTTGTTGGCAACTTCGCGCTTTATGTCTGGAACGGCACCTCGCACCGCCTCCTTAACAGCACCTTCCCCAAGAACACCCCCATTCTGTTCAGCGGCCAGTTGCTGCCAGGCATGGAGAAGGCACTGACGGGTGAGAAGGTGGGCAGCCGCGTGCTGGCGGTCATCCCGCCCAAGGACGCCTTCGGCGCCTCGGGCAACCCGCAGGCGGGGATCAAGGGAACAGACACCCTGGTCTTCGTGGTGGACCTGATCAAGGCATTCGCGGGCAGCGAGGCGGCTTCCGGCCAGCCGGTGTCGCACGGCGGAAACGGCCTGCCCAAGGTCTCCGCGCCCGCCGCGAGCGCGCCCGCGATCACCATGCCGTCCAGCCAGCCCCCGTCCCGCCTGGTGACGAAGACCCTGATCAAGGGGACGGGCCCGGTCATCGCCAAGGGCCAGACCGTGGTGGTGCAGTACGTCGGGGCGATCTGGAAGACCGGCAAGGTGTTCGACTCCTCCTGGAAGCGGCACCAGCCGTTCGGCTTCACCATCGGCGCGACACCCGGCCAGGTGATCCCCGGCTGGGACCAGGGCCTGGTCGGGCAGCCCGTGGGAAGCCGGGTGCTGCTCTCGGTCCCGCCTGCTGACGGTTACGGCAAGACCGGCAACACGCAGGCGGGGATCAAGGGAACCGACACCCTGGTCTTCGTCGTGGACATCCTCGGCACCTTCGGCGGCACCCCCGCGGCCTGACCCCGCGACGCGGGTTAGCCGGTTGCGGCGAGCAGCGCCGCCGCGTGGCGGCCTGCCGCTGCGGCGCCGAGGAAGTAGGCGCTGTCTTGTTCCAGACCGCGGCCCATCGAGGAGAGCGGGACCGGGCAGGTGCGCAGCGCGTCCATCAGCCCGTCCACCGGGACCCTGACCAGGCTGTGCCGCTGGCCCAGCGGCACAGCTTCGGCGGCGACGCGGGCGCCGAACTCCCCACCGAGTTCGGGGATCACGACGTCCGCCCTGGCCAGGGCCACCCGGCCGTAAGCCGTGAGGCTGTGGTGAGAGATCCCTCGGTGGCGTTCCCGTGGGTCTGCGTCGCTGATCCGCAAGCTGGCCACAGGGTGCCCTCCCAGCACTGCCGCCGCGTTCACCGCCTCGCCGCACGCCACACCCGAAAACCCCCACCGGGTTCCGGTCCCGAGGTTCCCCGGCCCCTGCGCCACCACGGCCACGTCAGCACCCAGCACATGCCGGGCTGCGAGCAGCCCGGTGTGCAGCGTGACCGCCTCCAGGTCCCCGCCAAACGCCTGGCCCACCGTGACCGTGCCAGCGAGCCAGCCCGCCTCCCGCAGCCCGGCACAGGACCGGGAGAACCAGGCTGGCAGCGCCCCGCCATCCAGCATCACGTACACGACTGCCGGCGCGCCGGCGGCCGCGCGCAGGCCCGCCAGGATGGAGGGCAGCGCCGAGTGCAGGTCGGCCACCACCACCGGCAGGTGGCGCAGGTCGTTGGCGTCGCGGAGCACGTCATGGTGCGGGGAGCCCTGCTCGTCGGCGCCGAGCACGGTTGCCTGCAACGGTGTGTACCGGGCCTTGACCAGGTGGCCAGGGCCGGCCGGGTCCGCGGGCAGCCGGTCCGGCACGGCAACGACGAGCGCGTACCCGCCGGTGCCGAGCCCGAGTTCGAGCGCGGTCGTGTTCAGCAGCACCCGGTCCCCTGGCTGCGGGAGCCCGGTCAGCGCCGGGTAGGCCAGCGCGCGCACGGGCGCACCATCCACGGTGACATCCAGTTCAGCCGCGCCGGGCCATTCCCGCCGTACCGCCACGACCACCGCGTTCCGCCATCGGATCACCCCGGCAGGGTAACGTGACCGGGGGCGGCGGTCGGCCCGCTCAGCACAACCCCGGCGCGGCGGGTGGCGCGCGGGGGAGAATATCCCCGCAGAAGGCGCAGGGAGAGCACCACGATGTCGAGACGGAAGACGGAACGGCTACTCAGCCTCGTCGTCTGCCTGCTCTCCAGCCAGCGATACCTGACCGCCACCCAGATCCGGGCCGCCGTTCCCGGTTACCCGGAATCCTTCGAAGCGTTCAAACGCATGTTCGAGCGGGACAAAGAGGAACTGAGGGAGCTGGGGATCCCGCTGGAGATGGGGACCACCGGCGCGCTGGAGGAAGAGCAGGGATACCGCATTCCGCGGCAGGCCTACGTTTTGCCGGATATCCGGCTTGAGCCGGACGAGGCGGCGGTGCTTGCCCTGGCGGCGAGGGTCTGGCAGCGGGCCGAGCTGGCCGGTGCGGCGGCTGGCGCGCTGCTCAAGCTGCGGGCTGCGGGCGTGGAGGCGGAGGAGACGCGCCAGCCGGGGATCGAGCCCAGGCTGCAGACCGGCGAGGCAGCGTTCGGGCGGCTCTGGGAAGCGGTGCGCGACCGGCGCCCGGTCACGTTCCGCTACTGGGCCGCGGGGCGCTCACAGGCGCAGCTCCGCGAACTGGAGCCATGGGGGGTCGTGAACCGGCGCGGCCGGTGGTATGTCGCCGGGCACGACCGGGCGCGTCAGGCAGTGCGGGTGTTCCGGCTCAGCAGGATCGAAGGCCGGGTGGAGTTCGGCGGCCCGCCCGGGTCCGTCGCCGTTCCGGATGGTGCCGACGTGCGGGAGGTTGTCCGGGCATGGGACGACTGGGCGCCCACTCGGCGAGCGGCGCTGCTGGACGTGCGCACCGGGGCGGGCCTCGGGATCCGGCGGCGGGCCACTGGGCAGCAGCCGGGCACGGACGGCTGGGATCTGGTGGAGGTGCCGTTCGCTGATGCCGGCTGGTTCGCCGAGCACCTCGCCTCCTTCGGCCCCGACGTGGTCGTGCGCGAGCCCGCTGACCTGCGGGACGCGGTGATCACCCGGCTCAAGGGAGCACTCACGTGACCGCGCCCACCCCCACAAGCTCGGACCGGCTGCAGCGGCTGCTTGCCCTGGTGCCCTACGTGATCAGCCGGAAGGTCGTGGGACTGGCGGAGACAGCGGAGGCGTTTGGGGTGAGCGAGCGGGAGCTTGTCGACGACCTGAACCTGCTGTGGTGTGTGGAGCTGCGCAATCCTGACCCGTACTGCCCGATCGACCTGTCCTATGAGGGCGGGGAAATCGTCATCAGCCAGGCCGAGCAGATGGACCGCCCGCTCCGGCTCGGCGTCGACGAGGCAAGCGCGCTGCTGGTGGCACTGCGCATGCTGGCCGAGATCGGGGAGTCCGGCTCGATGCCGGGGCTCGCGGACAGTTCCGCGCTCAGCCGCACGATCGCCAAGCTGGAGGCGGCGGCGGGCGAGGCAGCGGCACCCAGCGCGCAGGTTGCGGTACAGGTTGACCAGCACGCCGAACGGAATGTCCTGGCCAAGCTCCGCGACGCCCTCCACTCGGGCCGGCGGGTGCACCTGTCCTATTACGTGCCTGGGCGCGATGAGGCCACCGATCGCGATGTGGACCCCATGCGGCTGCTGGTCGTGGAGGGCCACACCTACCTGGAGGGCTGGTGCCACCGGGCGGAGGCGGTCCGGATCTTCCGGCTCGACCGGGTGCTTGACATCGGCGTGCTGGCGGCCGCGGCCGAGATTCCGCAGCAGGCCGAGCCGGTCGATGTGGACCAGGGCCTGTTCCGCCCCGCACCAGGCGACCTCCGGGTGGTCATGGAACTCTCACCGCGAGGCCGCTGGGTCACCGAGTACTACCCGTGCGAGCGCGTGGAGGACCTGGGAGACGGGCGGCTCCGGGTCACCCTGCGCACCCCGGATGGCGGCTGGGTGCGCCGGCTGGCGCTGGGTCTGGGTGAGGATGGGCGGCTCATCGAGCCCGCCGAAATCGCGGGCGCCGTCCGCGCGGACGCCGCTGCCGCCCTCGCCCAGTACGCCGCGCCAGCGGACCCCGGTGGCGCGAAAGGTTAGCTCCGCCTATTACGGGGCGTACCATGTGGCTGAGAGCGTCCCTGCAGCGCGGGGACAGAACCCTCGCTGAGAAGGACAATTATGGGACTTGGTGAACTTAGCCCCTGGCACCTGCTGATCCTGGCACTTGTCGTGCTGGTGCTCTTCGGCGCGAAGAGGCTGCCTGACAGCGCCCGCTCGCTGGGGCGGGCCATGCGCATTTTCAAGGCCGAAACCCACGGGCTGCGTGAGGACGGCAAGACTGATGACGCGGCGCAGGCACCCGGCCACGGGCAGGCGGCACCGCCGCAGCAACTGACGGCCCCGCCTCCCGCTGCGGCCCAGCCAGCGCAGGATGGCGTGGCGGCCAGGGCGCCGGCCCCGGAGACCCCCCGCACGAACCAGCCCGGCTAGCCCGCCCGGGAGATGAGCACAGCGCCCGATCCCGTCGCCCCGCCGCGTGGGCGCGGGGTCCGTGTTCCCCGGCCGGGCGGGCAGGACAATGCCGATGCCCGGATGCCGCTGATGGAGCACATCCGGGAGCTCCGCAGCCGGCTGATCAAGGCCATGCTCGGCCTGGCCGCAGGCATGACCGTTGGCTGGATCTTCTTCACCCCGGTCTGGACGTTCCTGGAGCGCCCCTACTGCAGCATCAGGATCGACGGTAAGGCGCAGTGCACCGGGGACTTCGGCCACTCGCTGGTCGTGGTGGGGGTCTTCGACTCGTTCTTCCTCCACCTCAAGATCGCATTCCTGGTCGGGCTGATCATCTCCTCACCCGTGTGGCTCTACCAGTTGTGGGCCTTTATCGCCCCCGGTCTTTACTCGCGCGAGAAGCGGTGGACGGTCGCGTTCGTGGGCACGGCCGCGCCGCTGTTCGGGCTGGGCGGGCTGTTTGCGTACCTGGCCATGGGCAAGGCCATGGGGTTCTTTGTGAAGCTGATCCCGCACGGGGTCGCCTCCACCTTCACGGTGGACACCTACCTCAGCTACGCGACCGCGATGCTGCTGATCTTCGGGCTTGCCTTCGAACTTCCCCTGTTCATGGTCATACTCAACGTGGCTGGGGTCCTCACGCATGCGCGGCTGCGGAAATGGCGCCGCCTGATGATCTTCGCCGTGTTCGCGTTCGCCGCGGTCGCCACGCCAAGCCCGGACCCGTTCAGCATGCTGCTGCTCGCGCTGCCGTGCGTGATCCTGGTGGAGTTGGCGGAAGTGTTCGCCTGGGCGAACGACCGCCGCCGGGCACGCCGCCCGTCGATGTACGCGGGCCTGACCGACGACGAGATCTCCCCGCTTGACGTGGAGGACACGTTCGACTCCGACCGGCCGGCCGGACAGTAACCCCCCGCTGGGCGTTTTGCGGGAATTTCGTCACGGCTGCCGCGGCTCGCGGCCGGGCCCGGGGGCGGTGATCAGCGCGTCGCCTACTCTGGAGCGCGTGTCCACCCACGCGAGCCCGGCGGAGCGTTACGCGGCTTTCCAGCGGCAGCGGGCGGAGGACGGGCCCTCCCTGGCCGAATTCCAGGCACTGTATGACTTCAGCTTCGACGACTTCCAGCGCAACGCCTGCCGCGCGCTGAACGGCGGGCATGGCGTGCTGGTCGCCGCGCCCACCGGCTCGGGCAAGACCGTCGTCGGCGAGTTCGCCGTGCACCTGGCGCTGGCGCAGGGCCGCAAGTGCTTCTACACCACCCCGATCAAGGCGCTGTCCAACCAGAAGTACGGTGACCTGGTCCGGCGGTACGGCGCCGGCCGTGTCGGCCTGCTCACCGGCGACAACAGCATCAACGGTGAGGCGCCCCTGGTGGTGATGACCACCGAGGTGCTGCGCAACATGCTTTACGCCGGCTCGGCCACCCTCGCCGGGCTCGGGTACGTCGTCCTCGACGAGGTGCACTACCTGGCCGACCGGTTCCGGGGCGCGGTGTGGGAAGAGGTGATCATTCACCTGCCCGAGTCGGTGCGGGTGGTTGCCCTGTCCGCCACGGTGAGCAACGCCGAGGAGTTCGGTGACTGGCTGACCCAGGTGCGGGGCGGGACCACGGTGATCGTGGACGAGCACCGGCCCGTGCCGCTGTGGCAGCACGTGCTGGCCGAAGGCCGCATCTACGACCTGTTCGTGGAGCAGTCAGGCGCGCCGCAGATCAACCCGGAACTGCTGCGGGTGGCGCGGCGGCAGGAATTGGCTGCCGGCAAGGCACCAGGACGCCCCGGCCGGGGGGGCCGCCGGCCGGCCCGGTTGCGGCCGCCGCGCCGCCCGGACGTCATCGAGCGCCTCGACGCGGCCGGGCTGCTGCCCGCCATCACGTTCATCTTCAGCCGCGCTGGGTGCGACGCGGCCGTCCGCCAGTGCCTGGATGCGGGGCTCCGGCTCACCACGCCGGAGGAAGTGGAGTTCATCACTGAGGTGGCCGAACGGCGCACGGCGGAGATCCCCGACCCAGACCTGCGGGTGCTCGGGTACGGCGAGTGGCTCACCGGGCTGCAGCGGGGCATCGCCGCGCACCACGCGGGCATGCTGCCCACTTTCAAGGAGGTCGTGGAGGAGCTGTTCGAGGCCGGGCTGGTGCGGGCCGTCTTCGCGACCGAGACGCTGTCGCTCGGCATCAACATGCCCGCCCGCACCGTGGTCATCGAGAAGCTGGACAAGTGGAACGGCGAGACTCACCTCGCGCTGACACCCGGCGAGTACACCCAGCTGACAGGGCGCGCCGGGCGGCGCGGCATCGACGTGGAAGGGCACGCTGTCGTTCTCTGGCAGCCAGACGTGTACCCGTCGGTGGTGGCCGGGCTGGCGGGAACCCGGACCTACCCGCTCAACTCCAGTTTCCAGCCCTCGTACAACATGGCCGTGAACCTGGTCGGGCAGGCCGGGATGGAACGGGCGGCCGCGATCCTGGAGTCGTCATTCGCGCAGTTCCAGGCCGACCGGGCGGTGGTGGACATCGCCCGGCAGGCCCGGCAGGGCCGGCAAACGCTGGCCGAACACGCCGTGGTCTGCGATCGCGGCGACTTCGCCGAGTACGCCCGGCTGCGCCGGGAACTGTCCGGGCGGGAAGGCGAGGCCGCCAGGCGGCGGGCGGCGGCACGGCGGGCGGCGGCGATCACCTCCCTCGGCCAGTTGCGCCGCGGGGACATCATCATGGTGCCGGGCGGCCGCCGGGCGGGAATAGCGGTCGTGCTGGACCCGGGGGTCCCGGCGGGACCTTCCCGGGGCGCCAAACCGGACGACCTGCCGCTGCCGCTGGTGCTGACGGCTGGCCGCCAGGTCAAGAGATTGTCCGCAGCCGATTTCCCGGTCCCCGTGACCGCCATCGAACGGATCCGGATCCCGGCCTGGTTCAGCGCCCGGTCGCCCAAGCACCGCCGGGACCTGGCTTCCACCGTCCGCAACAAACTGGCCGGGCGGGAACCGGGCTCCTCACCACCACGCCGGAGCGCGCACGAGGACGAGGCGGACCAGGCGGAGATCGCCCGGTTGCGCCATGCCCTGCGGCGGCATCCCTGCCACGCGTGCCCCGACCGGGAGGACCATATGCGGCAGGCCGAAAAGCAGGCCCGGCTGGGACGGGAGGTCGAGCGGCTGGAATCGACGGTCGCCGGGCGGTCCCACGTCATCGCCCGCACGTTCAAGCGGGTGTGCGCCGTGCTCGAACGGCTCGGTTACCTCGAGGGTGACGCGGTGACCCCAGCGGGCCGCCGCCTGGCCGACCTGTATACCGAGCTTGACCTGCTGGCCGCTGAATGCCTGCGGCGCGGGCTGTGGGATGGCCTGGATGCGGCACAACTGGCGGCGTGTGTTTCGGCGCTGACGTTTGAGTCGCGGACGGCCGACGCTGCTCCAGAGCCGCAGTCGCCGGGGAGCCGGGTGCGGGGAGTACTCTCCGCCATGGTTTCGGTGTGGCATGAACTCGACGCGCTGGAGAAGGAGAACCGGCTGGCGTTCCTGCGCGAGCCCGATACCGGGTTCGCCTGGGCGGCGCATGCGTGGGCCCAGGGCAAGCCGCTGGAGCTCATCCTCGGGCCCGAACTGACCCCGGGTGATTTCGTCCGCGCGGTCAAGCAGCTCATGGACCTGCTCGGGCAGATCGCGGTGGCGGCGGGCCGGGATTCGCCGCCCGGGGAAACCGCGCGGGCGGCGGTGGCGGCGCTGCGGCGCGGGGTGGTGGCCTACTCCGCCGTCGGCGAGGACTCTGCTGGTGGCGACGCGCTCGCCACCATTGAGGAGCCATAGGCGCCAGTCAGCATGAGGGCCGTGGCGGGCGGAGCGGGTTGAATTGGGTGAGGTCGATTCCGGGGGGCTCGCCAAGCGCGGCACGCGCTGCGAGGCTTCCCGCGCAAGGGCCCATGGTCAGGCCGGTGGGGCCGAGCCCTGTGGCCACCACCAGCCCGTCGACACCAGGCACCGGACCGAGCGGGGCCGACTCCGGGACTGGGGCCTCGACTGCGTCGACCCGGTCCTGCACATGCGTGAGCTGCCTGCCGAGGCGGGCGCCGAACAAAACCGTGCCGAGGCAGCCAGCACACAGCAGCCCGATCCAGACCCCCGATATGCCAGCAGCGATCATGGCGGTGGAGATAGCAGGGGACACAACGAACGCCAGCGAGTACGCCGAGCTTGAGAGCGCGTTCGCCCGGCCCTGGACGCGTTCGTCGGCGAGGCTGTTGACCAGCGGCGTAACCGTTGGTGCCATGAAGGTCTCGCCCAGGCCGAACAACGCGGTGAACGACATGACGCACGCGACCCGCAGGCCTGGTGACGCTGGAAGCGCAGACAGCCCGAAAATCGCCCACGCCACCGCCCAGATGAGGCCGATCACCGCCAGCGCCTGGCTGCGCCGCAGCAGACGGACGAGCCTCAGCACGAACAGTTGCGCGGCGACGATGACCATGGTGTTGACCGTGATGGACAGGACCACCACATGCACTGACACGTGGGCCTCGACCGTCGCGTATGCGGGCAGGCCAGAGTCCAGTGCGGCGTATCCGGTGAACGCGAGAACGAGCGTGGCCAGGAGCACGGTACGCAGCCCGGGGTGGCTGACCACGTCCCGGTAACCGGCCTTTGCCGTGTCCCGGTTCGGCGAACGCCCGTTGCTGCACGTCCGGCCGCGGGTTGAGCCCGGCCAGCATGGTCCAGAAAGCGGGGAACGAAGGCCCCAGCGATCCGCCAAGCAGAAGCATGACCGGCACGGTGGTGGGAACGCTGTGCGCCCAGGCCAGCCCGCCCTGCGCCACTGCCTGAGCGGCCATGACAGTGAACAAGACCCGGCGCGCGCCAAACCGGTCGAGCAAGACACCAGACAACGGGACAGCGATGAGCCCGACTACACCCGACATGGCCAGCAACGCACCAACGACGGGCAAAGCGATCCCGCGGACCTGATGCAAATAGATCAGGGTCAGCGGCAGCACTAGCCCGGTGCCCAGCGACGACACCGCCTGAGCGGAGACGAGCAGCCGGGTTACTGGCGGCAGCCGGGCTGTGGTCATGAGCGCCAGCTTCCAGGCAATGCCGTCCGGGAGTCCAGCGATTATCCGCGCCGGTAACGCTTGCTCCGCCCGATCCACTGCCAGCGCGGATACCCTCACGAGATGACCGACCTGGACGCATTCTCTGGGCTGATAGCCCGTAACCATGGCCTTGTGGTGGTGTCCGCCCTCCGGCCGGACGACACCATCCAGTCCTCCGTCGTCAACGCTGGTGTGCTCGACCATCCCGTAACCGGCGAGCCGGTGGTCGGGCTGGTCAGCCAGGGAAACGCGCGCCGGCTGACGTATCTGCGGGCCAGACCGCGTGCGACCGTTGTCGCACGTGCCGACTGGAGCTGGGTGGCTGCTGAGGGGCCAGTGCAGTTGGTCGGCCCGGATGATCCCGCGGAGGGCGTGGACAGCGAACGGCTCCGCCTATTGCTGCGGGAGATCTTCACCGCCGCTGGCGGAACCCACGACGACTGGGACACCTATGACGCGGTGATGGCACGGGAACGCCGCACCGCCGTCCTGGTCACGCCGGACCGGGTCTACCCCGGCGCCTGACCGCGTGACCTGGCCGGGAGAGAGTGGCTGGCTGGCCGCCCCCTCCGCGCCGCTGGATCAGCCGATTGACACCGGCGTGGACTGTAGTTCGTTGTCCGCGGGAAGCGCATCACGGTGGCCGATGATGCTGGCATCAGCCCGGAATGTGACTTTCCCGATGGCCTTGTCGTCGCTGGTGACCGTGTAGGTGAACGCGAAGCGGGTAGTTTGGCCGGCCGTCTTGACCGGCACCGACCCTGTGAGCGATCCGACCTGGGCGAACCCTCCCGGGATGTTCTTGGATTTGAATCCCCCGTGCTGCCGGAACCCGACGGCCAGTTGATCTGTCCGGCATCCCCCGACACCGAGACCATCGAGTCCGGTTGGCTTGATTTCACGCCAGCCCCCGACCAACTGTGACCTAGACGCATGAAACAGGCATACAGTTCACAAGGCCCTGGGTATCCGTAAGGGAAGCTTGCTGTACAAAACCCGCTGGTTCACGTCTGCCGACGGGCCAGCAGGTAGGCGCGGCGGGTCTCAACCTCCTCTGGATAGCTCGTGCGTTCCAGCCGCGCCTCTACCAGGAATGCCGCGTCTTCCATGGCTTCCGCCACATGCTGGGCTTCGTAGAAGCGGAAGTCGAGGTCTACCTCATAGCCCCACCACTCGGCCGAGTGCCTCACCTCGGAGCCAACGTGGAAGGCGACCAGGAGCAGCCCGGAGGGCCGCAGCACCCGGTGGATCTCCGCCAGCGCACGGGGCAGTTCACCGGGATCGAGATGGATGATCGAGTAGAACGCGACGGCTGCCGCGAACTCACCGTCTGCCGCCGGAAGCGTAACGAAATCCCCTTCGCGGAACTCAACCTGCGGGTATTCCCGGCGGCCGACCGCGATCATGCCTGGGGACAGGTCGACGCCGACGGTGGTGGCTCCGTGGCTGGCAAGCCAGGCCGAGACATGCCCGGGGCCGCAGCCGATGTCAGCGACGGGTGCGCATGCGCCTGTCTGCTCAAGGAGGCAGCCGAGCAGAGCGCGATCGAGCGGCTTGTGGGCGAGTTCGTCGCGGAACCCGATCGCATACTTCTCAGCGACGACGTTATAGCTCCGGCGAACGGAGTCGTGGCGCCCTGGTTCGTCCATGATAAACAGCGTTGCACGCCCGATGGGCCTCCTGGCAGGCGTCGATGTGGCAGGGGCTGATCAGAAGTCGATGAAGTGGTCGAAGGGCCTGGTGTCGGGGCTGGCGCTGGTGCGCAGGACCGCCCAATGGTGCCGCGTTTCGGCCGTGGAGACCTCTTCCAAAGCCCAGCCGAGATTCGCCAGGAAGAAGGACGCTGCTGCCGAGGAAGCGGGGCAGTGCGAGCTGCGATTCCTCGGCGTGGTACTCCACCATGTCAGCGACACCGGCCTCGTCCAGAAACTGGAGGCCACAGCTGGCAAACCGCGTTTCCTGGAACGGGTCGATGACGGTGTGGCGGGCCTCCGGATCGCCGTTGGCAAGCAGCCCCTCGCAGGCAAACAATGCCGAGATGCCGTAGCCGAGCCCGATCTCGATCGTGCGGACGGTGGCCTCCCGGATCACCCAGGACCGAAGCGCCGCGCCCTCGGCGGGGCCGATTGCGACCGGGAACAGACTGTGGCGGGTTCCGTCCGCGCGGGCCACTACCGTGCCTTCGCGGATGAGCCGGTCAAGCACGTTGCGCATACCGGCGCGGGCCCTTTCCAGGTCGGCCTGGCTCCCTGCCCGCACGCGGTCAGCCTCGCACTCTGGCGCATCGCATCGCATCGCAACAGAAAACCCGGGGAGGCGCGAACGCTGGCCTGACTGTTACCCGTCGTGCGGTGCGGGTTCGACGTTCCCGTTGCTCTCGTCAACAGGGTGCCCAGAGCGAACATTCGGTTCGGTAAGCGCGGCTGCGATTCCTGGCGATCGCTGCGGTCGGCGCGCCGCTTATACGGCGCGGTATCAGCCGGTGCGGGGCAGCACGGCGGACCAGCGCGCCCCGCCGTCGCTGGTGTGCCAGATCGTGGGCAGTTCGTTGTCGTTCCCGTCCTCGCCCAGGACCACGCCGCGGGAGCAGCTGAAGAAGATCACCTGGCCTGTCCCTCCCCCGCTATCGCCGATCAGGGGACGCACCATGCGCCACCGGATGCCACCGTCCCGGGTGATCAGGAGCGAGCTCCGGCTACCGACGAGAAATGCGGTGCGGCTGGAGACCGCGTCGATGCTGCCGAGGTAGCCGAAGCTGAGCGGCGGACACCCACCACCTTGCCGCGACACGGCAGGTGCACGGCCCATGACCGGCCCCCGTCGGTCGAGCGGGCCGCCGACTTCGCCTGGAAGCCCGCGCTCGGGTCGTCAGCGCGGCCAGGAGCGTCCCGTCCGGGGCGGCGGAGACCACAACGGTCAGGGCACCGGCCCGCGACCGGCATGCTGTCCGCCGGGGCGCCGCTGACGGAAATCGGCCAGGTGCTGCGGCACCGGCGACCCCAGGCAAGCGCAGTTACCGTCGCTCCAGGGGAGCGACGGCGTGGCGGATTATCCGCTACGCTGACGAGGGCGGCCACCTCGCACGCCCGCAGGCCCAGGCGTGCCAGCAGGGTGAGCACGGCGAAATCACGCCGGCCAACGGCGGTCCCCCGGTCACACGAGGCCTGCAGCCGGACTTGCTCGGTCGTCCATAGGTGGACATTCGTCTCGCGGCGCGGTGACGGTCGCCGACGCACTTGGCCATCTCTTGCGAGGACTTGGTGTGCCTCCGGCACACCGCTAGCGGCCGCGGTGGCCGGTTCGGCGTGGAGATCACCTGGGATCGATCCGCCGTGCGTGTGCGGTCGCCGATGCTGGCGGCCCTGCGGAACCACACGTGATCGAGGACCCGGCCGCAGAGGACGGTCGAGGTTTGCTGCTCTTGCGCGGCCTGTCGGTTCGCACCGGGGTGGTTGGGGACCAGCGCGGCCGACTCATCTGGGCGGATATTCCCTGGGTCGGCGCGCCCGAGGTGGGGGAGGGGTCGCCGGACCCTTACGAGGCGTCGATTCGCGACGGCGAGGCGGTGCTGGCCCGCCGCTTTGCGGGCGTGCATGCCTGGTTTGGCCGTTACACGTTGGCGTGGTGGGCGCTGGCGGGCCCTGACGTGCTGGTGACCGCGTCGTCAGCCCGAGAGTTGGCCGGGCTGCTATACCGCCTGCAAATCCCCTCGCCGCCACCACGGTCTGTCGCGGTCGCGCAGACTCACCCGCACACCGTCGAGCAGGCGGAGGCAGGGCGGGAGGGGAGGCACGGTGCCATGTGCGGCGCGCTTAGCCGGGCGGCCACGCGCGTCCCGGCCCCGCCGTCACCCCGAGTGGCTCGTGCGCGTCCCCTCACCGGGATCCTGGCCGGGGGCGGGTGCTGAGTGTGCGCCCAGTGGACTCGGAGGCGAAACCCGGCGTTGCTAACCCAACCCCGATTGGGGCGAACGGGTGCCCGCGTAAGGCCCGCCGTGACGCGGCGACGATCCGGCGGCTGCGGGTGCGGGCGGGGACGCTGTTCAGCGAGGGCATGCGGCAGGGTGAGGTCGCTGCCGCGCTGGGTGAGGCGCGGGCGATGGTGTGGCGGTGGCATCAGATCTGGTCCGCCCGCGGCATGGCGGGGCTGACTGCGCCCCGGCGGTCCGGTTCGCGGGTCAAGCTGACCGCTGCGCAGTTGGCGGCGGTGGATGCCGCGCTTTCGGCGGGGCCGGCCGCGAATGGGTTCGCGGTGGCCACGTGGTCGCTGGAGCGGGTTGCGGCGGTGATCGAAGCTGTGACTGGGGCCCGGTGCTCACGGGACACCACCCGGGTCGTGCTGCGCGACCGGCTGGGAACCCCAAGCAACGTGGGTCAAAACCAGCCCGGCGTGCGGGCTCCCGCCCGGCGGCGAAGGCGGTTTGACCGCCCCGCAGATCACTGATCACGGCCACGCGCACACCATCATGGCCGCCGCCCCGCCCACTGCCGGTCCGATCCGGGCCGAATGCCCGGTCGCCTGTCTGGCAACGGTGCTCTCACCGCGGGTCTCGCGTCCCGGCCCCGCCGTCAGCCCGGCCGGCGGTGGCCGAGCACGGCGAGCCACCGGGCATCTGGACCGGGCTGGGGTGCCCAGAACTGGGTCTGCCGGTCGGCTCCGAGGTCGATAAGGACCCGGAGGGCAGAGCAACGCTCGGGCGGGCGCCGAGCAAGTTCGCTGGCAACAGCGACAAGGTAGCGGCGCTGATCAGCGAGTTGCTGGCGGCGGAGCCGGATGCTACGCCGGAGCGCCGCGACGAGATCATCATGCGGGCGCTGAAGGAGCAGCGCGCGGCCGTGTACTTCTTCGACGCGACGTTTTCTGTGCCAAAGTCGGTCAGCCTGCTGCACGCGTCGTTCCAGGTCAGGGCGCAGCAGGCTCGTGACGCGCGCCGGGCCGGGGAGGCGGAGCAGTGGGATGCGCGGGCTCAGGCGGTGTGGGACGCGATCATGGCCGCCAACCGGGCGATGCTGGAGTACCTGCAGCGGGAGGCGGGCTTCAGCCGGGCCGGGTACCACTCGAAAGGATCCGGGCGGTTCGCTGACGCTCATGAGTGGGTGATCGCGTCGTTCCCGCAGCACACCGCCGTGACAACGACCCGCAGTTGCACGTCCACAACGCCATCTTGAACCGTGTGCTGCGGGAGGACCCGCTGGCGTCGCGGCCTGGCAACCGGCGCGCGTGGCGGACGCTGGACGGGGTGGCGCTTTATGCGGCGAAACCGGCCGCGGGCGCGATCGCGGAGCGGACGTTGGCCGAGTGTCTTTATTCGTCACCTTCGATTCGCGCCAGGCGAAGGCGCATTCCGCGCCGTCCCGGGAGACGCTGCTGGCGCGATGGGAGGCGCAATCGCGCCGCGCCGAAGCCCAGGCGTTGAGCGACATTCCAGACGCCGCGCTCAGACGGCACGACGACGGCGCCGAGGCGAGCCCGCCGTCCGGCGCGGAGGTGGAGCGGATACTGGCCGCCGCAGTGGCCGACGCGCAACAGCACAAGGCGACGTTCACCCACTACGAGCTGACCCGGATGGTCAACCGGTACCTGCCGGACTTCCTGGGCGGCCTGTCGGGCGAGCAGGTCACGCGTCTCCTTGAGGAACTGACCAGCGAAGCGCTGCGGCCGGCAGGCCTGGAGGAGACGGTGCAGCTAACCGCGCCGGAGATGGTCCCGGTTCCGCAGGCGTACCGGCGCGCGGACGGGCTGAGCCTGTGGCGCAGGCACGGTGCGGCGGTACGAGGGGGCGATCCGGTCGTTGCTGGTGCCGGATGAATGGCGGCGTTACGAGCAGGACGCGGAGCGGGGAACGCTGACACGTCTGCTGCGAGCCGCCGAACTCGCCAGGCACGACGTCGACCACGTGCTGCGCCGCGCGATCGAAGGGCGGGACTTCGCCGGCGCGCGCAGCATCGCGGCGGTCCTGCATGGGCGGGTCCGGCGGATCGTGGGAACGCCCGAGCCCCGGGCGAGCGATGGTTACTCGGAGCGGACTCCGGCGATCCAGGACCCGGGACCATCATCTTGGGCTGGTCGAGGAGCCCACCTGAGCGGCGGCGCAGGAAACGATCTCCTAAGCCGCCCGGGTCGCGGCGATGCGGTCCAGGCCTACGCCATGATGCGTCTGCGCGAGATACCACAGGTTGCCACCGGCGATGAGAGCAGGCGCATAAAGCGCCGGGGCGAGCGGCTCGACGTGCTTGCGGGCTTGGGGTTGTCCGTTCGCCGGATTGAGCTGGACTAGCTCCGATCCCCGGAATACCCACACCGCATCTGGACCGGCCACCACGCCATCGTCACCGGTTGGGCTTGGCGCCGGGACGGTCAGAGTCCGGATTGTCCGCCCGTTCTGCGGGTCGATCTCAGTTAGCCGAGGGCCGCCTTCGTCCAGCGCCCACGCCTTGCCGCCGCCGAGCACCAGGCCCCCGGACAAGCTCGCGGTCGTTGCCCCATGCAGGCGGAGCGTCCGCTGGTCGACGCTGATAATGCCTTTGAAGTTGCCCGTGACCCAAACGTGCCCGGCGACGGCCTGCACCGTGGCAAGGTGACCCATCATCTGGTTGCCCGGAAGTTCTGCCCTGGCCGGGTCTACACGGTTGGTCGCGGGATTGAGCCGCAGCACCCGCCACCCCGGCGGGAAGGCACTGTCGGGCACCAGGATCCACACCGCCCCGGCGCTGGCGGCCAGGTCAGTGATCGGCCCAGATCCGCCATGGACATGCAGGCGGGAAACGATCCGGCCGGTACGCGGATCGATCCGGAACAGGTCGGGGTAAATGCTGTGCTGGTCCGCCAGCCACACCCCGCCTGCGCCAGCAGCAAGCACTACCGGCATCCCGCGCAGCGCAGCGATCGGATAGCGCCGGACCTGGCCGCTGTTCTGGTTAACGCGCACCAGCGTGCCGGTGTCTCTCACAAACGCCCACACATAGCCACCGCCAGCAGCCAGGCCATCAACTTCCCCGCCGAGCGGGATACCGATAGGCGCCCTAGGCGCTGCGGCGTGCGGGGAGACCGAAGCGGCCGTCACTAGCGGCGGCGCGGCGCACGATGTCAGCACAACCAGGAAAGCGACGGGCCAGCCCAGGCGGCGCGTTAGCTGACGGCGGGCGAAGGCGAGGAAGAACGCAGTCATACCCTTTAGACAGATAATGATCGCAAGCGGTTGTAAGCGGCTTGGGTCTTGCCGGTCCGGCGAGGACGTCTGGCTCCAACGTTCGGAAGAACGGAGTCTCCTGGAGCAACAGGGTTGGGGTCAAAGTAGTGGTGTGTAGCTTCTGAGCTGGGGCAACGTTCTCCGCTGGACTGCTGGCCGGGTGCGTGATACGACGGCCTGGTGACTGATGAGACAGATGAGCTGAAGGTCCGCCTCGTTCCGGACGGCGAGGTGGCCGGGTACAACGCGCTGATGGCGGAGCATCACAGCCTGGGGGTGGCGGCGTCGGGCCGGGTGCTGCGGTACGTGACGGAAGCCGGCGGGGTGCCGCTGGTGCTGGGCACGTTCGGGTCGGCGGCCTCGGCACCGACCTTCCCGCGCTGTGGGCGGCACCATCCACCACGCACCGCGACCGCAAGGAACTCCTGCACGCACTGCTGGACGACGTGGTCGTCACCGTCGATAAGCAGGCCCGCACCGCCCGGCTCGTGCTGCACTGGAAAGGCGGGCTGGTCAGCGAAACCACCGCCGGCCTCCCCCGGCCGAAGCCGCCTTACCGCACCAGCGAGGACACCATCTCCCTGATCGGCAGACTCGCCGCCCACTACGACGACTCGATGATCACCAAAGTACTCAACCAGCAGCAACGCCGCACCGCCACCGGAATGTCATTCACCCCCGCTAACGTGGCCACCATCCGCAAGCGCCACTGCATCCCCGCTTGCCAGGGCGGAACAGGCCCAGACCCCGACGGTGAGGTGATGAGCGTGCACCAGGCCGCGGCCGAACTCGGCATCACCGCCTCCACCCTCTACCGGTGGCTCAACGACGGATACGTCCCCGGCGAGCAGATCACCCCCGGCGCCCCCTGGCGGATCCGCCTCACCAGCGCCATGCGCGCCCTCGTCGCCGACGACGCCCCCGCCGGATGGGTCCCCGTGCAGGTCGCCACCGCCGCCCTCGGCGTCTCGCGCCAGACCGTGTTGCAGCGTGTCAAGCGCGGCGATCTCCGCGCCGTCCACATCCGCGCCGGACGCAGGAAAGGCCTGCGTATCGAGCTACCAGGCGCGCTGATCCCATTCCCGTTTCTCTCCTCGTAGACCGTCGTACCACTTCGGGGACTGTCTACGGAAGCGGGGGTAGTCCAATCTTCTCGTGCCTAACGAGGCTGAGGCTCGGGCGCTCCTTGAGGCTCGTGGAGTGGGCAGTGGTTTGGCGGCTGACGGTCTCGCGGAGGCGCTGTTCCGGGAGCTTGGGGTCCCTGCCGTCGTGGTGACGCTGCGGGAGTTGGGCTGCGTGGTTCATGGTGGCCGGGTGACTCGGCGGTATCCGGTTGAAAGTACGATCGCGGTTGACAGCACCGGTGCCAGCGACGCGTTCATGGCCACATTTGCTGCGCATCTGACCGCGGGCGGGTCCGAGGGCGACGCCATTTGCGCTGCCCAGGCGGCCGCCACGCGGGCCATCCGCCAGCGTGTAAGCCACGAGTCCATGCCGTCGGGGCTTTGAGGCTGGTCGCTGGGATCGAGCCGCATAGGAAGGAGATCTGGCAACAGCCGCACAACCAGACGCCGAACACTGGCCTCGCCAGCCAGGCAAGCTGATCTTGCTATCTACAAAACTGTCCCGCACGCCGGGCTTGCTGGTGGCGATGGCGAAGACGGACCCAGTCGCTAGAGTCGCCCCTGGGCTGTCAGGGTGCCCGCCGGGGTCAGCGGCCCTCGCGGCAGGGCCAGAAGCACTTCGGCGTCGCTGATCCTGATGTCCAGCTTCTGTCCGGAGTGTTCACGGAGCAATCTGGCAATACGCCGAATTCCTGTACCCGCCCGCGTGCCGAGCTGCGCATCCGCGATCCGTGAGTAAATGTGCGGGTTACGCGTGACATGTACCCCTGCGCGCATCGCCTCGGCGTCCACGCTGTTCGGCGGCCGACCCGGTGACCTGACCTCAACGCGATCGGCGAGGACGAAGATCCGAACCGGTCCCGGGATTGTGTAATCCCGGTGCACGAGGGCATTCACTGCGGCCTCCCGCAGCGCGGCGAAGGGTATCTCCTCGCGCTTCTCCGGCGCGAAGTCAACGATCTCGTGACCTGTGCGCAGGTGCAGCCGGAGGAACGTCTCGATCTGGGCGATGATCTCGAAGAGACCCCCAGCGAGATCCTTGCGGTCGATGAAATCATCGCCGATGTCATTGCCGGACAAGGCGCCGACTACGACACGGGAGGATTCAAGCGCGGCCTGCGGTTTCCGGCCGAAGAGCACGACACCGCCGACAGTCGGGTGCTCACCGTCGTAGAGCCCCCAGGCGTGCAGCAGCCGGGGCAGATCATCGCTGAGATCCTGCTGCCCGGCATCAGCTAGGTGACGTGACACAGAGTCGAGGTCGAGGTCGCTGAGATGCAGTTGCGGCAACGGTTGTTCGTCGTAGAAGAGCGATCGGGCGGCCTGAAAGAGGCGGAGCAGTTCCTCCCGGCTCGCGCCCCCGCAACGGGCTCCCGCACGCACGTAGTAGCGGCCATCGCTGGTCCGGTACGGCCGCTGGTCCCCCTTGGCCACGTTCAAGACCAGCACAACTTGACCGTCAAGTTCGACCGTCTCCGGAACCATGGTGACAGGGGGCGAGCAGCGCTGGAACGCTACGTCGTCCGCCCTCAACATCAATGCGTCGGGGTCGCCCACGCCGATGATGTTGCGGCCCTCGTCCACACCTATAACGATCTGTCCGCCGTCGCTGTTGGCGAAGCAGACCAAATCCTTCGCCAGCTCGGCGTTGCTTCCCACTTCCTGCTTGAAGTCGGTATGCGGATTCTCCCAGCGGAGGATCCGTTCTCTCAGATCATCGGGTGTCATCGAGGCCACCATACTTCTCCGCGCGACGGCGGAACGCCTCAGCACCACCTTCGAGCACCGTCCTGATTTCTTCGCGGACTCCCGCGTCGTCGATGGAGGCTCGGGTGCGAACCTGACACCTGCCGCCCTCGTCAGCAAGGCTGAGCACGAGCTCGGCATCTCCGTTGACGGGAATGTTCGCGTTATGCGTAGCGACGATGATCTGGCGGCGTCGCGCTGGATCGGTGACACCCTTCTCGACCCGGAGCAGCGCCACCACGTCTTCGTAGACAAAGCGGTTGTCAAGGTCGTCTTCGGGCTGGTCCAGTATGAGCGGCCGGCCGCCCTGAGCGAATAGCAAGAGCAGTAGCGCGGTAGCCTTCTGACCACTGGACAACTCCGCGAGATCACGGGCCGTGCCGTCCTCAACAACGAGGGCGATGGCCACCCGGTCTTCAGGCGCTAGTACCTCGACTCGGCGCATCCGTGCCTGATCGTCCGTGAGCCAGCCAACAAGACGGTGCGCCATCGTCTCGGTGATCTGGAAACGCTTCGCGACCGCTGACTCTCCCTGCCGGACAGCCCTAGCCAGCTCCACTCCGTCGACACCGCGCGATCCTGCAATGTCACCCAAGGCATCCGCCGTAAGCCTGGAGCCTTTCAGAGCCGCGGACAAACGCCGACCGAATTCCGCGGCGTCGCCAAGGTAGGTGACATCCATGCGCAGTCGACCGTCGAGCGTGTCGTTCACCGCTGCGGCAGCGTGCTGCCGCAGAGTGAAACCTCGATGACGTTCGTCCTGGAGGCGGCGCAGCAGCGCGTCACGTTCGTCACCCAGGCGCGTCCGCTCGGCATCTAGGCGCTGCATGTCCTCCACGATGGGTCGCAGGGCCGTTCGCTCGCCGACCGCGCGAACAAAATCCGACGCGTCGACTTGGCCTGACCCTAGTTCTCGCTGAATGCGCCTCAGGTCGTCCTCCAGCCCGGCGGTCAGTCCTGGCCATTTCCGCGCCGTACCAGCAACCGAGTCGTACACGGCCGCGAGCGCCGCGCGGATCGAGGCATCCGCCGCAGCGACGTGCCCGCGCGCAACCTCAATTTCCTCAGACAGTCTCCTCAGCACGGCAGCGTGCTCGCTCTCCGCCGAAGCCAGCCCGCTGGCAGCAGCAGCAAGGCTGCTGGTTAGCGCCGCCGCGTTCTCCGCAAGAGTCTCTAGAGTCTCTCTGATACGTTCGGCTGCCGTATCTAGCCGCGCCTTGTCAGATCCGAGCTTGCTGTGCCGGTCGAGCTTCTCCGCCACTCCTTGCTGCTCGTAGTAGGCGATATTGGCGTCGAGCCGACTCAAGCGATCAGTGTATTCGTCTCGCTTGGCGAGCTGGCGCTCCAACTCCTCAATGGCTCTGGCATTGCGCCGGAGTTCCTCCAGGGTGCGCCTAACTGCCACGTCGGCTTGCCGAGCCTCATCACCGATGATTTCGTCGAGGAGGCGACGCCGGAAACCATCGTCTCGAGCCACGGCCTGGATCTCCCGCTGGAGCAGAATCACCGGCGATCCGTTGGGGCCAAAGAGTTCAAGCGGCGGCACTTCCACGATCGTGCCGGTAGCCAGATCAGAAATCCTCGGCTCCTGATCCAGCACCCGGGTCACTTCGTAGCGCTGCTGCTGCGCGCCAGGGCGCTCGATAACAATCCGAACCCTGCCGCCGCTCCCGAGCGCATGGCGGATGAGCGACACCCGCTCCGACTGATCTGTGTACGGTTCGCCGCCTAGCCCGTAACGAAGGGTTTCCAGGATCGCCGACTTTCCAGCGCCGCGACCACCAATGAGAGTTGTAAGGTCGTCGTTGAAACGCACCGCAAGCTCGTCCAGAAAGCCTCCGGCCACCTCCATCGCGAGAATGCGTGGGTGATGCACCGGCTCCGGCGGACGGGTAAGCACCCTAGTTCGCGGATCGTGCAGCGCCAGCCTTAGAGCGTCGGCGGTGACCGTGCTGAGCTTGATCCAAGTCAGGCGCCTACGACCGTCTGGCACCGCCTTAGAGCCCATTTCGTCAAGACTGTGCGCGTCGCCGCTGAGCGTACACGCAAGGAGGAGATCTGGACCTTCGTGAGCATGCCAGTCCCCAGGAGGTTCGCGCCAACGGACTCACACTGATCAACCGCATCAATCAGCCCATCGCGGATCAGTTCCGCTGCTTGCTGCGCCCCCAGGACCTGGAGCAGCCCATTCGTGCTCGACGCATGAGCAGCGATTACTGCGCACCGAAGTTGATCCCTTATGTCCTTAAGGGCATCCCGCAGCGACCCGCGGAGCTTCAGGTCCTGATGCTTCGCGCGTACTGTCTCTGGATAAAGAGGATCGGGGCTCTTGCCATGATGACGGATTGCATCGGCGACGCGTGACGGCTCGGTGTCGGGGCCGCAAACCAGCAGTAGGTGAAGACCTTTTCCGGCACCTTCGCCTATCGACATCTCGGCGCCGGGAAGAACAACGATCCCGGCGGACTTCGCGCGCTCGCGGATGAGCTGGAACCACATCAGCCGGACACCCTGATAGTCTGTGATCGCCGCAATTTCGATACCAGCGTCCACGAGCCGTTGCACATAATCACTTGCCATCCGCTCACGATCAGCCGCCTTATTGACATCTACTCCTGTCGGTAGCTCAAAGCTGGTGACGCCGGGGGTGTGCAGGTGGAGATCGATGCAGCGCCAGGTGGCGCCGACCGGGACCTGGGGCAAATTCGTCACGCCTCCATCATCCCGTAACGGGCGGAGAGATGGCAGAGACACGTTGCGCAGCCGACCGTGTTTGGGGGCATGTTAGACCCTGGCCAGCCGCTCCGACGAGGTAGCGTCCAACGGATGACCCTGATCTGTGATCTGCAAGATCTCTGCGGTGGGGCACCGGTCCGTCTTCGGCGTACAGAGCGCGGTACGCGCGTTTTGCGCCTGCGAAGGCCGCACCACGGTCAGCGACCAGCTAGCGGACGACCGCCGTCGCGGCAGCGGATGTTCGCCGATGGGGCATCGCGGACAATGCGATTGCAGTGCCGACCTACAGCGGCGATGAGCTTGCCCGGCGGTTCGCTGCCCCGGCAGGCACAGTCGACAGCCAAGACCGCTTCGAGGGTTTCGAGTTGCTCAAGCCCGCCGATGAGCGCACCACCTGGCTGACAGTGACGCGGTGGCGGGACGAGGCTTTGCTTTGAGGCGTGGCTGTGTTCGCCCGCGTTCGGGCTCGGGCACCGCTCTGGCCGAGCGCAGTGGCGGCAAGGTGCCCGGCACGGTCAGGCGCCTGGGCTCGTTCGTTTACCTGGGCCTTCGGTAAGCGACTCTGCGCTGGTCCGTATGCGCTTTCTGCGGTCAGCGACCACCCCTGTCTTCTGCGATATGGCCGAGTGCGGCCAGGTGCGCGCGGACGTCGTCGGCGTCGGGGACGCCGAGGTTGGTGTAGAGCGTCAACGCTTGCTGCCAGTGCAGGCGGGCCAGGCCGTGCTCGCCTGCCGCGTGGTGCGTGTGAGCGAGACCGGTGTGGGCGCAGGCCTGCTGGTACGGGTCGCCCGTCTCGATGGCCAGAGTGAGTGCGCCAGCGTGCTGGGCGCGAGCCTGCTCGGATTGTCCCGTGGCGTGCAGGGTTTCCCCTACGCGGTTGAGTGCCTCGGCTTCGCCGTCGCGGTTGCCTGTCTCGTGGAAGATGGCGACGGCCTGCCGCAGATCATCGGCCGCCTGTTCGTAGCGGCTCTGGCGCAGGTAGACGACGCCGAGATTGGCCAGTGCATAGCCTTCGCCGATGCGGTTGCCTGTCTCGCGGAAAAGGATGAGGGCCTGCCCCAGAACGCCGGCCGCCTGCTCGTAGCGGCTCTGGCGCAGGTAGACGACGCCGAGGTTGGCCAATGCGTTAGCTTCGCCGCCGCGACGGCCGGTCTCGCGGTAAAGGATGAGTGCCTGCCGGTGGCCGTCGGCCGCCTCCTCGTAGCGGCCCTGCCGCCAGCGGACGAGATTGAGATTACTCAGCGCGTTGGCTTCGCCAACAGGGTTGCCTGTTTCGCGGTAGCGAGTGAGCGCCTGCAGGTGGCGTTCGGCCGCCTTCTCGTAGCGGCCTTGCCGCCAGTTGACGAGCCCGAGGTGGGTCAGCGTGCGCGCTTCGCCGCCACGGTCGCCGGTCTCGCGGAAGAGGGACAGGGCCCGCCGGTAGTGCTCGGCGGCCCTCTCGTAGCGGCCCTGCCGCATGTGAACGACGCCCAGATTGGCCAAGGCGTAGGCTTCGGCGGCGCGGTCACTCGTCTGGCCGGCGGCGTTCCTGGCGTCGGTGTGGATGCTTAGCGCGTCGGGGTGGTGAGCACCCATGTCGAGGTAACGGAACAGGGTAGTGGCCAGCCGGATGGTGTGCCCGGGCCAGCCGTGGGCGGCGGTGTGCGCGCACAGGGCGACCAGGTTCGGTCGTTCGGCATTCAGCCAGGCACGTCCGGCGGCTGGGTCGGCGATCGATGGGGTGGGCGAGTCGGCTGGAGAGATGCGGGGCCGCTGACGCCCTTCGGCAGGGCTCAGTGCGTCGACGGCAGTCGCCGCGGCGGCCAGGTAGTAGTCAAACAGGCGGCTCAGCGCCGTCCGCCGATCAGCCTCTGAGTCTTCAGACTTGGCGAGGCCGCAAGCGTAGGCGCGCAGCAAGTCGTGCGTACCGTAGCGGCCGGGGCCGGTGAGATGCATCAGGTGTGCTCGCGCGAGGACCTCCAATGAGCGCCTGGCCCCGTCCACGGTGGTGTTGGTCAGAGCGGCAGCCGCGTAGGCGTCCAGGTCCGAGCCTGGATGCAGGCCCGCGAGCCGGAAGGCGCGGGCAGCGTCAGCGGGCAGGTGCTTGTAGGACCACGAGAACACGGCGCGGACCGCGGCGCGAGGATCACCTCCGGGGTCGAGCCGTTGCAGCCGCTGCGCCTGGTCGGCCAGCTCGCGAACCAGATCCGCAAGCGGAGTCGAGGGGTGATCGCGTGCGGGCGTGGCGCTATGACGCCACACATGCTCGGGAGGCTGGGGATGTGGAACGTCGAAGAGCAAGGGCGTGCTTGACGGTTCCTGCGGTGGTGGGTGATGGAGCGTTTGCCGTGCCCGGCCTACCTGGGCCTGGGCGCCGAAGGGGTCGCTGCCCGCGCGGAGATGGCGCTGCGGTTGCTCGGGCCGGACCGATGTGGGGTCTGCCCGCGGCTGTGCAAGGTCAACCGGCTGGGCGGACAGCGCGGTTTGTGCGGGATCGGCCGCCAGGCGGTCGTCGCCTCGCTTTTCCCGCATTTTGGTGAGGAGGATTGCCTGCGAGGCTGGAACGGCTCGGGCACGATCTTCTTCGCTGGCTGCAACCTGCGGTGCGTGTTCTGCCAGAACTTCGACATCTCCTGGCAGGTGTGCGGTGAGCCGGTGACCCCGAAACGGCTGGCCGCGATGATGCTGGCGATGCAGGGACGCGGCTGCCACAACATCAACTTCGTTACGCCAGCGCATGTCGTGCCGCAGATCCTGCGGGCGCTGCCGCGGGCCATCGAACGCGGCCTGCGGCAGCCGATCGTCTATGACACCAGCGGCTGCGACAGCCTGGACAGCCTGCGGCTGCTGGACGGCATCGTCGAAATCTGCATGCCCGACCTCAAGATCTGGACACCCGGGCGGGCCTGCCGCTACCTGCGGATGCCGGGCTACCCGCAGGCTGCCCGCCAGGCGGTCACGGAGATGAACCGCCAAGTCGGCTCGCTGCGGTTGGGCGAGAACGGCCTGGCCCGGCGCGGGCTGCTGGTGCGCCACCTGGTGATGCCGGGAATGCTGGAGGAAACCAGGGCCATCTTGCGGTATGTGGCGGCCGAACTCGGTCCCGGCACGTATGTGAACCTGATGGCCCAGTACCGCCCGGCCGGGCTGGTCGGCAGCCACCGGCGCGACGGCTACCACGAGATCGGCCGGCAGCTGACTCGTGACGAGTACGACCGGGCCGTCGAGTTCGCCGGCGAGCTCGGGCTCACTCGGCTCGACCGCCGCAGCCGGGCACCCGCCCTGCAATTGCCCCCGGCACCGGCCCCGGCCGGTAGGTGACGGGCAGCCCGCCAACCGCCCCTCCTGATCGGGGGCCGGTAGTGGCTGGGCTTGGGCAGGTGCCGCACCGCATGCGATGGGATGGTCCGGACGGCCAAATGGGCCGCTCGGCCCTGGCGATTACGGCGCACCGCCGTCAGGCTTCACATGGGCCCTAACGAGGCATAAGCCCACGGCACGGGAGGACAGCGCCCATGAAGCACTACGACAACTACCTGCGGTGGCTGTACCGGGGAGGTCACCCGAATCGTTTCGCGCGGCTACAGAACCGGACCACGGCAATCGCGTTCGCGGCCGGGATCTTGCCCCAGCGAGCTGCCGCGCTGGAGATTCGGGGGCGGCGCAGCGGTCGCGTTATCTCGTTTCCAGTCGCGATTGCCGACTTCGAGGGGGAGCGCTACCTGGTGTCCATGCTTGGCAACAACGCCAACTGGGTGCGCAACCTAAAAGCCGCAGATGGCCGGGCGGTGCTGCGCCATGGGCGCCGCGAGAGCGTGCACCTGGAGGAAGTCGACCCCAGCGCCCGCGCTCCGATCCTGCGCCGCTACCTCCAGGTCGCACCCGGCGCCCGCGCTCATATCCCGGTCGCCCGGGGGGCTTCTCTGGCAGAGTTCGGGCGGATCGCTGCGGACTACCCCGTTTTCCGCATCCACGCCGATGCCGCTTGATACCTGGGGCAGCACCGCGCGCGGTGCTGCAAGCGGCGCCAGGACACAAAAGCATGCGTTCTCATGTCGTGACCGGAGGCGGGCAGGGCATCGGCCGTGCGGTCGCGGAGCGGCGGCTGCGGGATGGCGATTACGTTGCCGTGATTGACCTCGACCCGGCGGCGCTGGACTGGACGCGGTCCCATCCGGCCGGTTCCCGCCTGATCGCCGTGGCCGACGACGCGGCCAGGAGGCGGCCAGCTTCGCCGGCTGGGTCAACAACGCGGCGGTGTTCCGGGACGCCTGGCTGCACTCGGCACCGGCCGGTGATGTCCTGGACATCATCGCGGCCAACCTCGGCCCGGCCATCGCAGGCTGCGCCACCGCGATCCGGCGGTTTCTCCACGCCGGCACCGGCGGCGGGATCGTCAACATCTCCTCCCACCAGGCGCAGCGGGCGGTGCGCGGAGCCCTGCCTTATGTGACCGCCAAGGCCGCGGTGGAAGGCCTGACCCGGGCGCTGGCGGTGGACTACGGGCCGCAGGGCATCCGGGTGAACGCGGTCGCGCTGGGATCGATCAGCACCGGGCGCTACCAGAGGCTCCTCGCCCAGCAACCGGCAGCGGCTGCGCGCATCGAGGCTCAGATGAGCCAGCTGTACCCACTCGGCAGGGCCGGGCGCACCGAAGAGGCCGCAGCAGCCGTCAGCTACCTTTTGTCAGCGGAAGCGAGCTTCATCAACGGGGCCATCGTGCCCGTCGACGGCGGGCGCTCGGTGCTCGGCCTAGACCCCGGAACAAGCATGATCGCGAACCGCCGGTGAGAAGCGCGTACCACAGGCGTGCTGGCCCGCCCCGCAACGCTTCAGCCCGCGCTGGTGATCCTTCGGCAGCTGATAACCGAACGTGATGGGGCCCTCTAACAGGGAGTCCGCAAATCCGCCGATATGGTCGGCGGTCTGGCCGCTGAGGGCTTCCTCCGCCGCGCCCCGAACGTGACGGTCTGCGTGCCCCGCGCGCCGGGTCGACGCAGCTCTTGAACGCTCGGTCGTGCCGATGGGCGAGCGGATGCAGATGCGCGGTTTGGGTCAGGCGTTCGGGCGCCGGCTGGCGGGTCGGCCCGGAAGCTGATCGCGCTGTACTTGACACGCGTAGACGATCTCCACCGAGTCGGCGGGAAAGGCGCGCTCGCGCTCGAACGTCAGCCAGGTGTCTGGGCTGAGCGAGTCGGTCAGCCTCATCCCGGCTCCGGGAAGCAGCGGCAGCACGACTGCTTCGAGCGTGTCGAGCGCTCCGAGGGCGGGAAGGTTTCGGTCGTGCGGTGGCCGCCGGCGAGGTGACGTCGCCGCCCTGGTTGGCTGCCCGGAGCTTGTCCCAGCAGCCGCGCCGGGTCGTGGTCGCTGACCATGTGGCCGGGGGTGCCCGGCGGGCGCTGTGAACAGAGCACGAACACGTTCAGGTTCGGCCACGGCCACCGTTCGTTGGTGAGGGCGGGCTCGAACGTGGAGCGGCCATCAGCGCCGCCTCGCAGCCCTTGTGGAACTCCTGAATGCCGTGGCTCTTGCCGGAGACGCAGGCTGGGTCGGCGGTCGGCGCTGGCCACCCGGCCGGAGTGGTCACGTAGCCGTCGGCGCTCATGCTCATGCTCATGCTCATGCGCGCGCGAATCTGCATCTGCTCGCTTTTTTCCTGAGTCGTTCTTGTCTTCATGCCCAGGTGCGTCGTGCGGGACTGGCCTGCGCCTTCAGGCCGCTGCATGCGGTTAGGA
>WNGR01001216.1_pt1 | contig 64422 bp, 54 predicted proteins | sample 5407581 | NCBI WGS metagenome assembly WNGR01 (sample SAMN13153383, study PRJNA577476) | soil metagenome | isolation source: 80 cm soil or saprolite under Garry oak tree replicate 2 | place: USA:California | collected 2016-06-15
CACCAGGCCGCCACCAGTGCTGTGCCGGTGAAAGATACCATCAAGCAGGTACAGCTAGGGCAAATTACTGGCACGCTTGATCGCTCCCATCTCTGGTTGGTTCAGACGCCACAGGTCTTTAGCTACTCGCTCATTCACCAGGCACATCACCTCGCGGATGCGCAGCAGGAGGCAACCGACGACGTGGCCCTTGTAGAGCGCCTTGGTCAGCGCGTCGCTATCTTCCCCGGATCGTACACTAACGTCAAGATCACCAATCAAGAAGATGTACTTCTTGCCGAGGCGCTGCTACAAGGACTGATAACTATATGACAACTCGTATCGGCTTCGGCTACGACGTTCATGCCTTCGCTCCAGGCCGCCCGCTGGTGCTTGGAGGCATCTTCATCCCGTACGAATATGGTCTTTCCGGTCACTCCGATGCCGACGCGGTCCTCCACGCCATCATTGATGCTCTGTTAGGCGCAGCCGCTCTAGGAGACATTGGCAGCCATTTTCCCTCTAGTGACATACGTTGGAGGGATCAGCCAAGTACAGTCTTCCTTGATTACACCTGCGCTTTATTACGTCAGCAAAATTGGGCAATCAGCAACATCGACGCAACCATCGTTGCCGAACATCCCAGGCTAGCCACCCATATTCAGGACATGCGTGCCCACCTGGCCGAACACTTGCACGTGCAACTAGATCAAGTCAGTGTGAAGGCGACCACTACCGACGGGCTCGGTTTTGCCGGCCGCGGCGAAGGTATAGCGTGCTATGCTGTGACTCTGATCGAAAAGTAGCCGCGCGAGATTCAGAAACGCCCCGACTCCCTTTTTCCAGCCTTGAACACTGCTGAAGAATTTGCTGGCATCTAACAAAATATTAGTTACTTGACATATGTAGGTTTTAATAGTATATTTACTTCAGTTAGTATAGTTGCTAACTATTTCAAGATAGCAACTATTAGTTCAGTAGAAGCAGACAATGGAGGATTTTAATAATGGCTTGGCAAATTGATAACACGCACTCGCAGGCCACGTTCTCAGTAAGGCACATGATGGTGAGCACAGTGAGAGGTCATTTTCGCGTGCTCAGTGGCAAGCTAGAAATCGACGAGCAGCACCCGGAAAATTCCTGGGTTGAGGCTGAAGTAGACGCTACCAGCATTGACACCCGCGACGAAAGGCGCGATGGGCATCTACGCTCGCCCGATTTCTTCGACGCGACAACCTATCCCAAAATTACATTCAAGAGTACAAAGGTTGAGCCTGAAGGCGACCATGAATATCGTGTAACTGGTGATTTGACGATCCGTGACATCACCAAGCGAGTTACTTTCGAGGCCGAATATAGCGGACAGCTTAAAGACCTCTACGGAATGCAGCGGGCAGGTTTGAGCGCCAAGGCTACTATTAATCGCAAAGATTGGGGATTGAACTGGAACCAGGCGCTTGAGTCAGGCGGCGTCCTTGTGGGTGATAAAGTCTCTATTGAGATCGACCTGGCAGCAGTCCAGGCTCCGGTAGCACAACCAGTGTAAGACGAAAAAGGCATCTCTGGTAGCCCTGGTTAAGACTGTGGTGCGGTACAGGAATGTGAGGAACTGAGACCGCACCGCCATCCCATGCTTATTCGTCCTTTGCCTTTTCTTCTGGCGTCATTAACATTTGGATCGCTTGTTGGGTATTCATAGGAACTTTCTGCGATACCTTGGATAATTCCTCCAGGGGCAGTTCGGACATCACTTTGTCCTTTGCCTCTTTCACGTGACCCAGGCCTTTGCCCGCGCTGCGAGACATTGACTGAAGAGCCTTGGGGCCAAAGATTGCCAGGCCAATGAGAGCAATTACTATTAAATCGAAGATGTGAAACCCGCCCATAAAGGCTCCTTGCTGCTTATCCCACTATGCTAAGCTAATCATTATCATATCATATAATTGGTGTGGAGGAAATCTTAAAAACCTCCCCCAAAATATGAGAACCGGTCGTTTATCTTGATAGAGAGTATACGGAAAGCCGAGCAGCAGCCCGATAGATCACGTTTTGTAGAGGCGACCTTTGCGGTCGCTCATACAAATACAGGGTGTCCGTAAAGGTCGCCTCTACCCTTGGTCGTTGAAGTTGTTTCGGTAGAAAGTATTCAGTACCCAGGACTTCCCCCACACACCCCTTATCTGGGTCAACCGGTCGTGTTTCCCCCAGGACAACGACCGGTCTCTTTTTTGCAAATGGTGTCTTTTTGCAAATGGAAGAAATGTTTGGCCGAATCGGCCAAACTTTCCTTCCGATTTACCACGGCCAAACATTTCTTCCGGTTTGATACATCCAAAATACCCATCTTTACTTCATTCTTCGAGGCCTAGCTCATGTAGGACAGTATGCCAGGTAGTACATTCGCCTCACCTCATCATACATTTGCGCGATACGCTGTTTCGATTGTTGAGCTCGCTGAGCTTTATATCGAGTAGAAATTAGGGAACACTCCAAAGGGAAGCAATTTTTGAGGGTCTTATAACCGATGCCCAGGTGGCGCTCTATTTGATATATGGCGCGGCACAGCTCTCGGCCATCAAGCACCGCCTGGAGATACTCTCTGATTTCTTCTCGGTTTACAGTCTGAAGTCTATGATGGACTGGTCGCCTTCGTGGATGTTCACTTATCGCCTGTAGAGCATTTCTCATGCCAGCAGGATCACTCATCAGCTGAAGCGGAGAAATTTCAGATGCATAACAGATTTCTAACACTTTCTGAAACGAAGGGATCTTCTCGAAATGTTGCCACTCGGAGATGCGCTGCATTGACATGCCCATCAAACGCGAAAATCTCGCGGCCTCCCCTTTCACCTCAAGACACGCAGCAAGATTTATCGAAATTCTCTCCCATGAAATGGCTTCGGAGGCAACACTCACTGTGCGAATTTCTTCGATCGTCTTCACGACCCAATCTTGCCATAGCAGCTCTTCTTCATCAATCTCGGGTTCTTCTGCAATTTCTACGGATACTCCTAACCAGACACCGCACTGTGTACAATGCCCTGGTTGCGTCTTGCTCGGGAAAACTGATTGTCTTTTTTGACACTTCTTGCATTGTTCCTCCAGTTTCCTCCTATGCCGCGTACAGGACGTGACGATCTGGAGCATCCAGAGAAGAGGCAGATAGATAGGAAGTTTCTTCTCTTGCCGCTCAGCATAGCACACAGGACACCAAGCTGGTGTTCCTCTTAAGAGACGCCGAGATGGCATACTGCTTGCCCACTCTCCTAAAGTGAGTTTCTGAAGATCAGGCTGCTGCGTTAATGCTTCGATCGTGGCGGACCAGTCAACAGAGGTCTCTCCAAAACTATTGACGCTCATCGCAGCTTGACGAGAGTAATTACTTATACCCCACGGAGAAGGTTGAAAATAGTAAGAACCGCTGAGATGCGGCATAATTTCCTCGGCTACTAGAATACGCGGACTGATTCTGTACAACCATGCTAATCGATTGATATAACTGGTGAGACATTCGACCATAGGTGTTCCGACCCCTATAGGCGCAAGACAATAGAGGCGACTGCGAGGTGGAAGGTCAACGGAAAAGGTGCTTTTCCTAACGAGAACAGTTGCTATCATCTTTCATCGCTTTCTTCATCCCATCTTCTAGGATAGATTATTTAAATTTGAGCTTCAATCACGCCGAGCTTCTGTTATCTCTCCGCCTGGGGGCGATGCACATAGGTTATCATGCATTGGTTCTTGCCTATTGTTCTTCTGGGCAGTGGGTGAGCCAATACATCAGGTAATACCTGTCGGCGCTTTCCGAGAATCTTTCGGCTTACCAGGGGCGTTTCTGCTCTCTGATCGGGGCAGAAACCTACGAAAGAAGCCAGGACGACCTGACAAGAAGCCCAAAATGAAGGCCTGAAATTGTAGCTTGGTGTTCTTAACATCAAGAGAGAACAGAGATTACATGTCTAAACGACGCTGCTGTCATATCAAGCAGCGCGTCTTATAAACTCTTAGCGTACAGTTTTATCCTGCTGCTTCCTCCTCGTCTGCATCGTCTGCTAGGGCATCGTCTCCTTCATGCGTGTGTTCTCCAGTTTTGTCGCGTCCTGGAATCCTGTCTCCCGGCTTTCTATTTCTTCTGCGACGGTGCGAAGAGGAATCACCCTCAGAGGCTGGAGTAGTGGTCACGGCAGCCTTCTGAGCTTCCTTCTCATCCCTGAGTCCTAACGATTTTAGAAGACGTTCATCGGCACCTTCCTTCTCAAAGAGTTCCTCTTCACCCTCCAAGGCCTCCCTCATCCACTTGTTCACGCGGTCTTCTGCAGGCGCGGTTGCCCGCAAGTGATCTTCTGTAACCGTTGTGGCCTCTTCAGATAGGGCTCGTTCAAGCGCCAGGTTGAGATGCATTTTGAGAAATCCGATGCAGCCGATACTCCGAGCGTAGAGAAATTCCCAATACTTCTCTACCAATAGGGGCTCCTGCTTTACGGGAAGCTGCCGCTGCAACGCCCAGAGTACACTTTGGAAAATTGCCGCCTCCGCCGGCTTGGTAGCATCATAGCGCGGGAAATGCACGTCGATGCTCCTCCCTGCCAGTTGAGCATTAGCCTTTCTGAAAGGCCGCATTTGATATGTGCCAACCAGGACATGGCTAACTCCCGTCCGATTCTCGATGGACTTGAGTTGATCGAGCTGCTCCTGGCGCATGCGATCACTTGCCGCCTTCGCTAGATGTTGTGCTTCATCAACAATCACTGCATAGGGCTTGCGCCGAATTAAAGCCTCTTCCATCGCCTCCAGGAAATCTCGTGTGCGCAAGGAAGCGATTCTGAGATCAAGAAATGGATCTCTTAATTGCCGAAGTACAGCTTTGTAGTAGCCTATCCATTCGAAGCGACCTGATCCGTGTAGGTCAATGAACGCGAACGGTATGAAATCAGGATCACTCAGCATCCTCTTCTTCGCGCGCTCGGATAACTTCTCCTGAAGTTGCTTAATGAGGGTTGTCTTGCCAACACGGGTAGGCCCAATAACCAGCGCCATGAGACCAAGCCGCTTCAAATCAAGTTCTTTGCCGGGAGAGCAAATAGCATGAAGAATCTCATCGAGAGCTTTCTCGAGGTATGGATGCTCTATGATGCACTCATCCTCAAAGTAGCGCTGCCTTACTGCTACTGGCTGCTTGAGCAGTGAAGGATCGAAGTATTCCGGCTCCTCTTGTTTGTCATCTGATTGTGGTGTCGGATCGACAGATTTAGGCACGTCCTTACGCTTCTTCCTCCCCATTAACGGTACCTCCTCAGAACAATCAGTTTCTCAACAGGCTGAGCCGTCTGAGTTTTGCGGGACCGCAAATGGGTTTGCGTGCTGCCCTGGCCATTCTCACCTGTAGAAGCTGAAGTAATAGATGGACTGGATGAATCGGGAGATCCCTGCTTTCTCCGCTTCCCTTCGAGGACTTCAAACGCTGCTTTTGTTTCCCGATTCTTCTGTTGCTGAAGTAGAACTTGCTTAGAATCGGCTTTGCGCCGTCTTTCTGCCAGTTTCTTCTGCGTGACTTCCACTTGCTCTCGTCCATACAGTTTACGATATTCCTGACGCAGCTCCTCAGCGAGGATGTGGAGTTCACGTTCACTGCATCCAACAAACTCGTCGTCGGCACATTTACACTCCCGCCACTTACCATCAATATAGGCGTAGCCAGTGCTTAAATCGAATGGGTCAAAGCGCACGGGAATCTTTGTGTTCTCAACTTCCGCATCGAGCATCTCGGCACACCAGTAGTCCAGATAGTTCATCCGCACACCTGGTCCCGGATGCACCATTGCCTCCCCTGCCCGAGTGCTTGGATACGTCGCTCGAATGAAGTGCTTATCATAAGGAATTTTTTTGTGAGACCGTTCCCCATCTCGCTCCATGCTCTGCTTATAGGCCTCACGCGGACTTTGTCCGTGCAGCGCCGGATGAGGTATGGTGTCATAATCCTCATAGGCCCACTGCTCCATATGTTCGGCAAGTGCTTCAAGCGTCCATACTGCGTGGCGTTTGGGATCAGTTGCCTTCGTCCCAAGTCGCGACTGCTTCGACGCTTGTGTGTTGCCTAGCAAGTGATGGATGAACTCAGTCTCCGCTGTGCCAAACAGGCGTTCGAGCGGAGAGCCAAAGCGCGGTTCAGCAGTAGGTCGTCGCTCTTTCCTCACCCGGTTGAGTGCTAACAGTTGCTCAAAGTATATGCTCTTGAACTCGGGACCGCCATCCACAACGATCGCTGATGGGAGCCGATTATGCCGCTTGACGCACAGCCGCAGCACCATCATGCACGACCGATAGCTCGGTGGATCGAATGAAAGATAGAAAGCGGCAATACGCCGTGGATGTGCAAGAATCAGCAGAGTCAGCCAGCATTTACCAAGAGGCTTCCGCGTCTTAGAGTCGAGCAACGCCAAGTCAACTTCCAGGTGATCGAGGTGGCCCTTAGCCCAGGCATAGTCGCCATGCCGATTGATCGTCTTTTCTCCTGGACGATGGTAATTCTTGAATGGATAGGCTGCCCTTGTGCCTTCACGTGCAACCGTTAGTTCGTACACTGTCTTCCAGCGTTGTGTCTCCGCATAAAAAGCACGCTGGGTCACGCTTGCGGCACCTTCCTCTTCACATAACTTGAGGTACGCTCCATAGGCACCGCGTTTGGGTTTTCTGGTCACGGTGTTATAATGGATTTTCAGTACTTCGTCGATGAGTTTACGCGCTTCAAGATTCCCTTTGCGCCCGCACTTGGAATAATCGGGGATGAGCCCAACTAATCCATTGCCGTAGCGAATCTCTGCTTCTCGGTACCATTGACGCCAGGTACGTTTGGTCTTTTCAGAAATCTTTGCTCGCGCTTCAGTCGTCGCGATTTGCTCATCATCATCATAATCTTCGGGATGGATCACGCGGTTGCGGAATACAGCCGTCGCTGAATCGATTGCCCTGGCTCTATTAATCCGTTCCTGGCCTTCATCAGTAGTACTGGAATAGGTTTCTTGTTCTGCTCCGACTATTTTGCCACTATTCACCCATGTCTCAAAGGTAGCTCGTGGAATGAGAAACGGATCGCCGACATCGCATGTTAATATGATTTCAGTCTGCCCATCACTGGCAATACACCATTCTCTGTTATCCAACAAAATCCTGCTGCCTCGCGCAATCACGACGGGATGCGCTTCAAGCCCAATATTTTCCGGACTTTCTCGACTGTGACCATGTTCGAGCGCTGCTTTCTGATCGCGGAAAACGGGCATGCGCTCCGGTTCGCAAAGACGATAGGAGTTCATATCGACATAGAGGTCGTGCCGGGCAATGGCAATATTGATGAGATCAGAAGGGATACCTTGAGCCTCAAAACGAAGGTCAGCAAGCTTGATGCCAGGAGTAGCGACAACAATCGTATGAAGCGTCTCCAATGCAGCATCAGGCACTTGTAAGCCCTCGAGATCTTGGTAGTAGTCTTCAAGATACTGCCAGTTACTTTGTGCGGCCCAGTTGATCTCGTCTGATGACCACACTCGGTAGAAGAGTCCGTATTTTGCAGCGAAAGCCTCACCCGGCGGGCAGCGCCATCGTCCCTTCTCATCAAGCCTATACCGATTTGGTCGCTGCTGAGCCTGGCGGATGAGTTCCTGTTCTGGTTTGCATTCCTCCCAACCAGCCGAACCATAGCGGAAGACAAAGTAATCAGGAGTATGAATTACTCGCTGGAGGTGCTTATTTTTGTCGAGATATTCGATGGGAATCGATGGGGGTTGGTCATAATATTCGAGCACATCATCGTCGTGTTCATGTTGGAGAACACGCGCAAATTCTACTTTATGGCTTTCCGCCTTGACGATAAAACCCATCTTTTTACTCGGATACCAGACCGCAACATTCCCCCAATTGCTTCCCGGCGTACGGGTGGGAGGCGCAGAACGAATTTTAATAAGCACATCTTGAGCTTCATCCTGAGCTTCATCGTCAGTTTTCTTTAAGAAACCGAGTCGACGGCAGTAGGTCTTAAAGGCAATGCCATCTAAAGCCCTTCTCATTGTATGTCTCCTTCTTCAAGCAACGCACTCTTGTAGTTGTATCTCTCCCAAATAATCCACCTTTTCGTATTCACTACTGGACTCAAACTCCAAGATAGAACGATGATATTTTATGATTTGCCTCAGGGGCACACTTCACCATCGATTCTACCTGAGTGATTACCACTTTGAATTGATGATACCTTCCTATGGTTCGTTCAATTTAATTATTACTTTAGTACTATGAACTATTTCGTCAATTACCTGGTATAAATATACCAGGTAATTGACGAAATAGCGTGACTAACCAGGAGGAACGTCTGATGATAATTTGCAGATTTCTGTTAGTACGGTAATGACACTCAGCTAGGAGCACTCATGGAATCGATTTATATGATGGTTACGCATATGTCAAGCTTCATACGGCTTAATGTCGTGCAATGGACCCGTACTGGGCAATCAGGATCAGAGATCATGGAGGACTTTGACCTAAGCACCAAGGAAATAGACGCGGCGCTTGCCTACTACGAGGCTCATCAACATAAGCCTCTATAGTGACAACATATGCCTGGGTATTAAGAGTCGGAGTTTCAAGATGTCTCCGTTGCTCTGAGTGGGGCAAGAGCGCCACTAATCGTACAAGAAGCAAGCTCAGGTATGCATCAGTATCTGTCCATTGTTGTACTGAGCAGTACTCCAATCTAATACGTCAGCCAATGCTCGCCGGAGCTCCCCTAGAGCTTGATCACGCACTTCCTCAGGGGGAGCGACAGAACGCCTCCAAATCAACGATATCTCTATTTGCCCAGGAATTGTCTCGCTTTTTATGATGAAGCGCGCAACTGTCCCAGGGAAGAGGTAGCGTTCATCCTGCTTTATCTCTTCTAGCCGCTTCATTAGTGGGGCAAGTTGCTTCGTCCGCATCTGTACGACAATAGTGGTGGAGAGCAGCATATTCTCCTTGGGTGAGTTACGCCAACGAGGTATGCTGCGGCGTGGGCGTCCAGAGAGTTTGGGCTTGAAGTTTTTAACTTCTTCCAGTGGAATCAGGATTACGTGAGCGGCTCGCACGGAGGAGAGACGGCCGTCCTCGACGTATTCATAGACCCTACTAGGCGAGAGGCCGAGCATTCCCGCTGCTTCTTTGATTGAAATGTAGCCCGGGACACCTGGCTGATCACTGTCATTACGCATATTCGCAGTCTAGTGATATTTGGTACTTTTTGACTAAGCTTTGCTTTTATGTATTTTTGAAAGTAACTAATTTGTGATATACTTGTCCTCATCGGCTAGTGGAGATTGGGATACTCTTGGAGGATGTGGCATTGGGGAAACAGAGAGAAACGTACAAACGATGGAACGATGAGCGTGAAGGGTCACCGGGTTTCGAGTTGAATCTCTAGGGCACACCACATAACACTCTCAGGAATGCTCCCTTCAACTGGCCGATGCACGACAACAGGCTTCACAGGCAGAGAAGTGGTAAGAGGAAACAATATGATATGGTCAAACGAGCAGATAGAACATTGGAGAGGCTTTCACCGCATCTACACGAGTAACCCCTCACGTGTCACCTCTGATAAAGAGAGAGAGGTACGGCGATCTCAAGCGCAACAGGAGATGATCCAATGCTTGAACTCTTTTCTCGACGGTGCATTCACACTCAAAGAATTCAATACGGTCTTCCAGCAGAAGACACATCATGCATGGAGCGACTTCCATTTGCAGGGGATGTCAGGAGGATTGTTCTTCAATAAACTGGTCAAGTACATACCCAATGAAGAGACCTTCGCGCATCTCTTGCGCATGATCCTTCGTCTTCCTGAGGAAGAACGCGACGGACAATGGCAGATGCAGGCGTTCGTTCGCTTTTTAGAGGGACTCATCGCTTCACAGCAGGTCCAACGATCACAATTGCAGCCTACGCGCGTGCCTTTTTTCCTCAGTTTCTGGTGGCATGTGCAAGCCCCTGAGCACTGGCCCATCTTTTATCTCGACCTCCGGAAGGTGCTCCTGACTGGAGAAGAGACAGCAGGACCAGGACGAGACGCCATTCATGCCTATTTTACATTTCGAGCACGCTTTCTTTCACTCTTGCAAGGACTCGGCGTGTCATCGAGGGAACTCGAATATCTCTGCATGTGGTATGGACAACGATCCTCTAGAAGCATCACGCCCGACGACGAACACACACCATCTGATTCCCAGACCCATCGCCCCTGGGCGTACGTCGAGAGGCAAACCAGTTCGATGGAGCAGTTCGTGGAAGGAGAGAACAAGGTTTTGACGGCCAGAGGAGGACATATGGACACGCCTCGCAAAGAGAAGCACATGACGACACTGCATACCCAGCTCCAGTGGCTGCTCGCCAAGATTGGACACAAGGTGGGCTGCCGGGTCTGGATTGCCAGTGAGGATCACGACAAGGTCTGGCAGAACGAGCGGTTGGGCAATCTCAGTCTGGAAGCGCTGCCAGTGCTGGAGAACTCACACTTCCAGCAGGTTATCCGGCATATTGATGTGCTCTGGCTGCTCAAGCAGGATGTTGTTGCCGCCTATGAGATCGTCCATGCCACAACCAACATGTCTGCCGACCTGCTGCGCCTCTTCGATCTCGCTGCGCTCTTCCCAAAGCGGCAGGTGCAGTTATATGTGGTCTCGCCTCGCCACCAGTTCGAGCACGTGCAGTTTGAGCTGTCGCGCCCGCTCTTTCATGGATATGACTTGAGGAAGCGTTGCGCCATTGTCCATGAAGAGCTGCTGTTGCAGCAGGCCGAACATATCCTGCGGTGGGCAAGTAGCCCTGTGGTCATGAAGGATCTCATCTACCCACGTGGCGATGCAGTGTAACGCTGATGATAGTCCACTGGTCAGTCAATTGTGGTACTGATGAGCCCAGCACAAGAAGCTTCCTGGGCACAAAGGTGCTGCTCAACGCATAGGAGCCCTTGTCTCCTGCGGAAGAACCCGGACAAAGAGACGTAGCATGACGCCTGAACACGAGATACAGAGAAGTGGAGGATAGAGCGGTGGAAAAGGAACGACACGACGTCCAGCAAGGGACGATGACGCTACCCTATTTTGATTATGAGGTGCCAGTGCTCTCTCTTCCCGATGGGACTCGCTACATTCCTGTGGTGGCGCTCTGCCGCATGCTCGACCTGCGATCCGAGACGCATATCCCCCGCTGGCGCCGGTTGTTCCTGTGGGAACACGCACGCAAATTGCCCATGCGGACGGAAACGCGAGGGACGAGGATCGTCTGGTGCCTGCACCTGGGCGCCTTGTTCTTCTGGTGCTCAAGTTTCAACTGGTCACTCGTCTCTGCCGAACGCCGGGTACAGTTGCAGCAGGCGACCGAGGCCGGGCTCAAGCACCTGGAGCAGGCTCACCAGGAGATGTTGACGCGCTATCGGCTGATGCGCCAGCTGCTCTTCCGCTTTCTGACGGACCATGCGGATGCCACGACCCACCTCCAGCAGCTGGCAGCGGGCATACATCCGCGTCTTGATGCTGCTTCCTCCGCAGCTCTCGACTTACTCATTGAGGAAGGTTGCACACTCATCGACGAGGCCACAGTCCATGCACAGGCAATCCTGCAGGACCAAGCCACGACCCCGATCATGAATGTCGTGACGATCGATGCCGAAGGGCATGCGACCGAGGTTGGCTCGATGCCTTTATTTCCCATCATACCAGAAGAGGAGAGCGAGCAGTTCTTCGCATCGATCGATAGGCTGACCCTCTGGTATTGCGACCTGGCGGTGTTTTTGAAAAAGCAGGCTCTCTCACGACAGGTGGACCACGATGGTGAGGAAGGATAGCAGAACGCTGACTGCGTGTTCGATCATAAACCGAGGAAGAGGACCCACGAAAGCAAAGGAGAGCACATGACGAGCGATGATCTGCAACGCTGCCTCGATTTGCGTCGGGCAGATAGTGACCCTGAGCTGTTTGCCGCAGCCGCAGCGGTACATTCCATTCGCAGGTTGATCGCTGCTGGTGGAGGCAGAGTTAAGCGGCCTGATGATGAGGAGGTACTGTATCCGCACCACCTCGAAGCCTTTCTTGCTCGCGCTGTAGAGAACGCCCACAAGGCCAGGCGCTTTGAGCAGGAATGGCGCAGGCTGCACCGGCTGATGCTTCAGATACAAGCTGCCTGGGAGCGTGGACAAGCGCTGTTTCAGGAAGACCTTGCCCGCGCCATAGTCCATCCTGAAGAAATGGAGTGTCTCTCCCACATTGATTTCGCCTTGGACTGTTATGCTACTGTCGATGCACGAAGGACTTATCCTCACTACCGTGTGTTGCAAGCATGGACCACGAACGGGTACATGCTGGCATGGTGGCAGCACTTTCTGGCAGAAGATGAGACTCCTTCCTAAAAGCAGGAGTAACCACGTGGAAGGAAAGCGTGGACGATCAGAATGGTATAGAAATCTGGGAACACGCTGGAAGGGAATATGCAACTGATGAGTTCCCACCCCGAAGCAAACTCTACTGTCTTGCTCCAGAGGGAATAGGAACTCCCTGGATAGAGTGCCTAACAAGCTATGTCAATCGCCTGGCTTGGATGTACCGGGTTGGACCTCGTGTTTTAGTAGCCCTGGAGATTGTTCCCCACCTCAACGGATCGTATCATTTTCGATCATCTCTAAGCCTGATAGGTGCATTTTGCCGCTCAGAGGCAGTGAGCGTCAATGGCGCCGGAGGATTTGCCGTTGATTGGTCTGATACACTCGAACGGTTGACAATGAGAACGGATCTGCGGAACTTGACCCTATGTTCGTGGGCGGGCGATATCCCATCCCAAGGCCTTCTGCGCACTGCTCCCTCCTGGTGTCCTGTCTGTTACCACGAATGGCGAGAGAAAGGACTCCCCATCTATCAGCCGCTGCTGTGGATGCTCCAAATCATGACCGTCTGCCTACGCCACAGGAGACGGCTGGAAGTGCGATGTCCCCATTGTCAGAAGAAACAATCTGTGATTGCAGCCAGGACACAGCCAGGATGCTGTACGCAGTGCATGACCTGGCTGGGAACGCTATCAAGTTCAGAAACAGAGGATGAGGTCGATGAGGAGACACGAGACTGGCAGCAATGGGTAGTGGGTGCCGTCGGTGAACTTCGCAATGCAAGTACCACTTCTGGATTCCCTCCTTGGGAACAGCTTTCACATAGGCTTGCTCTCTGCGCTGAAATTGTAGGCAGCGCTAAGCAACTCGCTTCTCTCGCGGGTATACCAAAACAGTTGCTCTCAAGCTGGACAAATCGCAAGCAAACACCTTCGTTCGAGAGAATGCTTGAGTTCTGTTATGTTCTGGACATTTCTCCGCTCCAACTTATGACAGCTGGCCAGGATGATTTGAACGAAGCCCTGCAGACAAGGGAGAGACATCGACAGCCGCGCCCTAAACATTACGCTCCCCACCCAGTGAACCGTGAGCAGGCTTTAGCACTCATTCAGGCGGTGCTTGACGGCCGGGAAGCTCCAATGGGAGTACGCCAGGTAGAAAGACGCCTGGGCCTCGGACCAAGGACCCTCGTTTATCACTTCCCCCGAGAATGTGCTCTCATTACCGACCAATATCAAGCCTACCGCGCAGAGCAGGCGAGACAACGAATAGAACGCGGGAGCAATGAGGTGCATCAAGTGACCCTGATGTTGTATGCAGAAGGAACCAATCCGAGCGCGCGGCAAGTGGCAAGCAGGCTTTCAGACCCTGGAATAATGCGTACAGTAAAAGGGCTTACCACCTGGCATGCCGCTCGACGCGAACTCGGACTTGAAAAATAATATAAAAAGTCAGAAATGTATCTACAGAGAAGAAAAGGATCTGTATTAGTGAGCTTATGATAGGCCATTTGAGGATAAGTGGAGAGGGTAAAATGGAGGAGCTACATTGTTTATGGCTAGACCAGCAAGGGTAGTGAGTATCCTTCGTCACTTCTTATTTGTCGCTGAACATCTACACGCCCATTCTATTCTAAAGTTGTGCCGGACGGCACATTGTTCTTTGATAAGTTACCCACTGTTGGCTTTTTCGTCGATTTTATTATGACAAGGCCTCATATGGTATACTAAATACATAGAACACAGGTTCTTGTGCCTGTCTCACGATTTGTTAGGAGGAGGCATGCATATTGAGAGACGGGCACCTGTCCTGTCGTCAACTTTAATAAGTGATGAAGGCCAAAATGATAGATCGTGGCAAACTCTACACAATAGGCTATGCTACTCTTGAAGGGGTAGAGCAGCTTCAAGGGCTTTTTGCTCAGCAGGTTTTGATCGTCGACATTCGCTATTATCCAGCATCGCGTTGGCGACCCGAGTGGTCACGCAAGAGACTCATTGAACGATTTTCGACAAACTATTGTCATCTACGCGAGCTAGGGAATATCAATTATCGATCCTCAACATTACCTATTAAGCTAGGAGATGCCGCAGCAGGCATCTCCTGGCTTGCAAACTTCCTCCAAGCTGGCCGTGATGTGTGCTTGCTCTGTGCATGCGCCGATTGGAAAAAATGCCACCGACGAGTTGTAGCCGAGTTACTCCAAAACGAAATCGTTGGTCTACGGCCTATTCACATTTCAGCTGATGATGTTCCTTCTTTTGTAGGCAGTTGCTGACTTGATTGCGTAAATAGATTCACCAAAGAGTTGGCTGTGGGCGTTGTTTGGGGGCAAAGAAGATGCCTCCAATATGAAGTAGATCGTATCATAGATTCTTCTGACCCTGTAATCGTACATATCTCGAAATTGTTTTTCCCATTCAGTGCGCGATTTATCCCGACTCCACCTGCGATAGGATTGTGCTACCTCCCAGTCAAAAACTTGCATGCTATGTCCATTGCAGCGAGGGTCATCGCAGGAAAAGTCGTAGACGAACTCAAAAGGGATTTTTTCTAGCAAGGGAACGTTCTGAGGAGAAAAGAGTCCTAACTGACTGAGCTTCGCACGTTGCTTAGGCGACCAGTGAGGATCTGTATCTTTTATTTGGAATCGGGTAATTTCTTTCGGACGTATAGCCCCCAATGAAGTTCTGTTGCTAGCCTGTTGATCTTGCAAGTCTTCGATAGATCGACTTAGCAACGGCTCTATAATTTCACGTCGTTCTTGCCACATATTATCTGTCGTCGTATGTCTAATAATTTCAATCTTACTCTCATCCAGGTGATAACTTTCAGGCCGGGGATCTTGAGTAGCTTTGTTTACACGCACCCCTATCCAACTGTAACGCTGGAACTGGCTGCTATCCTCGAGTAAACGGAAGTGCACAGGATGAAGCCGCATCCAGTAACCCTCATCTGTAATACCCGAAACGCAGGTAGTCTCAATGTGCTTTTTACTCGGATTGGGGTACGTTTTAACAGTGACAAAGAGCGTTTTGGTTTCGTAGACCCGATTGCTCATTATCGAGTGACCTCCTAATAGTCTTCAGAGCTAGTTGAACATTGAGGCATTGGAAGTGCTCATCGCTTCCCATTGTTTAGGTCTTAGTCCTCGTCATCATCTCCCTCATCTTCCTCTTGACCCCATTGTTCCTGAAAGACCCAGGGACCAATCACTTCCGCATAGCGATCCACATGCTCAGCCCATTGTAGCGGCATGGGTAACAATGTCATTGCATTCGAGTTATAGCTCATCTTGCGCCACTGATTGATAGCAAACGCCCAAATTCCCGGATCGTCTTCCTCTTGAAGAGCCATGAGCACGATTTCCAACATGGATGGAATAGTGTAAAGCTCACCTGGATTGACCTGCTTCCCTCTGCGTGCTTGACTCATTGTGGAGGGCTTCGCCGCGATATTGTAAAACGTCCTGCTGATTCCCAGTAGCGGCCAAATCCCCTGCACGTACCCCTTCCCAGCCGGGGCCCCCGGCGTAAACCACTCAGGGGTCTCGTGCTGCGCACTGCTTCGCAATCTGGCCACACGAATTCGCCCACGAAGGCGCGTCACTGGGACAGGGTCATCATCGCGAGTCGCACGCCATGCATCCCAGACAACTTCCGAATTCTGGAATCCCGTCAGTGTTTGTCGTATATTCTGCGCTTCCGTCATGATGAGGACATCATCATCTCCTTCATTATGGAGGTTCAGAAGAAACTGACGGAGTTGGGAAACTGCCTGATGCTGGTTGTTGCGCTGCACCTTTTCGGGGGGCATTGTCGTCATATCGAGCAGCGTCTGATAGAAGGGCCGGGAACCCTTGCCATCAGGAATCCAGGCCCGTACCTGACGGTGAGCGGTATGGAACAGCACGACCATCGGAAAATGCACCCGCAGGAACCCACGTTTTTGTGTCAGACGAACCATCCAGATGGCAGCCACGAGCATATTCTTGGGGAAGGAGTGGCTTGTGGGCAGCGTAAAGCCAATAGGCTCCGGAAGATATCCCATCTGACGTAAACCGTCAAGTACAGTTCCCGTACAACGATGACGGAGCAGTTCAAGATTTCCCTTCAGCACAGGATCTGTATTACCCACAGTAAACTTGGTAACTCGCTTGGTGTGCGCCAAACCAAGGCGTAACGCCCGCCTGGGATCTCGCAGTCCATACTGGCGCCGTTGTTTGGGCTTCCGATAGTTTGGCATCTCGATGATCACCAATGTGGGTCCGGCTGCTTGAGGAAGTTTTGCAATGATCTGCTTCACGCGCACTTCTGTTTGCTCACGGTGATATTTTGCACGCTCGGCTCTCGAAGTGAGAGGGTAGGCTGGCGCAGGGAAGAGGGCCCCCAGCTCATCAAGTTGTCTTGGGACGATCCGCAGTCTGCCACCTGGGAGCGGAATCTCGCTCTCTCCAACTACCTGGGCCGGAATGGGCTCTTTTGCACGCATCGATTTCTTTTTGCGCGTCGATTCAAATGGAGAGGATGAGAGGTCATTCATGGTGGCATCCTCTTCGCTGCTCACCACCACTTCCTCCTCGTCATTCCAAAGCCCAAGCAGCAGGTTGTCCTCCTCCTCTTCATCCTCGAGCATTTCCACCTCAACTGTCATTTCATCATTAGGGTACTCCTCCTCTGCTTCATCTACCTCGTTTTCCCTCGATGATGGAGGCGCGGGGGGACGTTCCACCAGCGCTGGACGATCTCCGCAAAGCATGGCGTGAAGTCGGTCAACGAGCATGTCTCGCCCCTCTTGAGTCGTCCACCAGACCTCAACGGTCACCAGAGGTCCGATCGAATCTGCTACCGCCTTGAGTCGTTGCTCTCGTGGGAGATCACGAATGTTCTTCTCCAACGCGTGCCTGCTCGGCTTTGTGATTGTCTTTTGACGCGTGAGCAGGGGGACGCACTCCAGCTCGCTCGTGAGTTTCTGTTGGAGGATGGTCGTCATCCTCTCATGATCATCCAGGCCAACGCCTGATTTCACGGGGTGATTCCACGACTGGGGTTGGACGACGGCTGCGATAACGCCAGTACTTGCCTGCTCACTGAGGTACCTGATGGGATCCTCAGCGAGGTCCTTAGCCTCGGGCCAGCGAATGCGGAGCCGTCTGGCAATCGCCGGAAGCGCGTTGGTCCAGATAGGAATTCGCTTATCTCCCTGATAGATACCGCGAAGGGATGCGCGCGTAAATAAAGGGTCATCAGAGAAGTCGAACCCGCTGCGTTCGGTGAAGCGCACGAATGTGCTCCTGGCGGTCGTCCCAAGGAACAATTTGTCCCCTTCTAAAAGCGGACGAGATACCCACCGCCGTACGCCGTAATGGAGGTGAATTCTCGGCTGTGGATCACCGATCAAGGTCTGTACAGTGATGCTAATCGTATAACTATATCCCCACTGTTGACCTTGCTGATCAACCTGGTAGACTGGAGGCCAGCTCATCAACTCTGCGCCATCAGCACTAGGTACCCTGACGAGCGCCCGCTCCAGCCCGTAAACCGACAGTGTCACGTGTCGCTTCACCAGGAGATCAGCAAGGTGGGCCGGAAGCGCTGCATAGAACAAACGCTCTGGCTTGGCGGTGTTATTTGGTGCTATCGCTGCCACTATGGAGAGCCGTATAGGTTTCCAGAGTAGATCATCCGCCCTGATGGCTTGTTGGATCATCTGCAGGCTCGGACTGTCCGCAAACAACTCGACGCACCATGCACGCACAATCTGTGCAAGTGGTTCGGTGGAGAAAGGAGATCGAGCAAGCAGCCATGGAGCCGCAAGTTTATCCTGTTCCTCCAGCCGCGTTTGTCCAGGCACCGTCATTAAGCGATCACAGAGGGCAGTGATGATGTCATTGAGAGCGCGAATCGGGAACGAAACATCTTTCCGGTGGAGACGCTCCTGCTCCAGAAGCGTAAACCACTCTCGCCAGACTTTCGGCAAGGAGAGCCCCCACACCTCGAGTTCCATCGTCCCCGCTTCAGGCCGCAGAGTAAAGGCGACAGGTTGAATCAATCCAGTGGTCTTCATGACCAAACTCCTTCCAAATTCTCGAGTGCCGCGGCAAATGGTCCGTACAGCACTTCTGCTATAACCCGCTTGGCAGGATCGGAATCGTTGAGCGCTTCACGCAGGATACGACGGAAACCGAGCAACATACTGGTTCGTTCCGTATCTTTCGCGCCCCTAGTCAGTCCGCTGGTCACTTCGGCCCATTTTGCATCTATGAAATGAACACGGGCGCCTACACCACCGCGCAGAGAGGAACTCGTCCCAGCGCCGACTGCTTTGCTCCCGCAGCATTTTCCCGGCTTGTGTGATCTCCATCCCCGTCATGAGAGGAACTTGTCGGGCCGCCCATGCGTTGACCCGCTGGATTGCGGTGTAAGGATCTCCTGGTACTGGAAGTGGACGCACCAGAAAGTAGACGCTTCCGAAGGCTGCTTCTTCCCCAACCAAGATGTTGTGGCCGCGTTCGATAGATTGAAGCGGCGCAACCAGAAACTTCGCATTCAAATTGGGAAACTGTGTAAGCATGCTCCGCAAAAGCGTGCCAGGGCGCGGCATCGTCACTACCTCGCCATCTTGCTCCCGTACGAGAGCGACTACATCCTCACCAGGAACGTTACCGAGGACCGCGCTGAGTGTCGTCGCCACCTCGTCCGCCTCCTCGTAGCGTCCGACGACCAGCAGGATGCGCTGTCGATGCGCATCCAGCAGATCCAGCTCTTTTTCAAACAAGCTCCGATTGTCAAACCCCTTTCGTTGGGCCAGGGCGGTCACCATTGCACGCAGGTTTCTGAGTCGTTGAGGATACGGAACCGCTGATACCGCGAGCGATCTCTCGGGGATGCTGGGATCTTGCAAGGGCTCAAAGAAGCACGAAACAGGGACCGCTTCGCTCGCTGTTGCAGTTCCGTTACCGCCTTTGCCTACGCGCTGGGGAAGCAGGACGCTGTCAGGTGGGATATGCAAGTCGTAGCGCCATGAAGTGGGCGCGAAGGAAGTTCCGCTCGTCACTATGACGTGAGGGCCTGCTATGGTGTCTGAGAGCCGCAGCGCATCGTGGAGGCGGTAGAGCAGCGCACGCCCTAGACCCCGGACGCGGAAGAAGCGCAGTTCGCCATTGCCCCGCCTCTCAGGATCGAAATACTGAAATCCCAGGACTGCTCCCATCGGCGCATCGGGAACCAGGCGTGCCAGGCTGTCCGAAGGAGAGAAAAAGAGTCCACCCGCTCCTCGGTCAAGATCAATCTCTTCAGTAGCAGAGGGCCACTCGTCAATCAATTCCTGAAGCGCATGATCGAGCACACTCACGATTAGGGCAACACGCAGATAGTGCGCGACGGCTTCGATCTGCAGACGGTCCACTGACTTATCCAACTCGAATGCACTCCGCACCCATCCTGCCAGCAGTTCGAGCGAGGCCATAGCATCTCCTGCGAACAATTCGGCCTGGACAGCTTGCACCCATGCCTCTGGTGGAGCTCCACCAATGTTTGGCATGAAACGCCCACTGCCGAAGGGGTTGCGGACAAAGGTTTCGCAGGCGGCATCGTAGACGGCCGTCGGCCAGTTGTTCTGCACGATCCGCCTACGGACGCGCTGAAGCAGGCGACGACCGGTGAAGTAGCTCCCACTTAACCAGTTGCGGGTGGGTAGGCTCTCCCGAAGCCAGCGGTAGAGACGATCTACCGCACGCTGCGTATTCGTGTGCGCCGTCAGCCAGCGATCAAGGCCCGGTTTCATACCAACGAGAGGACGCCCTGGACGGTAAACCTGGCGGGCAACCTGGGGTGCAAGGCGGTCCAGCCACGAGTCGGTATGCCCCACAAGCACTTCTACCTGGGCAAACTGAGTATCGAACTGCACCTGAACCAGGTCCGCTTCGTCGACGAGCACGACATCACATGCACGCATTGCGAGCTCGGCGTAGCGAACCTCTTCAGGAATGAGAGGAGCCTGTGGGCTGCTGGCGAGAAAGCTTGCAGGAGTGGCAAACCAGACGTTCGCATCGAATAAGCTGCGCGTCGGCGCATGAACGGGACAGCACGGCATCAACGGGCAATCGAAACGGGAGGTAACTCCTTCTTCTCGATCTGTGCGATATAAGCTGGTGCATGGTTCCTGCCCGGGGGTAATCGGCACCACATCTCGCCGTAAGCCATCCAACCCACAGATCGTTGAGAGGAGCGCATACCCGGGATGATCTTGGCTGAGGGATGGCCCCACACGCTGCATCTCTGCAGCCGCAAGGCGATTGAGATGGTTGACGCGGGTGGATCGTCCGATCAAGGGAAGGGCACGGATGCGGGCATCCGCCTGACGAAATTCCTCGAACACCTTGTAGGAACGCAGCAGAGAGGCAACGTCACTCATAACGATGGCGACACGCAGGCCACGTTTGGCTAGGTGGACCGCCAGCACCATGAAGAGGCTGGATTTCCCGCTGCCGAGCATCCCAACGAGGTGGAACAGTCCGTTGATGGTAAAGGTTCTACCTGCTAGTAGTCCTGTCGGGGTAACTTCCTGCAGACGGATATTGCGGATACGACGCCCCCAATCTTGGGCGGCGATCGATCCTTCCGGCGCTACGGCGTCCATCCAGTCAGCTTCCGCCTCGAGTTCATCGAGAGTGACCCGTAACGGTGGACGAACGGTACGCGCTTCAGGGATGTCGCGTGGAGCAAGCTTGGCAACAGTAGTGGCGCGGGTTGGGATCTCGACCTCATGCGGGTCGCGATCCAGGTAGAAGCGATAGACTCCCGGCGAGGCTGCACGGGGCAGGCGCCGTAGCCATGCAGGTGGTGTTTCCAATGCTCCGCGCATCGCTTGCAGCCGTTCGGGAAGGACTGATGTATCTGTGGACGTCAACGTTGTGCCATCGAACGTATAGAGCGGATAGGGAGCAGGCACCCTGCGATACAGTGAAAGGTTTCGCTCCCACGCACCGCGGCCAGGAACGTCAGGGAGCCGCAGGCGCGCAAGAGCAAGGGCACGTTGGCTGGCCTCAGGTAATTGCCCAAGCGCGGGAAATGGATGCCCGCCCAGGATAGCCCAGGCCAATTCGGGGTTCTGTCCAGGCAGGTGGTCATTCATAAGCGTCAAAATCAACTCGGTATCCAGAAATTGAGCAAAGGACATTTTCAGCGGTCCATAAACGGACTCCATATTCGCAAGTTCGCGGGCGAAATCTGTTCTCCAGGTCTTAGTATCTCGCATCGAGCTGCCTCTTTCGTTCTTGTACGCGCGCGATCAGGGCGTTGATCGAAACAACAGAGAAAGGCTGCCCAACGGTCGCCGCGCGAAGGAATTCGAGATAGGAAGGCGTGTGTCGTATCCGCGCATCGGGTATCGCGTAGAAGGCCTGAGTATAGCTATACTCCTCCTCGTTTGGCAGTGGGGTAAGCTGGCGCGCTAGCAGATGTGGATAGGTCCAGTCTTTGACATCGACGGCCCAGATCTCATCATGGGAAAGAGAAACGCGTAGATCGTAGCGATCGAAGTACGGCCAGAGTTCGACAGGTACTCCCATGGACTGCAGAGCTTGAGACAGGGTGAGTTCGCTTTTCCCGGGAGCAACAACATAGTTGCGTATCGCCGATCGCACACGCACGAGCCCTCCGCGCTCTGGGAGAGACAAGGTACTGGTTCCACGAGTGAAATCCTCGGTGAGCACTTCGCAAAATGCACCGCCACAATGTAGGCGTCCCTCCTTGCGCGTGAGTGTCCACCCGCAATACCCACAGAGCAAGACATGGTCGCCTTCGAACGCCGAGAAAGGAACCGTCTCATACAAGTCGTGAAGATCACTGCCGAATATCCCGAGTTCCACGCTGCTTGCGGCGTCGATCAGGTCGTGGAGGGGCATAACTGCGTGCTCGATAAGGTGGCGGCGAAGAAGGTGGTGCTGTAGATGCGACGCAGCGAAGTCGATCTACTTCTCGAGGTGCTGGAGCAAGCGCCACACGGTCTGTCAGCTCGTCTCCCAGTTACGCCAACGTGTTCCTCATTTGCAGCCGGCGGACGTCGAGCGGGTCGTGCGAGCAGCACAGCATCGGCTCAGGTTCGATGGCAATCGATTCTTTGCCGCTGTACCTCGCGCGGACGAACCCGCCACCCAGCGAGGCTTCACGCCCAGGCGCTTCGTGGCCTTCGATCTGGAATCGATCGTGCGGCCAATCGTCAAGGAGCCCTATCGCGAACAGCACGTCTTCCAGATCGGTGGCGTGCGCTTCGGTCCGGACGAGCAGTGGTGCGCTGAGCGGCGTGAGTTCTGCGTCTTCACCGCGTTGCCTTCCGAGGACGAGCTCCTGATCTACCGCGATGAGTTGCGTAAGCGCTATCTCGCAACAAAGCGCCCATTACCCGAGGTGCTCGAGGAGTTTCGTGACTTCTGCGCCAGCGCCGACACGGTGGTCGCCTACAACGGGGTCGGACACGACTTCCGCCTGATAGACGAGGAGTACATGCGCTGCGGACTCGAGCCGCTCCTCAAGGGTGCACGCGCGCCGCGTCTCGTGGATGGGCTCTATCTGGCGCAGGCGCTCTGGCCAATTCCGCCACATCAACACCGGCTGCTCCAATTGCTCAAACGGCTGGAGATCGACGTTGAGGAGATGCAGTGGCACGACGCACTCGATGACTCGAAGATGCTGATCGAGCTGGTCGAGTACGGCGCACGCGAGTTTCTGCCGACGCTCGGACCTACCCTCATTGACCTCCTGACGGCTGCGAGTACAGGCTCAGATGCTTGGGACCTGCTGTTTGCCCTCGCAGACCGGGCCAATCGCAACGGGGGCCCGGTCGACCACGCCGAAACCTCGCAGATAGTTCTGCAGGCGCTTGAGGCAAGAACGAAGGAGCCATTGCGTCCTGGGCCGCCCCAGCCTAAGGAGGGGAGGGCCCCCAGAGAGACTCCGCTCGAGCCAGTCCCAGTCAAGATCCCGAATGAGCTGCGCGCCGCAGACGGACGTGTATCGCTGGAGAAGCTGCTGGTTGCGGTCAAGGGCGAGGGAGCCGAGGCGCGCGAGGCGCAACATCTCATGGTCGCGAGGCTACGTGACTGGATGGATCAGGGCGCGCCAGCGCTGGTCGAAGCCCCAACTGGGACCGGCAAGAGCTACGCGCTTTTGGCGGCAGCGCTGGATTGGCTTGACGCTGACGATCGCCACAAGGTGGTGATCTCGACCTACACCAAGCAGCTACAGTCGCAGCTTGCAGCCGATATTGAGGCGCTGACGGAGCAGGCCATACCGGAGCTCGCCAAGGCGGCCGACATGGTGAAGGGCTCGGCGAACCGGCTGAGCCTGCGCGCACTGATGCTCGCACTGTCGGAACTAACTGAACCTGACAAGCACCAGCATCGCAAGGACCGCCACGACTTCTCGGATGACCAGCATTATCGCGACCTGGTCATCTACCTGGTATTGCGCTTCGTGGCCGAGGGCAAGCCGACCGAGGAGTGGGAAGCTCGCTCGGTCGATCGCGTCGACGTGCCGCCGTTCTTTGACGAATACTGCCCGCGGCGCCTATCACTCTACCTCGCGACCCTCTCCCAGGCAGAGAGTGAGGACTACCGCACCGATCGCGGCGGGATCGGGCGTTACACCCAGAATGTGCGCGAGGCCCTCGAATCGCGCCGACTGGTTGTGGCAAACCATGCGTTGTTGCTGGCTCACCTTGACGATTTTGATGGGCTCGGTGAACACACGCTGTTGTTCGTCGATGAGGCACATGAACTCGAAGGCGACGCGACTGGAGCCCTTTCGCCCGAACTCGATTCAGGTTCCCTGGCCGAGCTAGCCACACAGGTTGCCGAGTGGGCCCAGGACCAGATCCCGCTGCCAGGTGTCGGCCAGCTGGCCGACGCCGTCATGGATCTTGACCGCTACCTCGACGACGAACGTCTTGCTCGGGCCGCGATGGTGGCGTTCGACACCGCGCCACGCGACGCACTTGGACGCGCTCACCTGCGCACGGTTACCGTGGCCAGCCCGCTGCAGGGTGACGCGTTCGTCCGGCCAATGCTGCACCTAGCCGCCGAACTCCGCACGTGTCGCTACAAGGTCGGTCTGATCAGTCAGGCGTTTCGGCGCGTAGCCCAGAACCCGCCCGCAGACCCATACGCGTTCGATCGCTTTCAGGCACTCTTCAGCCGCACGGCCGCGATTGACAAGGCCCTCGTGGCGATTATGCGCGACATCGACGCCGTCCTCGCGCCGTCGGAGGGCTCGGCTCCCACGGGCAGTGGGCAGCCTGCAGCGCTCGACGCCGCAACTGAGGCCCGCGCACGCGCGGCCGACACGGCTGACCAGGCGAGCCTCCAGGATATCGATGAGGGGGTCGAAGACGGCGCGCCGGTCGGCGAGCAGGTCGTCGCCCTTGAGGCGGTGGAGGAGGCGGAGGTCCTCGACGACGAGGAGGAAACCCGCGACGACGGGCCTGGCGTAACGCTCGCGCGATCAAATCGCGTGGTCTTTGCCGAGGAACTCGACGAGTTCCAGCCCGGCCGCGCACGCTCGTACCGCTTTCGCCTGGTCTCTTCCCCGATTGAGCTGGGCCGAGAGGACGTTTGGCGCACGTTCAAGACGCGCTTCGCCCGCGCGTATTACGTCTCAGCGACTCTGCGCGTTGCCGCCGGCTGGGACTTCATCCGCCGTCGGCTCGACTTCGCCGAAGACGAGGTGGCAGCGATCGCGCTTGGCTCGCCTTTCGATGCGTCGACGCAGGCGGAGCTCATCTGCTTCGACGACTTCCCCTCCTGGTCTGAGCACGCCGAGGCGGCGATGCACACCGTCGCGCACCAACTAGCCGGCTACGTCTCGGAGATCGTCGACCACAACGGGAACAACGGCGCGATAGTGCTGACGACCTCGCGTGCCTCGTCGGCGGGCATCTTCGATTCGCTCGCGCGGTTGCGGGTCCAGCGCGGCGAGACGTACCCGCTGATCTCGGCAGGCATCCAAGGCAACCAGCGCGCTGTTGAAACCTTCAAGCAGGTAGGCGGAGTGCTCGTGGGAACTCGCGGCCTGTGGCAAGGGGTTGACATCGCCGAGCCGAGTCGCCTGCGCATGGTCTGGATCAACAAGTTGCCGTTCGCGCCTTTTGCGGAGCCTGTGATCGCCGCACGCCTCGCGCTCGAAGTCGAACAAGCCGAGCTGCGCGGCGAGGAAGACCCGGAGGCCTTCGGCAACGAGCACTACTACCTGCCCCTGGCTGCGCTCTCGCTTCGCCAAGCCGTTGGTCGCCTGATCCGCTCGCAGGCGCATCGCGGTGTGATCATTGTCAGCGATCGCAAGCTCGCGGGTCCGAGCCGTTTGCGCCGCCTATACCGGCAGGTGTTCCTCGGCTCACTCGACCCCGGTTTCATGCGAGAGGACCCAGAGACCGGCGAGCCGTGGCTCGGTAACGTCGGCACGATGCGAGAGGGCTGGAAGCGCATCTTCGACTTCTTCGCGCGGGAGGGGATCATCACCGCCGACCGCGCCGCCGAGCTGTCGAGCCCCAAGCAACTGACCGAGTTTACCGAGCTGCCCGAGACACGCGCGATCCTCGAGCAAGAGCTATCCGAGGACGAAGAACGCGCACATCGTGAGGCCGGGACACTCGAAGATGAGCTCCTCCGTCGGGCATCGGAGATCGCTGGACAGCTCAGATCGGAAGGGCGTGCGATCCTCCTGAAGCCCAAACAGCGAGAGGCATTACGGGCGATCGCCGCCGGAAAGGACCTGCTGGCCGTCTTGCCCACCGGGTACGGGAAGTCCTACGTCTTCCAGCTGCCAGCGCTGGCGCTCCCAGGCGTGACGATCGTCATCAGTCCGCTCGTCTCGTTGATGACCGACCAGGCGCTCGGACTCAATCGAACGATCGCCGGACGTGTACGTGCCCTCGTGGCGCCGATGCGCGAGTCAAACAGCCGTACCGGCAAGAGCGAGGTTGAGGACGAGCTCAAGGGGCGCCGATCGCATGGCATCAAGATTGTCTATCTGTCGCCCGAACGACTCTGCCAGCGCCACTTCCAAGAGTGGATCCGCATCGGCGTGGAACGCGGCATCATTCGCCGGATCGCACTTGACGAGGCGCACACATTCGTGCAGTGGGGTGACGATTTCCGGCCGAGTCTCCGGCGCGCCCAAGACTTCCTACGTCGGCTCAAGCGCGACCAACCGCGGCTTCAACTCCTCGCGCTGACGGCGACCGCCAACAACACGGTACGAGAGGGACTCCGCCAGGCGATCTTTGGACTGCGCAGCGGTGAGGAGCGGGAAGACTTCGCCTTCGTGCGCGCGAACCCGTTGCGTCCGGAGCTTGCGGTCTACCGCCGCGTGTTGCCACCACGCCAGGGTGGTCCGACATCGGTGGCCGGACTCGTCGAGCGTGTCGTCGACGCGCTCGACGGGCACGCCATCTTCTACTGTTTGACCGTACGCCAGGTCCAGGCGCTCTATGCGCATCTGTCCGATTACTTGCAGGGCCATCCAGTCGATGTCCTGATATATCACGGGCGCCTGACTGACGCTGAGAAGACGGGCACCGCGAACCACTTCAAGCAGGCACCCACGAAGAACGACGATGGCTATCAGCGCATGGTCGTGGTCGCCACCTCGGCCTTTGGCCTCGGCGTGGACCGCCCCGACATTCGTGCCGTGTTCTGTGTCTCACCTCCAACCGACCTCGCCGCGCTCTACCAGCAGCTCGGCCGCGCGGGGCGCGACCGTGCCGCGCACCCTGACGAGCCCGGTCTCTACACAGCCGCGCTGGCCATCAGCTATCCACGAGCGCAGCGCACGATCTCGTTTATGACCCAGCGGCGCGTCGGTGATGACCTCCTCGCACGGATCGCGGGAAAGCTGCTTCAGTCCCAGCCGGTCTTCTCCGCGCGGTCGTTGGCGCTCGACCTGATCGACGAGGACCTCGCCGCCGGCCGGCGGACCCGTGAGGACGCCGCGCGGAAGGAGACGGTCGATACCTATGAAACCGGGGTTCTCCGCGTCCTCGCCGAATTGTCCCTCCAGGGGGTTGTCTCCGACCTCGGCGACTTTCCGCAGACGATCGCGGTTCGCCGCGGAGACTACGATGCCGATACCGACGACATGCGCGATTTCGTCGAAGCGATCCTCGAGCAAGTGCCAGCCGATCACAAGATCGACACCACCACACTCCATGCGCGGCTCGTCCCGCGCTTCGGGGAGGAATATCCCGATCCCGGGGCGCTCTGGCACGGGCTCCTCGAACTGCACACCCTCGGCTATCTCGACGTCTCACAGCGTCCAAACCGCGCTCACCTCACCTGTGTCGAGTTCCTTTCGCGCGAACTACCCGAGAGCCTCGTGCGTCGTCTCTCGACCAACAACCAGCGCGTCGCCAGCGAGGTCGCTCAGCTTCGCGACTGGTTCGGTGCCCACGGCGTCTGCTGTAACGAGGGCTTCCGCCAGTACTTCGCTGCAGAGGACTTGCCGGACGGTACGTGCGCGAGCGACGACACGCGCTGCTCCGCGCACTGGAACCGCGCAGGCTTGCCAGCGGATGCGGTCGAGCCCAAGCTCTACGAGGCGTTTACGAGCGAGAACCTGCGACCGGCATCGGCAACCTCCCGTGGGCGCAAGCGCAGCGAGGACCAACTCGACAAGCTCGTCTGGCAGCTGCTGTGGCACAACTACCGTGGCCTGGTCGAGAACATCATGTGGGCGGTGCTCCGTGGCGAGGACCATTACTACTCTCGCGCCGAGCGGAAACGCAAACCTCTGTGGCCAAAGCTGCTGCTCTCGCGAGTGCGCGGCCGCAAGCCGGCCCTCCACAAGGACGAGCTGCACGCCTCGCTGCAGCGCCTGATCGAGTGCGGAGAAGTGATGCAGATCGGCTTTTGCCGCTACCGGCTGATGCGTTACGTCGTTCAAGATGCCGCGCGCGATGCGACCGGAGCCGCGCGAGCCGCCGACGCGGACAGCGAGACGCCCTTGCCCGTCTAGCGAATCACGGCACCAGGGACTAGCCGAATCAAGGAGGCGTAAGTTGCAAGGAACGTTCTATCCGGAGCTCACACTCGGCGCTGGCGCGCTCAGCGCAAACCACCGCTCCGAACTCCAGCAGTTCCTCGTCGCAGTTATTCGCCAGCGCGGCTGTCCATTGCATCTCGCCAACCTGTGGAATGCGATCTACTTCAACTATGACCTGGAGTCTCGCGGTTTCATCGCCGCCGAGCTCGCGTCGGAGCGGATTCCGACGCGCACTGCACGGGAACGCGACAATGGCCTGCCGGTTGGGGCCTTCGTCCGCGTTCACACCGAGGCCGTGTGCGGCGACCTGCTCGGCGAGGTCATATACAAGGAAGGCGCACATCCCGAAGTCGACGACGGATGGATCGCACCCAAGCTCTCCGGAGCGCCTGCCACCGCCATCGAGGAAATTGCAGGGCAACGGGTCGCGATCGTGCGCGAGCGGTTCGTCCTCGACCTGAACGCGTTTGGCCCAGGTGCCAACCACATCTCCCATAAGCAGTACGAGCGCCTCTGTCGGCGCGCCCGCTGGCTCGACAACCACGGCCATTTCCTGCTGGAGGCGACATACACACTTGACAAAGCCGAGCTGGAAGACCTCGACTACTACGCCGCCTACCTCCTCAAGGAGCACCGCGAGGGTCTCTTGGCGTTCTGCTTCAGCGAGGAATTGACAGGCGATGAGCTGCGCGAGGCCCTCCTGCGCAGCTTCGACGCTGTTCGCGACCTGGCACTCACTGCGCGTGAATTGCGCGACTGGCGCGGCAAGTACTTCTTTCTTGCCGCCGACTACGACCAACGCCTCAACGACGACGGCCCGCTGGGCGGCAGGGACCTGGCATTGCTCTATCGAGGGCTTATGAACGTGCCCGTCCGTGAGCGATGCTGCTACTCCGCGCTTCGACCGCGTATCCTTGAGTTACTCGAGCGCGACGGGCACGACCCAATGGAACGGACGCTTGTGAGCGGTTCGTCCTACGTGACCGCTGTTTGCCACATGAACTCCTATGTCGCCGACCGGCTCACGCGTGAACAGCCAGATGGCGTGCTTGCGAGCGGTGTGCATCTGCGCCTTGACGACGACTGGCAGGCAGGAGGCATTTGGCGCGCTGAGCGTGCTGGCGATCGCGATCGATACTCGCTCAGAACAGTGCCGCCCATTCTCCCGCTCGGGCTCGGGTACGCGGAGGCCAGTGGCGCTGGGGAGGCGACCGAGCCAACATCGACTGACGAGCAGCCTATCGCGTCGAGTCAAACTGGCTTCCGGGTCTCGCTGACCCGCCGCGACCGCGCGTTGGGTCGGTTGCGCCTCTCGGTAGCGGCCGCCCAAGCGTTGGCACCAGGTGTCATTGACGTTGTCATCAGGCACGGTGAGATCCCCGACCGTCGCCAGGTCCAGCGTGATGGTTCGACCCTGTACGGCGTCGAGTACCCATGGGATCTCCATCCGGGGATCGTCCTGCACGGTAACGTCGAGGCGAGCGGGAGCGTGGTACGGATTCGCACTGTGCCGGTCACGCAATCGCTCCGAGCGTCAGATGGAAAGAGTTTCGATTACGACACGAACATTTCGCTATACGAGCGCGAGATGAAGCTCAGGGAGCTATCGCGCGAGGAAAAGCACGGCGCTCCGACATTGACCGAGCTCATCAACCGCGCTTTCCGACTGCGCGGCCGCGTGCGTGACGGCTGGCGTGTACTGTCGCTCGTTGAACTTGCCGCCATCCTGTTGGGGCCTGGCTGGAGGGCAGTCGACACGCGTCCAATCGCTGACGCCTTGGACAAAATGGATCTCGGTCGCGATGGAGCCCACTACCTGTGGCGGGCGCGGGTCACCCAGCGAACAAGAGCGTCTGATCGTTCACTGCTGGCAGCCTACGGTGAGGCAAGACCGCGCGGACGTCTCGACCGTGCTGTGCGTCGCCATTTGGTACGAATGCACCTGCGCCGCTACACCAACCCATCTGCCGAGAAGCGTCGCACATACGCCGCGGCACGCCTTAAGCACGGGATGCATGGCGTCCTGCCCGAGGAGCTACCACCCCACTGCTCCTGGGTCGAACCATATCACTGGGGTGACGACGGCGACTTGACGACCAGCGAGATCCATTTCGATGATGACACTGATGATGACAGAAGGCGGCCGGTCGTGTTCGAAACGCCGGCCGATTAGGGACCAGCCATTTCGTCGTCTTTCTTCTACTTGTGTCACTTTCCTCGACGAGTGGCACCCTTCTGGGTTCTGTTGCAAAAAATTTCGAGAATTGAAAACAAGCATGTAATTGATGCAACATCGACAGGATCTTAGAAAAGCGGTGCTTTTTCTTGCATGTTTTTCGAGAAAGAATCTGATAAAACGTCTTTCACTTTGATGAGTTAAATTTTTTGCAACAGAACCAATATAGTTTCTAGCGGATCCTTGCACTATTATCGCAACTGGCCTATATACTCTAGGAGGAGGGCCAGGGTCAAGAGGCACATATGGGCATCGGCACGCAGCAACCCCTGCACCGTAGATTGATGGTGGGCCGCGTTTGTGAGGTCGGCAAATCCCGCCCATACGTTCCTCAGGAAAGCGCGTTGTGGGGCGTCGGGAGGCAGGCCCAGGCGATCTCCAAGTGTATCAGCTACCGGATGTTGTCTGCTGGCTCCCATCTGATGCTCGACGGCATTGCGCACGTCGCGGCACTTCTGGACACATTCACGGTAATGGCCCAGATCATAATCTCGCCGGGCGGCGTCGAAGGAGGCAATGAGGGTTTCCGAAAGCAGCCCGTTCGCCGACGGTAGGGCAACCTCGATGAGACGCAGGGTCGAATATCCCAAAGGCGGAAGCACTCGGTCGACCCACTGTGAGGCAGCAAGCTGCACGGAGAGGTCTTCGATTCTAGTATTCCAGAATGGGGCAAGGATCGAGAAGAGCCCGAACTGCAGATCAATGGGATGGCTTTGCATGCGAGCATCAGGTGGAGTGGAGTTGCCTGTCGCAGAAAGCCAGGCGACCGTGCCATGGAACCCAAGAAAGGCCACGAAGGTGCCTTCAGCATGGTGGTGGCGGTGTGTTTCCAGGTGCGCGATGATGTGCTCGTTCACTGGGAGTCGCACCTCGATTTGTGAGGACATTGCTACTGCCGGAACAGACCTGCAGGCCATGTTCTCCAGCAAGTTCACTGCGACAGTCGGACCAACCTGATTCCCCGCGAATGTAGGAGTGGTCAGGTGGAGTGAACAGCGCAATTCCGTCAAGGCCAGCATCGCTGCTGCTGACTGTGGGTTCATTGTCACGGTAAGCGGAAAGACGATTCTGGCATCATGTGGACCACCTTCCCCGCGCGTTTCCCGCTCATTGAGCGCGATGGTGCCTACAATACGATTGCCCACCAGAATAGTGCCCATTGCCAGCACGTAGCTCCTCTGCTTCGTTTTCGATCAGTATAGAAGAAAGGTTTGCGGTTTGTCAAGGAGTTACGACCAGTTTTGGCCTCCGAGGATGTCCAATTACAACCTTACCGATCATACTCCCTCAGTACCTCATTGATCTGGGCTGTCCCGGTCAGTGGCAGTGCATCGATAATATCCAGGCAACGAGTCTGCAGACTCTCATCCATGTCCTCCATGCTCTGACTATAGGCCCTAAGCACAAGCTGGCTGACAGTATCAGTCGGCGGACCAATCCGAAGACGTTCGCTAAGTCCCTCTGATCGTAATGTAGCAATAAGTTGCTCGCACACAAGACAAATGAACACCGGGCATCGCGCGGTCGTTTGTTTCAGAGCAGCCAGAAGGACATACGGATTCGCTTTGAACGCGGATGTCTGTACAAAAGCTTCTGCGAATGCTAAATACTCACCAAGCTCCTGATTCTCAAAGTAGAGAAAGCACTTCACAGCTTCTTCCTGGACATGTTCACTAGGATCATGAAACAACTGGAGAAGGGCCTCTTCACACCGGGAACGAAAGCGCGCGAAGCGGAGGTGCCGGGCAAATACGTTCGCTGCTCCTCGTTTGTGCGCTTCTATCCCGGCGATACACCGAACAGCCAGTGGGTGCGCTGTTTCAGAAACTAATGAAGCAATGCAGGCTACACGCGCCCCAGCTGTTGCTATTGCTGGTTCCTCTTGACGTAAGCATTCGCTCTATGATCGGTAAAATCGCTTCAATATATGCCTCTGCTGCCCAGGCAAGAAAATGCTCGACGTATCCCGTTTTCAACAACACTTCGTCACCCTCGCAGAGCTGGATAAAGAGAGAGACAGCACGTTCTGCCTGAGAAAGAAACAGGAGCTGTAGTGCTCTGGCGACACAGGCTCTGACCGAAATCGATGGATCACGAACCATACGCTCAAGTGAAGGGAAAAAATGATGGGCTCGCTCTGGGGTGTGGAAGATCAGTTCCCCGATAACTTCGGCCGCTCTGCCCCGTACTGAATTTACTCCAGCCGTAAAAATCGCATCCGAGCGCTCATTGTGATCATACCAATCACTCGTATGCCGGACCTCCTGCGCCGGATCGCTATCCTCCGTTGCATACCAGGCCACCATATCAAGTATATCAGCGGGGAGTGGAGACGTAGCAAAAGAGGCAAGGAGATCGCAGATCGCCCGCCCACATGGCCGCGTGGGTAATCGATGGCACCAACGGCAGACGTCCAGCGCAGTTTCAATGTCCACTTTGGCATCGGTAATACCACGGAGTACAGCCTGAAAGTAGTATGGATGGGTGTCGTCCGGGAATCGATGAACGAGCTGAGCAAAACGCATTGGCTCTCTTTTCACCTGGCCTTCCAACTGGCGGGTAATTTGTTGCAGGCCGCCGACGAATACTCCATCAGGTCGCATGGAAAGGTCGTCCTGATTGTAACGCGCAATGGCTCTCAGCCACTGTTCATCAGTCATCTTCTCAATGGCACCTGGTGGCAGAGGAGACCCGACGAGGGATGCCCCTATCACTCCCGTGTGGGGATTTGGCCCCTCAGCCGACGGTATCCCGAACTTCCGCTTCCACTCCTCTAACCGGCGAATCACCAACGGTGTGCGGCGCGAGGGAATAATCCCATCAAGCACAGTAAATTGCAAGTAGCCCCGCAGTTGTCTCCATTCGGCTTGCTTCTCTTGCTCAGGATAATAATCCAGGATGGCCCGCTCGAGACGCCGCAACTGTTCCTCAGAACAATGAGGGCTAATCGCTTCCACGAGCTGGCGAGCAACCCAATAGGGTGCATCAATGTACCCTATTTGAAATAGTTCAGGACGTTCACAGAGGTAGTCAACAGCCTCGTTCGCCCATCGTTCCCCATTCGAACTAAAGGTACGCATCAATAGATATTGGGCCGTCTCAAGGGGAAGTTCGCGGAGTTGTTCAGCCGCCTGGGTAAATGTATCCGGATTGTGTAACGAGAGGTACGCAAGCGCTTGTTCCATAGCCCTCAACAATTCACTATACACGGTGTATCCACCACGAGAATGCCGCGATCCCCACACGGAATCTCGCCTGAGCACACGTTCTTGCTCCTCAGCACTACTCGCCATTAGTTGCAGCATCAACGGGAGTAACTGCATCACAAATTCTTTAGGTGCGGCCTGCGCGCTTCGCATCAACACGCCATCGCTAGAGGGTGTATCGAGAAGCACACGAGAGAGCAATGCAGATTCCTGGGCGCTTTCAACTAGTGTACCCAGCGCGAGAAGGCGATCAAAATAATGTCTGATTGCTTCACAAGCCCATTCAGGAGAGGTTTGTGGGAGCGAGGAGATAATGGTCCAGAAGTGGTTGGTGTAGCGTGCCTCATAGCCAAGTAGACCATCAAGGGTTCCTTTGTCGAGCAACCGCAAGAATAAGTCAAAAAAACGGCGGCTTGCTCCTACGTTCGTCGCTCGCATTAAGAAGACGAGCTGGTTGCCCCACACCTCCTGCTCGATATAGGGTTCTATCAACGCGGCGACTCTATCCGGTGTCTGCTTTTGCATAAACGGGAGCAAGAACGATATGACATTGCTGGCATACTCCTGATCGTCGCCCGAGAGCCAGAGCTCGAGGATGGGCATGGAATCGAGCAGGAAGCACCAGGGGAGGGAGTTAGCAAGCATATGCCAGATAAGACGTGTCTGAGGATCATCCGTCTGCTTCATGAGTTGAGCGATGATGTGCCACTCTTGTTCGGTGGGATCACGCAGTTCTGCCAGGAGAGCAAGGACGACCGGCTTCACATGAAAACGAATGCGAGGATCCATGAGTACAGCTTTGAGATCTGCCAGATAATGTTGCCAACTGGCCTCTCGCTCATGAAGAAGAATCTGGCGTACCTGGGCACGCCGAAAGAGGTGCTGTTCACTGCTGACGAGAAGGTCTACTAATCGGCGTCCCTGGGCGACAAAACGCCTTGCGAAAGCGTAATCGAAGAAACTTTCATGAAAGAAAGAATACGACTCTCCGTCACGAACCAGGATATGTTCTGATTCCATGGTTTCTGCATCAGCCTGATATCTATCGACAGCGGATATTGGCGCAAACAGGATCTGGTGGGTACTCATATACTCGGCTAGTATTACAACGAGACTTTTTGGTATACTGAAGGGAAATATGCTCCTGGAGGTGGAACTCGATGTCTCTTGTGTGCGATGTAAGCGCAGACCAGCCACTTACTACGGGCCGACTGGCTGTGCAGGAATTGACCCCGGCAGAGGTGGCTTCCCTGGCCGAAGAACTGGTGGCCTACCACCAGCACTTTGCTCCGTTGTTCTATCGACGCGAACAGCGCGACTGGGCAGCGGTCTATCTGCGCGGACTGCTCACGGCCGATGTCCCCCGCAAGAATGTCGAAGCGATGGCCCTGCGCCTGTTGGGGGTGGGGCCGCATGCGGAACGGCAGGTGCGGGCCCTCCAGCAGTTCATCGGGGAAGGCAGATGGGATGATGAGGCCATCTTAGCCGAGCACCAACGCTTGGTGAACGAGACGTTGGGTGAGGAGGATGGCGTGCTCAACACTCTCGGCTCCGACTTTCCTAAGCATGGGGATCACTCGGCAGGCGTGGCGCCCCAGTGGTGCGGAAACACCGGCAAGAAAGATAACTGTCAGGCGGGCGTCTTCTTAGGCTATGCGAGTCGCAAGGGTGCGACGTTACTGGACCGGCGTCTCTATCTGCCCGAGTCCTGGTTTGATGAGGAGCACAAGACGCGGTGGCAGGACTGTCGGATTCCCGAAGGCATCTGCTTTCAGACCAAACATGAGTTGGCAGCTCAGTTGGTCGAGGGAGTCATGCAAGCCGGGCAGCTGCGAGCGCGCTGGGTGGTCTGCGACGAGGGGTATGGCGACTCGCCCGCGTTCTTGGCACGTCCGCGCAGCTGGGTGCCGCCGCAAAAGGGATCCCGCAAAGGACCGGCCCCACGGCGCGAGCGACTGCATCCGGCGAGTCCGGCCAAAGTGACGCTGGAGGAGCTGGCCACTCTTTGGCCAGCATCGCGCTGGCAGCGATTCCGACTGCTGGAGGGATACAAAGGCCCACTGGTCGCCGATTTTCTCGTGCTGCGTGCGGTATTGCCCCTCGATCGTTTGCCTGGCCCGGAGGTCTGGGTGGTGATCCGGCGGAAAGTCAGCGGTGAAGCCTCGGAGCCGGAATGGAAGTTCTACGTGAGCAACGCTCCTCTCGAAACGCCACTTTCCACGTTTGTGCGCGTGAGTGGAATGCGCTGGCCGATCGAGACGTGTTTTGCCGAGTGCAAGGGGGAACTGGGCATGGACCACTATGAGCTGCGCTTCTGGCAAGGCTGGCACCATCACATGACGCTCGTCATCCTCGCGCATCATTTTCTGGTTCGATGGCAACAGCGCCTGAACCAGAGAGAGGGGGGTCCTGCGCCCTACGACCACGCGTCCTTTGCCCACGCCCGATGAGGTACCCAGCCTGGACGCACACCCCTCCCTGCCACTCAGCGTCGCTCAGGTACGCTTGCTCCTGCAAGTTGCCTTGCCCCAGCCGGTGTTAGATCTGCCTACGGTGTTGGCTTTGATCACCTATCAGCAGCGACACAAGTACGCTGCCTATTGCTCCCATCGCAAGCGACTTCTTGCCCAGTTGCAAGGATTGCGTTGGTAAAGTCTCGTTGTAATACTAGAGCATCTATTACCTCGGTCCACTGAATATCGCGGTTCGATCGCTCTCGGGCTTTTCTCGGTTTCACCTCCCAATATCGATCGAAGAGGTCCTTGGCCGTCTCGAAGGAAAGGACGCGGATGGATGAATCCTGGGCGATCTCCTCAAGCAAACGGAGATGCAACGGGATCGAGAGCAGGTCTAACTGTTTCGGCGTGAGTTGTTGCGCATCCAAACCAAGTGCAGACACAATCTGCTGTACCTGTGCCGGCGCCAAGCGGCTAAGGGTGACTTTGCGAGCCATCCTATCCTGCTCAATCAGACGGCGCAACCGCTGATCGTACTCCAGGTCAAATTTGCGGCAGGCAAGAAGGATTCGCATATTTGAATGGACCATGGCCTGTCTGATGATCTCAAAGAGGCAATCGAACAACTCAGGATGACGGCCAGAGGTCAAACTTACAGCATCAAGCTGGTCGATCACCAGAAGGCAGTCCTTTCCCTGAGCTATGGCAGCGAGTACATTCGCCGGAGAGCCAGGTAGACCTATCTGTTGACCAACATCTTTCGGAAGCTGCGTCGAATGCAATCGATCTGCACGGAAGGCAAGCAGGAGCCAGTTTCGTTCGCGGCATCCCTGGATCACCTGCAGTATAGTACTGCTTTTTCCAGCGCCTGCCTCTCCCGAAATCAATGCGCAGCGCTGGCCGTCTTCCTGGGCGAAGAGGTTCAAGATGGTTTGCGCGGTATCCCGCGGGATCACCTGTCCGTTGATAGTGGCATCACGAAAGGACTCTAGATAGCGCTTTGTAGCTTCCTGAGCGGCAACCAGGATGTGAGGATCGTTGTCCCAGTGGCGTCGGTGATGGCCCTTTTCCTCCAAATACCTCCAGATATCATGTGCTGTAAGCACCTCATGTATCTTTGATAGCGCAAAATCAGCAAGAAGGCTGCGGATGGTGGCAGGGTCTCCCTCTACAAGATATTCCAGGGCGCTCTCAACCATGGTGAGCAATGTCTCCTCATCTATGGTTCTAACATGGATGCGCTTCAGAGCCTCGTAGGCTGCTTCTGGTCGGGCATTCCAGATGCCTTGCAGGTTTTCGAACGCCTCCCGATGCTCCCCCTTTAAAAATACCTGGTCAAATTCCACCCAGGAGAGAGAGCCTCGCGCACGAGAGGCGAGTTCTTCCAGCTGGTGAGCAGAATGTGTCGAAGCAAAAACACACTTACAAGGCTCTTTTTGCAGTTTTTGCCAGAAATAGGACAAGACGCCTTTGCGCTCTAAATCACCGAGTATCCAACGTCCAATACTAGTCTGTTGTCGCTTGACCTGATGATATTCATCGCTCTCTTTATAAGAAAGCCGAAACTCTGCTCCATCTTCGCCTGGGAGCTCTAAGCGGATTGAATCGGCGTGCTCGCGCATGACTTCGATCATACAGAAGACGGTCCAACGGCCTTCATAGCGATTACCGAATTTATCAGTGGGTCCACCAGGTAGAGGCATGTACTTTTCCCTCGCTCCTATGCTCCATTTGAGCAGCGACATTCTATGGCGCTTATTTTCGATACCCAGTCGGCATTGTAACTCTATCCCCTCACGTATTTAAGTTTCTCTTTTACTTGTTCTCTGCTCACCTGTGTATAACGAGCGGTGGTTTGAATGGCCGGTGTCCCCTTCTTGGTAACATGACCAAGGTAATAAGCCACTTCTTCAAGAGACCAGCCCGCTTTCCGTGCTCGATGGGCGAAATCGTGCCGCAAATCATGGAAGGTGAGATTGTGGATGTATTCCCATTGTTCTTTCGTCGCACGAGCTTTCAGCATGCGGAACCAGTAGTGAATGCCTTCCTCGGTCAAGCGCTCGCTGCGTTGTGAAGTAAAGACGTAGATCCTTTCTGGATCGCGGTTTGCTTGAAGATACTCATACAACGGCTTTCGCGCTTCATTCATTAAGTCGATATCACGCCATTTGCCTCCCTTGTAGCCGATATGGAGCCACCCGACCTTTGGACCCACATGGGTATGGGCCATCTGGAGCCAGGAGACATCACTGACCCGACATCCTGACCAGTAGCCCAACGCGAAGAGCACGGCCCCCCGTCGGTCTTCTTCCTGCTCGATCAACGAGCGTAGGATATACCGCTGATCCTCTGAGAGTTGACGAGGCGCCAACACGTGCTGCGAAGGGAGATCGATTCCTCTGGTTGGGTTCCGCTGGAGCAGTCCCCTCTCCTCCATCAGCCACCGGGCGAAACTGCTGATGGTCGATTTCACGCGCGCCCGATGGTTAAGACTGAACCCTTGCTGTTCTAAAGAAGCCAGGTATACTTCTACCGCGGTCTTCGTCAACTGCCGAGAATGAAAGCGTCCTCCATTGCCGGGACGTTGGGCTACCCACTCCATCACGTGGCGCATAGTTCGCACATAGGCGTCAATCGTCCCTTCTGCCTTATTGGAGAGGAAATGCTCGTACTCCTGCAGGAGGAACTCATCAACACCTTGATCTTCATCTGACTGTTGCTGTCTCATCATCGGCATTGTTCCCCTCAAAATATTTTGTTCAGAGATTTATCCTCTCATTACCTTGAGCAACGAGGAGATTTTCGCACACTTCCCGCACACTTTCTCACAAAAAGGAGACGATGGCAAGAGGGACTCATAACAAAAGGCTCCTTCTGTTCTGACTTTTTCGTTACGAGTTAGAGCGCCGGGAAAGCGAGTCGAGAGAGAACGGGAACAGCCTGATGCTCACAAGAAAAGAGCACCTTGGCTCGATGTTCGGGCGCGCAAGCGATCATTGCCAGGTGCTGGCTTCCTTGAAGAGTGCAGAGGCAAGCAGGGCGGCTCTCGTGGCGATCTCTCTGGGCGTGTAGGGTTGCCCATGCTCAAGCCACCAGGTGATGGCTTCCACAAACAGCGTGGACACCAGATCTGGCACAAACTCATCTGAGAAGGTGTGGACGGGGAGCGAGCTCGCGTCCGGTCCGTGAGGAAGGCGCCCACGCTCGTTGACCAGACCGCTCAGCGCCGCACGCATCTTCCTCACAAACCAGGGGCTTCCCTTTCTGCCGAGCAGAGCTCGATAGAGTCGTTCGTACTCGGCGATATGCTCGAAGAACTTCACCCAGACCTCTGCCGGATGTTCTCGCCCCAGATCTCCGACTGCGCCCAGCAAGGCGCTCATAGCTTCCTCAAAGATCTGCTCCACCAGGTCGTATTTATCCTGATAGTTGCGATAGAAGGCGGCCCGGCTCACCATCGCGCGCTCGGTCAACTCGCCGATGGTGAGCGCCTCGAAACCCCGCTCCTCGATCAACGCAATTAATGCCTCCCGCAGTAACTTCTGCGTCCGTCTGAGACGTAAGTTCTTCCCCTGCTGAGTCATTTTGCGCTCCTTGTCTCATTTGGGACACATCTTCCGGATTGAACCTTGTTTCTTGGTGCTCATCCGACTACACTTGGGATCAGACAGGATCATCCATCTGAGAGAGTATGTCTCAACTCAATCGATCTGTCAACATTCCGATCTGACCCATCTCTGATGGGCCAGGACCAATCGCATGTGATGAGGTATCTGTGTCTTTCATTCACCATGCGCAGCGTGAGATGGACAACAGGCGAACGCGAAAACAAAGAGGATGAGAGCCCTGTTGTCAACACACACTCTTATCAAAAGAGAGGTGTTCTCTGAAAGGAGCAAGATCTATGCATTCGGCAGCACGTCACCGCCCGAGCCGAGCGTCCAAGACGTCGACCAAAGAGACACAAGGGCTGATCGGGAGCGGGGGCTGGCGCCACGATCTGATGGAATGGTTCTTCGACACCTTTTTGTTCTGTGGCCAGTTGCGGGAGCTCAGGCAGAGGACCGCCACCCTGGCCCGCATTCAACTTGGAGACGCGGTGCTGGATGTGGGCTGCGGCACGGGAACGCTGGCGATGGATGTGGCACGCCGCGTGGGCAGAGCGGGCCGCGTCGCAGGCATTGACCCGGGAACAGAGCAGATCGCCCGTGCCCGCAAAAAAGCGGCTTGGCGCCACGCGCCCATCGAGTTCCAGATCGGGGTGATCGAGCAGCTCCCCTTCCCCGATCAGACGTTCGATGTGGTACTCTCGACCTTGATGATGCATCATTTGCCTGCGAGTCTCAAACGCCAGGGACTCGCTGAAATCGACCGGGTGCTCAAACCCGGGGGGCGCCTGGTCATTGCCGATTTCACGCGCAAGCAGGAACGAACAGGCCAGGCTGCGCGCTTTCACGCCGGGGGAAGCAGCATGCAAGATCTGGCGGCCCTGGTCTCAGACGCCGGTTTCGACCATCTGGAAACGGAGGAGATGCGGCCCCCACGCTTCTCTGCTTTCCCAGGAGCAGGCTTTGTCTGTGCATACAAGAGCTGAGACGAGTGCGTCCAGGCGCGGGAGCCGTGACCTTGACTGGATTCTGCGCGAAGAGAGAAAGAAAGGAAAGCAGATGAGTACCCTCAAAGTTCCCGGCGCCCAGTTATATTATGAGGTTGTAGGCTCCGGGCCCCTCTTGATCCTAATCCCAGGAGCCAGCGGCACGGGAGAGTCCTTCCGCCCGCTCGCACCCCACCTGATCTCACAGTACCAGGTGGTGACCTATGACCGCCGAGGATTTTCCCGCAGCTCGCTCGACGGACCCCAAGACTATGAGCACCGACTCGCGACCGATGCCGATGATGTGCGGCACAAGACCCTCGCATCTGACGGACCAACCGGCAATCGTCATAGGCCTCAGTTCTGGAGCGATTGTCGCACTCGAGGTCCTCACCCAGTATCCCGAGCAGGACCAGACGGTGGTGGCGAACGCACCGCCAGTCGTTTCACTGCTGCCCGATGTGGCCAAATGGTGGGCCTTTTTCGACCGAATCTACGACTCCTCCCGCAAGAATGGGCTTCCCAAAGCCATGCACCAGTTTGTCAGTATGGTTGTGGGAAAAGAAGAGCATCAGGTGATCGAGCATGCGATGACACAGCAGGCGAACGAGTACACCAGGGCGAACGCTGCGTGACTTCCTGGAACACGAGTTGCGCCAATATCCACGGATTGAGCTTGATCGAGCTCGGCTCGCGGCCCACTCCAGGCAGATCCTGCTTGTTGGGGGACGTGATGCCCAGGAAAAGGTCTCATACCAGTCGAGCAAGGCGAGGGCTCGGCAGTTGGGCCTCACGATTGTCGATGTGTCCGCCAGGCACATCGGCTTCATGACCTCCCCCGCCGAGTTTGCTGCGGCCCTCATTGATGCGCTCAGTCGATGAAGCGCAAACCGTACGAGAAGGAGAACGGAACATGTCTCAATCGACATTGACATCACAACCGGCGACGCCTCGACCAGCGCAAGCGAAGCGGCACAGGCAACCACCTCCCGGACCGCCGTGGCATACCGCGCTCTGGAATAGCGTCAGGTTTGCGCGCCAGCCCCTGAGCTTCTTACGGGAACTGCGCGAGCGCTACGGCGATCTCGTGACGCTGCCGACGGTTCTGGGTCCCTGGACGCTGGTCTTCCATCCTGATGGCGTGCGCCATGTCGTCCAGGAAAATCACTTCAACTACCGCAAGGGAGGGATTTCCCATCAAGTGCTCAGCCTGACGCTGGGTAAGGGCCTGCTGACCAACAATGGAGATTCCTGGCTGCAGCAACGTCGCCTGATCCAACCGATCTTTCATCGAAGCCGCATCGCGGGCTTCGGTCGGCTGATGACCGAGAGCGCCCGGGCCTGGATCGAGGAAGAAAGCCTCGACACGGGCCAGCCCCTCGATCTGTTCCAGCAGATGAGTGGCCTGAACTTGAGCATTGTGTGCAAAGCGCTCTTTGGCACAGACCTGCTCGCGCACAAGGAGCGCGTGTTGCAGGCGACCACCACCATCAATCACCTGGAAGCGCAAGCCTTTTACGTGCCGGGGCTTTTCTCGCTGCCGACGCCCCAACGCCATCACCTGTATAAGGCTCGCAACACAATCTACACCATCGTTGACGAATTGATCGCCAAACGTCGTCAAGCCCCGACGGAGAACGATCTGCTGGCTATGCTCCTCGAGGCGCGGGATGAGGAGACGGGCGAGGGCATGACGGTAAGCCAGGTGCGTGACGAGGTCCTGACCCTTATGGTGGCCGGTCATGAGACCACGGCCAATGCGCTCTGCTGGACCTTCCTGCTGCTCTCGCAGCATCCGCACATCGAAGCCAGGCTCAGAGAGGAGTATCAGCAGGTCCTGGGCGGGCGCGCTGCGCAGATGGAGGATCTGCCACAGCTCAAGCTCGCGCGCATGGTGCTTGAGGAGTCCATGCGCCTCTATCCACCGGCATGGGCCTTTGCCCGTTCTGCCATCGCCGAGGATGAGATTGCCGGCTATACCATCGCCAAAGGGGCGTATGTCCTGATGTTTCCGGCGACGACCCACCGGCATCCTGACTTCTGGGAACGGCCTGATGTCTTCGATCCCGAGCGCTTCGAGCCAGAGCGTTCAGCCAGGCAGCATCGCTTTGCCTACTTCCCCTTTGGAGGAGGCCCGCGCATCTGTATCGGCAATCAGTTCGCGCTCACCGAAGCGCAACTCATCCTGGCGACGATCTTGCCCCGGTATCAGTTCCGCCTCCTGCCCGAGACCAACGTGGTCCCGGAGCCGCTGGTCACCCTGCGGCCACGAGGAGGTAAGCTGTTAATGACGATCCATCGACATGAAGGGTAAATTTAGGAGCAAACATTCATGGAAGGTGAACTCTACATCAGATCCTTTGAGGCAGGCGACCAGGTGCAGGCACGCTGGCTCGTCCTCGAAGGGCTTGGCGAGCACTTCGGCTCCATCGACGAAACACTCAACCCGGACCTCGATGATATTCTGCACAACTACATCAGAGCAGGCCATGTCTTCGTGGTTGGCTGCATGGGGCGGGAAATTGTCGGCACTGGGGCGCTCATCAACCGTGGCGAGGGGATCAGCGAGCTGGTACGTATCTCGACACGCAAGGACTCTCGTCGACGGAGCGTCGGGCGGGTGATCATCACCTCTCTGGTGAACCTCGCGAGGCTTCGCGGAGACTGGCGCATCATCGTGAAGACAAACGCCTCCTGGCACGATGTCATCACTTTCTACAAGCGCCTGGACTTCGTGGAGTATGAGCGGACTGCTCTCGGCGTTAGTCTGCAACTGCTGTTGGCTGCGCTGGAGCAAGGAGACACCTATGGCACCTCTGGTTGATCCGCGCGAGCAGGCCGAAAAGGGGCTTTCCTCGTTGAGCACTCCTGGTGATCGCTTCGCCTATTGGCTGAGCCAGATCAGCAGTCCGTTTGTCGTCGGCCTTGGGGTGTTCGGGTATGTCGCTCTCTCCACCGCCTCCACCGTGACAGAGGGTTTACAGTGGCTCACAGTCATCGGGGTTGGTCTGCTCGTGCCTTTTGGGTATATCTGGTGGGGAGTGAAATCGGAGAAGGTGACCGATCTCCACGTCAGCCGCCGCTCAGAGCGTCTGGTTCCGCTCCTGGTTGGCCTGATGGCTCTCGGGGGCATGCAAGCCGGTCTGCTCTTGCTTTCCGCTTCGCGTCCACTTGTGGCCACGCTGGTAGCGGTCATCGTCTCGTTCGCGTTAGCCACCCTGATCACGAACGTGGCGAAATACAAGATCAGCCTGCACATCGACTCGGCAGCAGGCGCGGTGACGGTCTGTTGGAGGCTTTCCAGCCCGGTGTTTCTGGCACTCTCTCCCCTGGTGGCGCTGATCGCCTGGGCACGCTGGAATCTGGAGGCGCACACCCCACTTCAGGCCATCTGTGGCGCAGTCCTTGCCGTAGCGGTGACGATAACCACGTTCTGGCTCTTTGGACTCCTCTGAGACCTTCCACTTTTCCGAAGCCGGGACATTCTCCTGTTTGCAAGCTCGTTATGTGAATTACCTGTGTGTCTTTGACCTTTCCCATGGAGGTGGGATCGGTTGCAACCACAGAGTAGGATAGTCACGGTGAGACAGACAACTTCGCGTGTTCTGTGACTCACACCATCATGTAGCTCTTCGTCGATTTTGGGGAACTGAATAAGTGGGGATCTCTGGTTTCGCGATCGGCTTGAGTAGCAATGCAAGCCGACAAGACCGAGGCTTGCTCTTCTAGAATCACCACATGTGACGGGGATCCGATTTCCTCTGAGGGAATGCACGAAGGATGGGTGGGTTACAACCACGCTTCAGCAGCATCGTATGAAGAGAGAGGTTGAACGTATCTTTAGCTCCCTGGAAAGAGGAATGACATCATGAACGTTCTCGATGCGACATTTGGCCATCCACGTGGCCCTCTGGGCCGCTTAGGGGGAGTGATCATGGCCCGCTCAACCAGGCAGCGCAATGCCTGGACGGTCTCGCTCCTGGATATTGGTCGTGACGATCGCATTCTGGAGGTGGGCTGTGGTCCAGGTGCACTGATTCAGGCGCTTTCTGCAAGAGCCACGGAAGGGTTGGTTGTCGGCGTTGATCTGTCGCCGATCATGCTGCAGCAGGCGGCCCGGCGCAACGCCGAGGCCATCCGGGAAGGGCGGGTGCGATTGCAGCTAGGTTCGGACCTGGCCCTCCCGTTTGAAGATGCCTCGTTCGACAAAGCGCTCTCTGCCAATTCCTTGCCGTTCTGGCCGGATCAGGAGGCCGGAGTGAAGGAGATGCGGCGGGTACTCAAGCCCGGGGGAGTGATCGCCATCATCCTCCAGCCCCGCTGGGCCAGGACGGAAAGCGAGGTCAAGCAGATCGGCGCAGGGCTCCTCGCATTGCTCTCGAAGGTCGGTTTCCAACAGGCCAGGTTGGAGTTCAAGCCGAAGAAGCCGATTGCCAGCGTCTGTGCGCTTGGCATCACGTGAGTTTGGCCCTGCCCCCAGGACGTTCCCATCTCTGAGAACATACTCACGTACAACAAGTTCGCTCCGTTCCTCCTGCTCATCCAATGGGGGACACTGTGGCTGAGAGCGAAACCACTTGCGGTTGCATGGCACTGAATCACATCTGGAAACAAAAGATGAACTTCCCTTGTGGGTATTCGAGACGCCGGACGAGCGCGCGGTTGCGGGAAGAGTGGGAGGGTGTGGCGATGCGCAACTCACCTCGCAAGAACTGGAAGCGGGTGAGTCGAGCACCTCACCACTCGTCCGGCTTCATCTGTCTCCCTTAGTACGGCCAATCACAAGTTTGCTCCGAGTTTGACGGCAAACATGAGTGCGGATAACCCAAAAAGGTTGGCCGCGACTTGCCTGGATTCTCAAGAGCTTGTGCCGCTTCTGCAACAAGTCGAGGCGTTTGTCTTGCAGCCAAACTCGTCTTGTCACCGATTCTTCCTCATCCCCAGGCTCGGCGCGGAGGTCACACGCGCGCGCAGGCAGAGCACTGCATACATCGCCAAGGGCACCCATAACAGCGCCAGCCCATAGCCAATATCGACGACAATGCTATAGCCATTGCCAAAAGTCATCAACCCAGACGAGAGCGCATAGCGGTCCCCAAAGATGGTCCCCAGGATCATCGCCAGCGAGAGCAGTGCGTAGACCGTCAGCGCCAGCCAGACTCGTCGTCTCGCCAGCCAGCGATAGCCCGCCAGCAGCAACGCCACCAGTGCCGCCAGCGACAGACCATAGATCAGTCCCTGCATCAGCAGCGGTGCCGCCGTTACAGGACCACCGAGCCAGCCCAACGCGGGAGCACCCGCCTGGAAGAGGACCAGCAGCAGCCCCATCACCAGCACTGCTGTCACATATGCTCCCCGGTCCCCCCCTGCCGATAGGCGTCCCCACAGGAGAAACACCGTGCCCAGCACCACTGCTGCCAGCACGACCAGCACCTGGACAAACGGAGAGGAAAGCAAGACACGAAAAGGCGCGACCAGTTGCATCACCCCAGATAACGCAAAGAAGACGACAAGACCAATGAGCGATGCTCCCAAGAGCAATCGCTCGTTCCTTTGTGGTGATGCCATGGCCTCTCTCCTGCTCACTCGCACTACACGATCTGTGAAGAGTGACGAGAAAAGTGTATCTCATCAGATTAAGACACGCGAGGGAAAAGAAGTCAAGCATCAAGCACGCGGCAGCCACTCTCCTCACGGAAATCTTTCTGCTGTGGAAAATCTGTCTTTGCATATCCACAGGTGTGGTCAACCTTTTGCTAGAAAGCGGCCAACCTTTTTGGGTAATCCGCAACGAGGCGTACTACACTGGGTCTGGGAGGTGATGCCAATGCGAGGTCCCAGGCCCGCTTATCCAATAGAACTAACGGCACAAGAAGTCGAACAGCTTCACCAACTCGTCCGCGCTCACACATCGCCTCAAGCCCAGGCCGTGCGTGCGCGGATCATTTTGCAAGCGTATGAGCATCCTGAGAGCAGCAATCAACAGATCGTGGCGCAGGTGGGCTAAAGTCGATCGACAGGTGCGCAAGTGGCGCAAACGCTGGGTGACCACCCACACGCTGGCCGACGCGCCTCGTTCAGGAGCGCCGAGGCGTTTTTCCCCTGGGGTTCGTGCCCAAGTCACCGCCACCGCTTGTAGCTTGCCTCGTGCCACAGGAACGCCTTTGTCCCACTGGAGTCGAGCCGAAGTGGCCCAGTACCTGGCCCAAGATCCCACGCTGCCTCGTTTCTCAGCCAGCACGGTGGGCCGGTGGCGGAACCGCCGAACGCATCCGCCCCTGGCGCTATCATACCTGGCAGCATATCCATGATCCCGTTGCCTTCTTAGCACAGGCGAGACCCGTCTTAGTGGCCTATAGCCAGGCGCGAGCCCTCTTGCGAGCAGGCACCTGGCTGGTCAGTCTCGATGAGAAAACGAGGGTCCAAGCACGCGAGGGGGAGCAGCCTCCGCGCCCAGCACAAAGAGGCAAGCCGATGCTGCACGAAGCGCGCTACCATCGTCGTGGTGCACGCCATCTGTTTGCTGGTCTCTCCGTCGCCGATGGCCAGGTCTACGGGACCTGCCGCAGCCGCAAGTGCTTTGTAGATTTCCAAGCCTTTGTGCAACAGGCAATCATTCCCGAAGCGTTGCGACGACAGGTCCACACGGTGACCTTGATCCTGGACAATGGCACCACGCATGCGCCCAAGCAACTCGAGCGATGGCGACGTCGAGCAGGAACAGGCGTGTGAAGAGCACTTGCGCTTTCAGGTGCACTGGTTGCCTCCCAATGCTTCTTGGCTGGATCAGATCAAAATTTGGTTCAGTGTGAGAGAACCGCAAACATTTGCAGCCTAATCACTTTCCCAGCACCAATGCCCTCGAAACCTCTCTGAGCGAGTATATCGCCTATTACAATCAAACAGCCAAGCCGATCAACTGGATCTACACCGTCGAGAAGCTCGAACAGAAAGTCGGTGCGCATTTATGAGAGTGTGTACTTAGCCTTGTTGGTGATCGCGCTGCGCCGTCTTCTGAAGGGCAAAACGCCTGTAGAGCGCGAACGGCAAGAAACCCGTTCGCACCAGCCGGTATTCGAGTGGAGTTTCCACAAAGGGGGTACTGGCGAGAGCCTTCTCGACCGTCTGTTCTTTGACGAAACGGAAATCATAAATCCACACCCGTCCACCTGGCCGCAGCACCCGGTAGAGTTCCCGCAGGGGTTGCTCTAACTCAGACCAATGATGCATGCTGATGGTCGACACCACCACGTCAAAGGACTGGTCGGGATAGGGGAGGTGTGCCACATCACCGCTCTCGAAATGCACCCGCTCCTCCAGCTGCTCATGCCTGGCATGTGCGCGCGCCAGCCCGATCATATCTTCCGACAGGTCGATGCCGTAGACCTGGAGCCCTGGAAGCCTCCTGGCGAGTTCCCTGACTAACGTGCCCGGACCGGTTCCGGCGTCTAGCACCTTGCCCTCGACGAGCTGGAGGGCGGCAAGATCTGCGATGACGCGGTGATACAATCTCCTGGTCAGCCGCACCATCACCACATCATAGACGCGACTCCCCCGGCCGGTAAACAGGGAATTCAAATGGCTCAAGTGCCTGACCTCCGACTGTTCCCTAACCGCGTTCCTGTGCATATCGTTACTCCTCTCAAGACAATGGCAAAAACTGCATTGGTAAGCAGTTGCCTCGATCACATAGTTGCACGATACAACTACATGGTTGTAGTATACAACTATCTAGTTGTTTTATGCAACTGTTGCATGGTAGAATAGCGGCATGGATACCAAGCAGTTACAGGAGTTATTTGGCGAGTTTCTCCAGGCGCTCGGACTGCACCGGCCTGACCAGGTGCCGACCGGTTTCTCCCTCTCGCTCTCCGAGATGTTCGCGCTGCTGGCGCTCTCCGCTGAGGCACCAATATCGCAACAGGTGCTGGCGGAGCAGCTGCACCTGGAGAAGAGTACGGTGAGTCGCCTCATCAAGCACCTGGAGCAGCGGGGATGGGTGAAGCGGGTGCGCGATCTGCATGATACGCGCATGTTCCGACTGCAGTTGAGTGATGCAGGGCACGAGCAAGCCTCGCATCTGGTCAAGAGTCTGGCGGAACGCCATCAGCGTCTGCTGGCAGCACTCAAGCCGGACGAGCAGGAGGCGCTCGCCTGTGGCCTGTCTGCGCTCATTCGTGCTCTCCGCACCGTCTGAATGTGACTTGCTCTTGCGTCGGGTGCTCTTCGGCCCGTTCTCCCCAGTTATCCATGGCTTGGATGACTTCGCAGAGCGCTTTCCCGCGCTCGGTGGCAGCGTACTCGACATGCAGCGGGTATCCCGCAAAGACGTTTCTGGTGAGAATCCCGGCTTCTTCCAGCTCTCGTAAGCGGACCATGAGTATTTTTGAACTGATTCCTGTCATCGCTCGCTGGAGCTGACCAAAGCGGGTGTTCCCCTGCACAATCTGATGAAGCAGTTGAAGCGTCCATTTCTCTCCAAGCATGCTGAGCGTTATTGCCGCTCCATTATGTGTATGTTCGTGCGAACAATCCATCACAGGCACCTCCTGGAATACTGAGCGTTATCGTTCCTTCACCCTGCGTCTGCTCTTGCGATCTATCCATCGAGGGCACGCCTGGAGTGAGAGGGGGACCACCAGTGCCTCTTCCAAGCCTGCTCCTACACGTGCCAGGTCGCGTGGGCAATGTACCTGGGAGGAAGATGGACGCCGGTTTCAGCTCACTCACGCACACACCAGCGTCCCCATTATAGCATCCCCGAGGAAGTACTTTCCTCAAAGTAAGTACTGTACACGGGAAAGAATCACGGGTATGCTCTTGACGAAAGGGAGTCAGGCCTGGCCTCCAAGAGCAGTTTCCATTCAGAACGCACAGGAGCATTTTGAGATGAGACAGTTGAATGTTCCCACCCCAGGGTTCGGGATCACCCTGCACACAGCGATACGACCTGGCCTGGATCAGGCAACAGAGGCTCTGGACGCCGAGCAACTCGGGTACGACGTAGTGACACTCCATCGCGATGCCCTCCACGGCGATGACCCCTCGTTCGAGAACTGGACACTCTTGACTTGGCTGGCGGCTCAGACGACCAGGATCAGCGTGGCTCCGCTCGTGCTGGCTCTTCCCCACCGGCACCCGGCGGTGCTGGCCAAGATGGCCGAGACCCTGGACCGCCTCTCCGGCGGTCGGCTCATCCTCGTTCTAGGTGGCGGGGGGCCGATGAACGAGCCAGCCTATCGAGCCCTGGGACTGGAAAACCGCTCGTCCGGCGCGAAGGTGGAAGCCCTCGCAGAGGCCATCGAGATTATGCGCGGCCTGTGGAGGACCTCCGGCTTCACCTACTCCGGAAAGCACTTCAGGACCGAAGGAGCCACTCTCGAACCGAAACCTGGTCACGCGATCCCCATCTGGCTCGGGGTGTTCGGGGACCGCATGCTCGAGCTGGTCGGGCGCAAAGCGGACGGCTGGTTGCCCACCTACCAGTTGCTCGCGCCGGAGCAGGCCTACCGGAAAGTAGAGCGCCTCCGCAGGGCAGCGGAACACGCGGGCCGCAACCCGGACCAGCTCACGTATGGGTATACGATCCCGGTGCTCGTCGAGAAGGGAAGTGTGACCACCAGGGGACAGATCGCGGGAAGCGCCCAGGAAGTGGCCAGGCAATTAGCCGATGTGGTGCGCCACGGTTTCACGTTTTTGAACCTGTGGCCGGTCGGTGAGGCAGCCACACAGCGCGGGTTGCTGGCCAGGGAAGTGCTTCCCATAGTCCACGACCTCATGGTATAGGCATCGCTGTTCAAATGGTGTTGTGCCTCCTCTACCTGTTACCGGGAGGAGCAACACACATCCTTTTCTCTTGATTGCGCCCAACATTTCTGTCATCAAACTGGCATGCTGCCGTGTATTTCGCGACGGATACGCTCCTGATGTTAGGAACGAGGGTATCCTGAAACGGACGAATCAAGTGGTTTTTCCCGCCAGGGACCTCCTTTTTCTCTCTCTACATGCGAAAACGCCGAAAAAAGCCGTCCATTGTGAGTGAGGCATCTTTGTGTAGTTCCCTATTTCCTCCTGGATCCCACAGCACACGCTGATTCGGGTTGCATGCCTCCTGGATTTAGCACCTTTTTGAAAGTGAGTTCTTGCGATGTCTCTCTTTACACGGCTAAAAGCGACGATAGCGCTTATCTTCCTGATCTCCCTCGCCATGAGTGCCACGTTCATGAGTCCTCACCTGGGAACCACCCATGCAGCGAGCACGAGCGGCACACTCGCAAACTGGCCCCAGGTTGGGGAGAATCCGCAACATACCTGCGTCAACCCGGCTGAGCGCATGCTGAGCCCTTCCACGGTCTCGCGCTTGACACTTGCCTGGAGCTATGCGACCAGGAGCGAGGGCGTCAGCGGCGCTGTGGTGGCCAATGGACTCGTGTATGTCGCTGCTCTCGATGGAACGCTCTCTGCCCTGGATGCCAGGACGGGTTCCCTCACATGGCACTACACGTCCAGCAGTGCCCTCGAGAGTTCGCCGATAGTGGCGGGTGGTCTCGTCTATGTCGGCTCCTTTGACGGTACGATGTACGCCCTTCATGCGACTACAGGAGCGTTGCACTGGCGTTCAAAGCTCGGTGGGCACATCTACAACGCCCCAACACTCGTGCAGGGCGTCCTCTACATTGGCGCAGCCGTCGATACCGGTAGGCTCTATGTCCATACGCTCTCCGCTCTTGATGCCGCGACAGGGAAGCTGAGGTGGAGCTACACGCTACCAGGCTATTTCCTCTTCACCACGCCCGCCGTCGACAGGGGCGTCATCTATGTCGGCTCGGATGCTGGCCGAGTCATGGCCCTTGATACCGCGACAGGGAAGCTCATCTGGACGTTCGCGGCGGGTGGCTCGGTCTACGCGGCCCCCTCGGCCGCCAATGGCCTGGTCTATGTCAGCACGAGTGCGGGTGGCCGGACCCTCTTTGCCCTGGATGCCAGAACGGGTAAGCTCGCATGGTCCTCTCTGATCGACGGGGAGAGTGGCTTTGGGGGGATGGCCGCCATCTATCGCGGTGAGGTGCTGATCGGCTCCAATGACCGGGGCCTCTATGCGCTGAATGCCAGGACGGGTACCCTCACCTGGAGCTACCTTCCTCCTGACGGAAACGGTGGGTTCTTTGGATCACCAGCAGTGGCCAATGGGGTGGTCTATGTCAGTTCCTATGGTGTGGAGATGGCACTGGACACCAGGACAGGCAAGCCACTCTGGAGCTACGCTACAGGAGGCGTCATCTACGTTCCTACTGTCGTGGACAATGGCATGGTCTACGTCGGCTCGTCGAACGGCACGTTCTATGCATTCGCCCTGCAGCAGGGCTCTTGGGAAAAGCAGGCGAGGACGTGGCATGGAGATCGCTTGTGGGGTATGCTTCTGGGAAACACCCATCTGCATGAGGAGTGGCCCAAGCTATCTGGCACTCGCGTCACGAGGATTGCCGCTGAACTGACCACATTGGTGCGAGTCTGCATCAGAGGACATCCCTTTGAAGGGGGATGACTTCTGCTGGCTACTTCCAATGTCCTTCGGCAAATGGTGCCCCCCAGAATGGAGCCGAGCAGGGTAAGGGTGGGGCGCTCGCTCCCCACATACAGCACGATCAGCTTGCCCACCTGATAAAAATGCGGTGCCATCCACCAATCAACGATGGCGTTGCCGATCCTATCTCCCCCTGGCGAGATCTTCGCGGCTTCGGTCTGAGCGGCGCGCTCGCTAGCGTATTCGTACACTGAAACCTGTGCATGATTGACCTGGAAAAGGCGGAGAGGAGCAGGAAAAAGCAGCGTCTGATCATAGGTTTGTAGCAGGATAACAGTGGCACCTCTGGCCTGCAACTGCTTCACGAACCAGGTGGTATCTTTGACTCCTGCGGTCGGAACGGGTGTCGAGGCCGCCGGTGCTGCCGGGGAAGGACCGCAGCCAGCCAGCATGAGCAGTGCCAGCATGGCTGGCAGTGCGACCAAGGGAAGGTCGTTCCAGGGTTTCTTCATGGCGTCATCCTCCCAAAAACTGGTGCGCATCGTGAGTCTATTACGTACTGAGACGCTGGGAGATGAAAAGGAGTTCCTTTCTGGTCGATGACTTCTGTGCATTAGAACGCTCGTCTCGGTACCTCACTGCAGAGCAAAGATTCGAAATCAAACTGCAGTGAGCCAGCAAGTGGGAACTTTCCTCACAATAGAACCGTCATAGTGGATGAAGTCCTGGAAAGGAAAGATAAAGAACGACGAAGGAGAATCTACTATGCTCAAAAGGTTAGTCGCTGTAACCATTGCTCTTGGTCTATTCGCGCTCCAGGTGCTCCCTGCCTTTGCCTGCGGAGCCCTGGTTGCGCCTAACGGCTCCGTTCGCCTCTCTCGCGCTACCACACTGGTCGCCTGGCACGATGGAGTCGAACGGTATGTAAGCAGCTTTAGCTACCAGGGAGATTTTTCCAATCTGGGATGGATTGTTCCACTTCCAGCAGTACCTATGCACATTGAGGAGGGGGGAGCATGGACGTTACAGCGCCTGGAACGCGAATCCCACCCGGTGGAGTTTTTCTCTGGCGTCGCACCCACTGCAGCGCAATCAGACTCAGCGGCGGTGCTTCAGCACGTCAAGATCGAAGCGCTGAATATTACGGTCATTCGCGGCAGCGGCCCACAGGTGTTGAACTGGGCCACCGGCAATGGGTTCGTTCTGAACAATGAGACCCGTGCCCACTTGCTTGTCTATGCAAAGGGAAGCCCGATCTTCCTGGCCGCCAAGTACGACACCTCGGCAGCCAAAGCTCGTGGTCTCCTGCAAGGGGATGGAACGCCCATCCTGATCACCATGAAGACAGCACATATCTGGGTTCCGCTTGAGGTCCTGGCTATCGAAGGCCAACAAGTCCAGGCCGATCTCTTCCTCCTGACGGATCAGCCTGTCTACGTCAGTGATGTTGCTGCAACGGTCGGGCAGTCCTCTGTCGGGAGCCAGGTACCCGGTGCGCCGGGCTTCGTTGTAGCATTCCAGGAGCGAGTGACTCCGGCACTGTATCACGACCTGTCAACCGATCGCAATATGGGCTGGGTCAGGCCAGAGAGCTGGCTGACGTACCTGACATTGAATGCTCCAGAACCCAAAGTCACCTATGATCTCGGAGTCAGTTCCGCAGGTGTGATACGACTGGCTCCTTACGGCACACCGCCAATGGCCGTCGTGGATGGGCAGGTATCACATGATCTTCCAGGCTGGTTGCCACGATTGCCTCTGAATACTCCCCAGGTGCTACTTACAGTAGTGATCCTGCTGAGCGTTGGAGGCGGGTTGTTTTTGATCGTTCGAAGAAGAGGACGCGCCAGGGTAGGAGCGCAGGTCTAAATAGCTCCATGGGCCGGGTCGCCTGGGGGGATCACGGAAACACCCAGTGCGACCGCCCAATAACTTTCTCTATATAGGATGATCTTACTGAGTCAAGTTCACCCTTCATGCGTTTCGTATGACGTGTTTACATCGACTCAGATGAAGGGGTGACAATATTGCGTGAGTCCGAAGTCCCAGCTGAGCGTGTTGGCACAATAAGATAACTCACGAGCCAACCAGTCACACCAGCGAGCACGATCCCTCCTGCCCAGAGGTGGATCTGCCACCAGACTCCGCCAAGCATGAACAAGGCGAGGGCCGGATCCGCGAACGGCTCCTAGGAGCCATCATCATGATCATCGGTAGTCTCCTCGTCGCCGTGTAGTTTTACAGACAAAAGGACGATGCCGCCACGGGTGACTGCCCACAGACGGAGCCCAGGTCATGAGCACATGTGGTAGAGAGCGGAAAAATGATAGCACCCGACCAGGTTGATATATTTCCAGGTGAGCGTCAAGCATGATCTGATGAAGTGCCTTGGAGCAACAACAAATATTGCGCCATGCGTTGAGGAGAATGAGGCATGTCATTCTCAAGCCACCAGGCCAGGGTACTGATGACTGCTCCCGCGACAAATTGCACATGCATGGCAAGTGGAACGGCAAGGTGCTGATTGGCCGGGGTCAATTCGCGTACTTTGGCCTCAGCAACTTCTGCAATATACTCCTTGACCAGCTTCTGAAACCGACCTATCCCCTCTCCACACAGCATCAGCTTGTAAAATTGCTGATGTTGTGCCACATGCTCGAACAGACGAATAAAGTAGGGAGGAGGATGGTCTACAGAGAACGCGCTGGGTGGAACATGCACCTCTTCTGCCACCAGAGCGTCATACATCTGTCGTATCCCCTGCTCAAGCAGGGTATACTTATCTTCATAATGCTTATAAAACGTCGTTCGATGAATCATCGCCCGCTCACAGATGTCCTTGACCGTAATCTCCTCGAATGCTCGCTCGGAAAGCTCCGCCATAAGCGCTTCCCACAGCAACTTGTGGGTGCGTCGAACACGTAAATCTGCTTGCTCAAAAGACGTCTTCATCGACACTCTCCTTGTCTTTGTCGCTTATCCTACAGAGCGGCTGCTTTTGCTTCTTGACTGGTGGTGCTTTCTCTAGCATACTCGAAAGAGGGACAGAAGTAAAGATACGCGACGTCGTGTAGACGAGTGCGTGTAGGCAACAAGCCAGATACTTCTCACGTGAGGGTGTGAGGGGAACCAGGGAACGGGGAACTCCGTTCCGGAGTTCCCCACATCCCCTCAGGGCTTCACGCGCAGCGCGCACGGGTCGCGCATCATAAAGGAGAATGCCAAGCTCACCTTTCTCACTTTTGATGGGCAGGAATAGACAGGAGCGCGAGACCCTGACTGGATTATGCACGTGACGAGATCATGAAAAGAAAGAGGAGAATCTCTCAATGAAAAAATCAGTATTACGAGGCGCGCGTGATGCGGGCACGCACATGGCAGTCCCGTCCTCCAACAGCGGCACCCGCGTGAGGCGAGAGCGTGGCTCGACCACCGGGACACCACGCTGGGTGAAAGTGTTTGTGATCATCTTCATCGTCCTGGTCCTGCTGTTTGTGATCCTGCACCTCACCGGCCATGGCTTTGGTGACCACATGCACATGTCGATCAGAGAACACTGGGGGCAACCGCTATGATCATGTCACCCGGCCTCCGCAAGGTCGCGCTCACCGCGCATGTCACTTCCTCGATCGGCTGGTTTGGCGCGGTCGCTGCTTTCCTGGCTCTCGCCATCGCCGGGCTTTTCAGCCAGGATCGAGAGCTGGTGCGAGCTGCCTATCTCGTGATGGGTTTGACCACCTGGTTCGTCATCGTCCCGTTCGCCTTCGTCTCGCTCGGGAGCGGGGTTGTCTCGTCACTCTTTACCAGGTGGGGCTTGTTCCGCTACTATTGGGTCCTGCTGAAACTCGTGATCACCATCCTTGCCACCATCGTCTTGCTGATCCACACGCAGCCAATTGACCTCCTGGCAGGCGTCGCGGCAAAGACGGCAGTGTTGGGTGCCCATCTCCAAAGTCAGCAGCTCATGGTGGTCGCCTCCAGTGTCGCCCTGGTGGTGTTGATCGTGCTCACGGCGCTGTCGGTGTACAAGCCACGAGGCATGACCCCGTACGGGCAGCGGAAGCAGGACGAGCAGCAGAAAGATATCACAGATGTAGATGCCACGACCAACAAGGCTCAAGGGATCGTGCATGAACTCGAAGACAACGGTGTCCATGCCGCGACCTTCAAATAAGAAAGAAGGAAAGCGCATGAGTACACTCAAGGTTCCCGGTGCACACTTGTATTATGAGGTAAACGGCTACGGGCCACTCTTGATCCTGATCCCAGGGGCTAGGGGAGAGGGAGAGGTCTTCCGCCCGCTGGCACACGCACTGGCTGCACAGTACCAGGTGGTGACTTACGACCGCCGCGGTTTTTCCCGAAGTCCGCTCGATGGGCCTCAGGATTATGATCACCGGCTGGATACTGATACCGATGATGTCCGGCGCAAGACCCTCGCATCTGACGGACCAACCGGCGACCGTCTTTGGCAACAGCTCCGGGGCGATTGTCGCGCTTGAGGTCATCAGCCACTCTCCCGAGCGGGTCCGTACCGTGTTTGCCCACGAGCCGCCGACAGTTTCTCTGCTGCTCGATGCGGCGAAATGGCTGGCCTTTTTCGACGGGGTCTACGACACCTACCGAGAGGATGGGGTTCCCAAAGCCATGCACCAGTTTGCTAGCGGGGCCTTTGGAAGCGTAGACCACCAGCTGATGGAGCGCGCGATGCGCGAGCACACGAATGAGTACACCCTGTCCAACGCCAAATACTGGATGGAGCACGAGTTGCGCCAGTATCCGCGGGTTGAGCTTGATCTCGCTGCGCTTGCTGCGCACGCCGAGCGGATCGTGCTCGCTGGGGGACGTGACTCCCAAGTCCAGATGACGTACCAACCAAACAAGGTACTCGCTCAGAAGTTGGGACTCGGTATCCTCGATTTGCCTGGCGGACACCTCGGCTTCGTGTCCCATCCCGCCGAGTTTGCAAAGGAACTCATGAACGCACTCAGCGGAGGAAGCCTTTGAGCGCTCTGGGGCCAATACGCAGGTCCTGGAACGCTCGCGTGCCTCCAAAAACGCAGTTCGTTGTTCCTCTTCACTTCTTCCGCGCGTTCGGAAAGGAGCATCATGATGAAAGATCAATTTCACACCTCGCCTCGGATGGTTTCCCAATCCGGGCACTCCCGATGGCAGAAAAAACACACCTTCCCAGCGAAGGATTCGGCTCGAGAAGGCAATGTGTATCAGCAGACATCGTTTGATCAATTTCTTGAGGCAGTCAAGCTGCAAATGCAGCCTGAGGGTCGTGCGCAGCACACTGCAGGTATGCATCAGCATCTGCGCACTCTTCTTCCCAATGACGTGACGCTGGCTGACCTTGTCGCTGGCTGGCAGGTGCTTGCCGAGAGGCGTAACGACACCAATTCAGAGGTTCTCCACCGTCGCAAGACCTGTGCCGAGCTGGCGGCAATTGCTGCTCAGTTGACGAGTGAACAGGGAAACCTGACGGGCGCAGTCTCGACCTGGCAGGCATGGCTCGATGCTTCCCAGAGAAGCGCCGATCCCCGTCTGACTGCGATGCGCGCGACTTTTGCCCGCGAACTCGTGGAATTGCAAGCTGAGTACCTCAATGATGCACCACTTACCTGACGACCTCAAAGGTCAAGGACTCTCTGAAATTGTTCGCATGCTCAAATCAGAGGGGCGTCTGCTGGTTCTTGATCTGAAAGGCCATACCGGCCAATGGAAGAGCAGTGTTGCCGATCAGCCTCCACTCATGAAAGAAGTGGGATTCTCGCAGGTTGGAAGGGGAGACAAGGTTCTTAGGATTCCTAGGACTCGGCTTTGCGCTGGGGAGAAAAAGCCTGGCAGGAGAGGGAAGGGCTACCCAGACATAGTGCAAATCTGTAACGATGAACTTATGCTCTTGGTAGAGCAACCACATCGACAGTAGAGAGGTCTTCCACCATGCTATCAGCCATTCCAGTGCTGCCAGGATACCAAAGCTTCCGCCACTGGATCATTTTGCCAATCTCCTGACTTTGTGCGTCGACAATGGCACGGGCAATCCGCTTGATCTCCGGATTGTTGCTCATTATGAGCGCGACACTTGCCATGTCAATTGCCGAGGCATGGTGTGGAATCATGGAATCAATGAACGCCCGGTCAAAAGGGTTCTGCTGAGCAAGCTGATCTGGCATCATCATCCCCGTGTTGGCCATATCCATAGCGTTCATCATCGTAGGCGTGTCCGAGGTCCCGTACAGACGCTTTTTAAGATTCTTCAGTGCTTGTATCTCCTGCTGTTGCGAGGAGATCATGCTGGTAGCAAGCTGTTTGATCTCAGTATGCTGCCCTTTCTGAAGTGCAATCTGAGCCATCTGCACCGCCATCATGTGATGGGGCACCATCATATCAATGAACCGCTGATCGGAGTATTGACCGTTCACGACGAGCCACTCAGGAGCCATGTTGCCTGAAGCTGGCCTTGTGGCTGATGCACTTCCATGTGTTGAGGAGGTTCCAGTAGAGCCCCCACAAGCCATGAGGAGCATGATCAAAGCCATCAATACCCCAGCGAAACCTACCTGCCTTATCAGAGACATTTCTCTTGTAACACCCCCTCACTCTGTATTTTTCGTACGCTAACTGCTACGACAATTTTACTTGCCGCTAGGTTCCTTACATGTGGTCAAAAAAGGGACGGCCTCGACACTTCTTCTGTAAGTATGAGGAGGCAGCGTCATGAAAGCGTCATGAGCAGCGTCATCGATGGGAAGCACCTCCATACCAGGCCGCATTCTATTCCAGGGCTATGTTCTGTAGGAGAGGGGTCAACTTTTACGGTCACCCTCCCGCTGATGCAGGAGTAGGCAAGCGAAGAAGCGGAAACCAGAAGAAAACACGGTCTCCCACTATCGGGCGTCCTGATCGTCTATACTATGGTAGAAGGATCATATCTTGCTTGCAGATGACGGTGGGCCTGACATCATGAAACAAGAGCAGCCCGTTCCTGGGCCGATCTGTTGGGGCCCCGATCACGCAGGTCATCTCTTGAGGCTGACCTTCCTGCACCAAGCAGGGTTCGATCATCATGAAGAAAGAAGGCAAGGCCCTATGTTCCATACTGCTACTTCCAATCTCGTGCATCTCCTGGCGACGTACGGCTACTGGGCCGTCTTGCTCTTTGTCGCCATCGAGAGTACGGGGATTCCCTTCCCTGGCGAGACGATGCTGCTGGTGGCCGCCATCTATGCTGGAACGACGCACCAATTGTCTATTCCTTTGATCATTGTAGCAGCAGCAAGCGGGGCGATCCTCGGGGATAATATCGGGTTCTGGGTGGGGCGTGAAGGTGGTTTCCGTCTCCTACGTCGCTATGGGCACTATATCCACCTCAATGAGCGCAAGCTGAAGATAGGGCTGTACCTGTTCCGCAAGCATGGGGGCAAAGTCGTCTTCTTTGGGCGCTTCGTCGCCGTGCTGCGTGCCTGGGCTGCGTTCCTGGCCGGAACCAACCGTATGCGCTGGCCTGCCTTTCTGCTCTTTAACGCCCTTGGGGGCATCACCTGGGCGACGCTCTTTGGGTTGGGAGGCTACTTCCTGGGTGACAATATCCATCGGCTGACAGGACCACTCGGCAGCATCACGATTGCGCTAGCAGTGCTCATCATCAGTGCGTTGCTGGTGCTGGTGTGGCGCAATGAGCGACGGCTAGAAGAGCAGGCAGAAAAAGCCCTGCCTGGATCACTTGATGCCTACTAGGCGTCTGGCAACGATGACGAAATGTGTGGGCCATGGTCATGAGAAAAAATAGCACCAGAGTCATGAGCATGATAAGTATGGTGGTGTTGCTCTGTATAGCAAGCATGGTAGTGTTCATACGTTTTTACCCCTACACCTATAATTTCACCACCTATCCCAAAATAACCCAGACACAATCAGGGGCAGATGGAGATCCGATAAACATGGTCTTTGTGGGGAGTAAAGATCAGATTATGCACAGCTTTCAACAAGCAGGATGGCTTCTTCCTGATCCCATTACCCTCCAAACCTCTGAGAAAATTGCTGTTGCGAGTCTCGCTCACCGAAGTTACCCAACTGCACCGGTCAGTAATCTCTATGTTTTTGGGAGAGTCCAGGACCTGGCGTTTGAAAAGCCCACCAACGATGTCCAAAACCGAGGGCATATCAGACTCTGGAAGACAGGAAGGCTCATCAATGGACAACTCGTCTGGGTTGGACAAGCATCTTACGATAGCGGGATTGAGCTCAGTGGGACCAACCATCTTCCTACCCATCACATTGCTCCAATGGTTGACCTGGAAAGAAATGCGGTCGGCTCTGACCTGGAAAAAACAGGTCTGGTCACAGAGGAATCTGAGGGAGCATTTACCCCTCCCATTTTGTATGCACGCAATGGGGGAGGAGATTATTATGAAAGCGATGGCGATGTGCTGGTGATCAACTATACGCACGCTCCTATCCAACTCACGAAGCCTGTAGGGATGATAGACGAACTGAAAAATGGATTCTTTCTCTTCTACGAGACGCTCTTAACTGCTCTTCCCCTTGCGCTAGCCGTCGGCATGCTGGGCCTTTCGCTGGTTGTGGTAGGGCTTTGGCCGCGTCTTCGCTGGCTCTTTCAGAAACTTGGCCCTCGAGTACGCATGGACCGGTAGAAAGACGAGCTCGGTGGAAGTAGCGGCCCTTTTTCGGGCTTCCCCGTGTTGACAACAACGGGGACCCTGCTATTCTGACGATGCCGATAAGCTGCACAAGCATGTTTCCGACGACGAAGAACGACAGGAGCAGGCAGCCGCAGAGACCTGCCCCGTCGATCCTTCGCCGGGCAACAGCCACGCTGGTTCTTTCCTTGCCCACCGCAGCTCACCGAGAATACCCTTTGCGCACATCCGGCGACAGGCTAGACCTTTCCAAGCTTGAGCGCGTCACCAAGATTGGAGTTTCCTTCGAGGAACTCGATCTGCTGCACTTCGCCCCTATGAGGGCCAGTGTACCGCAGGATGTAGAGGCCGTTGCGGATGTCTATCACATAGATCAAGCCGTTCTTGATGATCGGGTAACTCCACATCACGACCTTGTTCGGCCCCCTGCTCAGAGCCGGGTCCTCGGTGGCTACCTGGTCGAGTGGCTCTGGCGAAAACCAGCCTGCCTGGGTTGGATGCTTCGCATCTGCGATGTCAACGGCCTGCAATCCGCCGGAGTGCCAGTCAATGAAGGCGACATGACGTAACACCGTCGGATTATGTGACGAGTAACTGGTAAACTGCTCGGTCAGGGCATCGTCGCCCGAACTCCCGCAGAAGGACTGCTCATCCTGGGTTATCTTGTACTCACCCACGATCTGAGGATGCGTGGGGTCGGACACATCGATCAGGCGCATCCAGCCCCAGGGACACCCGAAGGAAGGATCGGTGAACGTCCCGTAGATCTCATCGGTCGTGAGTGCCAGTTGGCGACCGGGCACCTGGACGGCCGAGTGCCCGTTCGGGCAGAACTTCGCACACGGGAAAGGATTGCCCCAGATGGGTCGATTCGCGGGATCGGTGATCAAGCGCAGTTGTGGGTTCGACACGTTGTTGGCAATATCGCTGGTGTCCAGGACGAGGAATTCACCAGCTTCCATAGCCAGGTAGGCGCGGGTGCCGTCTGGTGTCACCCCCATCGAGTGCACAAAGAGATTGAAGGCGTAGTTCGCCGGATTATCCGCACCGGGGTAGCGGTTGTTCCAGTTGCCCTCAGCAACCTCGGTCACCGCACCACCCGCAGACACCTGGCTGAGATCGACGATCATCAGATTCGGGACCGTTGGGTTAGTCGACAGGGTCGGGGTCGACAGGTAGAGCAGTGCCCTGTCTTTGTTGTTCGGGTCGACCCAGAGGAACATCTCGTGCGGCTTCACCTTCAACCCGGCTTTGGAGGTCGGCACATAGCTGGAGAGGAAGCGTGGATGCACGGGATCGCTCAAGTCGTAGAACTTGATGTCGAAAGGGAATATGGTATCATTGCCTCTTGGGCAGGCGTGAATGACGGAACTGCAGCGGAAGTTCATGATCATGAGCAGCTTCTGCTGTGGCCATACGCGCAGTTCGCGTGAGCTGATGCCAACGTTGCCTTCCAGTGGTGGCCCGATTTCGCCGACCACGCTCGGGTTCGTGGGGTCGGCGACGTCCACAATCAGCACGCCTGGGTGCGGATGCGGACAATTGGCCCCCGGACCGCGAGGATCGCCGACCCCGCAGGTGCTCGATCCGTCGGTGCGGTTTCCGACGTAGACGTAATGGTCAAAGATGGTCAGAGCGGCGTTCATCCCACGGTTGAAGAGCGCGTTGTGACCAACCAGCTCGAAGTTCGACGAGGTGCCGGGGGTGCCACCTCCTGGCCCGACACCCACATCAGCGTGTGTGATCCCCGGTGTGGCGATCACCAGGGTGACCAGCACAAGCGTAAGAATAACCAGACGACGTGTCATGATTCCCCTCCAATCTGTGATAGCACTCACGTGTTCACATACGTAGAAACCAGGGCTTAAGATGTACTTCCATCTCTACTACGAAGCATCTCATCGGGAAGAGGAGAACGAAGCTATTCCCCGAAAACTTCCTCTTTATTAACAGTCTATAGACGTGCCGATAGATGCAAACATACTGAGTGTAGCCTAATCGGGTAGAGCGATTGGTAGCTTTTCCGTTAAGAAGAGGGAGTGAAAGATGCATTGCGGTTACGTTTTGTTAACACCTGTCAAGAGTGGGCCACGATCGTTTTGTTCCTGTCCTTCCATATCGATAGAAGGGAAGCGGGAACTTTTCGGAGCATGCTTGCGTCTTCTGTTTCAAAGGGTCTATTTTGCGGGAGAAGATGATCGATGAAATTGAGACATAGGCACTTTCCCGATTGGATCACCCCTGATTGACACAGCTACACATCCTCGCGAACTATGAAAGAGATCAGACGATGAGAACATTCCTTGCAATAAGCAGAGTAAACAAGAGCCGCTTGCTTGCTATGGTGCTCTTGTCCTTGCTGGGGTCGGTGAGTTGTGCTCCACCTGCCTCAATGCCACCTACCTCTACCACTCAGATAGATTGGGTGAATTTCATCCGCTTTGGAGGGATTACGTACCTTGCCAGTACTTTCCACGCTGGACGCCCCTTACAGGCAAGCGATCTGGCGCCTCAGTTTGCCAGCGTCAAGTTTAAGCTGGAAGGCCATGTACAAGACCCCCATTATCAGGCGCGGGATGGAGATGCTGCGTTTCTCGATGCTGGAACGCGCATCTACGCCGTGAAGGGCTACAAGCCCACGTTCCGGTTAACCGCATACGTAAACCACAACGTGCTCCTTTTCGAGGCAGACACCAATCCAAAGGCGAAGATTGGCGCTGATCTGCTGGATATCGGAGGGAGGGTGAACTACATTGGCGTGAACAGCAACCAAGATGGAACGACCGAACTGGCTGCTCTCAAGAACCCAAAGCAGGTGGCGCAACTCGTCGCAATGGTTCTCTCGGCTCCTGTAGATCAAATGCATGTAAGCCAGGGTGGACTTCAATACTTCCTGGCCTTTCACCTCAAAGACGGCACGGTAGTCATTCGTGCCTACCGGCTCAACTCCGGTGAACTGACCAGGGGAATCCTCCTCCCCAAGGCTTTTGGGAGTGTTGTGGCACATGCATTGAAGACATAAAGGACCAGACAGCAGAGTGTTGCTGCTTCTCCTAGAACTCAGTTTACGGTGGCTGCAGAAATACGCGAAATAATTCATCGCTGGGGCAGTGCCTGATCTGCCACAAGGTGCGCTGGGTAGGGTTTCACTCCAATGACGACCTTCGCAACTGAAATGAGACACTTTCGCTTGGGAAAACCTCCATCAGGGTGTGAGCCTTTTGCAAGACTGCACATCTAGAGTGAGATTCAGCCCGTTCGTGCTAGCGGGCCGTTCAAGGCATGAGTACGAAGCCGCTCCCCGACGGCTACCACTAACCGTCTGCCATC
>WNGR01003086.1_pt1 | contig 64124 bp, 62 predicted proteins | sample 5407581 | NCBI WGS metagenome assembly WNGR01 (sample SAMN13153383, study PRJNA577476) | soil metagenome | isolation source: 80 cm soil or saprolite under Garry oak tree replicate 2 | place: USA:California | collected 2016-06-15
CACGCCAATGGCGCCCGCGCCCGTGAGCCAGCCGCCGGCAGCATCGATAGCCGCCTGGATCGGCGTCCAGATATATCCAAACACAATCCCCATTACCAGACAGGCCACCCCCGTGACAATCGGCACGAAGCGTTTCCCCCCGAAAAACGCGAGGTACTCAGGCAGCTTGATGTCTTTGTACTTGTTGTAAAGAAACCCCGCCACGCAACCTGCCGCAATCCCCGACAGCACACCCATGTTGAGCTTGTCGTTGATGTCCTTCATCACCGCGACTTCGATCAGATAACCGATCGCGCCCGCGAGACCCGCCACGCCGTTGTTGTCTTTCGCGAAGCCGACCGCCACGCCGATCGCGAACAGCAACGGCAGGTTGTCGAAGATCGCGCCGCCGGCGTCGGCGATCATCTTGATGTTGAACACATCGGGCTGGCCCAGGCGCAGCAGCAGGCCGGCAACCGGCAGCACCGCGATCGGCAGCATCAGCGCGCGTCCCAGGCGCTGAATCTTCAGAAACGGGTTCCCATCCATTGATACCTCCAATCCTTGTCTCGTTGTCGACTGTCGTCGTTGAGTTTTGTCGCTATACGTGGTGATTGAGCGAAGCCGGCCGCGGACTGTGCGGGTTCAGTCCAAAGGCCAGGTTTCGCGGCTTACTGCTCTTACCGCCTGGGCCGATTCGAGCGCGAGTGCATCCTGCGCGCGCTGACGGCACAGCTGATAATCGAGGTTGCGCACGCGCGCCTTGATGCCCGGCACCGATACCGGATCCACCGAAAGCTCGGTCACGCCGAGGCCGACGAGCAGCGGCATCGCCAGCGGATCGCCCGCCAGTGCGCCGCATACGCCGACCCATTTGCCATGCTTGTTAGCGCCTTGCACGGTTGCCGAGATCAGGCGCAACACCGCCGGATGCAGGCCGTCGGCCTGGGCGGCGAGATCGGCCTGGCAGCGGTCCATCGCCAGCGTGTATTGCGTCAGGTCGTTGGTGCCGATCGACAGAAAATCCGCGTGTTGCGAAAGCTGATCGGCAAGCAAAGCCGCCGACGGCACTTCGATCATCACGCCGACTTCGATCGGTTGCGTGCGGCCCAGCTCGCGGGAGAATTCGTCGATGCGTTTGCGGATGCGGATCAGCTCGCCGACGTCGGTCACCATCGGCAGCAGAATGCGCACGGCGCCGAGCGGCTGCACCGCCAGCAGACCGCGCAACTGGTCGTCGAGCAGATCCGGGCGCACTTGCGCGAGACGGATGCCGCGCAGGCCGAGCGCCGGATTCGGTTCGGGCGGCAGCGTCAGATAATCGACTTCCTTGTCCGCGCCGACATCCAGCGTGCGGATGATCGCGGTGCGGCCGCTCAACGCGTCGACGATTGCCTGGTAGCTCTGACGATGTTCGTCAGTGGTGGGGGCAGCCGCGCGGTGGATGAACAGCAATTCCGTGCGAAGCAGGCCGACGGAATCGGCGCCGTTGTCCACGGCGGTTTTCGCGTCCTCGAGCGTGGCGATGTTCGCGGCCACTTCGATCGCGCGGCCATCGGACGTCACCGCTGCCTGCTGCGAAGTGCGGCGGTTCGCTTCACGCACGCCGGCCAGACGCGTACGCTCCAGACGCGCACGTTCGAGGTCGAGCCCGGTCGGGGCAAATTCGAGGCGGCCGGTGGTGGCGTCCACCACCACTTGCGTGCCCTCGGGAATCGCGTGCAGCGCGTCGCCAACGGCCACCAGCGCGGGAATGCCCGCCTGGCGCGCAAGAATCGCCGCATGCGAAGTCGCACCGCCGCGCGCCATCACGAGCGCGGTGACACGCGAACGATCCAGCGACGACAGATCGGACGGCGTGAACTCTTCAGCCGCCAGCACGGCTTCGTCCGGCAGCGTGCGCGCCGCGGCGTTCGTGTAACCCAGCGCGCGCAGCACGCGCTTTTCGATGTCGCGCAGATCGGCGGCACGTTCTGCGAGCAACGCGTCTTCGATATTCGTCAGGATGACGATCTGTGCGCGGATCGCTTGACGCCACGCAAAACCCGCGCTCTTGCCGAGGCTGATCAGATCGCGCGCCGCGTCGAGCAGCGTCGGGTCTTCCAGCAGCACGCGATGCACCGCGAAAATGCCCGCTTCGCCGACCGCGCCGCGTTGCGAGGCGTCGCGCACGGTGGCGCCGAGATCGGCGTCGACGGTGGCAATCGCCTTGTCGAGCAGACGGCTTTCCGCCGCCGACGTGCCGTTCGCTTTTTCCGGCGGATCGATGTCCGCATCGTCCCAGCGCACCAGCTTGCCGACCGCGACGCCCGGTGCCGCGCACACGCCGGCAAGCGTATTCGGCGCGAGCGCTTCGCCCGCCGCGCGCGCAACAGCTCGCGGCGCCGGCGAGCTCGCGCGGGCCGGTTTTTCCTCGACTTCGCCGTGCGCTTCGCGCGTCAGTTCGTGCGCGATCGCTTCGACCGCGGCCTTGGCTTGCGGACCGACGCCGAGCAACTCGACCGTCGCGCCTTCACCCGCGCCCAGCCCGAGCAAGCCGACCACGCTTTCAATCGACGCCTTGCGCCCTTCGTAACGCACTTCGACACGCGCGTCGAAACCGCGCGCCGCTTCTCGGGCACGCGCCGCGGGCCGCGCATGCAGGCCGCCCGCGTGGACCAGCGTGACTTGCTGACGCGCTTCTTCGGTGACGTTCGTCGCACTCGCCTCGCGCGACGCGTGGGCCGCCGCGCCGTCGCGAGCGCGCAGCATCAGCAACGGCGTTTCGCCGGCTTTCAGCATGCCGCCTTGCACACGCTCGACGATCTCGAACGCGTCCGAATTGGCAATCGCGATCACCGACACGAGGCTCGGCGCATTCAGCGCGACCTGATCCTGATCGAACTCGATCAGCACGTCGCCGGCGCGCACGTGTGCGCCTTGCTCGACCATCGGCGCAAAGCCCTTGCCGCTCAGTTCGACCGTATCGATACCGATGTGCAGCAGAATTTCCGCACCTTCCGCGGTGGCCAGCGTCAATGCGTGACCGGTGCGCGCAAGGTGAGTCACGGTGCCGTCGCACGGCGCGACGAGTCGGCCCTCGAGCGGATCGACACCGATGCCGTCGCCGAACATGCCGCCCGAAAACACAGGGTCGGGCACGTTCGCGAGCGGCACGACCGGACCGGTCATCGGCGCGAGCAAAACAATATGGCCTTCAGAATGGCTCTTCAAGCGGGACTCCTCGACACGTCGCATCTGATTTCTCGTCAGTGAGTTTCGGTGACTTTGTTGAGATGGCGCGGCGCGTCAGGATTGCGCCCGCGCGCGGCGGCAAGACCGGCGGCCATCACATAAAAGGAAAGGATCGCGGCGATCGGATCGAGCGCCGCATGAGCGGTGGCGGCGAGCGGCAAGCTCGCTTCCGGCACGTCGGCCGGCGCCGCGAGCAGCACCCGCGCGCCGCGCGCCTGCATGTCGCGCGCGAGTTGCAGCAAGCCGGCTTGTTCCGGTCCGCGCGGTGCGAACACCAGCAGCGGATAATCGCGGTCGATCAGTTCCATCGGACCGTGGCGCACTTCCGCGCTCGAAAACGCTTCGGCCTGAATGCCGGAGGTTTCCTTCAGCTTCAACGCGGCTTCCTGCGCGATCGCGAGACCGAGACCACGGCCGATCACGATCATGCGTTCGATGCCGCGCAATTCGTCCACCGCTTTCGACCAGTCGAGCTTGCCGGCCGCATGCAGCGCATCGGGCAGCGTGTTCAACGCGCCGAGCAGCGCCTCGTCCTTCTGCCAATGCGCGATCAGTTGCGCGGAAATCGACAGCATCGCGATGTAGCTCTTGGTGGCCGCGACGCTCAACTCGGGGCCTGCAACCAGCGGCAAATGGAATTCGCACGCGTCGGCCAACGGCGAACTCGGCGCGTTCACCGCGGCTACCGTCAACGCGCCGGCACGGCGCAGTGCTTCCATGGTGCCGACCAGATCCGGGCTCTTGCCCGATTGCGAGAACGCCAGCGCGAGCTGATCGCGCACCTGCAGCGGCGCCTGTTGCAACGTGGCGACCGACATCGGCAGCGACGCGACCGGCACGCCGAGGCGGCTCATCGTCAGGCTTGCGAAGTAACTCGCCGCATGATCCGAGCTGCCGCGCGCGACCGTCAGCGCGACGTGGCGCGGCTGTTGCGCGAGCTTCGCCGCCAACGCCTCCACGCGCGAGGTGTCCGTGAGTTGCGCGGCGACCGTTTCAGCGGACGCCAGCGCTTCTTTAAGCATATTCGACAATTGCTTCTCCTTCGACGTAAGTCGCGGTCAACGCCAGTTCACGATCGAACACAACCACGTCGGCCCACGCGCCGCGCACAATGCGGCCGCGGTCTTCGATGCCGAGGTAGTCGGCGGCGTAGCGCGACAAACGGTTTGATACATCGGCGATCGGCAAGCCGATCGATACAAGATTGCGCAGCGCCTGATCCATCGTCAGGGTGCTGCCGGCGAGCGTGCCGTCGGCGAGACGCACGCCGCCGAGGCACTTCGTCACGTGCTGGCTGCCGAGGCGGTATTCGCCGTCGGGCATGCCGGTGGCCGAGGTGCTGTCCGTCACCACGTAGAGACGCGGAATCGCGCGCAACGCGGCGCGGATCGCGCCCGGATGGACGTGCAGCAAGTCGGGAATGATTTCGGCGAATTCAGCGTGCGCGAGCGCCGCGCCGACGAGGCCGGGATTGCGCTGATGCAGCGGCGACATGGCGTTGAACAGATGCGTGAACCCGCACGCGCCGTGCTTGAGCGCGGCGACGGCGTCGTCGTAGGTGCCGAGCGAATGGCCGAGCTGCACGCGCACGCCGCGCGCCGCCATCTCGGAGATGATCTCCATGTGGCCGGCGATTTCGGGCGCCAGCGTGACCACGCGGATCGGTGCGATCGACAGATACTTCAACACCTCGTCCATCACCGCGGAGACGGCCGCGTCAGGTTGCGCGCCGAGCTTGCCGGGGTTGATGTACGGCCCTTCGAGATGCACGCCGAGCACGCGCGAACCGCCTGGCGTGCGAGTCTTCGCGTTGTGGCCCAGACCCGCGACGACCTTCATCAGTTCGTCGCGCGGCGCGGTCATCGTGGTGGCGAGCAGGCTCGTCGTGCCATAGCGCGCATGCGTGCGCGTGATCGTTTCGATCGCGTCGCCGGCTTCCATCACGTCGGAGCCGCCGCCGCCGTGCACGTGCAGATCGATGAAGCCGGGCAGGATGTACGGCGCGTCGTTCGTCGACGGATCGACGCGCTCGCCCGTCAGCGCCGTGATGCGGCCGTTTTCGTATTCGAGCGTGCCGTGAATCCACCCATCGGTGGTGAGTATGTTTCCGGTCAGCATGAGTCTCTCTGGTGAGGCGTGATACGGGTGTGACTGAATTGCGTTCGCCTGCATTGCGCATTGCGCATTGCGTCAGGCCGCGTGACACGGTTTTATGCGCCAGTCAGACGCGCCGCTCACGAGCGAAATTCAGGTGCGCAATTCAGCGACGAAGTCGTAGTAATTGTCGCGGCAATAGGTGTCGGTCAGTTCGATCGCGCGCTGGTCGGCGCTATAACCGACACGGGTAATGACCAGCAGCGCCGAGCGCGGTTCGATGTCCATTAACGAAGCGATCTCGCTCGAGGCGTTGATCGCGCGAAAATGCTGCAAGGCGCGCACGACGGCGGCGCCGCGTTGTTCCAGATAGCTGTAAAGCGACACGCCGATCGCGTGCGGGTCGGGCACGACGGCCGCCGGCAACGCCGAATGCTCGACCGCCATGACGATGCCGTCCGCGCGCCGCAGTCGCCGCAAGCTCGCCACCGCGGCGCCGGGCGACAGCCCGAGATGCACCAGCTCGTCGCGGTTGGCGGCGCGGATATCGCGCTCGAGCCACACCGAATCCGGCCGGAAGCCGCGCTGCTGCATCTTTTTCGTGAAGCCCGTGAGCCGCGACAGCGGATCTTCGACGCGCGGCGTGATGAAGCTGCCCGCGCCTCGCGCGCGCCGGATCAGGCCTTGCTCGACCAGCAATTCGATCGCCTTGCGCGCGGTGATGCGCGACACGCCGATCGCGTCAGAGAGCGTGCGCTCCGACGGCAGCGCCTCCCCCGCCGACCACACCCCGCAGTGGATCGCCGTCGCGAGATTGCGCGCGAGCTGCAAATAGAGCGGCGTGACGTTGCGGGCGTCAGGCATCAATGCGGACCAGCGAGTTTCCATGGGGCTCCGGCGGTCGTCGTGGAGAGTCCGGCCTACGAAAAATAGAGCCCATTATATAACCAACATAATACCAGTCAATCGAGTGGTTCCATGCCCGTACGGACTGGGTCAAAGCCTTGCTGAATAAGCGTCAGACAGACATTCAGGCGCCTTGTACAGCGGTTTTCAGGCATCAGGATTTACCCGTATTCGGAATACCGAAATGCTCCCCGGTGCGATCCGCGCTGGTTCTTAGCGCCCGGCGAGACGACCGGGATCGATACCTTTTTAATACCACTTTGCCGCACGCCCCGCCAAGGCGGCTTTTTTAATGGAATGCCTTCAAATATAGTGCTGTGTACCGAGCCATAAAAATCCCCCCGGGAGCAGCATTGACAGATTCCGAGGCGCTACGACGCGCTCAGGCCGTGCGCCATTTCAACCGCTTCTATACCCAGCACATCGGCGCACTGCATGAACATCTGGCAAGAAGCACCTTCTCGCTCACGGAAGTGCGCGTACTGCACGAACTCTCTCGCGGACATGCGCAGACAGCCTCGGCGCTCGGCCGCGCCCTCGGGCTCGACAGCGGTTATCTGAGCCGTCTGCTGACCAGCTTCGAACGACGCAACCTGATCACGCGGCGCCCGTCCGACTCGGATGCGCGCCAATCGCTGATCGCTCTCACCGACAACGGCCACGCGGCTTACGCGCCGCTCGATGCGGCGGCGATCGAGGAAGTGTCCACGGTGCTGGACGGCCTCGCGACGCGCTCCCAGGAAGAGCTCATCGCAGCGATGAAGCTGATCGAGCGGCTGCTCGGCGACAAACCGCATTCTGAACTCGTGAAGCTTCGGCAGCCGCGCGCCGGCGAATGCGGCTGGCTCGTGCATCGGCAAGCGCAATGGTTCGCCGCGCAATACGGCTGGGATCAATCGTTCGAAGGACTGCTCGCACGCGTCGTCGCCGATTACACGCAACGCAACGATCCGGTGCGCGAGATGTGCTGGGTCGCCGATCAGGAAGGCATCGTGGTCGGCTCGGTGTGCATCGTCGGCGTCTCGACGACGGTGGCGGGCGTGCGGCTGTTGTGGGTCGAACCGGACGTGCAGCGTCTCGGCATCGGCACGCAGCTGATCAGCGAATGCGTGCGGTTCGCCGGCCGCGCGGGTTACACGAAGCTCACGCTGACTACCGCCAGCACGCTCGCGGAGCCGCGGCGGCTATGTGAGCGCGCCGGTTTCATGCTCGCGGGCACCGCGGCGGAGCGGCGCTTCGGGAAGGATCTGACGGTTGAGAGGTGGGAGCTGGAGTTATAGGGGCGGGGTTGACGCGCGTGTGGGAAGCGAGCGCGAGCGGAGGTGCCGGATGCACCTGCACTCGCACTTGCTAACGCAGCCGCTTAGAACGACGGCACCACCGAACCCTTGAACTGCGTCTTGATGAACTGGCGCACGTCTTCCGACTGGTAAGCCGCAACCAGCTTCTTGACCCACGGCTTGTCCTTGTCCTGCGCGCGCACGGCGATCAGGTTCGCATACGGGCTGTGAATGTCTTCGAGCGCGATGGCATCCCTGGTCGGCTGCAGGCCGGCGGCCAACGCGAAGTTCGTGTTGATCGCGGCCGCGTCGACGTCCGACAGCGAGCGCGGCAGTTGCGCCGCGTCGAGTTCGACGAGCTTGATCTTCTTCGGATTGTCGGCGACGTCGAGCGCCGTCGCGTTATTGCCGTTCGTGCCCGCGCCGGCCTTCAGCTTGATCACGCCTTGCGTCTGCAACAACAGCAGCGCGCGGTTCTCGTTGGACGGATCGTTCGGCACCGCGACCTTCGCGCCTTGCGGCAGGTCCTTCAGCGACTTCAGTTTCTTCGAGTAGATGCCGAGCGGTGAGATGTACGTGAGCCCGGCGTTGACGATCTTGTAGCCGCGCTGCTTGATCTGGCTATCGAGATACGGCTGATGCTGGAAGCTGTTCGCGTCGAGGTCGCCCGCGTCGAGCGCGGCGTTCGGCTGCACGTAGTCGTTGAATTCGACGACCTTCACGTTCAGGCCTTCGCGCTTCGCCACTTTCGTGACGATTTCCCAGATTTGCGCATCCGGGCCGCCGATGGTGCCGACCTTGATGACTTTGTCGTCGGCGTGCGCGCCGAAGCTGGTGACGATCGCCGCGCCGGCGATGACTGCGGAGAGGGCTTTGAGGATGTTTCTGCGCTGCATGTAGTTCTCTCTTTTTCTGATCGATGTCAGATTCGGGTGGAAGCCGGCGGCCGCGTTGCTGGGGGTTGCTTGGCGTTGCTTTATGCAGTGCGCCGCCAACTGGACCGTAAATGGTCTCATATGCCCGGCGAGATGGGAAATATCACGATCGCATATGGGTATGCGCATTGGACGGCGGGGAACCGCGAGACGGGTGCGCATGTGAAGGCTCGGCACACAAGCGGTGACAGCCTTGCAAGCGATCAGATCCCCGTCGCCGGCTATGCGGGTTTAAGGACCGCCGGGCAGGTCCGCGTGTGCACAACTTTGCACGCGAACCGTGACCGGCTAGAACGCGGTCCAGTCGTCGTCAGAAGCTGCCGGCTTCGCTGCCGTGGCGACTGTCCGCGCCGCTGTCGATTTTGCGCTCGCTGCCGAAGCAACTGATGCGGCATCCGAGGAAGACACTCCAGCAGGCACAGCCAGCTTCGGCTTCGCATGCGCGGGCCCCACTGCCCGCGCTGGCCTTGCGGCGCTCATGCCGCGCGTCGAGCCCGCCTGCACCGCCGCCGTCACTCTGCGCGCCGCCACGGTGGCCGGGCGCTCGGCCACGGCACCCGCGCCGTTCACGCGAAACGCGCTCACCGTGTCGCGCAGACGTCCCGCCTGATCCTGCAGCGAAGCCGCCGCAGCCGCAGCCTGCTCGACCAGCGCCGCGTTCTGCTGCGTCACTTCGTCCATTTGCGTGACGGCGCGGCCGACCTGCGAAATGCCGCCGCTCTGCTCCTCGGACGCCGCCGCGATCTCGCCCATGATGTCGGTCACGCGCTGCACCGCTTGCAGAATTTCGCCCATCGTCGCACCGGCCTGCTGCACGAGAGCCGAGCCGTTGTGCACTCGCTCGACCGATGCGCCGATCAACTGCTTGATCTCCTTGGCCGCCGTCCCCGAACGCTGCGCGAGGCTGCGCACCTCACCCGCGACGACTGCGAAGCCGCGGCCCTGTTCGCCCGCGCGCGCGGCTTCCACCGCCGCGTTCAACGCAAGAATGTTGGTCTGAAAAGCGATACCCTCGATCACGCCGATGATGTCGGCAATCTGCCGCGAGCTATCGTTGATCTCGCCCATCGTGTCGATCACGCGGCTCACCACGTCGTTGCCGCGCGTCGCGATTTCGGACGCGTTGTGCGCGAGACCGCTCGCCTGACGCGCGTTGTCGGCGTTCTGCTTGACTGTCGCGGTCAACTCTTCCATGCTCGCGGCGGTTTCCTGCAGCGAGGCCGCCTGCTGCTCCGTGCGCTGCGACAGATCGCCGTTGCCGGCGGCAATCTGCTGCGTCGCCGATGCAATCGATTCCGCCGAGCTGCGAATCTCGCCGATGGTCCGCTGCAAACGGCTCTGCATTTCATGCATGGCCGCCATCATGCTGGTCTTGTCATGCGGACGAACGTCGACGACTTGCGTCAGATCGCCTTGCGCGATACTCGCCGCGAGCCGCGCCGCCTGTTCCGGTTCGCCGCCGAGACTTGCGCGCACGTTGCGGATGATCAGCACCATGGCCAGCGAAATAACCGCGCCGATCACCAGCACGACGGCGAGGTGCCCCAGCAGTGTCTGGTAGTAGACCGTGTCGATGTCCTTGATGAACACGCCGCTCGTGATGTTCCAGTCCCACGGCGCGAAACGCACCACGTAGCTGATTTTCGGCACCGCGGTTTCGCTGTGCGGCAGACGTCCGCGATATTGCGCGAAACCGCGGCCGCCGGCCTTGGCGGCATCGACGATCGCCACGTACAACAGCTTGCCGTCCGGGTCCTTGAAATCGCCGACCGGCTTGCCGGTCATTTGCGGCAGCGTGGGATGCATCAGCACGACCGGCTTCGAATCCATCACGAACAGATAGCCGGACTCGCCGTAGCGCATCGTCGCGAGACGGGCGAGCGCCTCGCGCTGGGCATCCGCCTCGCTCATCTTGCCGTTCTGCGAGAGCGCGTAATAGCCGTTCACGACGCCCTGCGCCGCCTCGACGAGGTTCGCCATGCCCGCCTTGCGCTCAGCCAGCATCAGGCCGCGCGTTTCGACCGCGCTCCACAGCCCGACGCCGAGCAGCCCCAGCCATACGAGCGCGAGCGACAACCATAGTTTGCGATTCAAACTCATCCTGCTCATTGTTGCGGTCTCTCTCGTGTGATTCATCTTCAGTGCGGCAGCCGGGCGCGTGCGGTCCAGCCCGCGGACGCCGGCAGCAAACGATTGCCACCGTTATATCGGCATGGCAGAAGCTCAACTTGAGGAAACTGTAAGGGGCCGGGCGGCCGGCAAGAAAGACCGTGAGGCGAGTCGGCCGCGCGCAACAAACCCGCGGCTGACCGATAATCGAAGGCCACGTGGCCGCGAGTCCGAGCGGTCGATTCAATTCATTCAATTGCCTGTGAGAACGTCCATGTACGTCATCAACCTCATCTACACCGCTTCGCTCGAACGCATCGACGACGCGCTCGACGCGCACCGCGCGTTTCTGGCGAAGTACTTTGAAGCGGGTGTATTCGTGGCCGCCGGGCCGAAGGTGCCGCGCGGCGGCGGCATCATTCTGGCGGTGCGCATCGAGCGCGATAAGCTGGACGAGATTCTGGCAAGCGACCCGTTCGCGCAGCAGAAGCTCGCGCGCTACGAGGTGACGGAGTTCAAGACGACGCGGCTCGCGCCGGGGTTGAATTTGCCGATTCCGGCTTGAAGACGACAGCGAAAGGGGTTTAGCAAGAGCGCGCGACTGATGCGCGTGCCCGCGTGCATCGATGCGTCAGTCAAGCAGCAGCTTGATATCGTGCACCCACGGCGCCGCGCCCTGGCCGTCGCGCGCGAACAGACGCAGCTTGCCGTCCGTGTCGAGCACATAGCTCGCCGCCGTGTGATCCATCGTGTAGCTATCCGGCGTCTTGCCCGGCACTTTCGCATAGTAGATGCGGAAGTCTTTCGTGACCTTGGTGAGTTGCGCCTGATCGGCCGGACGCAAGCCGACGAACGTCGGGTTGAACGCCGGCACGTATTGCGCGAGCAAAGCGGGCGTGTCGCGCTCGGGATCGACGGTGACGAAGAGCACCTGCACGCGCTTCGCGTCTTCCGGGCCGAGTTGCTGCAACGCTTGCGAGAGTTCGGCCATCGTCGTCGGGCAGACGTCGGGGCAATGCGTGTAGCCGAAGAACAGCACGACTACCTTGCCTTTGTAATCCGCCATCGTGCGGATTTTGCCGGACGTGTCGGGCAGCGAGAAGTCGCTCCCGAACTGCGTATTGCCGGTGATGTCGAGGTTCTGGAACGCCGGCGGCTGCTTGCCGCAGCCTGCCACCAGCGCCGCGCCGCCTAGCGCGCATGCGATCAGGGCGGTTCGCACAGCAACACGCGCTGTGCGCGCAAAGCGGTTTTTGAGCATGAGGGTTACACGCCGATCACGAGGCGCGCATAGTGGTCGATCAGCAGCGCGGCGAACAGCAGCGACAGATAGACGATCGAATAACGGAAGGTTCTACGCGCCAGATCGTCCGAATACTCCCGATAGATCTTCCACGCATACGCGAGGAACACAGCGCCGAGCAGCGCCGCCGCCGCGAGGTACACCACACCGCTCATGCCGGAGATGAACGGCATCATCGTGACCGCGAACAGGATCACCGTGTACAGCAGGATATGCAGGCGCGTGTACTTCTCACCGTGCGTGTTCGGCAGCATCGGCAAGCCGGCGTTTTCGTAGTCTTTGCGGCGATACAGCGCGAGCGCCCAGAAATGCGGCGGCGTCCACACGAAGATGATCAGCACGAGAATCCACGCGTCCCCCGGCACGTGGCCGGTGACCGCTGCCCAGCCGAGCGCCGGCGGCATCGCGCCCGAGGCGCCGCCGATCACGATATTCTGCGGCGTGGCGGGCTTGAGCAACAGCGTGTAGATGACCGCATAGCCGACGAAGGTGGCCAGCGTCAGCCACATGGTCAGCGCATTGGCGAACGTATAAAGCGTCCACATGCCGAGGCCGCCGAGCACGGCCGAAAACAAGAGAATCTGCGTGGTGGTGATCTCGCCGCGCGCGGACGGGCGCCATGACGTGCGGCGCATCTTCGCGTCGATTTTCTGTTCGACGAGGCAATTGATGGCGAACGCCGCACCGGCCAGCAGCCAGATGCCGACCGTGCCGCCGATCAGGACGGTCCAAGGCACCATGCCGGGCGTCGACAGGAACATGCCGATGACCGCGCAGAACACCGCAAGCTGCGTGACGCGCGGCTTGGTCAGGGCGATGTACTGGGAGACCCGGCTGCCGGGCGTTTGGGAGAGAGTTGTGCTGTCCATGTGGGTCACGCTGGCGCGGCATCGCGCGCGGGCAACGCGGCGCGGCCGGGACGGCTAGAAGCGATTCGAAAGTTTAACATAACGAGCAGCAGCAGCAGGATCGCGGCCCCGCCGTTATGGGCCACCGCAATGGGCAGCGGCCATTGCAGAACGATGTTCGACAGCCCGGTGATGAACTGGATCAGCACGACCAGCAGCACGCCGTCCGCCGGCCGCCGCAGCGACTCGAAGCGGCGCAGTTTCAGCGCGAACCACACCAGATAGGCGACCACCACGATCGCGAACGTGCGATGCGTCCAGTGAATCGCGACCAGCGCATCCTGGGTGATCATGTCGCCGTCGCCGGTCATGCCGAGCGCCCGCCACAAGTGGAAGCCGTGCGCGAAGTCCATCGACGGCACCCATTGGCCGTTGCAGGTCGGGAAGTCCGTGCACGCGAGCACCGCGTAGTTGGTGCTGACCCATCCGCCCAACGCGATCTGCGCGATCAGCAGCACAAGCCCCGCGATTGCCGCCGCGCGCCAACGCGCGGCTTCGGGCTCGTAAGCGGGCAACGGCGTCTGCCGCGCGGCCAGCCAGCCGAGCGTGCCGAGCAGCGCGAGACCGAGCAGCAAGTGAATCGTGACGACGACCGGCTGCAGCTTCATGGTCACGGTCCACGCGCCGAACGCGCCTTGCACCAGGATCAGCAGCAACAGCGAGGTCGGCCACCACGGCGACACATGGAGCGGGCGGCGCTTGATGCGCGCCGCCCACGCAATCACCGTCTGCGCGATGATCAGCACGCCGATCGCCATCGCGAAGTAACGGTGGATCATTTCGATCCACGCTTTCGTCATGCTGACCGGGCCGGTGGGCATCGCCTGATGCGCGGCGGTAATCGCCGCGTGCGCGATGAACGGCGACGACGTGCCGTAGCAGCCCGGCCAGTCCGGACAGCCGAGGCCGGAATCGGTGAGGCGCGTGAAGCCGCCGAACATCACCAGGTCCAGCGTCAGGAAGGTGGTCAGCCAGACCAGCTTGCGGAATTTGTTGTCGTCGGCCTTGACCCACACGTAGGACAGCGGCAACAACGCGATACACAAGCCGATCAGGGCCAGTTGCAGTACGAACATCTTCTTACCCTGGTTGCGGCATCAGCCGATGCTCGACCATTTGAGCAGCTTGGTCACGTCGCCCTTGATCTTGCCGGGGTTCGGATCTTTCGGGAAACGCATCATCAGATTGCCGTTCGGATCGACCATGTAGATGTGGTCGGTGAGTTTGGTGCCGGTATCGGCCGGCAGCCAGGCGGACACCTGCGCCGGGTCGGCGATCAGCATGTTGGTGTCGGGATACGCCTTTTGTATCACGTCCGCGACGTTGCCTGCATCGGTGCGCAGCCACACTTCGACGACGCGCTCGCGTTCCGGCCCCTGAGCTGCGCGGATTTGCCGCATGAAGTAAAGCTTGGTGACGCAGGCTTTGTCGCACGCGCTGTTGTCGACCGAGATCAGCAGCCAGCGGCCGCGGAGCGTTGCGAACTTGAGCGGCTTGCCGTCCTCGCCCGTGACCATGAGCGAGTCGGGGATCGGCCGCTGCGGCTCGACCAGCTTCCCGTAACTCGTGCTGCCGCCGGTCGGCTTGATCACGTAGTACGTGAAATACGACACGACGATCGGCGCCGCGCAGACGATCGCCAACAACAACAATATCCAGCGGCCGCGCTCCCACGACCCTTTGCCGTTGGGTTGGCCGGGCATCGTTTTCTTCGGAGCTTCGGATTTGCCGGCTTGCGGCGAACGGGGAGATTGCGTCGACACTACAGGACCTCTTTCAATGATTGCGCGGTCGCAGGCCCTTGCTTGGGCCACGAAGCCGCATGCGCTGCATTACACGCCCGGCGCGTGCTCTTTCCTTGCCGCGCGGCGCGCGGCGTACAGGCCAAAGGCGAGAGCCGCGACCGCCATGCCCCACCACTGGAACATGTAGCCGTAGTTGCGCTCGACGCCGCTCGTCGGCGCGGGCCAATCGCGCACCAGTTTGTCGCCGTCGTCGCTCAATTGCTGGATCACGAACGATTGCAGCGGCAAGCCGGTTTCCGCGGCGTAGGCGGCGATATCCAGATTCTGCCGGATCAACTGATGCGCGGCCGAACCGCCCTGCCCCAACTCGAAAGCGCGCGAAGCATCGGCGCGCGCTATGCCTTCGATTTCGATTTCGCCTTGCGGCGTGGTGTACGGCGCGATGGTCTCGCGATTGCTGATGTTGCGCGGCAACCAGCCGCGATTGACCAGCACATAACCGCCGTCGGCCAGTTTAAAAGGCATCACGACGTAAAAGCCCGGCTGATCGTTATACGGACGATTATCGAGGTAGACGACCTTGTCCGCGACAAAACTGCCGCGCGCGTTTACGCGATGGAATTCGATGTCCTTCAGTTCGACCGGCTTGCTGCTCACCGGCTGAGCGGGCGCGTGCTCGAACTGCGTAATGTGCGCTTCGAGCGCTTCCTTCTGATGCGCGCGCTCGCGCTGCCAGAAACCGAGCCGCACCGTCACGATGATCACCAGCAGAATCAGCAGTGCGGGAATCAGGCGGATTTTCATCAGACGCGCTCCGGCATTGCACGCCGCGCCGCCGGGAAGGTACGGCAGACGCTAGCGCGCGGTGAGATAATAACCGTCTCGCCTCCGCGCTTTCCGCTTTCAGTTGGTTCCATGCACATTCTCGTTCCCATCGCCTTCGTCCTGATCATCGCCAGCATGGTGTCGGCGCTGTACTTCATGATGCATGACAAGGGCAAAACCAAGCGGATGGTCTGGTCGCTCGCCACGCGGGTGGGCCTGTCGATCTCGCTGTTCCTGTTCATCCTCTTCGCACACTGGATGGGCTGGATTCAGTCGACCGGTATTCCTTACGGACGTTGAGCCCAGCGGAAAAATCCTCACGCCGCTAAACAAAACGCCGCCCTGACAGGGTCGAGGGCGGCGCTGATAAGTCCTTGCATACTGCTCGTGCGCCGCGCCCTTCGCAGACGTTGCGCAAACGGCCTGCACGCAACTCCGGGTAACCGGTCGGCGCAGGCCGGACTGCGTTACAGCCAGTACACCACAATGTACAGCCCGAGCCACACGACGTCGACAAAGTGCCAGTACCAGGCGGCGCCTTCGAACGCGAAGTGATGTTCCGCCGTGAAGTGGCCGCGAATCATTCGCGCCAGCACCACCGCCAGCATCGTGCCGCCGAGGAACACGTGGAAACCGTGGAAGCCCGTCAACAGGAAGAACGTCGAACCATACACGCCCGAGGACAGCGTCAGGTTCAGCTCGTTGTACGCGTGAAAATACTCGAAGCCTTGCAGGAACAGGAAGCAGACGCCGAGCACGAGCGTAGCCGCCAGCCAGATGATCGCCTTCTTGCGATGATCTTCACGCAGCGCGTGGTGCGAAACCGTGAGCGTGGCGCCCGACGACAGCAGCAGCGCCGTGTTGATGGTCGGCACCGGCCACGGCTGCATCGACTTGAAGGTCGACACGAGCGCTGCCGGGCCGTTGTTCGGCCACACCGCAGAGAAGTCCGGCCAGATCAGCTTGTAATCGAGGCTGCCGAGTTGATGCAGCGCGATTTCACGCGCGTAGAACAGCGCGCCGAAGAACGCACCGAAGAACATCACTTCGGAGAAGATGAACCAGCTCATGCTCCAGCGGTACGACTTGTCGACATTCTTGCCGTACATGCCGCCTTCCGACTCGGCGATCGCGTCGCCGAACCAGTGCCACAACGTAAAGAGCAGCCACAACAAACCGACGACCACGCCGATCGGCGCCCAGTCATGTTCGTTGATCCAGGCCGCCAGCGATCCGAGCATGACCAGCAACCCAACCGCGGCGCTGATCGGATGCCGCGACGGATGCGGTACGAAATAGTACGGGCTCTCGTTTTGACCGCTCATTCTTGATTCTCCACTTCAGTCCAGTTGTTCCGGAATCTCCGGCTGTATCTTCGGCGGCGCGTCGATACGCGGCAATCACATGCAGCGGGTTCAGCTGCGCCGCATCCGCTTCCAGATCGCGGCGCTTGCGCACGCCGAAAAACGACCAGAACACGGCACGCATCGACTGGCCAAAACTGCTCTTGCGCGGGCTGCCGCCGTTATTGCTCATCTCGTCTCGTCTTCTTTCACCTGCGGCAAACGCCGTCAGGCGGGATTGGCGGTGGTTGCCGCCGTATTGGCCGGAGGCGCTGCGCTTCCGGCCTTCGCCGCGGCCGGCGTACTCAATTCAAAGAACGTGTACGACAACGTGATCGTTTTCACATCTTTCGGCAACTTCGGATCGACCACGAACACCACCGGCATCCGCTTCGTCTGATTCGCGGTCAATGTTTGCTGCGTAAAGCAAAAACATTCGATCTTCCGGAAGTACTCGGTTGCCTGCTTCGGCGCGTAGCTCGGAATGGCTTGCGCCAGAATCGTGCGCGCCTGTTCGTTGCTGACCTCGTACATCACCGTCGTCACTTCGCCCGGATGCACGTCGAGGCTGCGCTGCTCCGGCTTGAAACCCAGCGGGCCGCGCGCGTTCGCATCGAATTCGATCGAAATCGTGCGGCTCATGTCGACCTGCGTATTCTTCGCCTCGCGCGCCGTGGCATCACGCTGCACGAGGTTGTTGATGCCGGTGATCTGGCAGATCGCGCGGTACATCGGCACCAGCGCAAAACCGAAACCGAACATCATCAACGCGACCACGAACAGCTTGATCAGCATCGAACGGTTAAAAGAGCGGTCGGCCTGAGCCGGCGGTTGCGTCGACATCTCAATCCTCAACAAACCTGCAAACGGACTTCAACCGCCGCGTCAGGAGAACCACCCCTGATGGATGATGACGCTCGCAAAAAATATCGCTGCGATGGCGAACATCACAAGACCAATCCGCCTGTTGCTCGCGCGAATCTGTTCCGGCGTACGTCTTTCCTGTGGATTGCGCGTCATGCTCGAGCTTCTGAATACTTTTGTGACTACACGGCGAAAGCCGCCGTTGCGGCTGCCGGCTCCGATAGCGGCGATCTATCCACGCCGCCGCCGGAACCGGCTATCTCGCTGACGGCGATTATTCGACTGTCGGCGGGTTTTCGAACGTGTGGAACGGAGCCGGGCTCGGCACGGTCCACTCGAGGCCCGTTGCGCCGTCCCACGGCTTGTCGCCGGCCTTTTCGTGCTCGCCGCCGCCACGGTAGGCCGGCAATGCAACCGCGAACAGGAAGTAGACCTGCGCCAGACCGAAACCGAACGCGCCGATCGAGATGACCTGGTTCCAGTCGGTGAACTGCGCCGGGTAGTCAGCGTAACGACGCGGCATGCCTGCGAGACCGACGAAGTGCATCGGCAGGAACGCGAGGTTGAAGAAGAACATCGACGCCCAGAAGTGGATCTTGCCGCGCGTTTCGTTGTACATCCAGCCGGTCCACTTCGGCGCCCAGTAGTACCACCCGGAGAACAGCGCGAAGAGCGAGCCCGCCACCAGCACGTAGTGGAAGTGCGCCACCACGAAGTAAGTACCGTGATACTGGATATCGAGCGGCGCCATCGCGAGCATCAGGCCCGAGAGGCCACCGAACGTGAACACCAGCAGGAAGCCGACCGCGAACAACATAGGCGTTTCAAAGGACAGCGAACCGCGCCACATCGTTGCGACCCAGTTGAACACCTTCACGCCCGTCGGCACCGCGATCAGCATCGTCGCGTACATGAAGAACAGCTGGCCCGTCACCGGCATGCCGGTAGCGAACATGTGATGCGCCCAAACCATGAACGACAGAATCGCGATCGACGAGGTTGCGTACACCATCGAGCTATAGCCGAACAGCGGCTTGCGCGAGAACGCCGGGATCACCTGCGACACGATCCCGAACGCCGGCAAGATCATGATGTACACCTCGGGGTGCCCGAAGAACCAGAAAATATGCTGGTACATGACCGGGTCACCGCCACCGGCCGCGTTGAAGAACGACGTGCCGAAGTGACGGTCGAACAGCACCATGGTGATCGCGCCTGCGAGAACCGGCATCACGGCAATCAGCAGGTAAGCGGTGATCAGCCACGTCCAGACGAACATCGGCATCTTCATCAGCGTGAGGCCGGGCGCGCGCATGTTCAGGATCGTCACGACGATGTTGATCCCGCCCATGATCGACGAAGCGCCCATCAAGTGGACCGCGAAAATCGCGAAGTCCATGCCCGGGCCCATCTGCGTCGAAAGCGGTGCGTAGAGCGTCCAGCCCGCGGCGGTCGCGCCGCCCGGCGAGAAGAACGAACCGACCAGCAGCACAGCGGCCACCGGCAGCAGCCAGAAGCTGAAGTTGTTCATCCGCGCGAAAGCCATGTCCGATGCGCCGATCTGCAGCGGCACCATCCAGTTCGCGAAGCCGACGAACGCCGGCATGATCGCGCCGAACACCATGATCAGGCCGTGCATGGTGGTCAACTGGTTGAAGAACTCGGGGCGCATGATCTGCAGACCCGGCTCGAACAGTTCGGCACGGATCATCAGCGCCATCACGCCCCCGGAGAGGAACATGGTGAACGAGAAGATCAGGTACAGCGTACCGATGTCCTTGTGATTGGTTGCGAACAGCCAACGGCGCCAGCCATGCGGCGTTTCGTGGGCATGGTCGCCGTGCACGTGCTCGTGGCCCGCGACTACATCGTGTCCGATGCTAGACATGACAATCTCCTAAAGCAAATACTGCGATGCTGACCATGAACACGTCAGGCAGCCGGGCTGATCTGAACACGCCGGGCTTCTTTCGCGTCGCTGCCGCCCGTGATCGTTTCCGGCTTCTTCAAAATAATGTGGTCTTCGGCGATGCCGGCTGCTTTCAACGCGTCGCGCACGGCTTCGGCGCGGCTCTTCGCGAGCTTGGCATTGGCGTCGGCGGAGCCGGTCGCGTCGGTGAAGCCCGACAGCGTGAACTTCGCGTCCGGATGCGCCTTCGCGTAAGCCGCGGCCGCGTCGACCACCGCTTTCGCATCAGCCGGCAGCGTGCTCTTGCCGGTATCGAAGTAGACGCTTGCCGGCAGTGCCGCTTGCGATGCCGCCGCGCTGTCCGAACCGGCCGCAGCCGCTTCCGCACCCGAGGCGCCCGACGCTGCCGCCGAACCCGAAGCCGCTTCCGCGCCGCTGGCTGCCGCGCCAGCGTCGGCCAGATGGTTGCCGCCTTCCGGCAGCTTCCCGTTGCGCGCGTCCAGCACTTGCTTCGGCTGGAGAATGTCGCCGGTGTGGTTGCCCCAAGAGTTACGTTCGTACGTGATGACCGAGGCGATTTCGACGTCGTTCAGCGTCGGCGCCCACGAAGGCATCGCGTTCTTGCCCTTCAGCACGAGGCTTACGTGCTCGGCCAGCGGGCCCTGGGCGATCTTGCTGCCGTCGATCGCCGGGAATGCGCCCGCGCCCTTGCCGGTCGGCTGGTGGCAGACCGCGCAGTTCGCCGCGTACACCTTGCCGCCGCGCTCCATCAGCTCGGCCATCGTGTAGGTCTTGTTCGGATCGTCCTGGCCGGCGGCCATTTTCTTCTTCTGCGTGTCGACCCACTTTGCGTAGTCGTCGGCGGACAACACTTCGACCACCACCGGCATGAACGCGTGTTCCTTGCCGCACAGTTCGGTACAGAAGCCGCGGAACGTGCCGACCTTTTCAGCCTTGAACCACGTATCGCGCACGAAACCCGGAATCGCGTCCTGCTTCACGCCGAAAGCCGGCACGTACCAGGAGTGGACCACGTCGTTCGCGGTGGTGATGATGCGGATCTTGCGGTCGACCGGGACGACGAGCGGATTGTCGACTTCCTGAAGATACGTGGTGGAAATCGGCTGACGGCCATCGGTTTCCGCACGCGGCGTGGCCAGTGTGGACAGGAAGCTGATGCCCTCGCCCGGACCCTTCACGTAGTCGTAGCCCCACTTCCACTGGTAGCCGGTGACCTTGATGGTGACGTCGGCGTTCGTGGTGTCTTTCATCGCGACGACGGTCTTGGTGGCGGGTAGCGCCATCAGCACGACGATGACGAACGGCACGATCGTCCAGATGATTTCGACGGTGGTGCTTTCGTGGAAATTAGAAGCCTTGTGGCCTTTCGATTTGCGATGAGCAAAGATCGAATAGAACATCACAGCGAACACGCCGATGAAGATCACCGTGCAAAGAATCAGCATGAACGTGTGAAGGCTGTAGAGCTCCTCAGCGATTTTCGTCACAGGCGGCTGGAGATTGATCTCGTTGACGGCGGGGCCGCCCGGAACATCGCCCACTGCCAGGGCGGCACCGGCGAAAAGCAGTCCGCTCATCGCCAGCACGCCCATGAGGGCTCGCTTGATTGTTTTCATAGCTTCCTTACCCAAAATTTCCATTCAAACCCTCGACCCCGCCGGCAGGCTGCCCCGCGCTCCCCGTGAACGCCGCGCGCTCGACACGTCTAACAACGTGTGAGCCACATGCGCAATTCGCCTGCGAACTGCGCGCGCCGATACTGCGCGAGATGTTGCCCGATCATGACCGTCTGGCCGCGCGAGACCAGTTTGATCTGCTCGCGCGGCGTTGCGCCCGCCTCGATCCGCACCCAGCGCGGATTGAATTCAAACTGCGTGAGCCGCTCGGCGCTGACCTGCTCGATCACGAGCCGGTTCTGAAACAGCCGGATGCGCTCGTAATCGACAGCATGACGCGCATAGATGGCAAACGCGATGCCCACCGCCAGCAATTCGATACCGGTGAACGGCAGCACCAGCCAGGCGCCGACCAGAACCAGCATGAAAGCAATTGCCAACGAGAACAACGCAAGCGACACGTAGAGACATACGAACTGCCGGGGAGACATCGAACAATTGCGTTTCATCGTCCAGTCTTTGAGAACCGGTTCTGAATCCGCCAGCAGATCTGATGCTTCCATCGCAGCCTCCTGCGAATCTCCGCCGCGGCCGGTGCTCGCGACCACCTTACGGCCGCTCGATACACCACCGCGCCACCTCATTTGCAGCCCTGCGCCTTGGGCCTGCCGCCCCAAATGTGGGAACTCCGGGCGACAAACTGACGCATTATAGGCGCGATCCAGAGCATCCACAAGCAAGCCTCGGCTGGCTCACAAGCCAGGCGTGACAAGCCTCCGCGCCGTTTTGACGCACCTTTTGCGCGTCTTTTGAAGCGGTAATTTCAGACATAACAGATGTCCTCTTTACCGCCTCATTGATTCCTCAACGATTCCTCGACGAACCTCGTCCGATGTCCTCGATCCGCACGATGCCATGACCTTCGGCCGTGGTGCGCGGCACGGCTTTCCATGCGTGTCCGTAGATCACCTCGAAGGTCAGCGCGATGGTGCCGTCGGCCTGCCGGCGGGCTTCGAGCGCCGCGAGCAGCGCCTTGTGCAACCTGCGCGCGGCGGCGCTCGACGACGCTTCGCGCTCGAACGGATAGGCGCCCCAGCGGCGCACGTCCGCGAGCAGCGATTCGGGCGACTTATAGGTAATCGTGAGCGTTTCCTGGTCCATCACGGGAATCTCGAAGCCGCTTTCGACGAGCATGTCGCCGAGATCATGCATATCGACAAAGTCGATCACATGCTTGCGCGTGGCGACGCCGTGCGCGGCCTCGACTTCGGCGTATGCGCCGCGCAACTCCTTGAGCGAGTCGGGGCCGAGCGTGCTGAACATCAGCAGCCCGTTGACTTTCAGCACCCGCTGCCACTCGGGAAACACGAGATCGGGACGCGAATGCCAGTGCAGCGCGAGATTGGACCAGATGAATTCGAAGGCGCCGGCCGCGAACGGCAGCGCCGAGAAGTCGGCCTGCGCGAATCGCGGGCCGCGGGCGCCGAGCGCCTTGCCGAGCGTTGCCGGCAGGAAGCGCCGCCAGCTCGTGTCGCCGGAATCGTGGCGCAGCGCGCGGCTGAGCATCCCGTGCGACAGATCGGAGCCGAACACCGGCGCCTCGGGAAAGCGCTCGCGCAACGTGGGGATGTCTTCGCCCGCCCCGCAACCGGCATCGAGCACGCTCGCCGGCTTGACCTTGATGTAGTCGAGACGCTCGCGCATGCGCTGGGCGATTTCGCGCGGCAGGAAGGCGACGTCGTCGAAGGTCGCGGCACGGCGGTCGAAAATCCGCCGGAGGCGCCGGGAATCATAGGCCGGACGGCCAGATTGAGCGGAAGTTGGGGACATGAGTGTCGTACTGGCTTGGAGCCCGAAGTATACTCGTTCGCTTCCTTCCATTCAGTGTGAAAGCCTTCGCGGGCGGTCGAATCATGCCATTCCGTCTATTTTCTTCATTCTCCGGCGGTTCGACCATGCGCTTCGCTCGTTTTTTACGCGGCTTGCATTCGACATGGCCGCATATGATTCACGCCATGCTGCCGAACCTGTGCGCGTTGTGCGGCAATTTGTCGCATAAGACGTTGTGCGCCGGTTGCGACGACGCGTACTGGAACGAAAGCCGATTGCGTTGCACGGTATGCGCGGAGCCCTTGTCCGAAATGCGAGCGGCGAACCGTTCGCACTATCGCTGCGCCGATTGTATCGGCGAGCCGCCGCCGTTCGACGCGACCTTCGCGTTGGCGGATTACCGGCCACCGCTCGATGCGTTGGCACTCGGCCTGAAATTTCGCGCCCGGCTGGTGCTGGCGCGCGAATTCGCGCAACGCCTCGCACGGCTCGCGCAAGACTCGTGGCAGGACAGATCGGAACGGCCCGATGTGCTCGCGCCCGTGCCGCTTGCCAACCAGCGTCTCACCGAGCGCGGCTATAACCAGGCGTGGCAGATTGCCAGGCCGTTGGCCCGCGCGCTGAATGTGCGCGGCGACGCCACCTTGCTGCATCGCGTGATCCACACCGCGCCTCAGTCGCGGCTCGACCTCGAGGCGCGACGGCTGAACGTGGGCCGCGCCTTCAAGGTGGCTGAACCGGTGCAAGGACTGCACGTCGGCATCGTCGACGATGTGATGACGACCGGCGCCACGCTCGAGGCACTGGCGCGCACGCTCAAAGCTGCCGGCGCGCGGCGGATCACCAACTTCGTCGCGCTGCGCACACCGAAAAACTAGTCTCCACCTGGTCTCATCATGTTCAATGTCGTTCTCGTAGAACCGGAAATTCCGCCGAACACCGGCAATGTCATCCGCCTGTGCGCCAATACCGGCGCTCGGCTGCATCTGATCGAGCCGCTCGGCTTTCCGCTCGACGACGCCAGGATGCGCCGCGCTGGTCTCGACTATCACGAGTATGCGCAAATGAACGTGCATGCCGATTGGGCGGCGTTCGTCGCCAAGGAATCGCCGGACCCGGCGCGCATGTTCGCCTTCACCACGCGCGGCTCGGGACGCTTTCACGAGCACGCGTTTCAATCCGGCGACTGGTTCGTGTTCGGCGCCGAAACGCGCGGCCTGTCCGACTCGGTGCTCGACCAGTTCGCCCACGAGCAGCGCGTGCGTCTGCCGATGCGCCCGGGCAACCGCAGCCTGAATCTGTCGAATACGGTCGCGGTCGTGGTGTTCGAAGCGTGGCGTCAGACCGGCTTCGACGGCGGCGCCTGACGACGCTTCAATTCGGCTTCGTAGCGGGCGAGCATTGCATCGTCGAAGCAGGCGAACACCACCCGCTCGATCTGCGGCGCGCGCGGCAAGTTTTCGAGCACGGTGCCGACCGCAATCCGCACCGCTTCGTCGGCGGGGAAATGGTAGATGCCGCAGCTAATCGCGGGCAACGCAATGCTCCTGCAATGCGCCTCGCGCGCCACCTCGAGCGAGCGCTGATAGCAGGACGCGAGCAGGTCGGCTTCGCCGTGCGCGCCGCCCCGCCAGACCGGGCCGACCGCGTGGATCACGTGTTTGGCCGGCAGGCGGTAGCCACCGGTGAGTTTCGCGTCGCCGGTCGCACAGCCGCCGAGCCGCTCGCATTCGCGCAGCAACTCCTTGCCGGCCGCCTGGTGAATCGCGCCATCCACACCGCCTCCGCCCAATAACGACGTATTCGCGGCGTTGACGATCGCATCCACGGCGAGCGTCGTGATGTCGACCACGCGCGCTTCGAGCGTGCAACGATTGAAGGTGAGCATGGGAACCTCGCTGGTCCGAAGCGTCGATAAAACGTGGACAGCGATACGGGGCAACCGTTCAGCGCTTTTGCGCGCTGAACGGCTGAAAGACGACGCTTATTCCGCTTTGGAATCGCGCCGCAGCAGGGCGCTGACGGCGTCGCGAGGCGCTATGCCGTCGAACAGCACGGCACACACCGCTTGCGTGATGGGCATCTCGATCGCATGAGCGCGAGCGATCGCCAACACGGCTTGCGCGCAACGCACGCCTTCGGCCACGTGACCCAGGCCGCCGAGAATGTCGTCGAGCGTACGGCCCGCGGCGAGTTGCATGCCGACCGTGCGGTTGCGCGACAGATCGCCCGTTGCGGTGAGAATCAGATCGCCCAACCCGGTCAAACCGGTGAACGTTTCGGTCCGCCCGCCGAGCGTCACGCCGAGGCGCGACATTTCAGCGAGACCGCGCGTGATCAGCGCCGCGCGCGCATTCAGACCGAGGCCTAAGCCGTCGGCGATACCCGTCGCGATCGCCAGCACGTTCTTCACCGCGCCGCCCACCTCCACGCCGACAACGTCGTCGCCGGTATAGATGCGCATGGCGCCATGATGGAACGCGGCGACCGTGCGCTCGCGGCACGCCGCCGACGCACTCGCGATCGTCAGCGCAACCGGCAAGCCCTGCCCGACTTCGCGCGCGAAACTCGGACCGGACAGCACGCCGTTGCTGCCATGTCCCGGCAGTTCAGCCGCGACCACCTGATGCGGCAACAACTGCGAGTCGGCTTCAAAACCCTTGCACAACCAGATCACGTGCGCCGGCACTTTGCCCGCGTCGCGCATCGCCTGGAAGAGACCGCGCAGCCCGGCCACGGGCGTCGCGACGACGCATAACGCGTCGTCGGCGAGCGCGTGATCGAGCGCCGCGCTCAGGTCCACTTCATAGCGAAGCGCCGGCGGCAACGCAACGCCCGCCAGATAGCGGGCGTTTTCGTGCGAAGCATGGAGTTCGGCGACGAGCGCGGGCTCGCGCGCCCACAACACCGTGTCGTGCCGCACGGCCAGATGGCCGGCGAGGGCTGAGCCCCATGCACCGGCGCCGAGGACGGCAACCTTCATAACCGGCACCGCCTGTGGCGCGTTAATGCGTGACGCCGTTTTGCGCCGCGCCGTCCTGCCCGCCCATTTGCGCGAGACGTTGCTCGTACAGCGCCTGGAAGTTGATCTCGGCCAGATGGATCGGCGGGAAACCGGCGCGGGTGATCGCGTCGGCGATGTTCGAGCGCAGATACGGGAACAGGATCGTCGGGCAGGCAATGCCGACCAGCGGGTCGATCTGCTCAGCCGGAATGTTGCGGATGTCGAAAATGCCGGCTTGCTTCGCTTCGATCAGGAACGCCACCTTGTCCGCCACCTTGGCCGTGACCGTGCCCGTGACGAGGATTTCGAACACGGTGTCGGCGAGGCGCTCGGCCTTCACGTCGACTTCGACTTCGACCGAGGGCATTTCCTGCTCGAGGAAGATGCTCGGCGAATTCGGCTGCTCGAGCGACATGTCCTTCAGGTAGATGCGCTGGATGTTGAAGAACGGCTGGTTATTCTCGTCGGACATGATTGAATGATTCCCTGATAGATGTGCATAGCGGCGGCCCATGGCTTCAAGGGCCGCCAGATCGTTGCGGCGCATCGCCTGCCCTGAAGGCGAGGATGCGCCGGCTTGTATTTCCCCCGCCTCACTCACGCGCCCGCGGGCGCCGCGAATTCAGGCGGCTTCGAGCAGAGGCATCAAACCGCCCGCGCGATCGAGCGCGGAGAGGTCATCGTACCCGCCGACATGCGTCTCGCCGATGAACACCTGCGGCACCGTGCGGCGGCCGGTCCGCGTCATCATTTCCTCGCGACGGGCCGGGTCCTTGTCGATCAGTACCTTCTCAACCTGCTCGACGCCGCGCGACTTTAAAAGACGTTCGGCCATCTGGCAATACGGGCACACCTGCGTGCTGTACATGATGACTTTGTTCACTTGGCTGCTCCTTGTTTCACCACCGGCATGCCGGCTTTCTGCCAGGCGTCCACGCCGCCTTCGAGAACGTGGACTTCGGCGTACCCTGCATCCTGAACGATACGCGCCGCCTTGTTCGACTGCTGGCCGGTCTGGCATACCAGCAGCACCGGGTTGCTCTTGTTCTTCACGAGCTGCGCGACTTTCGCCTGCAACTCCGCAAATTCAAGATGCCGCGCCGCGGGCAAATGACCCTTGGCGAAGTCGGCGGACGGCCGCAGATCGATGACCGCCGCATTGCGCCGGTTGATCAGCTGCGTGGCTTCGGCGGCCGACAGGCCCCCGCGGCCGCGCCGGCTGATCGTCGGCCATAGCAGCAACCCACCGGAGATGAGGACGATCGCGATCAGTACAAGGTTTGTGTAATCAGTGAAAAACTTCACGGAAAATCCGCCGAAAAAGAGAGAAATCGAAAAGGGCAATCCAGCCATTATAAAATAACCGTCTGACGCGATGGCGGCGCTCCTCTAGAGGAAGCGCGCCGCGCTTTACCGCTTCCTTACTACCGACCGGCAATCTCATGTACAAACTCGTTCTCATCCGCCACGGCGAATCGACGTGGAACAAGGAAAACCGCTTCACGGGCTGGGTCGACGTCGACCTCACCGAGCAGGGTAATCGTGAGGCGCAGCAAGCGGGCGTGCTGCTGAAGGAATCGGGCTACACGTTCGACATCGCCTATACGTCGGTGCTCAAGCGCGCGATCCGCACCTTGTGGCATGTGCAGGACCAGATGGATCTGATGTACCTGCCGGTGGTGCATTCGTGGCGTCTGAACGAACGCCATTACGGCGCGCTGTCGGGTCTGAACAAGGCCGAAACCGCCGCCAAATTCGGCGACGATCAGGTGCTGGTCTGGCGCCGCAGCTACGACACGCCGCCGCCGGCGCTCGAGCCGTCGGACGAACGCGCGCCCTACGACGATCCGCGCTACGCCAAGGTGCCGCGCGAGCAATTGCCGCTCACCGAGTGCCTGAAAGACACCGTCGCGCGGGTGCTGCCGCTGTGGAACGAGTCGATCGCGCCGGCCGTCAAGTCGGGCCGCAAGGTGGTGATCGCCGCGCACGGCAACTCGATCCGCGCGCTGGTGAAGTACCTCGACAATATTTCGGACGCGGACATTGTCGGCCTGAACATTCCGAACGGCGTGCCGCTCGTCTATGAACTCGACGAAAACCTGAAACCGATCAAGCACTACTATCTGGGCGACCAGGAAGCGATCGCGAAGGCCCAAGCCGCGGTCGCCAGGCAAGGCAAGGCGGGCTGATTCCGTCGCCCGGCCGCTGCCCTTCCGGTGAGAGATGCGGCGGGGCGCGGCAAACGGGACACCGAACCGCACCGGCCGGCAAGACATACCGGAGGGCGCGGCTCGCATCGCCCGAGCGCGCCCTTCTAGCCGACATCCGCCGGTTACCGCACATTACTTCGGCGGCGCGGGCACATTCCGCCGAACCAGGCCCGGCAAGCGCTGTCGAATCACGATTGCCCGCCCCGCGCCCTGAGTGCGCGGGTGTGCAGTTATACTTGTCCGTCCCCATCTCTATCGACGCTGCCACGCGCTTCCGACCGCAACAGACTCTATGCGAAAGAACCTGAAAACTATCGGCCTGATTGCCGCGGGCCTTGCTACCGGTGTATTTGCCACCCTGCAACTCTCCGCCTCGGCCCAGCAACCCGCCAGCGCCGCCGGGACCCCGCTGCCGCTGGACCAGCTCAGGCTCTTTGCCGAAGTGTTCGGGCAGATCAAGCACGAGTACGTCGAACCGGTCGACGACAAAAAGCTCCTCACCGCCGCGATCAAGGGCATGGTGTCGAGCCTCGACCCGCACTCGTCGTACCTCGACAAGACCGATTACGAAGAACTGCAGGAGCAGACCAAGGGGCGCTTCGCGGGTCTCGGCATCGAAATTTCGTCTGAGGACGGCCTGATCAAGGTGATCTCGCCGATCGAAGACACGCCCGCGTTCCGCGCCGGCATCCGTCCGGGCGACCTGATCACCCGCATCAACGACAAGCCCGTGCGCGGCATGACGCTCGACCAGGCGGTCAAGCAGATGCGCGGCGAGCCGGGCACCAAGGTCACGCTCACCATTTTCCGCAAGACCGACGACCGCACGTTCCCGCTCACGGTGACGCGCGCGATCATCAAGGTCCAGTCGGTCAAGATGAAAATCCTCGCACCGGGCTACGCGTACGTCCGCATCACCAGCTTCCAGGAACGCACCACGCCTGACCTGGCTGCGAAGCTGCAGGACATCGCGCGTCAACAGCCGAACCTGAAGGGTCTCGTGCTCGACCTGCGCAACAACGGCGGCGGTCTGCTGCAAAGCGCGGTCGGCGTCGCGGGCGCGTTCCTGCCGCCGAATTCCGTGGTGGTGTCCACCAACGGCCAGATTCCGGATTCGAAGCAGGTCTATCGCGACACCTACGACAACTACCGTCTGCAATCCTTCGACAGCGATCCGCTGAAGGACGAAGCGCCGATCTTCAAGACCGTGCCGATGGTCGTGCTGACTAACGCGTATTCGGCGTCGGCTTCGGAAATCGTCGCGGGCGCGCTGCAGGATCAGCATCGCGCGCTGATCGTCGGCAAGACCACGTTCGGCAAGGGCTCGGTGCAAACCGTCCGGCCCATGACGGCGGAGACGGCCCTGCGTTTGACCACGGCGTACTACTACACGCCGAGCGGCCGTTCGATCCAGAACAAGGGCATCCGTCCTGACATCGCGGTCGATCAATACGCGGAAGGCGATCCGGACGACGCACTGGTCACCCGCGAAGTCGACTACTCGAATCACCTTGCGAACACGCAGGATCCGAACGAGAAGAAGGAAGCGGAACAGCGCGAACAGGAACGCATGGACCAGCTGCGCCAGCTCGAAGAGCAGAACGACAAGAAGACGCCGGAACAGCGTCAGAAGGATCGTGAGCGCAAGCCGGTCGAGTTCGGCTCGGCTGACGACTTCATGCTGCTGCAGGGTTTGAACAAGCTGCAAGGCAAGACGGTGCAGGAATCGAAGTCGTTGACTGAGCGGCGCCTCGCGCAGAACAAGCCGGCAACGTCGGCGTCCGCGCCGGTCGCGGTGAAGCCGACTCAACCGGTTCCGGGTGCATCGGGCCCGGCTTCGGCGGCCGCACCGGCTTCGGCTCCGGCTCCGGCCAAGTAAGCCTGAAACCTGACGTGTCTTCGCAGCGGAACATGCTGCGAAGACACGCTTCAGGAACACAGCACGACGTTCCGGTAACACCCGCAGCAAGCCGCACCCTTCGCGCGATTAAAATAACAACAACGAAAACGCGCTCCGCAGACCGCCGGTCTGCGTCCCATTGCGCGACACTCACGCGCCCGGCCATGAACGACGATCAACTTCTCCGCTATTCACGCCATATCCTCGTCGATGAAATCGGCATCGAGGCGCAGCAGCGCTTTATCGACGCGCACGCGATCGTCGTCGGCGCGGGCGGGCTCGGTTCGCCGGCAGCGATGTACCTCGCTGCGGCAGGCGTCGGCCGTTTGACGCTGGTCGACGCCGATACGGTCGATCTGACCAATCTGCAGCGGCAGATCCTGCATGTAACCGCGTCGGTCGGACGGAAAAAGGTGGAATCCGGGCGCGACGCGATCGGACGGATCAATCCCGAGGTCGTGGTGAACGCGGTGGCCGAACGCGTCGACGATGCATGGCTCGACCGCGAGGTGCCGCATGCCACCGTCGTGCTCGATTGCACCGATAACTTCGCGACGCGCCACGCGATCAACCGCGCCTGCGTGCGGCACCGCGTGCCGCTGGTGTCGGGTGCGGCGCTGCGCTTCGACGGCCAGATCAGCACCTTCGATTTCCGCGACGAAGCGTCGCCCTGCTACGCCTGCGTGTTTCCGGAAGACCAGCCGTTCGAGGAAGTCGCCTGTTCGACCATGGGCGTGTTCGCGCCGACGGTCGGCATCATCGGTTCGATGCAGGCCGCGGAAGCGCTAAAAGTGATCGGGGAAATCGGCACGCCGCTGACGGGCCGCCTGACGATGCTCGATTCGCTGCGGATGGAATGGAACACGATGCGCATTGCGCGCCAGCCGGATTGCCCTGTATGCGGTGAACAGCATCGGGGCTGAGCATACAAGGCGCTGAACGAAGAAACTGTAGAAACGCCGCACATGTGCGGCGTTTCTACTTCATTCGTAGCCAATCCGGCAGCCCTAAGCCAGCGCCACGCGCTTGAGCGCCGCCTGAACCTCTTCCGGTTCGAACGAAGCCAGCACGTCGGCCACCGGCTTCTCCAGCGTCTTCAGATGCGAGCGCAGAACTTCCTGCTTGACCACCAGCAGTTGGCTCGGATGCATCGAAAACTCGGTGAGGCCCATGCCGAGCAACAGACGCGTCAACGCCGGATCCCCCGCCATCTCGCCGCATACCGACACCGGCACGCCCGCCCGCTTCGCCTCGCGCAACGTGAACGCAATCAGATGCAGCACCGCCGGATGCAGCGGGTCGTACAGATGCGCGACCGAGTTGTCCGCCCGATCGATCGCCAGCGTGTACTGGATCAGATCGTTCGTGCCGATCGACAGGAAATCGAGCCGCTTCAAAAACAGCGGCAACGCAATCGCGGCGGCCGGAATCTCGATCATCGCGCCGACCTGCACATTCGGATCGTAGGCCATGCCCGCGTCGTCCAGCTGACGCTTGGCTTCGCGGATCAGATCGAGCGTCTGGTCGATTTCCTGCGCGTGCGCGAGCATCGGAATCAGTATCTTCACCGTGCCGAACGCCGACGCGCGCAAAATCGCGCGCAGTTGCGTGAGAAACATCTGCGGCTCGGAAAGGCTCCAGCGAATCGCTCGCAGCCCCAACGCCGGGTTCGCGGCGGTTTCGTAGCCGTCACCGCCGCCCATTGAATCGAGCGGCTTGTCGGCGCCCACGTCGATCGTGCGGATCGTGACCGGCAGACCGTTCATCAACTCGACCGCGCGACGATACGCGCCGAACTGCTCTTCCTCTTCCGGCAAGCGGTCCTTGTGATTCATGAACAGGAACTCGGTGCGAAACAGCCCGACACCCGTTGCGCCCGCATCGACCGCCGCGCGCGCGTCGTCCGGCAGTTCGATGTTCGCGCACAGCTCGATACGCGTGCCGCACAGCGTTTGCGTCGGCGAAAATTTCAGGCGCTGCAGCTTGCGTTGCTCGAGCGCCTTTTCGCTTTGACGGTACGAATATTCTTCCAGCACGATCGGCGCCGGATCGACGATCACGATGCCGTGATCGCCGTCGACAATGATCAGGTCGTCCTGGCGGATCAGCGCGCTCGCGTGCTGCACGCCGACCGCGGCCGGAATGCCCAGGCTGCGCGCGACGATCGCCGTATGCGAAGTGCGGCCGCCGAGGTCCGTGACGAAGCCCTGAAACGTTTGCGTTTTGAATTGCATCATGTCGGCCGGCGCGATGTCGTGCGCGACCACGATCATCTCGTCGCACGCGCCGTGCACGCCGCCGACCAGCGCCACCGACGCGCCCGCGAGCGCCTTCAGCACGCGCTCCACCACCTGCTCGATGTCGGCTTTGCGCTCGCGCAGGTATTCGTCCTCGATGTCGTCGAAATGACGCGACAGGCGCTCGAGTTGTTCGGTCAGAGCCCACTCCACGTTGTAGCGGCGCGTGCGGATCAGGTCGATGGTTTCCTGCACGAGCATCGCGTCGTTCAGGATCATTGAATGAACGTCGATGAACGCGCCCATCTCGCTGGGCGCGTCCGCGGCGAGATCGGCGCGCAGCGTGTCGAGCTCGCCATGAACGAATTGCTGGGCCACGCGAAAGCGCTCGACCTCGCTCTCGATCTGAGCGGGTTCGATCAGGTAATGGTCTACGTCAAGTGCAGCCGGGGCGATCAGATAAGCCCGCCCGATGGCGATACCGCGTGACACGGGAATTCCATGCAGCGTGAAGGACACGCGCACCTCCTCTAGTTGTGTGATGCCGCGGCAAACCGCTGCAATGCTCTCAGACTCTCGTCGCCATTATAAATTCCACGCCCTTCGCAAGGGCGCCGGGGCTGTGTGCAGCGCAGCATGAATTGCGGCAGCCGCACCGATCTTCGGCGTTCCTCGTGCACGCCGAATCGCCCATTGTCATGCGCTAAAAAAAACGCCGCGGACAGCCGCGGCGTTGGTGCTCTTCGCAACGTGGACGCGCAAGCTCACTGGCCCTCGCCGAATTTATCGGCAATCAGTTTCAACAATGCGTCCATCGCTTCTTTTTCGTCGGCGCCTTCCGTTTCGATCAGCACCGCGCTGCCGATGCCCGCTGCCAGCATCATCACACCCATGATGCTCTTGGCATTGATACGGCGGCCATTGCGGCTCATCCAGATTTCCGCCTGGTAGTTGCCGGCGAGTTGCGTCAACTTGGCCGAGGCGCGCGCGTGCAGCCCCAGCTTGTTCACAATAGTCGTTTCCTGTTGCAGCATGTGATGGTCCGAAGCGCGAATAAGTGTTGTTGTGAAAGATGAAACTGCAAACCAGTTGCAATGCGTTTGAAGTCGTTTGAACGCCGTTCGGTCCGCTTACAAGCCCGTCGAGTCGGCCTTCTGGGCCAGATCGGCCTCGGGCGGCAACGCGGGCAAACAATCGCCAGGAGCGGCATCGGCCGGCAACGCAGGCGCACACTCCCCGCAAGCCGCAACGGGCGCCGGCGTGGCCGGGCCGATTGCATGCACGCCCTTGGTGGCGCCGGCGAGCGCCTTGTCGACCAGCGTGTCGAGCGGCGTGGCGCGATAACAGACCGCGCGCACCAGCATCGGCAAGTTGACGCCGCACAGCACGCGCACGTTCGGCACCGACGCGAGCCGCCCGGCGATATTCGCCGGCGTGGCGCCGAACATATCGGTGAGCACGAGTGCGCCGTTCTCCTCCTTGAGCCGCTCGATTTCCGAGTTCGCGAACGAAACCATTTGTGCGGGATCGCAATCCGGCGATACGTCGATCACGCCGATGCGAGCCGGCAAGCCACCATAGATATGCGAAATACAATCGCGCAACGCGGTGGCGAACGGAGCGTGCGCAATGATCAGAATGCCTGCCATGTCAGCCTTACTGCAAAAGAACGGCCCCAAACCGTGGACCCGGACGACGCCCGGTTCCAAGCGCCCTCGACCGGCCGTGGGCCATGAGGGCCGGAACGCATCATTTTGACGAGCGGCCCGCGGCGCCTGATCTAACGGAGGCGCATGCGGAAAACTGCTCGCTCACAGTCCGCAATCCATGCCCATGGCGTCCGGCAGACGCCACCGAGTCGGCTTGGCGCGGCGGAGCGGGCATTGTATCAGGCTCATTTTCGCGCCAAAGCGGGCGTTTCGCCCGGTGCGGAGTTACTACACAGTTTGGGCGCTATGGCGTCCAATCAAGGGCCGCGCCTCAGCCGGCCGCACGCTCCAGTGCGTCGATGAACATCGCGGCGACGTCGAAGCCGGTCTGATCCATGATCTCGCGAAAACATGTCGGGCTCGTCACGTTGACTTCAGTCAGCCAGTCGCCGATCGCATCCAGCCCGACCAGCAGCAAACCGCGCGCGGCCAGCACCGGCGCAAGCGTGTCGGCGATCTTGCGATCGTGCTCGGTGAGCGGGCGCGCCACGCCCAGTCCACCCGCCGCCAGGTTGCCGCGCACCTCATTGCCCTGAGGAATGCGCGCGAGCGAGAACGGCACGGCTTCACCGCCGATCAGCAGGATGCGTTTGTCGCCCTCCTTGATCTCGGAGATGAATTTTTGCGCCATCACCGAACGCGCGCCGTCGTGGCTCAGCATTTCGATGATCGAGCCGAGATTCATGCCGTCGGCCTTCACGCGGAACACGCCCATGCCGCCCATGCCGTCGAGCGGCTTGAGGATCACTCGGCGAACTCGCCGATCGCGAGCTTCTCCGAGTGATCGCGAATCGCCTGCGGCTTGTTGAAGATGCGAGCGCCGCCGCGTTCGGCCATTTCCAGCAGCCACGTCGACGTGACGTATTCCATGTCGAACGGCGGGTCCTTGCGCATCACCACCGCGCTGAAGCTTTTCAGCGAGCGCGGCGCGGCCGCGTCGGCAGCATACCAGGTGTCGCGATGCAGATCCGTCACGTCGCCGACAATCGCAAAGCGCTGCACGTTCGCCTCGACGTCGCCGCCCGTCCACGCCAGATGCTTCGGCTCGCACGTGTAGAGCGTGTGACCGCGGCGCGCGGCTTCGGCCATCATCGCGTAGGTCGAGTCTTTGTAGATCTTGAATTGCGTGAGCGGATCGGCGATGAAGAGAATGTCCATGAAGGTCCCGGTGCGCCCTGACGGGCTTGGCATTGAACGTAAATATAGTCGTTGAAAATGGCGATGGCGGCACGCATGCCGCCATCGGCCACCCAAGATGGTTAGACCTGAATCGCTTCCGGATCGGTCTTTTCCAGTTCGACCGATGCGGCAAGCAGCCCGAGCCGCGCCACCACGCCGTACATGTAGAAGCGGTTCGGCGGCGCCGCGCCGGGCTTGGCGTGCGCATCCGGCAGCGCCGTGTGCTCGAAGCCGAGCGGCACGAAGTGCATGCCGGGCGCGTTCAGATTCTGATCGCGCTCGCGGCTGCCGTGCACGCGGTAGAAGCCGCCCACCACATAGCGGTCGATCATGTACACGACCGGCTCGGCGACTTCCTCGCCGATGCGCTCGAAGGTGTACACGCCTTCCTGCACGATCACGTCGTGCACTTCGAGGCCGTCCTTGGTGGCGGCCATCTTGGCGCGTTCGCGCTTGGTGAGCGCGGCCACTTCCGACGCGTCGTGAACGGTCATCACGCCCATGCCGTAAGTGCCCGCATCCGACTTGATGACCACATACGGTTTCTCGGAGATGCCGTACTCGCGATACTTCCTGGCGATCTTCTTCAGTACGCCGTCGATCGCGTCGGTCAGCGCTTCCTCACCGGTGCGCTCCTGGAAATCGACGCCTTCGACGTGCGCGAAGTACGGATTGATCATCCACGGATCGATTTCGACCATCTTCGCGAACTTCTTTGCGACGTCGTCATAACAGGAGAAGTGCGTCGATTTGCGGCGAACCGCCCAGCCGGCGTGCAGCGGTGGCAGCAAATACTGCTCGTGCAGATTTTCCAGGATCGGCGGAATGCCGGCTGAAAGGTCATTGTTCAGCAGAATGGAACACGGGTCGAAATTCTTCAGACCGAGGCGCCGCGGCGTGCGCTCGAGCGGTTCGAGCACGAGCTTCTGCCCGTCGGAGAGCGCGATCGTCACCGGCCCGACGATGCTTTCGTCGAGCGTGCCGAAGCGCACGTTCAAGCCGGCCTGGCGCATGATCGCAGCCAGACGGGCGACATTCTCGAGGTAAAACGCGTTGCGTGTATGGCGCTCGGGAATCACGAGCAGGTTCTTTGCGTCCGGGCAGATCTTTTCGATCGATGCCATCGCGGCCTGCACGGCGAGCGGCAATACTTCCTGCGGCAGATTGTTGAATGCGCCGGGAAACAGATTGGTGTCGACCGGCGCGAGCTTGAAACCGGCGTTACGCAGATCGACCGAACAGTAGAAAGGCGGCGTGTGCTCCTGCCATTCGAGCCGGAACCAGCGTTCGATGGCAGGCGTAGCGTCGAGGATCTTCCGCTCGAGATCGAGCAGCGGGCCGTTTAACGCCGTAACTAGGTGCGGAACCATTGATCACTCGCAGACTGGAGAAAAAAGATTGTAGAGCAAATGCTTTGCCCATTTGGGGACGGTTTCTCCATTCGCAAGCGGACGCGAATGCATTCTCACTATCGTCATGATAGCTGGGGAAAACTGCTGTTAACAAGACAGAATAACTCCGCGAGCAAGAAAAAAGCCCGCCATAAAGGCGGGCCAAAGTCGCTGTGCTTGATTCTGATTGTTCAAGCCCTGGAAGCCGGGCTTGCACATGTTTTTTATTCGACGTGCTCGCCGTGCAGGCTCACGTCCAGGCCTTCGCGTTCCTGTTCTTCCGTCACGCGGATGCCCATCACCATGTCGATGGCCTTCAGCAGGATGAAGCTCACCCCGCCGCTGTAGATCAGCGTCGTCAGCACACCCTTGGCTTGCAGAAGGACGCTGCCGTCGAAGCCGCCGATGTCCTTGACCGCGAACACGCCGGTCAGGAGCGCACCCACGATACCGCCGATGCAGTGCACGCCGAAGGCGTCGAGCGAATCGTCGTAACCGAGCTTGTGCTTGAGCCACGTTGCCGACCAGAAGCAGACCACGCCGGCCACGATGCCGATCACCAGCGCACCCGTCATGCCGACGAAGCCCGAAGCCGGCGTAATCGCCACCAGACCCGCCACCGCGCCCGACACGATGCCGAGCACCGACGGCTTACCCTTGGCCGCCCATTCAGCGAACATCCATGCGAGCGCCGCAGCAGCGGTCGCGATTTGCGTCGCGAACATCGCGAAACCGGCACGGCCGTCAGCCGCCACTGCCGAACCCGCGTTGAAGCCGAACCAGCCCACCCACAGCATGGACGCGCCGATCAGCGTGAGCGTCAGGTTGTGCGGCGCCATCACTTCCTTGCCGTAGCCGACGCGCTTGCCGAGCACCAGGCAGCAGACCAGACCCGCGATACCGGCGTTGATGTGCACCACCGTGCCGCCCGCGAAGTCGAGGATGCCCGCGCTAGCCAGCCAGCCGGTCGGTTCCCAGACCATGTGCGCGATCGGCGAGTAGACGATGATCGACCACAGCGTCATGAACACCAGCATCGCCGAGAACTTCATACGGTCGGCAAACGCGCCGGTGATCAGCGCCGGCGTGATGATCGCGAACGTCATCTGATAGACGAAGTAGACCGTTTCCGGGATCGTCTGGGCCAGATGGCTGACGGTCAGCGTCGTGGCCTTGTCGCCCTTGATGTAGTTCATGCCCGACATGAACACGCGCGAGAAGCCGCCGATGAACGAGCCGCCCGGCGTGAACGCGAGGCTGTAGCCCACCACAGCCCAGATGATCGTCACGAGGCAGGTGATCGCGAAGCTTTGCATCAGCGTGGCGAGCACGTTCTTCTTGCGGACCATGCCGCCGTAGAACAGCGCCAGACCCGGGATCGTCATGAACAGCACGAGCGCGGTGGAGGTCAGCATCCAGGCGGTGTCGCCCGAATTGATCTTCGACGAATCGACCGAGAACGGTGCGGTCGGCGCGGCCGGTGCGGCGTCCGATGCTGCGGCTGCGGCGGCCGGTGCGGAAGCGTCCGCTGCCGGCGCCGAGGCTGCGGCCGCAGCCGATGCGTCCGCAGCCGGCGCGCTTGCCGCCGTATCGGAAGCAGCAGCCGAGGCGGCTACCGGGGCGGAAGCGTCGTCCGCGAGGGCGGCGCCGATACCGCCCGCGAGCAGCGAACCGGCCATCAGCAAGGACATCAATAATTTGCGCATCTTTCGTTTCCTCTTATCGCTATCTATGTCGCTATCTTTTAGTGTTACAGGGCGTCCGCGCCGGTCTCCCCGGTGCGGATCCGAATCACTTGTTCGATCGGCGTGACGAAAATCTTGCCGTCGCCGATCTTGCCGGTGCGTGCCGCGCGCTCGAGCGCCTCGATCGCCTGGTCGACGATGTCGTCCGAGACGGCTGCCTCGATCTTCACCTTCGGCAGAAAATCGACGACGTATTCGGCGCCCCGATATAGTTCCGTATGGCCCTTCTGACGGCCGAAGCCCTTCACTTCCGTCACCGTGATGCCCGAGACGCCGATGGCCGACAAGGCTTCGCGCGCCTCATCGAGCTTGAACGGCTTGATGATTGCGGTAATGAGTTTCATGAAATCCTCGCTAAGTTGCGTAACCCGTTCGTAACCTGTTTGCGTACCCGTAACCCGTTCGCGTGGTCTCGTTCCGCTGTCGGCAAAAAGCTGCCGGCAGTGCGCGCGGGGCAGTAACAGCAACTCGCATGCCATGTTGTGTCAGACTTCGCCTGGGGCATGCTGCAGAAGGGCTCAAACGCCCTTGGCCGGACGGCCAACGTTGTCGGCGCACGCTGGCGCGGCGTATGGATCGTTGCTAGAGTGTTTGCAGGCTTTGAATCGCGAGGCGCGCACCAAAGGCGCCCATGCGGCGGCGGCACGCAAGGGGTAATGCACCAAATCAGCACATTTACCGTAACAAAGCACAGACGTAACGAAACATGCACATTTTTTGTGCAGAAAAGGGAACGCCATGAAACAACCGAACGATGTCTTCAACGACTTTCAGGCCCGCATGAGCGAGCTGTTCAAGAACTCGCCGGCCAAGGACGTCGAACGCAATGTGAAAGCCATGCTGTCGCAAGGCTTCTCGAAACTCGACCTGGTCACGCGCGAGGAATTCGACACGCAGACTCAGGTGCTGGTGCGCACTCGCGCCCGGCTCGAGGAGCTGGAGCGCCGCGTCGCCGAACTTGAGCAGAAGCTGCCGGTCACGCAAACGCCGTAAGGCTTTGCTCGCCGCGCATTAGCTGCGCAGTGCTGCACATCACCGGCAAGCGAGCCGTGACGTCATCAGCGTTTTAGGGGATTTGCGCGCCTTCGGCGCGCCGTCCGACGGGAGAAAATATGTCGCTTGCCGTGGTGCGCAGTCGCGCGCCGGCCTCTGGCCGCGCGCCCGAAGTTACCGTCGAGGTTCACCTCGCAAACGGATTACCCTCTTTTTCGATCGTCGGCCTTCCCGACCTGGAAGTGCGCGAAAGCCGCGAGCGCGTGCGCGCGGCGCTGCAGAACTGCGGCTTCGACTTTCCTGTCCGGCGCATCACCGTCAATCTCGCTCCCGCCGATTTGCCGAAGGAATCCGGCCGCTTCGATCTGCCGATTGCCTTGGGCATTCTCGCTGCGAGCGGCCAGATTCCAGCCGAATCCCTGCTGCATCGTGAATTCGCCGGCGAACTGTCGCTGACCGGCGCGCTGCGGCCGATGCGCGGCGCTTTCGCGATGGCCTGCGGGACGGCGCGCAGCGGCGTCGTGCAGAGTGGCGGCGCGGTGCTTTCCGCCACGTTGGGCGAGTTTGCGGCAGCCGGGTTGCCGGCACAGCACACGCCGCAGTTGTATCTTCCGGCCGCAAGCGCGGCTGAAGCGGCGTTGGTACCCGGCGTCGACGTCTATGGCGCCGCCGACCTGCCGTCACTGTGCGCGCATCTGGCGGGCGCAACCGATGCGCGGCTCTATCCTGTCGCTGCACCGGACCTCGGCGAAACGGCGCCCGTCGCCGTCCCTGACATGGGCGACGTGATCGGCCAGCGCGGTGCGCGCCGCGCGCTCGAAGTCGCGGCGGCGGGCGGACATCACGTCTTGCTGATCGGGCCGCCCGGCGCCGGCAAGTCGATGCTCGCGGCGCGTCTGCCGAGCCTGCTGCCGCCCATGACCGACGACGAAGCGCTCGGTTCCGCCGCGCTGCTGTCCGCGAGCCGGGCCGGTTTTACCCCCTCGCAATGGCGGCAGCGGCCGTTTCGCGCGCCGCACCATTCGTCGAGTGCGGCGGCGCTGGTCGGCGGCCGCAATCCGCCGCAACCGGGCGAGATCACACTGGCGCATCTGGGCGTTTTGTTTCTCGACGAGCTTCCCGAATTCGATCGCCACGTGCTCGAAACGCTGCGCGAGCCGCTGGAAGCCGGCCGCATCACGATCTCGCGCGCCGCCTTGCAGGCGGATTTTCCGGCGGCATGCCAGTTGATCGCAGCGATGAATCCCTGTCCGTGCGGATGGCGCGGCGATCCTAACGGCCGCTGCCGCTGCACGCCGGAGATCGCGGCGCGCTATCTGCGCAAACTGTCGGGGCCGTTGCTCGACCGGATCGACATCCAGCTCGAAATTCCGGCGCTCACGTCGGCGGAGTTGTCAGCCCGATCGACGGCGGCGAGTGAGACAAGCGCGACGATCGCGCAACGGGTGAACGCCGCCCGCGAGCGACAACTGAGCCGACAGGGCAAAACCAATCGCGAACTGAGCGGGCGCGAAGTGGACGAGGTCTGCCGGCCGGACGCAACAGGGGAAGCGCTGCTGCGCGAAGCCGGCGAGCGCTTCGGCTGGTCGGCGCGGGCTTACTACCGCGTTCTGAAGGTCGCGCGGAGCATCGCCGACCTCGCGGGCGCCGCCATGCCGAGCGCCGCGCAGATCGGTGAAGCGGTCCAATATCGCCGGGCTTTGGGCTCGGTATAAGGCGAAAAACATGCTGTCAAGACTTGACTTATGCACACTCGCTCGTTCAAGCAAACTTTTGAAACATCTGAAAGGTACGTCGTGCCCTTCGCCGGGAGGCCATTGATTTAATTGCGTTTTTTCAATCGGCGCGAGCGCACGAAAACTGACGGAGTGCCCACCGGATGGGCATCTGCGCCAATTCAAGCGGAGTTCTCAACAGAGTTATCCACAGGGCGCGTAAGTAACGGAAAAACCTCAACGTAAACCGACAATTAGCGCACGATGCTACGAAGGAACTTTCACTGTGCGTGACGCACCCCTGCGCGCGTGATCAGCCAAAACCACCGCGCTTAATATAGTTGGAACGACGAAAAAAACTGATCGACCTGTTCCTGCTGCAGTGGTTTCGAAGCAATGATCGCCGCCTGATACACATGTCGGCCGCGCGCCGCCAGCCGCGCATAGACGGTGCGCGACTCATGCTGGGAGCCGGCCTCGCCGCTCACTTTCATTTCCAGACCCAGCACCTGGCCGCCGGCGGCAAGCGGAATTTGCACCGCATGTGTGACAGGCGCGACGCCCACGTTATGGGCGAGACCGGTGCGCAGGAATTCGAGCACGGCGCGCTGCGTTGCTTCGTTGTCGTTGGGCAGCATCACGGTGCCCACCGCAAATACGGCGTCGCCGGCTTCGGCGGTCTGCATCGCCATCTGCATCGGCGCGCCGTCGATCTGGATCGTCCGCTGATCGTTGCCCGGCTTGGCAGGCAGATCGACCGTGTAGCCGTTGTCGTTGTTCATGACGGTGCGCCAGTCGAAAGTGGGCGAACACGCAGACAACGCCATGCCCAGCGCCAGCGTGCAGGCCGCCGTGCCAATAACCATACGCATCCGCCGCGAGCGCGAAGCGTCGCCGGCCGGATGGCGGTCAAGTAGAAAACGACCTCGGGGGCGGCGAACGAAGGGGCGGCAGGAGGAAATTCGAGCGAAAAGATGGAAAACTCGCAAAACAGTTCGGGGCATGGGGGCAGAAGATCGGACTGACGGAAACGGAAAACTCTATTATCCGCTCCCGGCCCGCGTCCTGCCGCGCCGGCGGAATGGGGCTACAATAGCGGCGCTAGGCTGCACCGGGCTGAAAAGCCCAAACCGACGCACTGTTCCGCGCGTTCCGCGCGACTCTCGAGGTTCCGTTCATGAGCTCCACCCCAATGAGCACCCCCCCGTCCACCGCCGTCCGGCGCGCGAGTCCGGTTCGCTACGTCATCATCGCCGCCGTGGCCGTCGCGATCGCAATCGCCGGCTATTTCGCGTTTGCCGGCCAGCAGCGCGTGCCCGACGCAACCTTCACGCTGCTCTCCGGCCAGAAAGTCTCGACCGCCGACCTGAAAGGCAAGGTCTACCTCGTCAACTTCTGGGCGACGAGTTGCGACACCTGCATGAAGGAAATGCCGGCCATGGTCCAGACGTATAACCGCTTCAAGGGCAAGGGGCTCGAATTCGTCGCCGTCGCAATGAGCTACGACGCGCCGATGTACGTGACCAACTACACGCAAACTCGTCAGTTGCCGTTCAAGGTGGCTATGGACGACGGCTCGGCCGCCAAGCAGTTCGGCAACGTCCAACTGACGCCGACCACTTTCCTGGTCGACAAGGACGGCAAGATTCTGAAGCGCTACGTCGGCGAGCCGCAATTCGCGGAACTCGACAAGCTGCTGGAAAAAGCGCTGAGCGCGGCCTGAACGCGCCGCGACGTTCCGACACTTCAACCTGATTCAAGCGCGCCGGCCTCGCGTCTCGCCGCCGGCGCTTCAAACACTCACCGCTCCCCTTCCCCTTTGGCCGCGAGGCCATATCGCTTGATCTTCTCGTAGAGCGTCGCCTTGCCGAGCTGCAGCTTGTCGGCCGCGACTGCGACCACGCCGCCCGTCTGCTCCAACGCCTCCGCGATTACCGCGCGTTCGAATTGCTCGACACGCTCCTTCAACGGCTGGGTGGGCACGCCGTCGTCGGCGAAGGACATCACCGGATCCTCGGCGACGCCCAGCACGAAGCGGTCAGCGGCATTGCGCAATTCGCGCACGTTGCCCGGCCAGTCGCGCTGCATCAGGCTCGCGCGCTGACGATCGGTAAGGATCGGCGCCGGGCGTTGATAGCGCACTGCCGCATCGAGCAGAAAGTGTTCGAAGAGCGGCACGATGTCCTCGCGACGCTCGCCCAACGGCGGCAATGCGATCGTCACCACGTTCAGCCGGTACAGCAGATCGCGACGGAACGAGCCGTCCGCGACGTGCTCGGCCATGTCGCCTTTCGCCGCGGCGACCACACGGCAATTCACGCGAATCGGCTGATTCGAGCCGAGCCGTTCCAGCACGCCGTCCTGCAGCACACGCAGCAGCTTGACTTGCAACGCGAGCGGCATGCTTTCGATTTCGTCGAGAAACAGGGTGCCGCCCGACGCATGTTCGAGCTTGCCGATGCGCCGCTTCGCCGCGCCGGTGAAGGCGCCCGGTTCGTAGCCGAACATTTCCGACTCGAACATCGGTTCCGGCAGCGCGCCGCAATTCACCGCGATAAACGGCTTGTCACGCCGCGGCGACAACTCGTGCAGACTGCGCGCGATCAATTCCTTGCCCGCGCCGGTGTCGCCGTTGATCAGCACCGACGCATCGGTCGGCGCGACGTTCGCGATCAGCCGCCGCACCTGTTCGATCGCCGGACTGCGGCCGATGATGCGCGGCGCCACCGTATTCTGTTCCGCCAACTCACGGCGCAGCGCGAGATTCTCGAGCACCAGCTTGCGGCGCTCCAGCGCGCGCCGCACGGTCTCGATCAGACGTTCGGACGCAAACGGCTTTTCGATAAAGTCATACGCGCCGTCGCGCATGGCCTGCACGGCCATCGAAATATCGCCGTGGCCGGTGACCAGAATCACCGGTACGTCGGGCGCGCGCTCGTGGCACTGCGCGAGCAGATCGAGGCCGCTCGCGCCCGGCAAGCGGATATCGCTGACGATCACGCCCGAGAAATCGGTGCTGATCGTCTTCGCCGCGGATTCCACCGACGCATGGCCGATCACGTCGAAGCCCGCCAGTTGCAAACTCTGCACGCTGGCGCGCCTCACCAGTTCGTCGTCTTCGATATACAGCACTTGCAAGCCGTGGTTCAGCATGTCGTTCTCGTCTGATTCAGGAACCCGTGGTCAGCGGGTCCGATGTGTGACTCGCCTGCACGCCCGCGCGGCGCAGCGTCAACACGAATAATGCACCGCCGTGCGCCGCGTTGCGCGCCACCAGCGCCCCCCCGCAATCGCGCGCAATCGACGACGAAATCGCGAGGCCGAGGCCAAGTCCTTGCCCCATTTCCTTGGTCGTGAAGAATGGTTCGAACAGGCGCGGCAGGACGTCTTCGGGAATGCCCGGGCCATTGTCGCTCACGGCGAACGACAGGCTCGTCCCGACGGCTTCGATCTCGATCGAAATGCCCGGCGGGCTCACACCCGCGGTTGCATCGAGCGCATTGCCGAGCAGATTGATCAGCACCTGTTCGAGCCGCAAGTCGTCGCAATGGGCGATCAGTTCGGGATGGTCGTCGGCGAGATTCAGCGGCGTGCGCGCGCCGCTGTCCGCGTCGAGCAAGGTGAACTCCACTTCCACACCTTGCAGACGCTTTTGCAGCAACGTGACCACGTTGCGCAACGCCCCGCTTCGAGATTTTCGCGCGCCGACGCGTGGTCGCCGCGCTCGAGCAGCACGCGCGTGTTGTCCGAGAAACCGCGCAATGCCGCGAGCGGCTGATTCAATTCATGCGTGATGCCGGCCGCCATCTGGCCGAGCGCGGCGAGCTTGCTCGCCTGGATCAGCTCATCGTGCGCGGCGCGCAGTTCCTGTTCGGCGCGCGTGCGTTCGGCCACTTCCTTCTGCAATTGTTCGTTCGCCTGCGAGAGATCCGCGGTGCGCTCGGCCACCCGCCGGTTCAGTTCCGCGTAGGCCTTTTGCAGCAGCGCACGGCTTCTCATCACTTCGCGCACGCGAGCGCGGCGCATTCTCCAGTAGAACGCGAGCAGCACGAGCGATACGTAGCCGAAGCCCGTGACGATGGTGGCGTTGCGCGCGTCGGCGTCGACCGGATCGACGGGCGACATCGTGATCAGATGCCAGTCCGGTTCGCCCATGCCGCGCCGCGACGCGAGATAGCGCGGCGCATAGCGGCCGCCGCCGATGCGCACGATCTGCGCGTTGCCTTCGAGCGTGCGCTCGATCGTCACCGGCAGCGGCGCGATCGGCTGTTGCGCGTACTGACGCGCCTGGTAGATCGAATCGGCAACCTGGCCCGACAGCGGCCGTATCGTGTGATATTTCCACGCGGGCACCGCCGACAGAAAGATCACGCCATGATCGTCGGTGACGACGAGCGGCTCGGACGCGTCCGCGCCCTGAAACCATTCGAGATCGAGTTTGACCACCGCGACGCCGACGATCTTGCCTTCGCGCCGCACCGGCTGCGAGATGTAGTAGCCCGGCGCTTGCGAGATCGTGCCGATGCCGAAGAAGCGGCCCACGCCGCCTTTGACCGCATCGAGAAAATACGGCCGGAATTGATAGCCCGCGCCGATGAAGCTGCCCGGCCCGCGCCAGTTGCTCGCGGCCACGCAGTAGCCGTCGAGCGGAATGATGTAGGTGACCGTCGCGCGCGCGTGACGGTTGAGGTCTTCAAGATAGTGATTGGCGCGCTCGACGTTGGCCGGAGTGGGATCGACCAGCACGTCTTGCACGCTGGGATGTTCCGCCAGCAGATAAGGCAGCGATTCGTAGCGTTCGAGCGTGCTTTTCAGCGCGCTGGTGGTGCGATCCACGCGCACCGCGGCGTTGCGCCGCAAGTGGTCGATCCCGCTTTGCCACGCGACGCTGTAAGTGAGCCCGCACGCCGCCACGAGCCCGGCGACGAGCGCGAAGAGGATCAGCAGGCGGCGCGTCACGTTGGCAATTTCCGATCGGTGAGGATCGGTTATTGTGGCATAAGGCGACGCGCCGTCGGCGCGAGCTTCGTCGGCCGACGGCGTGAGGTTCCGGCTCGCGGCCACCGGTTTCATACGCAGGTGTCCGCAGCCGTGATCGTTGTGGTTCTGGAAGCCGGTACGCGGCTTAAACGCCGGCCGGCTCTTTGAGCGGCACATCGCCGCGCAATGCCGCGTTCAGCTTGTTGCGGTCCAGTTCCTTTTCCCATGCCGACACCACCACCGTCGCCACGCCGTTGCCGACGATGTTGGTCAGCGCGCGGCATTCGCTCATGAAGCGGTCGATACCGAGAATCAGCACCATGCCCGACAGCGGAATGGTCGGCACCACGGCGAGCGTTGCGGCCAGCGTGATGAAGCCCGCGCCGGTCACGCCGCTCGCGCCCTTCGAGGTCAGCATCGTCACCGCCAGCAGCGTGAGCTGCTGCGCCCACGTGAGGTCGGTGTTGGTCGCCTGGGCGATGAACAGCACGGCCATCGTCATGTAGATGTTAGTGCCGTCGAGGTTGAACGAATAACCGGTCGGCACCACGAGGCCCACCACCGAGCGCGAGCAGCCGAGCTTCTCGAGCTTGAGCATCAGTTGCGGCAGCGCGGCTTCCGACGAGCTCGTGCCCAGCACGATCAGCATCTCTTCCTTGATGTAGCCGATGAAGCGCAGGATGTTGAAGCCCACCGCACGCGCGATGATGCCGAGCACCACCACCACGAACACGATCGAGGTCAGATAGAACGTGCCGATCAGCTTGAGCATCGGCAGCAGCGAGCCGATGCCGTACTTGCCGATCGTGAACGCCATCGCGCCGAACGCGCCGATCGGCGCCAGCTTCGTGATGATGCGCACGATGCCGAACAGCACATGCGAGATCCCATCGATGAAGTTCGTCACGACCTTGCCCTTCTCACCGGCCGTCGCGAGCACCGCGCCGAACAGCAGCGCAATCAATAGGATCTGCAGGATTTCGCCCTGTGCGAATGCGGACACGAGCGTGTCCGGAATCAGGTGCATCAGGAAGTCGACGGTGGTCTGGCCGTGCGCCTTCGCGGCATACGACGCGACCGACTTGCCGTCGAGCGTGGCCGGATCGATGTTGAAGCCGACGCCCGGTTTCAGCACGTGTGTCGCGATCAGGCCGAGCACCAGCGCGAAGGTCGAGACGACCTCGAAGTACAACAGCGCCTTGCCGCCGACGCGCCCGACCTTCTTCATGTCCTCCATGCCGGCGATGCCGGTCACGACCGTACAGAAGATGATCGGCCCGATCACCATCTTGATCAGCTTGATGAAGCCGTCGCCGAGCGGTTTCATGTCGACGGCGAGATTCGGGTAGTAATGGCCGAGCACAATGCCGATGATGATCGCCGCGATCACCTGGACGTACAGCACTTTATAGAAAGGTTTCTTCACGATATTACCTGCGATGTGGGTGAGCCCATGGCCTGCCACGCTGCGCATCATGCGAACGGAACTCGTCACGCCTGTGCACGGCATTAGGCCGCGACAAGACGACGAATTCAGAAATACCGGGAAGGGAAATCAGACATCGTTGTCTCCTTGCTTTAGTTGTCGGACCGTTGCGGCCGCGTTATCTATTTCGCAAGGTCGATGCCAGCTTGATCCCACGCTGAGCACATTGATTTTTATAGGGTTTTTGGCGTGCGAGGGCATGCGGCGTCCGGGATTCCGGAAATCCGGACGAGGGGTGTCGGGGAATCCGGAATCCATCAGGGCGGCGGCCTCGGGAAAACCCGGATGCCCTTTCAAACAGCGCTGTCCGCTCATCGCGGGCGCTGCGTCAGTCAGTGGTCAAGCGCTGCCTTCTTCCAGCACCAGCAGGTTCTCGTGCGAAAAGCCGAGCGACACCGGCTGTCCCCGTTCGGGCAAGCCGCGATTCGGATCGTTGAACACGTCGAGCGAAATCACGGCGTCTTTCACGCGCGTTCTGATGCGCACCACCGCGCCGAGAAAATTCACTTCTTCGACGGTCGCGTTCAACGTGTTGCGGCCGGGCGCCGCCGGTTCCAGCACGATCGCTTCAGGGCGCAATGCAAGCAGACGCTTCTTGCCCGCATCATCCGGCGGCAGTTCCTGCGTGGTGGTGAGTTCCTGACCGTCCACGGCCATCTTGCCGGTCGCCGGATCGACCACGTGCCCGGCCAGAATGTTCAGTGTGCCGACAAACGACGCGACAAAACGCGTGCGCGGAAAGTTGTAGATCTCCGAAGGCGAGCCGATCTGTTCGACGCGCCCCTCGTTCATCACGACGATGCGGTCGGAAATCGACAGCGCCTCTTCCTGATCGTGCGTCACGAAAATCGATGTGATGCCGAGCTCGCGTTGCAACGCGCGAATGTCCTGCCGCAACGAGATACGAATCTTGGCGTCGAGCGCGGAAAGCGGTTCGTCCAGCAACAGCACTTGCGGCTTGCCGGCCAGCGCGCGCGCCAACGCCACGCGCTGCTGCTGCCCGCCCGACAACTGCCACGGATAACGTCCGCCCAGATGCGGCAGCTTGATCAGTTGCAGCATCTCCTCGACGCGGCTGTTGATCTCCGCCTGCGGCCGATGCGTGATCTTCAGACCAAAGCCGATATTCTCGGCCACGGTCATGTTCGGAAACAGCGCATACGACTGAAACACCATGCCGACCTTGCGCTGCCGCGTGCGAAGGTGCGTGACGTCCTTGTTGTCCAGCCGGATGATGCCGCGCGTCGGCGTTTCGAAGCCGGCGATCATCCGCAGCACGGTGGTCTTGCCGCAGCCGGACGGTCCGAGGAAGGTGATGAATTCGCCGCGTTCGATCTGCATGTCGAAGTGATGCAGCGCCGTGTTCGTCCCGAAGGACTTATGCAGATTTTCGATCTCAAGGAATGCCATGATTCGCTGCCTCAGTCCGTCAAATTTTCTGGCCGCTAAGCGCGCGGGCCGAACCGAATACCTGAATCAATCCCATCGACGCCCACGTGATCACGAACGCGATGATCGCGAGCGCCGACGGCTCATAGGCGCGGTTCGCACCGATCAATTGCAGATACGGACCGAACGCGGGCCGATCGAGCAGGCTCGCCAGCGTGAACTCACCGATCACCACCGCGAAGGTGAGAAATGCGCCCGAGAGAATCCCCGAGCGGATATTTGGAAAAATCACCTTGAAGAGAATCGTCGGCCAGTTCGCGCCGAGACACTCGGCGGCTTCGGTCAGCGAACGCACGTCGACGGCGCGCAGGCCCGCATCCACCGCGCGGTACATGTACGGCAGCGCGAGCGTCACGTAACCGAACACCAGCAGCAAATCGGTCGCGCGCTCGTTGCTGGTGAGCGGCAGGATCGAACTGCTGTTATAGATGCGCAGATAGCCGAACACGATCACGATCGCCGGCACCACCAGCGGCAACAGCGTGATGAATTCGACGACCGGCCGCAGTTTCGGCAGCCGCAACTGCACCCAGTACGCGGTCGGCACCACCAGCAACACGCCGATGATGATCGTCAGCACCGCCATCAGGATCGAATAGCCGAACGAGGCCTGAAAACGCGGATCGGCCAGCACGACGCGGTACGCCTCGAAGCTGTAGACGCCGCGCTTCATGCGCATGCTGAACTCGACCGTCGCGATCAGCGGAATCAGGAAATACAGCGAACCGACGATCATCGCGGTCCACGCGCCCACCCGCGATTGGCTTTTCATCGACGCCCCCTTTCAGCGCGCGAACGCAGCCAGATGTAGCCGCCATTCGAGAGACCCGTCACGAGCACCATGCCGAGCGCGAGTGCGTAGCCGAGGTTCTGGTTGTGCATCACGTCGCCGCGAATCTGCGCGTACAGCAGGATCGTGACGATGTTCAGCGAACTGCCCGTCAGCGCATACGCCGTGGCGACCGCGCCGAACGAGTTGGCGAACAGCAGCAGCGTCGCACCGAGCACGCTCGGCCACAGCACCGGCAACGCGACGTGGCGCCAGTATTGATACGCCGTGCCGCCGAGACAATCGCAGGCTTCGCGCCATTCGCGCTTCAGGCCGTCGAGCGCGGGCGTGACGATCAGCACCATTAAAGGAATCTGGAAGTACAGGTAGGTGAGCGTCAGGCCGGCAAAGCTCAGAATGCTGAAGCCGGTCGAATACAGATTGAAGTCGAGGTACTTCTTCAGCAACACGGTGACGAGCCCGACGCGCCCCAATGTGCAGATGAAAGCGAACGCGAGCGGCACGCCGGCAAAGTTCGAAGCGACGCCGGAAAACGTCATCAGGGTGGGACGAATCCAGCGCGGCAGCTTGCCTTGCACCGCAGCCCACGCAAGCAGCGAGCCGATCACCGCGCCGCCGAGCGACGATGCCGCGCTCACCTTGAAACTGATCAGATACGCGTTCATGACCGTGGGCTGAAGCAGGTCACGAAAATTGGCGAGCGTGAAGTGGCCCTGCGAATCCTGGAACGCGCCGATCATCAGGAAGCCGGTCGGCAGAATCAGGAACAGCAGCGCGAAGGTGAAAAACGGCACCACGCCGATCCAGGCGAGGAACTGCGACGCGCGGCCCGGACCGTCGACGCGTGGCGTTGGGGTGGGCACGGGCGGAACCAGCAATTCCGGCTGGACCGACCCGGCATCCGATGAAGCACTCATAGCTCACCTTTGGCAATCTGGCTAACGCCGGGGGCACCGCTCATTGCAAGCGACGCGCCGCCGGCAAACTTCACGCTATGGTTTAAAGCCGCGAAACAGCCGCGACCAGGTTCGCCGCCGTGCTTACTTGACGTTCGCGCCGACCGCTTCGTCCCAATGCTTGGTGATGGTTTCCTTGTACGCGTCCTGTTGGGACAGCGTCGGGAACACCACATTCTTGTACGACGAGGGCGGCGGCAGCTTGTCGAGCAGCGCTTGCGGGACCTTCTTCGCCGCGACCATTTCGTTATAGCGCATCGGGTGGCAATAGCCGGTCAGCCAGCCGATCTGCCCTTCGTCCGAGTACAGATATTCCATCCACAGCTTGGCCGCGTTCGGATGCGGCGCATAAGCGCTGATCGCCTGAACATACACGCCCGCTACCACGCCCGTCTTCGGAATCACCACCTGCACCTTCGGATTGCCCTTGAGCGTGTCGCGGTCCGCCAGCGCGTTGTAGTCCCAGCGCACGATGATCGGCGTCGTGCCCTGCGCGAGCGATGCGGCCTTGCCGATCACCGGCACGAAATTGCCGCTCTTGTTCAGGTCGGCGAAGTATTTGAGCCCGGCTTTGTCGGCCTTGCTTACGTCGCCCTTGCTTTGCGACAGACCCGCCGCGAACACGGCCTGGATCGCCTGGTTGGCCGAGCGCGGGTCGCCCGCGAGCGACACGGCGTTCTTGTAGTCCGGCTTGAGCAGATCGCTCCAGTCGGACGGCGCCTTGTCGATCATGTCGGCGTTCACTTCAAACGACAGCACGCCGTAGTAATCGCCGTACCAGTAGCCGTCGGCATCTTTCAGTTCTTTGGGAATCGAGTTCCACGACGCGACCTTGTACGGTTGCAGCAAACCTTCAGCCTTCGCGGAGGGACCGAACGACAAACCCACGTCGATCACGTCGGGCGCTTGCGGACCCTTGTTGCCCTTGTTCGCCTTGATGGCTTCGACTTCGTCGCCCGAACCGGCATCCGGATTCAGCTCGTTGATCTTGATGCCGTATTTCTTCTGAAAGCCGGCGACCAGTTGACCGTAGTTGCACCAGTCGTGCGGCAACGCGATCACGGTGAGCTGGCCTTCCTGCCTGGCGGCGGCGATCAGTGCGTCGAGCGGCGCGGCCGAGGCGCTACCCACGCCGGCTGCGGCGACGCCCGCAACGGCCGACATCGAAAGTATGCGAGCTAACGCGGTGCGGTTCATAGTCTTCCCCATCCTCTGCCGAAATTGCTACGTTTGGAAAATTTCTGGTTCGAGCGTCAGAGCGGGCGAGTGCAGACTTGCACTCGCCCGCCCGCGTCATGTTCACACCGGGTTCGCCGGCGCGGAAAACATGTCGGGTTTCAGTCTATCGATACGATCGGTACAAATCATGTCAACGCCCCACTGTGCAAGCAGCCGTGCGCGCGCCGGTTCGTTCACCGTGTAGGCGAGCACGCGCAAGCCGGCCGCATGGATTTCAGCGACCAGCGGCTCGCTCAGATGCCGGTGGCTTGCGTGCAGCGACACGCAGTCCAGTTCGCGCACGATGCGCAGCCAGTCCGCCGGCACCTCTTCGAACAGCATGCCGCGCTGCAATGACGGCGCGGCGTCGCGCGCCGCGGCGAGCGCGCCGAATGAAAACGATGAAAGCAGCGGCGGCGTCTGTCCTTGCCACAACGTCAGCGCGCCGCCTGCGACCAGCCGGCCGGTGATCTCGTCGCGGCCCGGACACGGTTTGATTTCGATGTTGGCGGCAATGCCGTCACGCGCGCAACGCCCGGCCGCCTCGGCAAGCGTCGGCAGGCGCGCACCGGCGAATTGCGGCCCGTACCAGGCGCCGGCATCGAGCGCGGCGAGTTGCGCCCACGTGCATTCAGCGGCGGCGCCATGACCGTTGGTGGTGCGTTCGAGGGTGTCGTCGTGCAGCAGGAAGAGTTGATTGTCCGCGGAAAGCTTGGCGTCGAACTCGACCATGCGGTAGCCGTGGCGCACGCAAGCGTCGAAACCGGCTAGCGTGTTTTCAGGCGCGAGGCTGCCGCCGCAGCGATGCGCGACCAGTTGCGGATACGGCCAGCGATCAATCCCGTTTCCCACGTCTCGTTACCTTCCATGCGGATAGTTCGAAATAGGCGCGACGCTATGATTTGCGAAGGCTAAGTTGAAATACACAAACTTGCAAGCTGCCAAAAAAATACAACACAATCCGGCTATAGTAGTACGCTTGACATCGTTCGGACACACATCCGTGCCCACGATGTCGTCATTAGAAACAAGTTGTGTAACGCGCGTTCGCATCCAGGGAAAAACGCATGTGGCAGGAAGACCGTCATCAGAGAATTCGCGCGTTGCTGTCGACGCTTCAACGCGTGTCGACTGAACGGATCATGGCGGACCTTGGCGTGTCACGCGAAACCGTGCGGCGCGATCTGCTCGATCTCGAAGCGCTCGGCGAACTGCGGCGCGTGCATGGCGGCGCGATCAGGCCCGGCGACGAAGCGCCGATCGCCGAGCGCGCCCACATGCGCGTCAAATCCAAAACGGCGATCGCCAAGGCGGCCACCGGTTTGATCGCGAGCGGCCAGACGCTTTTCATCGACGCGGGCACCACCACCGCGGCGCTCGCCGAACAGCTGGCGAAACTGGCGAATCTCACCATCGTCACCAACTCGATCGACGTCGCGCTGAAAATGCGCGGCGCCGTGGAGCAAGCCGAAGCGGCCAACGAAGTCATCCTGCTCGGCGGCTCGATCAGCGACCGGGCAATGGCGACCACCGGCGCCACCACCGTGCTCGATATCCAGCGCTATCGCGCGGACATGGCGCTGCTGTCGCCGGTCGGAATCGACCACCGGCATGGCGCGACCAACTATGATCACGCCGAAACCGAAGTGGCGCGCGCGATGGTCGCCAACGCGGACCGCGTGATCATCCTCGCCGACTACAGCAAGATCGGCCAGCGCAGCCGCATTTCGTACTGCCCGGCCGACAGGATCGACGTGCTCGTCACCAACAAAAAGGCGGCCGAAGCCGCCGACTTTGCATCGCTGAAGAAGAAGCTGGAAGAGATCGTGCTGGCCTAGGGCCTGGCGCTTTGCGCCTATTCCTTCACGTACATCGTGTCGAGCGCGCGCTTGCGCAAGCGCGTGTCGTGCAGCGCGCCGGCCGCGTCGAGCACCGGATAGGCGGTCGAACAGAACAGCGAGTTGAGCCGCTTCATATCGCTGATCAGGTCCAGATGCAAAGCACTGGTCTCGATGCTGCGCAGGCTTTGTCCCGCGAGGCGGTCAAGGTGCTTGTAGGAATACGCGCGCTCAAGATCGCGAAAGCGCTCCTTCTCCGCGAGCAGGCGCTCGGCGCAACGCAGATCGTTGTTCAGGAACACTGAAAGGCCAAGCTGCAGGTTGCTGACGAGCCGCGTCTGCAAATCGTCCAGTTCGCCCAGCCCTTCCTCCGAAAACGACAGCCGGTGAGCAATCTTCTTCTCCTCGATATCGCCGACGATCCGCTCGATGATGTCGCCCGCATGCTCCAGGTTGATCGTCAGCGAAATGATGTCGGTCCAGCGGCGGCTATCGGCCTCGTCGAGTTGCTCGCGCGAGATCAGCGTCAGATACGTTTTGATCGCCGCGTAGAGCTCGTCCACGTCGTCGTCCATGCGGACTGTTTCGCGCGCCTTGTCCAGATTGTTGTGGTGAATCAGGTCCGCCACGTTATCGAGCATGGTGCGCACAATGTCGCCGATGCGCAGCGCCTCGCGCGAGGCATTCGCGAGCGCGAGCGTGGGCGTGGACAGCGCGGCGGTATCCAGATGCAGCGGCCGCAGTTCACCGTTCGGCAGCGGCCGGTCACGCAATATGCGCGTGCAGATGCGTGCGACCGGATCGATCAGCGACAGGCATGCGCCGCAACGCAGCGCGTTATAGATCAGGTGGAAGCCGACCGTGGCTTCGCGCGGATTCGCAATCAACACCGGCAGCCCGCGCGCAAGCAGCGAGGCGAACGGCAGGATCAGGAGCGCACCGGCCAGCTTGAACGCAAAGCTGCCCAACGCGAGACGCCGCGCCGCCGAATTTTGCGCGACAGTGCCCATGAGCGCCAGCACGCCGCTGCCGAGATTCGCGCCGATCACGAGACACAATGCGACCTTCAGTGAAATGACGCCGGACGAGGCGAGCGTACAAGCGCATCGAGCATGGTGTCGCCGGTCAGTGCGCCGAACATCACGCGCACGCCGGCGCCTTGCATCATCGGCTGGGCGGCTTCGACGATAAGATGCAGCGCCAGCAGAATCAGACCGAGCCCGATCAGCGTGCGGCCGACCTGGCCCAACCGCGTTTGCTTGCGCGACAGAAAGAGCGGCACGCCGAACAGAATCAGGATCGGCGACAGCCATGACAGATCGAGAGTGAGTACCCGCGCCATCAGCGCGGTGCCGACATCGGCGCCGAGCATGATCGCAAGGCCGCTGGTCAGCGGCACGAGACCTTGCGCCGCGAACGACGTGACGATCACGGCGGTGGCATTGCTGCTCTGTACGAGGCTCGTTACGCCGACGCCCGAGAGAAAGGCTCGCCAGCGGCTGCTGGTGCTGCGGCCGAGCACGCTGCGCAGATCGGCGCCGAGAACCCGCAGGATGCCGGTGCGCACGATGTGCGAGCCCCACACGAGGAGCGCCACACCGGCCAGAAGGTTAAGAAGAATCAACATAAGGCACTGCGCATCCGTTCCTGCTGCCATGACCCGAACCGCATGCCGCGCGAACCGGCACCCGGGGCGTATGACAGTAGTGTTGCACAATTTTGCCTTATTGTAATTTTGTGCTTTTAAATATACGCTCGTGCCACGCTGTGGACGACACGTGTTGGACCACTCGCTTCGGACCACCCGCTTTGAATCACCTTGGTCGACGTATGTTCCGTCGTGCATCGTTCCACTACTTCGTTCACCCACTTGATCACGAGGCCTCTGGATGAGCCGCAACCTTGCGCTGTTCGACCTGGACCACACGCTGCTGCCGCTCGACAGCGATCAGGCGTGGGCCCATTTCATCGCCGGCCTGGGCATAACAGGCGCTGCGCGGCATGCGGAAGAGATCGACGAGTACTACCGCCAGTATGTGGCCGGCACGCTCGATATGACCGACTATCTGAACTACACCCTGGCGCCGCTCGCCCGTCATTCGCGCGAGCAACTCGACATATGGCATGCGCAGTTCATGCACGATGTGATCACGCCGGCGATCCTCCCCGCCGCGCGCGAACTCGTGCAACGTCATATCGAGGCGGGCGATTTGTGCTGCATCGTCACCGCCACCAATGTGTTCATCACGCAGCCGATCGGCAAGGCGCTCGGCTTTGAGCATCTGTTGGGGATCGAGCTCGGCACGGAAGACGGTGATCCATTGGCGCGCTTTACCGGAAGCTCGGTGGGTGTGCCGACCTTCCGCGAAGGCAAGATCACCCGCACCGAGAGCTGGCTCGCATCGCTCGGCCATCGCTTGCGGGATTTTCCGCAGAGCTACTTTTATAGCGACTCGATCAACGACGTGCCTTTGATGGAGCGCGTCACGCATCCGGTCGCGACGAATCCCGATGCACGTTTGCGCGCGATTGCGGTGGAACGCGGCTGGCCGGTGATTGAGCTGTTTGCCTGAAGTTTGTCGGATTGCGCGGGCGCAACGAGCGCGAAGCCCCTGCCGGCCGCACGCACTGCCAAGCCTACACGCGTCCCTTCCACGGCACCAGCCGCCGCTCAAGCGCGCGCATGCCGAGATCGAACAGCCACGCGATCAGTCCGATCAGCACGATGCCCATCACCACCACGTCGGTACGCAGAAAGTTCGACGCGTTGAGCACCATCTGACCCAGCCCCGCGGTGGCCGCGACCATCTCGGCTGCGACCAACGTAGTCCAGCCGAAGCCGATCGCGATACGCAAGCCGGTCAGAATCTCCGGCAACGCGGCCGGCAAGACCACGTAGCGCACGACCTGCGCGAATCGCCCGCCCAGCGAATACGCGGCATGAATCTGCTCGATGGTCGCGCTGCGCACACCGGCGCGCGCGGCCATCGCAATCGGCGCGAAGCAGGCGAGATAGATCACGACGATCTTCGCCGTTTCGTCGATGCCGAACCAGATCACCACCAGCGGCAGATACGCAAGCGGCGGCAACGGCCGGTAGAACTCCAGCGGCGGATCGAGCAGGCCGCGCGCGACGCGGCTCACGCCCATCAGAATACCGACCGGCACTGCCGTGACCGCCGCCAGCGCGAACGCGCCGAACACGCGCAGCGCGCTCCACGCGAGATGCTCGGAGAGCGGCAAGCCGCCCTGGATGCGTCCGTGCCAGGCGTCCAGAAACGCGGCCCAAACGGCTTCGGGCGTCGGCAGGAATAACGGCGGCAGCCAGTGCAGATGAGTCGCGAGCCACCACAGCGCGGCAAGCGTCGTAACCGAAACCGCGCTTAGCGCTGCGGTGGGGCCTTCGCCGGGCAAGCGCCAGCCGCGTATGGCTCGCACTTTCTGCGACCGTGGCTCCTTGGCCCCGGTCAGAGGCACATTGCCTAGCGATTCACGCGACGCGGTCACGACACCACCTCTTCCTGATTCCGTTCATGCAGCCGGCGCCACCGCGCGCGCCTCGCGTGTCTCGAGAAAACGTCGCGCGAACGGCAGGTCGTAGCTATCGGCGATACGGCCAGGACCCGGCGTCATCACGACGAGACGCGTGGCGAGAAACAGCGCTTCCTCGACGCTGTGCGTAATGAAGAACACCGTCTTGCGCGTGCGGCCCCAGACGTCGAGCACGAGTTCCTGCATCGACTCGCGCGTCATGGCGTCGAGCGCGCCCATCGGCTCGTCCATCAGCAGCACTTGCGGATCGCTCGCGAGCGCGCGCGCAATGCCCACGCGCTGCTGCATGCCGCCCGAGAGCGTGTAGACGCGTGAGCGCGCATGTTTCTCGAGTCCGACGAGCGCCAGCATCTGCCGCGCGATGCGCTCGCGTTCCGCCTTCGGCACACGCTGAAAGCGCAAACCGAGCGCGACGTTATCGAGCACATCGAGCCATGGCATCAGCGCGTATTTCTGGAACACCACGCCGCGATCCGCGCCCGGCCCGAGCACGGGTTCGCCGTTCAGCCGCACCTCTCCGCCGGTCGGCTGGATGAACCCGGCGATGCAGTTCAGCAAGGTCGTCTTGCCACAGCCCGACGCGCCCAGCGCGACGACGAATTCCCCCGGCTCGATGCCCAGATCGACATCCGCGAGCGCAACGTGCGGTGCCGTGCCGCGCGCACCTTCGTAGGCGACGTGCAATCGCCGGATTTCAAGCGCGCTCATCGCCGGGCCTCACGATGCTTGATGTTGGTGGGAAACCATGCGCAAAGCTCAACGCGCCGCGCGCTGCACGAATTGCGGATCGACGCCGCTCGAATAGTCGGCCAGTACGTTCTGAATCGTGCCTTGTGTCTTCAGAAACGCGGCTGTGGCCGCCAGCGACTTCGCCGCGCCCGATTGCGCGCCGCCGCCCAGCCATGCATTCGAAGCCTGCTGCGCGGGCGTCGGGAACGCATATAGCGCGAGGCTCGCCGGCACTTCCTGCGCGGCTGCGCCGGACTCCTTCGCGACGGCTTCAACCTGCGGCGAAGTCGCGGTCCATGCGGACGCATTGTCGCGATAGCTCGCATCGGTCGCGGCCAGCACCTTCACGAAACGCGAGACGAACTCAGCGTTCCGGCTGGCGAACTTGCGATCGACGACGAAACCGTCGAAGGTCGCCTTACCGGTTTGCTGCGCGACCTGGCCCGACGTGATCAGCACCTTGCCGTTCTTTTTGACCTTGGCGAGCACCGGATCCCAGATGTAAGTCGCGTCGATATCGCCGCGCTCCCACGCCGCCGCGACTTCAGGCGGCCGCAGGTTGACGATCTTCACGTCGGACGGATTCACGCCGGCATTCTGCAGCGCGACCAGTGTATGAAAGTGCGACGTCGACACGAACGGCACGCCGATCTTCTTGCCTTTCAGGCCCGCGATGCTCGTGACGTTGGAACCGTCGCGCGCGACCAGCGCTTCCGCGTCGTTGATGTTGTCGAGAATCCAGAATAGCGAGATATCGACGCCTTGCGACAAGCCCGCCGCGATCGGGCTCGACCCTGCTTCGCCGAGTTGCACCGAGCCGGAAGCCAGCGCGCGAATCACGTCGGCGCCGCTACCCAGCTTGCGATAGGTGACCTTGTAGCCAGTCGCTTTCTCAACTTCGCCTGTTGCCTGCGCATAGCGCCACGGCACCACCATGTCCTGATACGCGATCACGACTTCTTTGGTGTCGGCGTGCGCAGCGGAGACAAACGGCGCGGACAGTGCAAGCAGCGTAGCGAGCGCGGCGAGCGGACGGACAAAGCGGTTCATCGGGAAGCCCTTTTAGTGCGTGTTGTATGGGAGGCTTTCGACTATAGGGAGTTTGTCCGCGAGTGGTTCTAATTAATCCGCGATTGCTAATCACGCTGTTCGAGCATTGCTTTTCACGCTGAGTTGGATCGCAATGGTTGCCGCAACGGGCACTGCATGGGTTCTAGCGAATGATTGCGCGTTTAGATCCGCTCGCGCAAGCTAGCCGTTTGACAGATTGACCGCATGCCACATGCCACATGCCACATGCAGCGGGATGATCCTCGCATTATCACTCTTCGCATTCCCTATGATCTAAAAGAACAAAGCCCGCAACATGTGCGGGCTTTGCTTTTTCAAACTGACAACAAGCTAGACGTTCAGACCACGCCGGCTCCGTGCGCCTGCAAATCGGCGTGGTAGCTCGAGCGAACCATCGCGCCCACCGCTGCGTGTGTAAAGCCCATCTTGTACGCCTCTTCCTCGTACATCTTGAACGTGTCCGGATGCACATACGAGCGCACCGGCAAATGGTGTTCCGACGGCTGCAGATACTGGCCGATCGTCAGCATGTCCACGTCGTGCTCGCGCAGGTCGCGCATCACTTGCAGGATTTCCTCCTCGGTTTCGCCGAGGCCGACCATCAGGCCGGACTTGGTGGCGACATCCGGATGCAGCGCCTTGAAGTCCTTCAGCAGCTTCAGCGAATGCGCGTAATCCGAACCGGGGCGCGCTTCCTTATACAGACGCGGCACCGTTTCGAGGTTGTGGTTCATCACATCGGGCGGTGCGGCGTTCAGAATGCCGAGCGCGCGATCCAGGCGGCCGCGGAAGTCCGGCGTCAGAATTTCGAAGCGCGTTTCCGGCGACAGCTCGCGCGTCTGACGGATACATTCCACGAAGTGGGCCGCGCCGCCGTCACGCAAATCGTCACGGTCGACGCTGGTGATCACCACGTACTTCAGCTTCAGCGCGGCGATGGTGCGCGCGAGATTGCCCGGCTCCTCCGTATCGAGCGGATCGGGGCGGCCGTGGCCGACGTCGCAGAACGGGCAGCGGCGCGTGCACTTGTCGCCCATGATCATGAACGTCGCGGTGCCCTTGCCGAAGCATTCGCCGATGTTCGGGCAGCTTGCTTCTTCACACACCGTGTGCAGATTGTGCTCGCGCAGAATCTGCTTGATTTCATAGAAGCGGGAATTGCCGGTAGCCGCTTTGACGCGGATCCAATCCGGTTTCTTCAGCTTTTCGATCGGAATGATCTTGATCGGAATACGGGCGGTTTTGGCTTGCGCCTTCTGCTTCGCGGTGGCGTCGTAGGCGGCGGAAGCCGGCACGGCATCAACGACGGGAGAAGCTGCGAGGTTCGCGGTAACGTCAGTCATTCGTTCGGTCCAGTCAGGCGGTGATCGCACCGGCCTGCGGTTGGGCGACGGCCGCGGGACTGCCGTCGAGGTTTGCGGTGAGGCATGCTGCAAAGGTACGGGCCACGTCGTCCCAGCCGGCGGCAACGCCCAGCGTCGCCATATCGACTGTTTCGAGCCCCGCGTAGCCGCATGGGTTGATGGCCAGAAACGGCCGCAAGTCCATGTTCACATTGAGGCTCACGCCGTGATAGCTGCAGCCGTTGCGGATTTTCAGACCCAACGCGGCGATCTTGGCGCCGGCGTGCAGCCCGGCGTGCGGGCCAGGCGCCACATAGATGCCGGGGGCGCCCGCCTTGCGTTCTCCGGCGAGATTATACGCCGCGAGGGTGTCGATCACGGCCTGCTCGATCCGCGTGACCAGCTCGCGGACCATCAGTTTGCGGCGGCGCAAGTCGAGCAACAGGTAGGCGACCACCTGCCCAGGCCCGTGATACGTGATCTGGCCGCCCCGGTCCACCTTGACGAGCGGAATGCCGCTATCGGCGGCCAGCAGATGCGACGGGTCGCCGGCCTGGCCCAGCGTGAAGACGGGAGGGTGCTCGACCAGCCAGATTTCGTCGGGGGTGTCGGCCGTGCGCTCGTCGGTGAACGCGCGCATGGCTTCGAAACTGGCTTCGTAGGGTTCGCCGCCACGCCAGCGCAGCGTAAGCGGCGCGGTGGCGGGCAAGGGAGACAGGGAAACCGGGGTGGCGCACATGGTGGCGCTAGTTTACCGAAATCCGGCGATTCCCGCCGGGCGCGGCGCCGCAGTCCCACAGCGAGCGATTCCGCAGGCAACGCACGCTAGGCGGACTTGAAATACGACAACATCGCGATCAACCGCAACCAAAACGGCAACCCGACGGCCAATTCGACGCCAACCGAACGGCAAGAATCGGCATCCAGGCCCAGCAAACCCCGCTCAAACCGTCCGCCACCCGCCGCGCATACGCGCCGCCAGCCGTTCGCCAACACGCGCGAACCAGTTGAGCGCGCGTTCGTCGCAGCGCGTCGGTACAGAAAACATGACCTTCGCCTGCGCGCTGCCCTCAGCGCTCAGCCACAGCCGTTCACCGCGCCGCAACCGCAGCGTGTGACCGGGTTGCAGCCAATAGTCTTCCGTGTCGTCGCTGCGCGTCACCCAGACGGCGCCGCCTTGCACGACCAGCCTGGTGCTGCGCGCCACCTTCATGGGAACCGTTTCGCCACGGCGGATTTCAAACGCAATACTAGAGGAAATTTCTCGCATGATGCCCTCGCCAAAAATCGTTTCATGACTACAATCCTATGCGTAGCAAGGGTTTACGCAAAACGATCTATTTTCACCTCTATGTGAGAAATATTGCGATGGACCTCAGGCAATTACCCGCGCTGAACGCAATCAAGGCATTCGAGGCCGCCGCCCGCCACGAGAGCTTCTCGCGCGCCGCCGACGAACTGTTCGTCACCCACGGCGCCGTCAGCCACCAGATTCGCGCGCTCGAGGCCGAACTGGGCGTCTCCCTGTTCGCCCGCGACGGCAAACGCGTGCGGCTCACCGAAACCGGCCGGCGCTACGCCGCGCAAGTGCGCGCGGCGCTCATGGCGCTCGCCGACGCCACCCGCGAAATCCGCGCAGGCGACCGCGAGCGGCGTCTGGTCGTGTCGATGCTGACGTCGTTCGCGGCGCGCTGGGTGACGCCGCGCATCGGCAGCTTTATCGAGGCGCATCCGCAGTGGGACCTCGAACTGCTCTCCACCAACGCGCTAACCGATTTCGCGCGCGACGACGTCGACGTGGCGATCCGTTTTGGCTTCGGCAAATATTCGGGGCTGCATTCGGAGCTTCTGCTGGAGGAAATTTTCTTTCCGGCCTGCGCGCCGAACTTCAACGGCGGCAAGCTGCCGCAAACGCCGGCCGATCTGGCCAAGGTCCCGCTGCTGCGTTCCGACGATGAATTGTGGCGTCCGTGGTTCGACGCCGCCGGCCTCACCGACTGGCCCGAGCCGAAGCGCGGCGTGCTGTATCAGGATTCGTCGAATCTGCTGCAGGCGGCCATCGACGGCCAGGGGGTAGCGCTCACGCGCCGTTCGCTGGCGATGCACGAGATCGCTGCGGGGCGCCTCGTGCGGCTATTCGACGTGGATGGGCCGAGCCCGTGGCAGTACTACTTCATCTGCCCGCCGCAGATGCTCGAAACCGCGCGGGTCAAGGCGTTCCGCGACTGGGTATTCGACGAGGTGGGACGGTTCAAACAGCTTTTCGACCGGGCTTGCGAGGCGCGGCCCGCCGGCCCAAGAGCCGATCTGGCTGCGGACGCGTTGCGCGTCGCAGCCTTAACGCCAAAAGCATAAGCGAGGCATGACGCCAGGCTTTAAAGCACCACCTTCACCATCGGGTGGCCGGTGAGCGCGCGATAGATATTGTCGAGCTGCTCGCGGCTCGTGGCGCGCACCGTCACCGTCAAACCGGTGTAATTGCCGCCGCTGGACGGCCGCGTCTCGACGTTTGCGGCGTCGACTTCGCTATCGAACTGCCGAACCACCGTGACGATCGTCCCGGTGAATTCGGGGTGCGACTTGCCCATGATCTTGATCGGGAAATCGCACGGAAACTCAAGCAGTGATTCGTTCGGGGAACCCATTTTCTACTCCTTGCTGCGCCTCTCGCGCTTCCTTTGCCTTGGCCCGCTGGTACGCCTCGTACAGCGCCGCAAAGACCGCGCCCGGCTTACCGTCGCCAACCGGCTGACCGTCTAGTTGCGTGACCGGCAGCACTTCCTTGGTGGCCGAGCTGACGATAATCTCATCGGCTGCACGCAGTTCCGCTTCGGCGATCTCGCGCGCCTCGAAGCGGATGCCGCATTCGCTCGCCAGCTCTTCGATCAACCGGTAGCGGATTCCTTCGAGAATCTTGTGGCTGCGCGGCGGCGCGGACAACACGCCGCTCTTCACCATCCACACATTCGACGACGAACCCTCGGTCAGCATGCCGTCACGAAACTGGATCGTCTCGAACGCGTCGTTCTCAGCCGCGTATTGCGCCATCAGCACATTGCCGAGCAGCGACACCGATTTGATGTCGCAATTGAGCCAGCGACGGTCTTCGGCAGTCACGCAGCGCACGCCTTGCGCGCGCTGCGCGGCGCCCGGCAGGCTGAGTGGCGTGACCATCACGAACACGGTCGGCTGGATGCCGGCCGGGAACGCGTGACCGCGCTTCGCGACACCGCGCGTCACCTGAATGTAGGCGATCGCGTCCTGATCGGCACTGAGGCCGGCGTCCGCTTCGTTGGCCGCGACCACGCGCTCGATCAGTTCGCGCCAGCCGGCATCGCTAAACGGATTGACGATGCCGATCTTGTCGACGGAACGCGCGAGGCGCGCCAGATGCTGCCTGAAACGAAACGCCGTGCGACCGCCGGCATGCGCATACAGCGGCGCGACTTCGTAAATGCCGTCGCCGAAAATAAAGCCGCGGTCGAGAACCGGCACGCGCGCTTCGGACAACGACACGAACTCGCCGTTCAGATAAACGATCGGGTCGGGCGAAACATCGGAAAGAACAGTCATCGCAATCAGGCGCTTACTTTTTCTTGTTGAACATCAGCATCAGCGAATCCCACACGCGGCCCACCACGCCGGCTTGCGGCACGGCCTGCAACGCGACCACCGAGAATTGCGCCAGCACCTTGCCGTCGGCAACCAGCTTCGCCGTACCGATCTGC
>WNGR01000173.1_pt1 | contig 64037 bp, 63 predicted proteins | sample 5407581 | NCBI WGS metagenome assembly WNGR01 (sample SAMN13153383, study PRJNA577476) | soil metagenome | isolation source: 80 cm soil or saprolite under Garry oak tree replicate 2 | place: USA:California | collected 2016-06-15
CCGCGCTATGTGGGCCACGCTGGTGTCAAAGGTCGGGTGCTCGGCTTCGCTGGCGGGGAGGCCGTCGGCTCGCTCGCCTGCCGGTGGTATCCCTTCGCTCGTCACGGGTGCGCCTTCCTCACTGGTTCGGCAACTTTCACATCTGGCCTTCCGGCAGGGCTCGGCTACGTCTCCCGGATGATCTCCTTGCGGAAGCGCGCGGTGCCAGCCGACGTCAGCGCTTCTGCGACAGGAGCAGTCGCGTATGGCCGGCCGGCAGCGTTCTCCTCAGCGCTTGCGCCCCAACCCTCCCCAGAGGGTTGACACGCCTTCGGTCGCGGCGTCGGGCCGCCATTCCTGGACCCGCACCACACCCGGCTCGATCATCTCCAGTCCGTCGAAGAAGCGGGCCACCTGGGCGAGGCTGCGGGGGGTCAATTTCTGGTGCATAAGCCGGTTATGACGGCTCCTCAGCTCGGCCACCTGCTCTGGCTCAATATCAGAGGCCACGTGAGACAGGGCCAGGTAACTGCCGGGCGGCACCGCGTCGAGCAGCTTGGCCACGATCTGGTGTGGGCCCTCGTCGTCCCCGATCAGGTGAAGGATCGCGATCAGCATCACCGCCACCGGTCGGGAGAAGTCCAGTGTTCGTGCCGCCTGCTCCAGGATCTTCTCCGTGTCTCGGAGGTCGGCATCGATGTAGTCGGTGGCGCCTTGCGGGCCGGTTGTCAGCAGGGCGCGGGCGTGGGCGAGCACGATCGGGTCGTTATCCACGTACACGACACGGGACCGGGGTGCCAGGGACTGGGCGACCTCGTGGGTGTTGTTCGCGGTCGGGATGCCAGTTCCTATGTCCAGGAATTGCCGGATCCCGGCCGCACTGGTCATGTGGCGCACCACCCGGGCCAGGAACGCCCGGTTGGCCCGCACCGAGGCGACGGTATCCGGGTAGGCCTGGATCACCGCATCGCCGGCCTTTCGGTCGGCCTCATAGTTGTCCTTGCCGCCCAGCCAGTAGTCGTACACCCGCGCGATGTGGGCCACGCTGGTGTCGAAGGTCGCGTGCTCGTCCTCGCTGCCGGGAGGAATGGCGCCGTGTTCCTCGCCTGCCGGGGGTGTGCCGTCGCTGCTCACTGGTGCGTCCTTCTCGTTGGCTGCTGAACACTCTCGTGTCTGGTGCTTCCGGGACCGCTACGTCTCACGGATGATCTCCTTGAGGAAGCGGGTCGTGCCAGCTGGCGTGAGGGCTTCGGCGGAAAGGCGGTTCACGACTTCCATGTAATGATCTACGTCGGCGCGCCGTTCCAAGTACAAGGCGCTTGTGAGCTGCTCGATGTACACGACATCCGGCAGGTCTGGTTCACCGAAGCGCAGCACGGTGAAGGAGCCGCCCGCGCCAGCGTGGCCACCGCGGCGGAACGGCATCACCTGGAAAGTGATGTGGGGCAGCCCGGCTACGTCGATGAGGCGCTCGACCTGGGCTCGCATCACCTTGCGGCCGCCGACCGGGCGGCGCAGCGCTGCCTCGTCCATGACCGACCACACCCGTGGTGGCTCCGGCCTGGTGAGCACGTCCTGGCGCTTCATCCGCAGGCCCACCCGGCGGTCGATCTCCTCAGCAGGCGAGGCCTTGTGGCCGAGCACGGTGACGGCCCGGGCGTACTCCTCGGTCTGGAACAGGCCATGCACGAACTGGAGTTCAAAGCTGCGGATGACCGAAGCGACTGCCTCCAGCCGCAGGTATGCCTCGAACCAGTCGGGAAGGACGTCGCCGTATTTCGCCCACCAGCCCGGTGTGTTGGCCTGCCGGGCCAGCGCCAGCATCTCCGCCTGTGTCTGGGCGTCGGTAACGCCGTACAGGATGAGCAAGTCGCGCAGGTCCCGGTCCTTGAAGCCGACCCGGCCATTCTCCATCCGGCTGATCTTGGAGCGGGATGCCCGGATCTCATACCCTGCCTGATCTGGCGTGAGGCCTGCGGTCTCGCGAAGACGGCGAAGCTGGTTGCCCAGGAGCATGCGCAATACGGTCGCGTCGGGCCGTGCGGCACCCGGGGCGCCGTCCGGCGGCTCAATGCCCGACTCCATCGTGCTCATTCCCGCTCCCGGACCAATGGATCACCAGCGCTCAGTACACGCCGCTGGCCACTGGCGGGCAGTGATCATGGTTGTCCCACCCCAGCGTGCCTGATATCACCCACAAGAGACATCAGGCACGCTCACGCACGCCTTACCGCGCCGACCGAGATCGCTCCGACCGAGCACAAATAGCACGATACACCTGAATGGCCGTACTGTCGTGGGGCCATTCAAGGGGTGGGGCCCGTTAATAACATTGCGTTGCCACTTGGGTGCAGGTCGTCAAACTCGCCGCTCTTCACCCCCGTCAGGAACGCATCGATTTCGGCTTGCGTATAGACCAGAGCCGGGCCAGACGGGTGGCGGGAGTTGCGCACAGCGATCTCACCATCAGGAAGCTCGGCAACCTCGACACAGCTTCCGCTGGGGTTGCTGGCTCGGCTCTTGCGCCAGCGCACACTCAGCTGATCGGCCGGGATACCGTTCTTGACCTGCATATTTTACTCCTGTCGTGAGCGGGGAAACGCAGTCGCAAGCGCCGGCGCAACGGTGCCGGCACCCCTTGCACTGTGCAGCCTAACAGTAGGATGCACAGTGCAAATGCCCCGTGCAAAAGAAAGTTGCAACTGGCGTGTGCATGCGGCACGATGGGATCACGGGTTGTTGCACCGCCGAGGCGGGGAGAATGGCCAGCAGGCGATGAGACCTCAACCATTAACCCTTGCGGGCAGGGAGAGCGGCGGAGCGGGGTGTGGCTGGCTGATGCCGGCCATCGAGATGGCCGCCGTGGCCAGCGGGAATTGGCCACTGCAGCCAGAGGCCGGGCCGTTGAGCTGGACGTGCTTCCCACGGGTCGCCACGCGCAGGATGGGGAGCGACGCCAGGTCCGGCGGCACCGCGCGGGACTTCAGCCTCGCGACTGTGCGGCGGTGGGGTGTGTCCGAGCGGTGCGCGGATATCGCGGTCGTCGTGTCGGAACTCGTGTCAAACGCACTGCGGCACGGGCGCCCGGACTCCGGGGAACCGCCGCCTCGCTGGCCCATCCGGGTGGGGCTGGTGCAGCCCGGGTCTTGTGTCCTGTGTGTGGTGGCCGACCTCAGCAAGAAACCGCCTGTGCCGAAGGAAATGGGTTACCTCGCTGAGACCGGCCGCGGGCTGCACGTCATTGGCGCGCTCTGCGACCAGTGGGGTTTCACCATGCCCAGCAGCGGGGGGAAAGTCGTCTGGGCGCTGTTCGCGACCACGCCGTGACGAACTCGAAGCGGGCCTTGTCCCGGCAACGGGCGCTGGTGACGCGGACCCGTCAGCAGATGCGCGGCAGCGGATCGCCGACGAGCAGGTCGACGATCCGGGTACCGCCGAACGCTGTCTTGAGCTGGACGATTCCGGGTGGCTCTTCAGTAACCTGACCGATGATCGCTGCCCGCGCGCCGAGCGGGTGCGCACGGAGCGCGGCGAGTGCCTGGTCCGCCTGGTCACCAGCCACGACCGCCACCAAGCGGCCCTCACAGGCCACATACATGGGGTCTATCCCGAGCAGTTCGGCTGCCCCGCGGACCTCCGCCCGGACGGGGATTGCTTCCTCCCTCACCAGCACGCCAACGTGGGCCGACGTGGCGATCTCGTTGAGAATGGTGGCAACCCCGCCACGGGTCGCGTCGCGCAGTGCCCGGACCCCGGGGGCAGCGTCGAGCAAGCTTGCCACCAGGCCGTTCAGCGGCGCGGTATCTGATTGGAGGTCCGCCTCGATGTCCAGTTCGCCGCGAGCCAGCATGATCGTGACACCATGATCGCCGATTGGCCCGGACACCAGAACGGCATCTCCTGGGCGTGCCTGGGCGACCCCCAGCGTCACATCAGGTTCGATGAGGCCAACCCCAGCCGTGTTGATGTAGCAACCGTCGGCTTTGCCCTTCTGCACCACCTTGGTGTCCCCGGTGACGATCTGCACCCCGGCGACGGCGGCGGCCTCGCGCATCGACTCAGTCACCCGGGTGAGGTCGGCCACGGCGAAGCCCTCCTCGAGGATGAACCCCGCCGACAGGTACAAGGGTGTGGCACCAGCCACGGACAGATCGTTGACCGTGCCGTTGATGGCGAGGTCCCCGATGTTTCCGCCGGGGAAGAACAGCGGCGAGACCACATAGGAGTCAGTGGTGAAAGCCACCCGCGCCCCGTTGACAAGCAGCCGCGCTGAATCCTCCAGCGGCTCCAGCAGTGAGTTGCGGAACGCGTCGAGAAAGATGGCCTCGATCAGAGTCTGGGTCGCCTTCCCGCCCGACCCGTGCGACATCGTGATGCGTTCTTCCCTAACCCTGGGCCGGCGGCGGCGGGCGCGGTCGATGCGGTCAAGCACTTGCTGCTCGCGGCCGGCAGCATCGGGGGCGGCCCGGCCGGCAGTCATTGCCTGTTCACTCCGGCCGTTTCCGGGAGCCGCTCGCGGCGCATCCGGCCGTAGTTGTAGTACGCGGCGCAGGCTCCTTCCGGGGAGACCATGCATGTGCCAATCGGAGTCTCCGGTGTGCACGCGGTTCCGAACACCTTGCACTCCCACGGCTTCAGCACGCCCTTGAGCACCTCGCCGCACTGGCACGCCTTGGGATCAGCAACCCGCACGCCAGGAACTTCGAACAGCAACTCGGCATCGAACTGTGCGTACTTCTGGCGTATCCGCAGCGCGGAGTGGGAGATGAAACCGAGGCCCCGCCATTCGAAGAACGGGCGCAGTTCCATCGTCTCGTTGATCGCCTTCAGGGCGACGGCATTGCCTTCCCACGGCACCACGCGGGTGTACTGATTCTCCACCATGGACCGGCGCTGCGACAGCTGCAGCATCAGCATGTATATGGACTGGAGGATGTCCAGCGGCTCAAAGCCAGCGACCACCACCGGCTTGCCGTAGGCGGAGGCAATGAACTCATAGGGCCGGCAACCGATCACCGTGGACACGTGACCCGGCCCGATGAACCCGTCGAGTCTGAGGTCGGGGGAGTCAAGGATTGCCTTGATCGCCGGGATGACCGTGACGTGGTTGCAGAACACCGAGAAGTTCGAGATTCCCGCGGTGGCGGCGCGCAGTATGGTCATGGCGGTCGAGGGGGCGGTGGTCTCGAATCCGATCGCCATGAACACGACCTGCTTGTCAGGGTTGCTGCGCGCGATCTTGAGCGAATCGAGCGGGGAGTAGACCATGCGGATATCAGTGCCCTGCGCCTTGGCGTCGAAGAAGGACCCGCTGCTGCCAGGTACCCGCATCATGTCGCCAAACGAAGTCATGATGACGTCCGGCCGGGACGCCAGGTGGATGGCGTCGTCGACCCGCCCCATGGGGATCACGCAGACAGGGCAGCCAGGACCGTGCACGAGGGTGATGGACTCGGGCAGGTAATCTTCCAGGCCGTGCTTGTAGATGGTGTGGGTGTGCCCGCCGCACACTTCCATGAGGTGGTACTGCCGCCCCGGCTCACATAGACCCGCGATCTTCGCGGCAAGGGCGCGAGCCTTCTCCGCGTCACGGAATTCGTCGACAAAACGCATGGCTGCTCGCTCCTGTCATTCGATCCGTGACTCCGCCAGCGCGGCAAGCTCGTCCGCGTACGCCTGGCCGATTCCCTCCAGGAACTCCAGGGCCGCCGCGGCCTCGGTCTCGTCGATTTTCGACAGCGCGAACCCCACGTGGATCAGTACCCATTCGCCCGGTTCGGGCGGGTCATCGCCGAGCAAACCAACGTTGATCACCCGCCGGACACCACTGACGTCAACCCTGGCCAGGTCCGGCTGGCCGGGAAGGCGCTCGATCACCTCGCCGGGGATTCCAAGACACATGGGACGCGCTCCTCATTTGTCACGGTAGCTGACCGTGGGCGGGTCGGCCGGGACGACGTGCGGGCGCCTGCTCGCAGCTGAAGTGACTATGGCCACATGGTGCCGCGGCCGGTGAGGGAAGCGGGCTGAAGCCGGCCGGTGGAGCAGGACTCAGGCCGGCCGGTGGAGCAGGGCTAAGACCGGGCGGTGGAGCAGAACTCAAGCCGGCCGGTGGAGCACGACGAAGGCCGGCCGGTGGAGCACGACGAAGGCCGGGCGGCGGAGCGGGACTGGAGCCGGGCGGCGGAGCGGGACTGGGCCCGGTCGTGGCGATGAGGTCCATGATGATTGTCACTGCCTGGTCGACCGCGGCCTCAACCGGTTCGCTCAGGCCGATGCGGCAGTCGATACTGGCGGGCTCGCAGCCGACGACGATGATGCGCCCTGCCCGGGCGCCGAGCATGTCAAGCACTCCGAACACCACATCGGGCTGCATGCCGTGGGCATCGAACAGCGGCGTGGCGGATGGCTCCGTGCCAGCCACGCGATCGTGCCGGTATTCGCCATCCACCTCGGTCACGACGACAGATCCCGGTTCCCCGCCGGAGGCGGCCGCATCGATGACGATGGTGGTGTCATATCCCTCGGCGATGTCATAGGCGAGGTGCATGCCGCTGATCCCGTAATCGGCAACCCGCACTCTCTGGGGCAAATCCATGGCACTCAGGCGCCTGGCGACCTGTGGCCCGAAACCGTCATCGCCGAGGAAGATGTTGCCGACCCCGGCCACAAGGACCCGCCTCGTCAGGTGCCGCGTGTCACCGGCCATGCCGTCCTCACCTGCCCTCCTGGCGGGTAAGGGCTGCCAGGGTGAGCTCCCAGAGGACGTGGTAGACGGTGGTCTGTGCCTCCTGGATCCGGTGTACGGAGGATGACGGCGCGACGAACAAATAGTCGATGCTGTCGAGTTCAGCCATCTTTCCGCCGTCGTAACCGGCCAGCCCGACCGTGAGCATCCCTCGCTTGCTCGCCTCGTCAAAGGCGCGCAGCAGGTTCTCCGAGCTGCCGCTGGTCGACAGCCCGATCGCGATGTCGTTCGTGCCACCGAAGGCTGCCAGTTGCCGGGCGAACACCACCCCGACTCCAATGTCGTTGCACAGGGCCGTCACCACCGAGGTGTCGTTGCCGAGCGCGAATGCGGGAAGGGCCCGGGTGCCACGGCCCGGGTTGAGGAACAGGGTGGCAAGCTGCTGTGCGTCAGTGGCACTGCCACCGTTGCCGTAGGCGAACAGGCGTCCTCCGGCGGCGAACCTGGCCGCCATCGCGTCCCCGCACCGTTCCAGCCGGGCGCCGTCGAGCTCGGCTATGAGCCTGCGCAGTTCCATGATCTCCCCGGCCTTTGCCACCGTGGATGCGCGCACGTGCTCGAGCAGCGCGGACACATTGGCCGTGCCCGAGTACAGGAACGGGTACAGCGACTCCACCGAACCGGGGCGGCCCTGGCTCTCCTGCTGCACCCTCGGTCACCTCCTGACGACGGCGATGGCCTCCTTGGCATGAACGAGGATCCTGTCGCCGACCCTGACCGTCACCAGTGCGACACTCACTTCTTCCTCGCCTGCGCCTGTGTCCACCACTGCCAGCCCATCTTCGGCCAGCCGCAGCACGGTGACCTCAACAGCGGTGTCCGAGCAGGTAATGCAGACATCCCCGTGGCACTCGGGCGCCATCGGCGGTCCGTGGGATCCGCGCCTGCCCATTGGGGTTCCATTTCCGCTGGCCACCCTTCCGTCAGCCACCGTCACGCGACCGCGCCGGGCACCAGTGCGCCCGGTTGCTCGAAGAACACATGCACCAGCTCCCAGAGCACGTGGTACGTGGTCACGTGCAGTTCCTTCACCACGCGGGGATCTGTGGACCTAACCACCACCAGGTGATCCACAGCAGGGCTGGTCGCAATCGCGCCGCCGTCCCCGCCTACCAGCGCAATCGTCAGCAAACCCAGGTCCTTGGCCGCGCTGAGTCCCGCCAGTACGCTCTGGCAGTTGCCGTCGGCGGAGACTCCCAGTGCGATGTCCGCGGGTGCCGCGACGACACGGACCTGGTGCGCGAAGACGGCGGTCATACCTTCGCGGGCTGCCAGTCCTGTCACCGTTGCCACATCGGCTGTCAGCGAAATCGCTGGCAGCGCACGCTTTCCTACGATCACTGGGTGGACGAACTCGACCGCGACATGCTGCGCGTCGGTGCTCGCCCCGCCAGTGCCAAACACCACCAGCTTGCCGCCCTGATGGAAGCGGACCGCCATCGCATGGCATGCCGCCGCGACCGCCGCTGCCTGCTTGACCAAGCCCAGCATGGGCTCGCTGCGGTGCCCGAACAGCCGGATCGCCTCGTCACCTTCGGCGGCTGGCTCTGCCGCCTCTGGCAGCCCGCCCCAGCCTGTCATGACCGCACACCCCGCTCGCCGCGGGGTCCCAGCAACTCGGCGTCGTCTTCAACGTCCACGGCGTCGCCCACCCAGGAGAACCGCCATGACAGCACCGTAGGACACATGTGGGGGGACGTCCAGCGATCCGGAGCGACTGGGTCACAGTGTGTGGTGCGACTGTCTCTCTGAGCGCTCACTGCCCACATCAGGGGAGGGCACCTGGCGGAGGTCAGGGAGGGCGCCTGGCGGAGGATCAGGGGAGGGGCACCTGGCCGAAGACTTCTTGTATCCGCCGCAGGTCACGCAACCGCGGCTCGGTCGCGCCCCCGACCCAGCGGCTTACCGTCTTGACGGACACGCCGAGCATCCTCGCAGCCGCCTCCTGGGTCAGCCCCTCTCTGCGGAGCGCCGTTGTCATCCACTCAGAGAAAGTGTCGGCTTCGCTGGGCTGGCCTGCCGCACCGGTGGTGGGAGCACCGGGGAAGGAAACGGGCGCCTCGCCGGAACTTCCGTGCAGGAAACCGGGGGTGCCAGCGTCACCGTGGCTGGCGGCGGCGGCCGTCACGGGTGCCCGCCCGCCGTCGGCTGCGGTGGGCACCCCTGCGGTGGGCACCCCTGCGGTGGGGACCCCTGCGGTGGGCACCCCTGCCGCGCCACCCAGCCCGGTTGGCTGGACGGGGGAATCGGAGTGCAGCACATCGACCTCGACGTTCTCAGGGAAGATGCGGAACGCTACCTGAATCGATCCCGTCGGCCCGGCGGCGTCGAGCAGGGCGCGGAACACAATCTCGCCGACCTGGCGGTTGCCCTCCTCTGTCAGTGGTGACTCCGCCAGACAGCGGCGGACAAAATCACGGATGTCGGGGATCGAGGACGGCCGCGCCGGAAAAGCCTGGGCTATCACGACCACAGGCGTGACTTCGATCGGGTCCGCGCCAGGACCGTTGGCAGGCTCAGCCATCAGATCTCTCCCTCAGCCGAGGCCGGCTCAGCTGTGGCCGGCGCGGCACAGAGGCTGGCTCAGTGGGGTTCCTGTCACGTTACTACCGGACTGGGGCGGGCATTCCGCTGGCATCGTACTGGCGAGAACCAATCACATGCCGGCAAGGACACCGGGGAGCCGCAGGCGTCTCCGGGCAGGTGGACACTTCTGTCCTCTCAACTGACTGTTTCGTCTTGTACCCGGGGCGTAACGGGTCTAGCATGGCGGCGTCTGCGCAAATTACGAGGGCAAGCTAAGCCATGAAGATGAGCTAAGCCATGGTTATCTGGTCAGACGAGGTTGCGCGTTCCGATGTACGAGACACGGCAAATTGTGCCTGGCCTTTCCGCAGGCAGGGACGGGTGAACGTGGCTACCCGTGCAATTCCCGGTACGTCGGGCGGACCTGCGGCCCCGCGTGACGTTTCACCGCATTCCGGGGATCACCGAGCGAGGAGGTGGCTTCGCCATGCCCGCAGGCGCGCAGGCGCACACCGCGCCAGATGATGCCGCTGACCAGGTAGTTCACATCCTCTGGATGAACGGCGGGCTGGGGTGTGACGGCGACTCGGTCGCACTCACCGCGGCAACACAACCCAGCATCGAGGAAATCGCGCTCGGCGCCCTGCCCGGACTGCCGAAGGTAGCTGTGCACTGGCCCTTGATCGATTTCGAGTGCGGGCCTGAGCAGGGCGCGGACACGTTTATCGAGTGGTGGCATAAGGCGGACCGTGGCGAACTCGACCCATTCGTCCTTGTCGTGGAGGGATCGATCCCGAATGAGGCGATTAAGGCCGAAGGCTACTGGTGCGGTTTCGGGAATAACCCTGCGACGGGCCAGCCGATGACCACCAGCGAGTGGCTGGACCGCCTCGCACCCAAGGCGACCGTGGTCCTGGCGGTCGGCACCTGTGCGACGTACGGCGGGATTCACGCCATGGCGGGGAACCCGACTGGTGCCATGGGCGTGCCGGACTACCTGGGCTGGGACTGGCGGTCCAAGGCGGACCTGCCAATCGTCTGCGTCCCAGGCTGCCCCATACACCCGGACAATCTCTCGGAGACAATCCTGTACTTGCTCTACCAGGTGGCCGGCCAGGCACCCATGATCCCGCTGGACGAGGCACTGCGGCCGACGTGGCTGTTTGGCGCGACCGTGCACGAGGGCTGTGACCGGGCCGGTTACTACGAGCAGGGTGACTTCGCCGCCGAGTATGGCTCGCCCAAGTGCCTGGTCAAGCTGGGCTGCTGGGGGCCGGTCGTCAAGTGCAACGTGCCAAAGCGTGGCTGGATCAACGGCGTGGGTGGGTGCCCGAATGTGGGCGGCATCTGTATCGCGTGCACGATGCCCGGGTTCCCGGACAAGTTCATGCCCTTCATGGACGAGCCGCCCGGGGCCAGGGTGACCACGACGGCCAGCACGATGTACGGGACGGTTGTCCGCGCTCTGCGCGGTTTCACCACGAGGGCCGCCGATGAGGAGCCGAAGTGGCGCAAGCGAGGTGACGAACTGCTGACCGGTTACCAGAAGACATGGTGAGACTGTCCGGGCTGGGAGGCAAGTGTCCCGTGCCGGGCGTGCGGCCGGCCGGAGCCACAGGTTCTGCCAGGGGAAGGCGCTGGGACCCGCGTCCAGCGCGAAGGAGGGGTGGCAGCGATGACGACCGCCGACGATACCGGCGTCCTGGATATGTCGTGGGACCCGATCACCCGGATCGTGGGGAGCCTGGGCATCTACACCAAGATTGACTTCCGGCAGAAGCGGGTCATTGAGTGCCACAGCACCTCGTCTATCTTCCGCGGCTACAGCATCTTCATGAAGGGCAAGGACCCCCGGGACGCCCACTTCATCACCAGCCGGATCTGCGGCATCTGCGGCGACAACCACGCAACCTGCTCCGTGTACACCCAGAACATGGCTTATGGTGTACGGCCGCCCCATCTCGGCGAGTGGATCATCAACCTGGGCGAGGCCGCCGAGTACATGTTTGACCACAACATCTTCCAGGAGAACCTGGTCGGCGTGGACTTCTGCGAAAAGATGGTGGCTGAGACCAACCCGGGTGTGCTGGAGCTCGCCAACCGCACCGAGGCACCCCACGCCGCGGATCACGGCTACCGCATGATCGGCGACATCATGCGGTCGCTCAACCCGCTCGAAGGCGAGTTCTACCGGGAGGCACTGCAAGTCAGCCGCTCGACCCGGGAGATGTTCTGCCTGATGGAGGGGCGGCACGTACACCCCTCGACGCTCTACCCCGGCGGGGTGGGGACCACCGCGACGTTGCAGTTGTTCACCGACTACCTCACCCGCCTGATGCGCTACGTGGAATTCATGAAACGGGTCGTACCCATGCACAACGACCTGTTCGACTTCTTCTACGAGGCCCTGCCCGGGTATGAGGAAGTTGGCCGGCGCCGGGCCGACCTGGTCTGCTGGGGCAGCCTCAACGACCCGGAGCACTGTGACTTCCGGTATGACCACATGTCCGGCTGGGGCAGGAAGATGTTCGTCACCCCCGGCGTGATCAGGAATGGTGAGCTGCTCACCAATGACCTGGTGGACATCAACCTCGGAATCCGCATTCTCCTCGGCAGCTCCTACTACCAGGACTGGGAAGACCAGGAGATGTTCGTCACCGCCGACCCGCTGGGGAACCCGGTCGACCGCAGGCACCCGTGGAACCAGCACACGATTCCCCGGCCGGCCAAGCGGGACTTCGACAACAAGTACAGCTGGGTGATGTCGCCGCGCTGGTTCGACGGCACGAACCACCTGGCCGCGGACACCGGGGGCGGGCCGATCGCCCGCCTGTGGGCAACGGCGCTTGGCGGTTTGGTCGATATCGGATACGTCAAGTCCACCGGCCACAGTGTGCTGATCAACCTGCCCCGCACGGTCAGCAAGCCGGAGGTCACCTTCGAATGGACGATCCCGGCCGACAAGTCGGGCGCGCCGCTGTCAAACGCCATTGAGCGTGACCGTGCCCGGACCTACTTCCAGGCATACGCCGCAGCGTGCGCACTGCACTTCATCGAAAAGGCTCTCGGCGAGATCAGGGCCGGCCACACCAAGACCTGGGAGCCGTTCACCGTCCCCGATGAGGCGAACAGCTGTGGCTTCACTGAAGCGGTTCGCGGCGTGCTGTCGCACCACATGGTGATCCGGGGCGGGAGAATCGCGAACTACCACCCCTACCCACCAACCCCGTGGAACGCCAGCGTCCGGGACAGCTTCGGCACGCCCGGTCCCTATGAGGACGCGGTGCAGAACACACCGATCTTCGAGGAGAACCCTCCGGAGACCTTCAAGGGCATCGACATCATGCGCACGGTGCGCAGCTTCGACCCGTGCCTGCCGTGCGGCGTGCACATGTACCTCGGGAACGGCGCCGTGCTGGACAAGGTGCATTCGCCGTACGCCGCGGTCACCCTGGCCACGTGATGGCCGGCATGGCAACCGGGGAGTGGCGTCGTATGGCTGGCACGCAACCGGGGGAGTGGCGTTTGTTAGGGGCAACACGCAAGGAGAGGCGATGACCCGGGTCGAGCAGGTGGGTGATCAGATCGAAGATCTTCTCGCCCGGCTGCGGTCCCAGGGTGGGCGGGCAGCGGACGACGGCGAGGCGCTTGTCCGGCTGCTCGTCGGCCTCTACGGGGACAGCCTCACCCGGATCGTGGCGGCACTTCGCGCGGACGGTGAGGCCGGCGAGGCAATCCTGGCCAGGCTCACCGGCGATCCGCTGGTCGAGAGCCTGCTGCTGCTGCATGGCCTGCACCCACTGGACGTCGATGCCCGGATACAGCGCGCCCTGGAGCTGGTCAGGCCCTATCTGGGTTCGCACGCCGGCGGGGTTCGCTACCTCGGGGTGACCGATGGGATCGCCCGGCTGCGGCTGGAGGGCAGTTGCCATGGCTGCCCGTCGTCCGCGGCCACCGTGCGGCTTGCCATCGAGGGAGCAGTGACCGAGGCTGCACCCGAGGTGAGCGAGGTCGTGGTGGAGGGAATGACCGAGCCGACAGGGCCCGCCTTGCTCCAGATCGGCCCGCGCCCCGGTTCCGCGGAGGGCAACCGGACCGGTATGCCGGGGGCCTCCGCTGGTGATCTGGCTGGGAGCGAAGCTGATGCGGCCGGCGGGCACGGCGCCTGGATCAGCCTGCCCAACCTGGGCCCACCCACATCCAGGCCCGTCACCGCGTCTGCCGGTGGCGTCGACGTGGTGGTCTGTGCGGTGCGCGGGACGCTCTACGCCTACCGCGACGCATGCGCTGCCTGCGGATCCTCCCTGGCCGGTGGCAGCCTGGACCGCGAGGTCCTGACGTGTGCGTGTGGGTCCCGGTACGACGTCTGCCGGGCTGGCAAAGGTATTCCAGACCCGGCTGCGCATCTGGACCCACTGCCACTTCTCGCTGACAGCCAGGGCGTCCGGGTTGCCGTCCCAGCGGTGGTGCGGTCATGAGCCGTGCTACTGGCTTGCGGAGATTCATCCAGGGAGAGTCCGCGGAATCGGAGCCCCGGCTACCGCTTGCGGGGGGGCGGGCGGTAGCCGGTCAGCCCGGCCGGCCCAGCCATCCCAGCCTGGCTGGCCGGCCGGGCATCCATTCCGGTGAGATTAGGGTGCCCGGCGTGGCCGGCCGGCGGGAGGTGGCTGGCCGTGCCGGGGAGTCCTGCGAAATGTGCGCGGCCAGCGTTCCACCCGAGCATGGCCACGTGGCAGATCTTGAGGCGGCAGCGCTGCTCTGCGCATGCCGTGCCTGCTACCTCCTGTTCACCGCCCCCGACGCCGCGCGCGGACGTTTCCGGGCAGTCCCGGATCGCTACCTGTGCGACCCGGAACGGCCAATGTCGGCGACCGACTGGGACGATCTGGAGATCCCCGTCGGGCTGGCGTTTTTCCTGAAGAGCTCTCGCCAGGAACAGGTGACCGGTTTTTACCCGAGCCCGGCCGGCGTGACGGAGTGCAGGCTTGACCTGATGGCGTGGGAGCGGATCGCCGCAGGCCACCCGCTGCTGCGGGCCATCACGCCTGACGTTGAGGCGGCCCTGATCTGCCGCACCACCGACGGCGTCGAGCACTTCCTCGTGCCGATCGACGCCTGCTACGAGCTTGCCGGCCGGATGCGCCTGCACTGGCGCGGGTTTGACGGCGGGACCGAGGCGCGCCAGCACATCGCAGACTTCCTCGCCAATGTCCGGTCCCGGGCCCGGTCGCTGGTTCAGGAGGCATGAGATGGCGGAACTGGCCTTCGACTGCACTGGCGCGCGCCCCGAACCCTACTCGGTCGTTCCTGCCATGTCCCTCACGCTGCGCATCAGCGAGGCCAGCGGCCAGCAGGTCGACGCGATCGCGCTGAGGTGCCAGATCAGGATCGAGCCCGCGCGGCGGCACTACTCCAGCGCGGAGGAGGAACGGCTGAACGACCTCTTCGGTGAGAGGCAGCGCTGGGCCGACACCCTGAAGCCACTTCAGTTCACCACGGTGTCCATGATGATCCCCGGCTTTAAGGGGAGTACGGAGACGGAGGTGGCAATTCCGTTTAGTTATGATTTGGAAATAGGCTCAGCCAGGTACTTCGCGAGCCTGGAGTCGGGGGAGATACCACTGCTGATGCTTTTCAGCGGAACAATTTTCGCGGTGGTGGACGGCCGGATGCAAGTGCAGCCGGTGCCGTGGAGCAAAGAGGCCAGGTACCAGCTTCCCGCCAGCGTCTGGCGCGACGCTATTGACGCCCACTTTCCCAATAGCGCCTGGATCAGGATGAGCCGGCAGACGCTGGATGAGCTGCAGCGGTTCAAGAGCCGTCAGGCGCTGCCGACGTGGGACGCGACCCTGGCGGCGCTGCTTGCGCGGGCGCCGGAACCGGTGGAGCGTGACCGATGACGCTCAGCGCCGACCACATCGCTCACGCGCGCAAAGTCGCCGATGCCGTCCTGTACGAGGGATACCTGCTCTACCCGTACCGGCGGTCCGCGGGCAAGAACCAGGCCAGATTTCAGTTTGGCGTTTTGATGCCACCGGCATACGCCAACCGTGATTCCTCCGAGCGTTCCGTCAGCCAGACCGAGTGCCTGCTCGAGTGCCCTGATGATGCCCGGGTGGAGGTGCTGGTCAGGTTCCTGCGGTTGCAGCGGCGGAGCGTGCAGGGCAGGGCAGCGGGCAACGGCACCATGCACGACGTGGATGCACTGACCGTGGACGGAATGGAGTTCACGTCCTGGGACGAGGCTGCGGAGCGGGAAGAGTGCCTGTCCGTGTCGGTGTCAAACCTGCTCGCGGCAGACGCTGAACTGGCGTTCCACCTCGGGCGAGGGGAGACGAATGAGGGTCTCGCCGGCTCGGACGGCCAAAAGGTGGGCAGGCTGATCCGGCGGTGGGAGACGATACACGGCGCGATCGTGGTGCACGCCGAACGGGTCGGCGGCCCGTTCCGGGCACTGCGGCTGCGGATTACGGTGCAGAACCGAACCGAGCCGGACGAGCCCCTGCACACACGCGACGACGGTCTTCGCCATGCCCTCATCGGCTCGCACGTGCTGATCGGGGCCGCGGATGGCACCTTCCTGTCCATGACCGACCCGCCCGAGTGGGCCGCCGCCGAGACCGCCGCATGCACGAACATCGGTGCCTGGCCGGTGCTGGCCGGGCCCCCGGAGTGCCGCAACCTCATGCTCTCCGTCCCGGTCATCCTCGCCGACCATCCCGAGATTGCTCCCGAAAGCCCTGGTGAGCTTTTCGACGGAACCGAGATCGATGAGATCCTCACGTTGCGGACGCTGGCACTGACCGACGCGGAGAAACGGCAGGCGCGGGCGACCGACCCTCGTGCCGCTGATCTGATCGACCGGCTGGATGGGCTGGCGCCCGAGATTCTGGAGCGCCTGCATGGCGCCATCCGGTACCTCGCTCCCGCAGCGCCCGTGGCTCCCGCAGCGCCCGTGGCTCCCGCAGCGCCCGTGGCCCCCGCAGCGCCAGTGGCCCCCGTGATGGGCGTGGCTCCCGTGGTGGGCGGGGCGGCGCAGCCATGGTGGGATCCGGGGGCCGACACGTCAGTCTCCCCGGAAAAAGACCACATCATGATCGGACGGGCCCGGGTGGCCCGGGGGAGCAGGGTCAGGATGCGGCCAGGATCCCGGCGGGCGGACGCGCAGGATCTGTTCCTCACCGGCCGCGAAGCACTGGTTCAGGCCGTGCTTCACGACGTGGACGGGCAGGTGCATCTGGCCGTGAGCCCGCTCGGCGACCCGGTCGCCGAACTTCAGGGCAACCACGGCAGGTTTTGGTACTTCGCACCCGATGAAGTCGAGCCGATCCAGGCGGATCCGCCGGATTAGGATCTTGGCGGCCGCCTGATGGCTGACGCTCGGTGAGCCACCTCTGCCCGAACACAGTTGTTACCTGGCGTACGCAAGTGTTATCCGGTGTACGCAAGTGTTACCTAGCGTACGCAAGTTATGACACATCGGAGTGAACCGGACTGCTGCCGGTGACGTGTGTATGAGAGGTTCCCCGGCTCGCTGTGACGGATGGTTTGCGATTGACGGGGAAGTACCAGTGAGATGATAGCGCCCGCCTCACGGCGGCTGCCTCTCGTGAAAGGAGACGCCGTGTACAGCAAGATGAAGATCGCGGGCCATCCGATCCACCCGATGCTCGTGGGTTATCCGGTGGCCTGCTACACAGGCACGCTGGTGGCCTTCCTGATCTATGCCGCCAATGGTCACCCGTTCTGGCTCAACCTGGCGATCGCCCTCAATGTCGCCGGGGTGTGCATGGCTGCCATTGCCGCGTTCCCTGGCGTGGTCGACTGGGCCCTGGGCATCCCGCGCGACTCAGCTGCCAAGAAGGTCGGCCTCATTCACGCCGGGTTCAACGTGGCCGCCCTTGGCCTGTTCGTCGCGGTGCTCGCCTCGTACCTGAATGACTGGAACGGCCCGGCGGTGAGTGCCGCGCCGGGCATCGCTTTGTCGGCGCTGGGGGTCGGGGCCACGGTCACAGGAGGATTCTTCGGCTGGATGCTGGTTCAGGACTATCACGTTGGCGTGCGGCTCACTCCCGAGCAGGAACTGATCGAGCCGGTGGTGCAGCACAGCCAGCCGGGCGAGCTGAGCCGCCACCGGGCCGCCTGACGGGGGCTGAACCGGATCTCGGCGGGCGGACGTACCCGGCCTGTACATCCGGCAGGCCCATGTTTCCGCTGAATATCGGCGGGTCCTGGCGCCAGATATGGCTGCACCGGAATGGACCCAGCCGTACCACCTGAAAGGCAGGTCATTCTTCTCACGGCAGACTCGCCGTTCACGGAAATTGCGCCATACACGTGCGCCGGTGGCCTTGACTCCGGGCGTAATGGGGGCACAGGCTGGATCGGGGACGGTAGCCGTGAAGGAGGACGGATGTCGGCTGCCAGCGGAGCCAAAGAGCAGTACCCGGGAGTGTCCGGGGCATTACCAGCGCATGACCCGGGGCTGCGCTGGCGACGGGTCTTTCCCGGGGAAGAGCGCCAGATCTCAGTGCTGCGGCGGTGGCTGACATCGCTGCTGCCGGAGTGTCCCGCCCGGGAGGACGCTGCGTATGTGGCAACCGAACTGGGGAGCAATGCCGTCCGGCACACGGACAGCGGGCGGGGTGGGTGGCTCACCGTTGAGGTCACCTGGCACCGGGCGATACTCCGGGTCGCGGTCGCGGACTGCGGCTCGCAAACCTGGCCGCGAATGATCGAGGACTCATCCGACGAGCACGGCAGGGGCCTTCTCCTGGTACGCGGGCTGGCGTTGCACACCGGCGTATGTGGAGACGATCGAGGCCGGCTGGTCTGGGCTGACATTCCATGGCCCGACCCGCGGGCCGTGCCGCCGCCATCATGGCAGGAGCCGTACGAGGCCGCCATCCGCGACGCCGAGGTCGCACTTGCCAGGCGTTTTGCCGGTGTTCCTGCCTGGTTCGGCAGGTCCACGATGCAATGGTGGGCGCTGGCGAACTGGGGTGAACTGGTCACCGCGCCAACAGCCCGGGAACTGTCCATGCTGCTTAACGACCTGCTGGAAGCGCGGCCCACGCAGCCGCATCCGGCATGGCGCGCCGTCGGCGTGGACGCTCCGGCGGCGCATCCCTCAGCCCAGGACCGCATGCCCGGCGGGCCCGCGACTCGGCGCCCGCCCATTTCGCACCTGCCCCAGGGATACCGCCCGGGCCCGCCCCAGGGGTACCATCGCTCCCTGCCCCAGGGGGCCCAGGGGTACCGTCCTTCCCTGCCCCAGGGGTACCGTCCGGGAGGGCGCACGCTTGAGCGGGGCGCTGCTCGCATGCCCGGCAGGCGCCAACGCCAATGGCCGAGCCCTGTGACCTGCCCGTAGTCCCCACATCCACGGGCGGGATCTGGGCGCACTGGCCGCTGCGCATACCATGCCGCTGCGCGCGCCGCCCGGCTGCGCGTACGCCCGGCACTGGGTGTCGTGGTGGGAAAACGAAAGGCAGGAGCCTGTATGACCGAGCTGGCAGGTATTGACCCGTCCATCCCTCCCAGCGGGACAGGGTGTGCCGAGTGCGACGCCACCGGAGGCTGGTGGGTTCACCTGCGCCGGTGTGCCCAGTGCGGACACATTGGCTGCTGCGACACTTCGCCGTCACAGCACGCAAGCACTCATGCGGCGGCCACGGGGCACCCGGTCATCCGCAGCTTCGAACCTGGCGAGACGTGGTTCTGGAGCTACCAATCCGCGCAGATGTACGGCGAGGGCCCTGCCCTGGCGCCACCGGAGCACCATCCCGCCGGCCAGCCCGCGCCTGGTCCCGCTGGCCGTGTCCCGCCAGACTGGCGCGCACACATCCACTAGTCCCTCGGGGAAGCCTGAATCCCGCTCCGGGCCGTGGCTGCGGTGCCCGCTCCGGGCCGTGGCTGCGGTGCCCGCTCCGGGCCGTGGCGATGTGCGTCAGCAGTCCGCGCAGATCGCCTCGACGAAGGCCCCGACCGCGTGCTCGGGGAGGTGACGCGCGAGGTCTGCCTCGCTGATCATGCCCACGAGCCGGTGATTCTCGATGACGGGCACGCGGCGGATCTGGTGTTCCTGCATCGCGACCAGGACGTCGGTGACATCTGCCACTGAGTCCACGGTGATGGGTGTGCCCTGGGCGAGCTCCCCGGCAGTGATCTTGTTCGGGTCGCCATCCGCCGCGACGCATTTGATCACGATGTCCCTATCGGTGAGGATGCCCTCCAGGCGGCCGTCGCGCCCACAGATCGGCAGGGCACCCACATCGAGATCGCGCATCCGCTGCGCCGCGTATTGCAAGCTGTCGTTTTCGCCGATGCACTCCGCGCCCACGTGCATGATGTCTCGCGCTGTGATCATGGCGGCCTCTCCCACTTGTCAGCGCGGCCGGGCCCGTCCGGCCTGGATCGCCACCGTCATCGTGAGCAGGGCCGGGCTGCGGGCACAGAGCCGAAAGTCCCGTCGGCGGCCACCTTCTTCCGGCTGCGTGATCATGGGATTGGTGGGGTTGCAACCCCACCAGGCTCATGATCACAAAACGGGTCCGTGATGGGTGGGCGTGTTCGCCGCATTGCTCGGTTCGTGATCATGGGAAAACGGGGGCCAGAGCCCCCACTTTCCCATGATCACGAGCTGGATATCCGTCCCAACAATCGACAGATGCGCGCGGCCGGGATGGCCGGCCCAGGCTGCCGCCACACTGACCTCATACATCCCTCGGGCCACAAGCAGGCCGCAAGATTCACGACACCCTGGGTACGACGGAGAGATCACGGCCACCGTTCCGGCCCGGATGCCGGGACCGGTGGCCCGGCATCCGGGCCGGGAAACCGATGTCGATAACTCCCGTACGGCTCCGACGTCTCAGCACGAGTGCACCCGCCGGGTGCCGGAGCAGCAACGAGGGAGTTCCGATGAGGAAGATCTTTGCCTTCGAGGTCGCGACCGTGGACGGGTATTACGAGGGCCCGAACCAGGAGTTCGACTGGCCAGTCGTGGACGAGGAGTTCAACGAGTTCGCGGTGGACCAGCTCGATGAGGCCGACACCCTGCTGTTCGGCCGGGCCACCTATGAGGTGATGGCGTCGTTCTGGCCGACGCCCATGGCGGAACAGGCCGACCCCGAGGTTTCCGCCAGGATGAACGGCTACTCCAAGATCGTCGTATCACGGACGCTCGACACCGCCGGATGGGCCAACACACGCCTGATCAAGGACGACGTGGCCAGCGAGCTCACCAGGCTCAAGAACCAGCCCGGCAAGGACATCGTGATCTTCGGCAGCTTCAGCCTGACCGTTGACCTGCTGAAGCTGGGCCTGGTGGACGAGGTCCGGATCATGGTGAGCCCCATCATTTTGGGGGGCGGCAAGTCCCTCTTCCACACCGCGGGCGAGCGGATCCGCCTGAAGCTGCGCGACGCGAGGACCTTCGCCTCCGGCAACGTCCTGCTGTCCTACGAGCCCGCGTCCCAGTAGACCTAAAACAGGCCTCACAGACCCAAAAGCACTAGACCCAATGGGCCTAACAGACCCAATGGGCCTAACAGACCCAATGGGCCTAACAGACCCAAGAAGCTCAATCGGCTCAATGGACCTGACGGACCTACGAAGCCCAATCGGCTCAATGGACCCAGTAAGCCGCGAGCCGGCCGGTCAGTCCTGAGGGCTGACCCGGCCGGCTCCGCCGTCGACGGTGACGAGCTGACCGTCGCGAAGACGCGTGGTGGCGTCGGTGGTGGCGACCACGGCGGGGATGCCGTATTCGCGGGCTATCAGGGAAGCGTGCGCAGCGAGCGTCCCGCCGTCGGTGACCACAGCCGCGGCCTTGGCGAACAGAGGTGTCCATGCCGGGCTGGTGGCGCGCGCGACCAGTACCTGGCCGTCCTCGAAGCTCGCGAACTCCGCCGGGTCGAGGATGACGTGGACCGGTCCGGTGGCCCGCCCTGGGCTGGCCGGCTCACCCACAAGCTCTCCCTCTACCGGGACTGCCGCCTGGGTGCGCGATGCCTCCATCGCCGCCGCGTAGATCTTGCGGGCCGGCGCTGGCGGCGTGCCGAGGGTCAGCGGCGGCGTGAGGCGCCGCTGCTGCTCCCATGTCTGCCGTCGCTGGCCGATGTCGTCGCGAGTCACCGCGCCAGATGCCAGCTCTTCACGGGTGAGGAAGAAAATGTCGTCCGGCTGGCCTGCGGCGCCCCGGTCCACCAGTTGCTGCCCAACCCGCAAAACGCACCGTCGCAACACCGGCCATCCGAGGCTGAACTCGCGGGTTTGCTGCTCACGAACCACGGCGTACTGCTGCGCGACCGCGAGCAGCCGGTCGAAACGCCGCCGCAGCCGGGGCCGCCCAGCGAGGGCCGCGCGGCACGCCGCCTCGGCCTCCTCGCGCCTGCCAGCCAGTTCCCGGTGCCGCTGCGCCGCGTTCGGGTCGGGCTGCGGGGCGTCCCCTTCCCCCGCTGTCGGCCAGTACCAGTCGATGCTGTGCACGGCGTGCGCGGCCAGCTGGGGCTCGGTGCCGGGGAGCCCGCACACAAGCAGCTGCGGGCTTCCCGCGAAACCGGTCACATGGCGACGGCAGAACTTGGCGAGGGCCGCCTCAATCTTCCATTGCGACCCGGCCAGGGTCGCAACCGACCACGAGTACTCGCCCGCCATCTCGCCCACCTGATCGATCAGCCGGGCCAGCTCGCTGGGAGCCGCGGTGCCCGCCTCAGCTTCCGCCGCCGCCACCGTCCGGCGATAGCGGGGGAGCACCTGGTCCCGCCAGTGCCGCGTCATCCGGGCCAGTTCCCGCGGCATCCGCTCGGGATGGGTCAGCAGCATCACCACGCGCGGCGCCCGCACGAGTACGCCCGGATGCCGCAGCACCTGTGCCGGGATTGGGCCATCGAAGTGCGGGTTCGGCGTTGTGTAGTACCAGCCGCGGATGACCGCCCCGTTGGGCCGTACCGCCATTCCCTGTTCTGCGCTCATCGCCCGTGCCACGCCCCGCTCGAGTGCGGGCAGCAGCCAGCTGGCGAACAGTGGGGTCACCGGGTCCGGCAGCCACTCGCCGAGCCGGAAATTTCGCAGCCACCAGCCCCGGCCGGGCGGTTCCCAGGAAACCGGCTCGGGCAGGGCGGTCATGGGCCGGGCCTGGAGTACGAACACCCGGCCGCCCGCGATCGCCCACTCCATGTCCTGCGGGACGCCGAAGTGTGCCTCCACCGTGCGCGCGAGTTCCGCGATCTGCTCGGCCTGCGCGCCGTCGATGGCATCCTCGTCCCGCCGCCGGCACAGCGTGCGGTGGTCGCTCACCACCCACTGGTCACCCACGGCCTCGCCCTCGACCAGCCGGTCTCCCAGCCCCCGGACCGCGGTGATGACCACCTCGTCCAGTGCCCCGGTGACCGGGTCGGCGGTGAAGGCCACGCCCGCCGCGTCCGCCCGCACCATCGCCTGGACCAGCACCGCCATCCGTCCCGGCCGCCCCTTGCGGTAGGCCGCCAGGCGCTGCTGCGAAACAGACCCCAGGACATGCAAAACGGCTGCCGCGACCCTGGCCGGGTCAACGTCCAGAACCGTCTCGTACATGCCCGCGTACGAGGCGCCAGGCAGGTCCTCGGCCACACCGGAGGAACGGACCGCCACCGCGCTGGCACCAAGACCCTGCGCTGCCTGTGTCACGACCGGCTCGGCAGTGTCCCAGTCCAGCAACGACTCTGCCGGGATCACAAAACCCGCCGGTACCGGGAGTCCTGCCGCCGCGAGCTGGGCGAGGTTGAACGCTTTCGAGCCAACACGTTCCGGCGCAGCCCGCGCTGCCGCGGCCAGCGTCACAATCTGCTGTGCCCCGGTCTCATCACTCTGCGAAGACATCAACACCGACCCCCTCGTCCGGCTCGCGGTGGTCTGGCCGGGCACGCCTCACCGCTCCGCCCCTATCTTATATGGGTGACTGGTCACCCATATAAGATAGCTCATGGTGCGGGCTTCGGCCAGTGCGGAAGGGCCGCGCCGTGATCAGCGTCGCAGGGTGCCCTCACGATCAGGGGACAGTGCCGGCGGCAGGCCGAACCTGGTGAACAGGGAGGCATCCTGGAAGGCGCTGATGTGCGCGATGCCCGCGTCGGTGATGGTGAGCACGTGCACCGAATGGGCATGGTGAATGTCATCATCGCCGCGCCGGTAGGACGCCGCGGCTGGCTGGCTGTTCGCACGGGCGGGGATCATCCGCCAGGCACCCGGCACGCCTGCGATCCTGGTTTCGAAGAACCGGACCACTGGCCGGCGGCCGGCGAACCAGGTGATGACCGGCGGCATCTCCAGCACCACATCGTCGGCCAGCAGCCGTTCCAGCCTGGCCATGTCGCCACTGACAAACGCCTGGACGTAGCGGTCCAGCTGCTCACGCTGGCTGGCTTCGGCCGGCTCGGCGACCGCCTCCAGCGTGGGTGCGACCTGTGCGAGCTGGCCGCGGGCCCGCTGGAGCGCGCTGTTGACGGACGCGGTCGTGGTCTCCAGCAGATCGGCGACCTCGGCCGCGCGCCATGCCAGCACATCACGCAAGATCAGCACGGCCCGCTGCTTCGCGGGCAGATGCTGAAGGGACGCGATGAAAGCGAGCCGGACGCTGCTCCGCATCGCCACGATCGCGGCTGGGTCAGCTGGGGCAGAGCCGAGCAGCACATCAGGGAAAGGCTCGAGCCATGCAATCTCGGGCCGCCGGTCCAGCGGTCCTTCCGGCGTGTCACTTGGATCTCCGAACCACGATGGCAGCGGGCGCCGGCGGCGCTGTTCCAGGGCGGTGAGGCAGGCGTTGGTCGCGATCCGGTACAGCCAGGCCCCCGGCGGCCAGGGAGCCTGTGACCTGCGGGCTGCCCCAGCCGGATGCGTTCCCGCGGACGAGCCCGTACACCAGCCCGAGCGCGCCTCCGGTCACCAGCGTCAGGCCGCCGAAATCGATGCTGGCGCCGATCCTGGGGGTTTCCCCGATCCGGCTGAGAACCAGCGGGATGACCAGCAGGCCGATCGGCACATTGAGCCAGAAGATCCACTGCCACGCGAGACCCTGCACGGCCGCTCCGCCGACCATCGGCCCGCCCAGGACGGCCAGGCCGGTCACGCCGCTGAAAATCCCCTGCACGGCCCTGGCGGCGATCAGCCCATTGATGCCGGGCGCCAGGGCGCAGGCCGCCGATGCCGCGGTGAACAGGCCCAGCCCGGCGAGGAACAGCCGCCGCCGCCCAAACCGGTCGCCGAGCGCCGCTGCCGTCATCAGCAGCACGGCGAAACTGAGGGCGTAGGCGCTGACTATCCACTCCAGTTGCTCCATGGAGGCGCCGAGGTGCTGCTGGATCGTGCTCAGGGCGGTGGTCACCACCAGGGCGTCCAGCCCGACCATCAGCGACGCCACTGACGTCAGGGCAAGGACCCACCGCTGCCGCGGTGCGGCGGTGATGGGGGGCCCGCTGCCGCTCACGGGCCTGCTGGTTACTGGGAAGCGGCTGGTGCTCACGTGTCCGGTCGTGCTCACGTGTCCTCCAGGTTGCGATCAGGTGAGTGGTTTCGCACATGCGCTCGTGAGTACATACCGGGCGCCGGAGGGAAACTCATCGCGTCGGCCACGCGCTCGCGGCGCCGGGGACCGTGCCATGCTGATGACGACCGGGTGCCGCCCGTCTCTGCCGTGGTGGGCGGCACCGCAACCGGGAAGACCGGAGGCTACTCGCCATGCTCACGACCACGTACGTCCCCGGGGCACCCGTCTGGGTCGACCTCGGAACGACCGATGTTGATGCCGCGGCTGCCTTCTACACAGCCCTGTTCGGCTGGGAGTTCCAGTCGGCGGGCCCCGACGCAGGCGGCTACGGCATGTTCAGGCGCGACGGCAAGACTGTCGCTGCCGCTGGCCCGCTCACCGAGCCGGGGGCGCAGCCAGCCTGGACCATTTACTTTCACAGTGTGGACGCGGATGCCACCGCCAAGGCCGTCGAGCAGGCAGGCGGCACCGTCCGGTTGGCACCGTTCGACGTGTCCAGCGAGGGCCGCATGGGCGGCTTCACGGATCCGGCCGGCGCCCAGTTCGCCGCCTGGCAGCCCGGGGAAACCAAGGGCCTGGACGAGGTCACGGTTCCCGGCACACTGTGCTGGACCGAGCTCTATACGACGGATGTGGCAGGGGCGAAGGCGTTCTATCACTCGGCTCTCGGCTGGGCCACGGAAGACGTGCCGATGGGCGACTTCACCTACACCGTGGTCCGGCCGTCCGGCACCGGGCAGGAGGCCAGTCAGGGCGGGATCATGCCGATCAGCCCCGAGATGGCAAGCGGTGGGGTCACCCCGCGCTGGCAGCCCTACTTCGAGGTGACTGACTGCGATGCCGCCGCTGCCGCCGCTTCCTCCCACGGCGGTACCGTCCTCATGCCTCCCCAGGACATCGAGGGAGTGGGCCGCCTGGCTCTGGTCGCCGACCCCTTCGGCGCGCCCTTCGCCGTGATCACCAGCGTTGCGCCCTGACCAGTGCCTTCGAGTGGTGTCCCAGGTGCTGGGGGCAATGGATGGGGCGGTGGAGATTCGGTAGCTACTTTCGGCGGGGTGGTGGCAGGACGTTTGGCACTTTGTGGCTCCCTAACGGCTGGGTGATGCTGCCCGGGTATCACCTACTGTGAGGAGAATCACATGGCTTCGACCGACCAGCACCTCGATCATCCCAGGGTCGTGCCGGCGGCACCGCCGCCAGCCGCCGCCGTGGCGTGGGGCAACTCGGCCCCGCTCGCGCTTGCGGCCTTCGCGCTGACGACGTTCATGCTCAGCATGGTCAATGCCGGTCTCGTGAACGCCGGGGTCGAGCCGGTCGTCTTCGGTGTCGCGCTGATGTTCGGCGGGGTGACGCAGCTCATCGCGGGCGTGATTCAGTTCCGCACCGGCAACACCTTCGGTGGTGTGCTGTTCAGCACATTCGGCGCCTTCTGGCTGTCTCTGTTCGCTATCGTCCAGTTCTTCTTGAAGGATGTCCCGGCCGCTCAGATTGGTCACGCTCTCGGGCTGTTCCTCTACGCGTTCGGGATCTTCACTGTGTGGATGTTCGCCGCATCCTTCCGTTCCAACGTCGTGGTGGTCGTGGCGCTGGCTGGCCTGGCCGTCACGTTCTTCGTACTGGGAGCGGGCAACTACGCGGGCAGCACGGGCCTGGTGCACACAGGCGGGTACCTGGGCCTGGTCGTGGCCGCGCTGGCCGCCTACCTGTCCGCCGCTGAGGTCTGCGAGGCAACCTACAAGCACGCGGTGCTGCCGGTGTGGCCGCTGGCCAAGCACTGAGGCCGCCCGCCGCAACGAGGGAATGGAGCGTCATCATGGGCCGCTACGCGGACACGTTCCGCCACAGCATCACCGATCCCGAGAGTTTCTGGGGTGAGGCCGCGAAAGGGATCGACTGGTACCGGGAGCCCACGGTGGTCCTGGACACCTCGAATCCGCCTTTCTACCGCTGGTTCGCTGATGGAGTGCTGAACACGTGCTTCAACGCGGTGGACCGGCACGTGCGCGACGGCCGCGCTGACCAGCCCGCGCTCATCTACGACAGCGCGGTGACCGGCACCGTCAGGACCTATACCTACCGGCGGCTGCTGGACGAGATCGCGCGGTTCGGGGGCGTGCTGCGCAGCCTGGGGGTGGGTGCAGGCGACCGCGTGGTCATCTACATGCCGATGATTCCCGAGGCAGTGGTGGCGATGCTGGCGTGCGCCCGCATCGGCGCGGTGCACTCGGTCGTCTTCGGCGGCTTCGCCGCGCACGAACTTGCGCTGCGGATCGACGACGCGGCCCCCAAGGTGGTGGTCTCCGCCTCGTGTGGCATCGAGGTCAGCCGGGTCGTGGAGTACAAGCCCATCCTGGACCGTGCCATCGAACTGTCGGAACGCAAGCCGGAGCGGTGTGTTGTGGTGCAGCGCCCGCAGGCGGAGGCGGTCCTCACCGAAGGGCGCGACCTCGACTGGGAGCAGGCGATGGCTGAGGCTGAGCCCGTCGGCTGTGTCCCGGTGGCGGCAACGGACCCGCTGTACATCCTGTACACCTCCGGCACCACCGCCAAGCCCAAGGGCGTGGTGCGCGACAACGGTGGCCACGCTGTCGCGTTGCGCTGGAGCATGGAGCACATTTACGACACCGGCCCCGGGGAGGTGTACTGGGCTGCCTCCGACGTTGGCTGGGTCGTCGGGCACTCCTACATCGTCTACGCTCCGCTGCTGGCCGGGTGCACCAGCGTTCTCTACGAGGGAAAGCCGGTGGGCACGCCCGACGCTGGAGCGTTCTGGCGGGTGATCTCCGAGCACGGGGTCAAGGCGCTTTTCACCGCACCGACGGCGTTCCGCGCCATCAAGAAGGAGGACCCGGGCGGCGAGCATGCCCGCAAATATGATCTGTCCCGCTTCCGGTACCTGTTCCTGGCCGGGGAGCGCCTCGACCCCGAAACCTATCGCTGGGCGGGTGAGCTGCTGGGTATCCCAGTGATCGACCACTGGTGGCAGACCGAGACCGGCTGGCCGATCGCCGCCGATCTCATGGGCCTGGAGGCGCTGCCCACCAAGGCGGGCTCGCCGACGGTGCCGGTGCCAGGCTTCGACGTGCGGGTGGTGGATGCCTCCGGTGACGAGGTCGCCCCCGGCGTGACGGGCGAAATCGTGGTGCGGACACCGCTTCCGCCGGGATGCCTCCCCACCCTGTGGGGGGAGGACCAGCGGTTCGTGGAGTCGTACCTGTCGCGGCATCCCGGCGCCTACATCACCGGCGATGGCGGCTACCGGGACAGTGACGGCTACCTGTACGTCATGGGCCGCATCGACGATGTGATCAACGTGGCCGGTCACCGGCTGTCCACTGGCGAAATGGAGGAGGTTCTGGCAAGCCACCCCGCCGTGGCTGAGTGCGCGGTGATCGGGGTGAACGATGAGCTCAAGGGCCAGATTCCGCGCGGCTTCGTGGTTCTCAAAGCGGGTGTCGACGTGGAGCCGGCCGCGCTGTCCGCAGAACTCGTGCAGCTGGTCCGCGACCAGATCGGCCCGGTCGCCGCGCTCCGCCGGGTGGACGTGGTCGCAGGTCTTCCGAAGACCCGCTCTGGCAAGATCCTTCGCAAGACCATGCGCGGTATCGCCAACGGCCGGGAAGAGGGCGTGCCGTCCACCATCGATGACGCATCTGTCCTGGACGCGCTGCGTCCCGTCCTGGCCGGCAGTGGCTGATTTCGGAGGCATCGCCATGGGATCTCCGGCCGAGCTCATCGCTCGCGCGGTGGGGCTGCATCAGACCACGCCGGAGATCCTGGCGGCCTCCGCTCAGGTGGGCCGCCGGATCCTCGGCGTCGACAGCAGCTTCGCCGCGATCGCCACCACCGGCGGCGACTACCCGATGCTCATCACCGACGGGATACGGGACGCCCGCTTCCGCGAGATCACTGTCCGGCCCGGTGCTGGGCTCGGCGGCCAGGTACTGCTGCGCGGGCGGCCGCACAGCGTGGCCGACTACGAACGTGACCCCACCATCAGCCGCGACTTCGTCCACGTCGTCTGTGATGTGGAGGGGCTGCGCGGGATGGCCTGCGTTCCGGTCAACGGGCCCGACCGGGTCGAGGCGCTGCTCTACACCAGTACCCGGCTCATCGGGCCACCCGGCGACCGGGCGCTGCAAACGCTGGAGCTCATCGCCGCCTACGCGGAACTCTTCCTGCACCAGGCGGCGGTGCGCAAACAGGAGATCGAACTGGCGATGCTGCGTGACCGGCAGCGTCTCGCCACTGAGCTGCATGATTCGGTGGCCCAGATGCTCTTCGCGATCGGCGTTGCCGCACGCTACTCCCGGCAGCAGCGCGACCCCGCCATCCTGACCGCCGCGCTGGAGGAGATCGAGACAACCGCCGCGCAGGCCCGGAACGAGTTGCGGACGGCACTGCACCGGCTGAGCCACCCTGCGGAGGGCCTGGGGTTCGAGGCGCGGCTGGCGGGGGAGCTCAGGCTGTTCGAACGGATGACCGGATGCCAGGTCACGATGACTGAGCGGGGGGAGCGCCGCGAACTGACGCAGCCCATTGAGGATCTGCTGATCGATACGGCGCTGGAAGGGCTCCGCAACGCGGTCAAGTACGCCCATGCCCAGGTGGCCCTGCTGCATCTGGCATACCAGGACAATGCCGTCACGCTGGTCTTGCAGTCCGAGGGGCCACCCGAGCGAGAACTGTCCAGCGGCCACGCTGGGACCGGCGCGGGGCTGGCGCTGCTGCGGGAGCGCGCCACCCAGCTCCGCGGCACACTCGAACTGACCAGCCGCCCGGCCGGTCATAAGGTGCTGCGCCTGGAGCTGCCGGCCCGCCGGGTGCTGGGATGACCCATGAAAGTCCTCATCGTCGATGACCACCCGATAGCCCGGCGTGGCCTGCGGATGGTTTTGTCGGAGGCGTTTGGTGTCACGGAGTGTGCCGAGGCCGAGGATGCCGCCTCGGCCCTCGCCATGGCCGCTGAGTTGCGGCCGGACCTGCTGCTGCTGGACATGCACATGCCCGGCGATCTCGCCGCCCCGGCGCTGTGCGGCCAGATGCGGGAGGTGCTGCCCGACGCCAAGATCGTGATCGTGACGGCCTTCGAGCGCAGCGACGAGATTCGCGAGTGCCTGGAGTCCGGCGCAGACGGCTGCCTGCTGAAGGACACCTCAGAGGTGGACATGGCCGTGGCCCTGCGCACCGCGCTGACGGGCGGGCCAGCGCTCGATTCGCGGATCGCCTTCCGGCTGGCCCGCGAGATGGCCAGCAAGCGCAACCATACGAGCGCTATCCACCTCAGCAGCCGCGAGTGGCAAGTTCTCCATCTGCTGGCCGAGGGTTGCTCGAACCGCACGATCGCCCGGCGGCTGGAACTCTCGGAGGCCACCGTCAAAGGCCACGTCAGCAACCTGCTGGACAAGCTGAACGCCTCGTCGCGGCTGCAAGCCGTCGTTCGCGCCTCCGACGCGGGGCTGATCTAGGCGCTGGGCTGATCTAGGCACTGGGCTGATCTAGGCACTGGGCTGATCTGCGCGGCCGGGCTGAGCCAAGCGCCGGACCGGGACCTTGGGCCCTGTCTGGCGTCCGGGTGCTCGTTGTAACGTCCTCGCATGTCTCGCCCGCACCAGCCCACGTTGCTCGCGAACCATCGCTTTGCGCTGCCAATGACCGGCGCGCACGTGCGGCGAATGTTCGACGAACGCTGTCGGGCCCTCTGACCGATCAAATCCCCGGGCAGGGCGCTCCGCGCCGCCCGTGTGAAGGCTTACGCCCCCATCCCCGATCGCTTCTACGCGCCTGAGCGAGTTCATCCGCCCGGCGTCCTGCCCTCATCCCGTCCCCGCAAGGAGCAACCCCATGACCGGCAAGAACCTGGACCCAGGCGGCTCCGCCTGGTCCTTTGAGACCAAACAAGTGCACGCCGGAGCTGTTCCCGATCCAGCGACCGGATCCCGCGCCGTGCCCATCTATCAGACGACCTCGTACGTCTTCCGGGACACCGAGCACGCTGCGAACCTGTTCAGCCTGGCCGAACAGGGCAACATCTACACACGCATCATGAACCCGACCACCGGGGTGGTGGAGGCGCGGCTGGCCGCACTCGAAGGGGGCGTTGCCGCGGTGGCTCTGGCTTCCGGCCAGGCGGCGGAGACCCTTACCGTGCTCACGCTCGCAGCTGCCGGTGACCACGTGGTGTCCAGCGCCTCGCTGTACGGGGGAACCTACAACCTGTTCCGCCACACCCTGCCCAGGCTGGGGATAGAGGTCACGTTCGTCGAGGACCCGGACGACCTTGATGGGTGGCGGGCGGCCGCGCGGCCACAGACCAAGCTGTTCTTCGCCGAAACCATCGGCAACCCGCGCAGCAATGTCCTGGACATCGAGGCCGTCGCGGGTGTCGCGCACGAAACGGGGGTGCCGCTGGCCGTGGACAATACAGTGCCCACCCCCTACCTGTCCCGGCCCCTCCAGCACGGTGCGGACATCGTCGTGCACTCCGCCACGAAGTTCATCGGCGGCCACGGCACGGTGATCGCCGGCATTGTGGTGGACGGTGGCACCTTCGACTTCGGCGCCCACGCGGCACGCTTCCCCGGCTTCGTCGAACCGGACCCCAGCTACCACGGGGTGCGGTACTGGCCGGCCCTTGGCCCGGGGGCATTCGCAACCAAGCTGCGCGTGCAGTTGCTGCGCGACCTCGGCCCGGCGATCTCACCGTTCAGCAGCTTCCTGCTGCTGCAGGGCCTGGAGACGCTGTCGCTGCGGCTGGAGCGGCACACGGCGAACGCGCAGGCGCTGGCCGAGTGGCTGGAATCGCGCGACGGGGTCGAGACGGTCCACTACGCGGGCCTGCCGTCCAGCCCGTGGCACACGGCAGCCCAGAAGTACCTGCCTGGGGGCGCGGGGGCGGTCCTCGCCTTCGAACTGCGCGGCGGCGTGGCGACCGGACGGCGGTTCGTGGACTCGGTCGACCTGTTCAGCCACCTAGCGAACATCGGTGACGTGCGAAGCCTGATCGTCCACCCGGCCAGCACGACGCATGCCCAGCTCTCACCCGCAGAGCAGCTCGCCACCGGGGTGACACCAGGATTGGTCCGGCTCTCGGTAGGCATCGAGGGAGTCGAGGACCTCAAAGCCGACCTGGAGACAGGGTTCCGCGCCGTCAAGTCGGTGAGCTGACGATGAGTACGGGCACGGGTCTCCCTCCCGCCACGGGAGCGTGGCGGGAGGGAGACCCGCCGGGGCACCGGCAGTGGGTAACGCTGCGAGACCCGCTCCTGCTGGAGGCCGGCGGCATGCTGCCGTGCGTGCGGCTGGCCTACGAAACGTGGGGAGCGCCGAGGGGCGACGGGTCCAACGGCGTGCTCATCCTGCACGCGCTCACAGGCGACAGCCACGTCACGGGACCCGCCGAACCCGGGCATCCCAGCCCGGGATGGTGGCGCAGGCTGATCGGGCCCGGGCGGGCGCTCGACCCGGCGGCGTGGTACATCGTTGCGCCGAACGTGCTAGGTGGCTGCCAGGGCAGTAGTGGGCCGGCTGCCATGGCGCCGGACGCCAGGGCGTGGGGGAGCCGGTTTCCGTTCCTGACCATCCGTGACCAGGTGGCCGCCGAGGCCGCGCTGGCCGATGCGCTCGGCATCAGGCGCTGGGCACTGGTCCTGGGCGGCTCGATGGGAGGCATGCGGGCACTGGAATGGGCCATCAGCTTCCCGGACCGGGTCGAGTCGTTGCTCGTACTTGCTTGCCCCGCCGCTGCTTCCGCTGAACAGATCGCCTGGACCGCACCGCAACTGCACGCCATCCGGGCTGATCCCGGCTGGCACGGTGGTGACTACCACGACGCCCCGGCTGGGCATGGACCCCACCGGGGACTGGGGATCGCCCGCCGGATCGCCCACGTCACCTACCGCAGCGAGCCGGAACTCGCGGCCCGCTTCGGGCGGAGCCTCCAAGGCGACGGGCACCCATGGGAAGGGGGACGCTATGTCGTGGAGTCCTACCTGGACCATCACGCGCACAAGCTGGCCCGGCGGTTCGATGCGGGCAGTTACGTCACCCTGACCGAGGCGATGAACTGTCACGATGTTGGCCGCAACCGGGGCGGCACAGTGGCCGCGCTGCGGCGGGTGACGGCACAGACGATCGTTGCGGGGATCGACAGTGACCGGCTCTACCTGCTTGCCCAGCAGGACCGCCTGGCAGCTGGCATTCCCGGTGCCGGGCCGGTGCGCGTCATCACGTCCCCGTACGGCCACGACGCTTTCCTCATCGAAACCGGGCAGGTCGCCGCCTGCCTGGAAGAACTCCTGGCAGTTCCCGTCCTGTCTTTAGGCCCAGTTCTGTCACGGTTCACCGCGCCTCCACCAGCGCTGGCGCAGGTGCATGGGAGAGCCAGGGCGGGCGGCGACCCGGTACCGCACGGTCGGGTGGACGGCACGGTCGGTCAAACTGAGCGGGCTACTGCGACGAGACCAGAGGGCAGGTATGACCCTGATTGTGGTGTCGGGTGCACCAGGAACCGGCAAGTCGACCATCGCCGCGGCGGTGGCCGCCGACCTCGGCTGGCCGCTGCTGGCAATTGACCCGATCAAGGAAGCGCTGGCCGACGTGCTCCGACTCGGACGCCAAGGCAGTCACGGCGGTGAAAGCGGCTCTCAGGAACCGCTCGTCCCGGGGCCGGCGTGCCATCCGGCGTGCATAGGGGTGACCTTCGGCCCTGCCTGGATTCGCCCGATTGAGGCTCACTGGGGTCATGTTCGTCGCCCATGCACTTGTGCTCGATGTCGGCTTCGGGGCTGCCCGGGCCAGGCTCGCGCAGCTGGTTTACGGAGGCGAGCTGAGCGGCTCATCGGAGGCCGCCTACCAGGACGGGCTCGCAACACTGATCAGGGTTGGCCCGTTTGGCGACCTCCCTGGCGCCTCCAAACTGGTCCGGGTCAGCTTCCTGGACCCGGTGTACCGGGCAGAGGCCATGACCGTCGGGCTTCGCTGGGAGGCCACCGGGGCCACGGTCGGGCTGTTTCCCGTGCTGGACGCGGACATCGGGCTCGCGCCCGCCGGAGAGCAGCAAACCCGGCTCGCGCTGGTCGGGTCCTACCGGCCCCCGCTCGGGCGGTTCGGCGCCGGGCTCGACCGGGTGCTGCTGAACCAGGTTGCCACGGCGACGGTCAGTGCCCTGCTGAGGGCTGTCGCGGACGCGCTCGTTGCGCCCGCAGGATCCGTGGAGCCGCACAAAGGAACCATGATCAGCCCGATCCTGGCGCCAGTGATCGAGTCAGAAACACTGTCGTAGCCGACGACACCCCATGCCACGCGGTGCAGGGCATGAGGTGCCAGCTGCGACCCGCTACGCCGCGAGCAGCCGCTCGAACAAGGAACGGTAGCGCTGCAGGCCCTGCCGAAGATCCTCGGTGGAGACCTGCTCACCGCTGGCCCAGCGCGACTCGAGCTGATCGAGCTCACTGGCGAAGGCGCGGGACAGGCGTTCCATCAACTCCGTGACCAGCGCGTCAGCGTCCTGGACTGCGGCCCGTGGTTCGTCCACGAACTCGGCCTGAATCTCCCGCCAGCGGGTGACGATGGTCTCCCGCTCCCCGGTGTCGAGAAGTTGAGCACTTGGTGGCAGATCGCCGCTGGAGCTGGGGGCTGCTGCGGCATCCGCCGTCATGCCCGAACTAATAGGGGGGTCGGCGCCGAGGCCCATGGCCATGTCGGCGTCGCCGACGGGATCATCATCTATGTCGGCCTCGCGGACGAAAGCGTCATCTTTGGTCGTTGCCGCAAGGAAGCTGTCGTCATCACCCTGCCTGGCAGGGGTTTGGTCTGCGGTGGGCCCGGTGTTCCGGGCGCGTTCAGCGTCGTTCATCGTGTGCTCCGGCCCATGGTGTCGTAGTGGCCGCTGCCAGTTCCACCGGTCTCCGGCGGGGTGCCGGTGTCCGCGGGCGGCTGGCCGCGGTCGTCGCGCGCGGTGGTGCCTGCGGCACTGGCGGGGTCGGCGGCTGCCGTATCGGCGGGAGTGGCTGTCCTGTCAGCGGGGGTGCCCGCCGCGTCAGCCGGGGTGCCCGCCGCGCCGGCGCGGGTGCCTGCCGCCTCGGCGCCGTTGGCCTGAATCAGTTCGTCGAACAGCGACCGGTACCGAAGCATCGCTTCGCGGAGGTCTTCGGTGCTGGCCTGCTGCGTCTGGCTGCGCTCGTAGATGCCGTGTGCGAACCGGTAGTTCTCGACGACTTTGGGGTGGTCGACCGACATCAGGTCAGACTGGGACTCGAAGTTGTCCACCGGGTAGCCACGCGCGCGCATGACCCGGCCGATCAGGCTGTCGGCGGTCACGACGGCGTTCGCGGGCTCGTCAACGAAGCGCTCCTGCACCTCGCGCCAGTCCTGCGCGAAACGCTCGCGCTCGGCCTCCGGCAGTGGCCTGATGTCGAGTTGTGCACGCTTCTTCTGCCGGCCAACCAGCTCGGCCTCGGCGGCGCGCCGGTCGTCGTGCGCCTGCACCGTCCGGTCGTACTCATCGCCGAAGCGCGCGCGCAGCGCCGTGGTCCTGCGCCGCATGGCCGCCATTGCGACCAGCCCGACGATGACCAGGGCCGCGATGAGAATAAGGATCCACATCAAAGTTGCCATCGTATTTCTCCCCGTGATCCGTTTTGTTCCCTCTACCCCTTCGCAGGAGACCAAACGGTGACCTCTGCAACTCCCCCCACCAGATCTCGGGTGGATCGGCGCTGATCAGTTGCCGGCGGCCTGCGTTTTTGACGTGGGCAGCGTGCCGGGAGACACCGGATTGCCTGCCCTGGCCCGCCTGGGAGCATCGTGCTAATGGCCTCTACCGTCGCGCGAATGGGAAGCCTATGCTTGTCAACTCACCGGGTCATGGGAGGCGGAGGGCAATGCGCGTTCTGCTGCGCTGGGGGAGCCTGGTGGCAGTTACGGTGCTCACCGCAAGCTGTGCCTCGTCGGCCGGGCTGGCATCGAGGCTCGCCTCGGATGCTGCCCGGACCGCGCGGGGGAGTTCGCGGGTGGCGCTGTCGATGACCATGCACAGCGGCAGCATGTCGGTAACCTTCACGCAGGCAGGGGCGTTTGACTACGCCCATTCCACGGGGTACCTCCGGTCAGCCGGCCGTAGTGGGCCGCTCTCGCAGGAGGTGTTCCTGCCCCGGCACGTGTATATGAAGCTGCCCGCGGGTGCTGGCGGGCCATTCGCACACGGCAAGACCTGGGTGGAGATCAATCTCACCGGCGGGCACATGCCAGGCGGGCTGCCGTTCGCAGCTTCCCCGTTCGGAACGCCGGCCGACCCATCGCAGATCCTCTCCTCCCTGGAGGGTGTCTCGAGCAGTGTGACGCAGGTGGGGAGCGCAACGATCCGGGGAGTTCAGACGGTCCATTACCGGGTCATGATCGATCTGGCGAAAGCCCTCGCGGAAATGGGGCCGAAGGCCGGCGCGGGGGCATTCATGAGAGCTCTTGGCGGTCCCCTCGTCCCCGCGCAGGTATGGGTCGACGCAACTGGGCTGGTGCGCCGCGTCTCGGTGACGCTTACCCCTCGCAAGCACTCCGGTGTCCCAGCGGGTGCCCAGTTCACGGAGATGGTCGACTTCTATGACTTCGGCGTCCCGGTGCATGTGTCGGCGCCGCCCGCGTCTGAGGTCATGAGCCCATCCCAGGCGAGCGGTGGTTTCAGCGGGAGCGCCGGGCCGGGGCGCATGACGCCGCCGCCTGCGTCGGGAACCCTGTCACCAGCCCAGGCGAGCGCTGCCGAGCAGGCCGTGCGGGAGTTTTGGGCTGGACTTGGCTCCGGCGATCTTCAGGCGGCTGCCCAGACGGTCATGCCCTCACAGCGGAAGTGCTTCCTGCCGAGCTTGAAGGGCATGCCCAGGTTCACGGTCGCGTCGCTGCGGATCGTGTCGGCACGGCCCGACAAAACCGGTCACGCGGCGGTCCTTTTCACGGCCATCATACGGATGCGCGTCCGGGGGCACAGCATCCCGGTAACGGGCCCACCCGGTTCCGGGTCAAAGTACTGGCTCGTCACCACGGCGGCCGGAAGCGGCTGGTACGTGGACCTCCCCAAGAGCCCGCCGTATTTCCCGTTCTACGAGCTTTGCGGGAACGATCACATCATTTATGGCGGCAGCTAGTGTTCTGCGCCGTTAATTCGGTTCAGAAGTGGTCCGAGTGATTCCAGGATCTCGTCCGCAGTTTTGTTCCATAGCGGTCCTTGGTCAGGTGTAGGTTGGCCCGCTGTGGCTGGTTCCGGGGAATGGGATGTGGAGTTCTACGCCGATGAGTCCGGGCGTGAGCCGTGTCGCGCGTGGATGGAGAAACTCACCCCGCAGAAGCGGATTGCTTTGGAAGAGGCGATCAGGTTAGTGCTGATGCGGCGGCCGGGAGCACGGTTAAGACGGAGAAGATCATGCTGCGGGTGTTCTTCTGCACGTCTGGCCGCAAGATCATCTTGTTGCTCAGCGGTTACGACAAGGCCAGGGATCTTGGTAAGAGGCGCCAGAACAAAGAGATCACCAAGGCGCGCAAGGCCGCGGTCCGGGCGATGTTCGCCGCCGGTCTGGCACTCGGGATGCAATTCCGGGATGCCCGGGTCGCCCAAGGCCTCACACAGGCTCAGCTTGCCGAACTGTCCGGTGTCCCACAGGCTGACATCAGCCGCATCGAACGTGGCGCTGGCAACCCGACCGAGACGACACTGCAGCGCCTCGCGCACGCCCTGAACGGGCAGCTGAAGCTGAGCCGGAGAACCGGGTGGGCAACAGGTCAAAGCAGGGTCATGTGCTGACGTTGCCCCCGTACAGCGGGCGTTCCGGCGCTTCCAGCGCTCCGGGATTGTACGGCGTTCCCGGATTATAGGGCGCTCCCAGCTTGCCCGGCGCTTCCGGCGACATCACGCGGGGCCGTCTTACGACAGAAACGGGGCGCTCTCGGACACGAGAACACCCCCCTAAAGAGTGGGCAACTGACCTCAGCGCGGCTCAGGCAAGGTCCAGTTGCCCGTCCTTCACCTGCCCAAGGAAGGCTGTCCACGCCGCCCGGGCAAACGCGAGCTTGGGGCCCTCGGGATCCTTCGAGTCACGCACGGCGACAGCACGCGCTGCCACGCCGACTTCGACGCAGTTTCCGCCGTTGCCGGTGCTGTAGCTCGCCTTGCGCCACTCGATGCGGTTCAGGTCCATGTCTTGGCTGTTTCCTCCATCAGCGTCAGGGAGGCAGCGCGGGGTAGCGCCTCCGATTTGAGCGTATCCCACATCAGCGTGACAGCCGCGAGGTGATCACTGTCTTCCACGATCTGCCCACGGGCCGCCGTGTCTTGGTAGACCACCGGTGAGGCGTCGGTGAAGTTCGCGATGACGAAGGTGCCGCTCATGCCCTGGTGCGCCCCGACGGCCCACGGGATCACCTGGATGACGATGTTCGGCCGGCGGGCCGCCTCGACCAGCCGGGCCAGTTGCTCACGCATCACGTAGGTCCCGCCGACCGGGCGACGCAGCACACCCTCGTCGAGGATCACCCACAGCATGGGCGGGTCGCTCCGGGTGAGGATCGCCTGCCGTTCCATCCGCGCCGTGACCATGTCGCTGATCTGCTCGTCGGTGGCCATCACCTGGGTCCGCAGCATGGCCCGCGCGTACTCCTCGGTCTGGAGCAGCCCAGGCACCGCCACCAGTTCGAAGGTTCGCAGGCTAATGGCCTGGGCCTCCTTGTCTGGCCAGCGATGGAACCAGCCAGGGAACGCGCGGTGCTTGAGAAACCCCTTCAGCCGCTCCCGCAACTCGGTGAGAGCCCCGCCGGTGTTCAGCTCCGCCACCGCGTCGCAGGCGGCCGTGAACTCTTCGGTCGGCGCGCGCTGCCCCATCTCGACCTTGCTCACCAGGTCCCCGGAGCAGAAGGCCCGCGACCCTAACTGCTCCTGTGACAGCCCCGCATTCACCCGGTAATAGCGCAGCATCGCGCCAAACACATGCAGCGGGCTCACGGCCGGATCGAAATCCCGCGACGTCATGCGAACCGTACCCCCTCTCTGCGTGCCGCTCTCTACAAGCCGCCGACACATATTCTCTACAAGCCGCCGACACATATTCCGCGCGCTTCGACACCCGTCCGGCAGCGCCGACGATTGGGCGACTCCCAGGGCGGTCCGCTTCCGAACGTAGCCCCCCGCCGGCAGGCTGTGCATAAGAAACTCTCACCCATTTATCAGCGCGCCATGACGGAGGCCACCGTGACAGCCCTTCAACCCGGCCACACCAGCAGCCCACGCGGTGAGTCCACGAACCAGCCGGGCAGCGCCGCGGGCGTGATCCGCGAGGCCACCAGCCCCAAGGCGGCGCTTGAGCGGCTCGCCGCGGCGCTGGACTCGCGTGATTACGCGACAACCCTGCTGACCAGCCACGGCCAAACGCCACGCCTGACCGTCGTCAGCCGGCTGACCACCGCCCTGGCCGAGGACATTTACGCCGGGAACGGCTGGTACTGGTGGAGCTGGGCAGAAAAGCTCGCGCCCATCGCCGACGTGCCCGCCGCGGCGCGCAAGATCGCCACCGTCCTGCGCACCATCCCGGAGCCAACCCAGCGGTGACTCGCGGGCACGATCATCGCTGCGGCCATCTGGGCCGGGTTCCGGCACCCGTCGCCCACACCGCCCGATGCGCGGCACAATGCAAGGGCGTCTCGTGGAAAGGCGGATGAGGATCGTGACAGCGCCCGTTCAGATGCCGGTGCATCTCAGGATCGCGGGGGAACTCGGCGTACGCGATGGGCAGGTGGCGGCGGCGGTCGAACTGCTCGACGGCGGCGCCACGGTGCCGTTCATCGCCCGCTACCGCAAGGAGGCGACCGGCGCGCTCGACGACGCACAGCTCCGCACGCTGGAGGAACGGCTGCGGTACCTGCGTGAGCTGGACGAGCGCCGCGCTGCGATCCTGGAGTCCATCCGGTCGCAGGGCAAGCTCGATGACGCGCTCGAAGCGCGGATCATGGCGGCCGACTCCAAGGCCCGGCTGGAAGACATCTACCTTCCCTACAAGCCGAAGCGCCGCACGAAGGCGCAGATCGCCCGGGAGGCGGGCCTTGAGCCGCTGGCCGCCGCGCTCCTCGCCGACCCGGCCCTTGACCCGCGAATCACAGCTGAGGCTTACGTGGACTCCGAGAAAGGTGTGGCTGATGAGACAGCCGCTCTGGATGGGGCGCGAGCCATACTCGCTGAGCGTTTTGCGGAAAATGCCGACCTGATCGGGGACCTGCGCGAGCGTATGTGGTCCTGGGGGCGCCTGGTCTCGCAAGTCCGGGAGGGCAAGCAGGAGGCCGGTGCCAAGTTCTCCGATTATTTTGAATTCGCCGAACGGTTTGCCACCCTGCCCTCACATCGCATCCTGGCCATGTTCCGCGGCGAAAAAGAGGAGATTCTCGACCTGACGCTGGACCCGGGGGACGCGCCCGGGGACCGTGAGCCCGCGGCTCCGCGCGAGTACAGCGCGTACGAGGCCCGGGCCGCGCAGCACTTCGGCGTCGCCGACCGGGGCCGCCCGGCGGACCGCTGGCTCGCGGAGACGGTCCGCTGGGCCTGGCGCACCCGGATCCTCGTCCACCTGGGGATTGACCTGCGGATGCGGCTGTGGCAGCGAGCCGAAGACGAGGCGGTGGGAGTCTTCTCCGCCAACCTGCGCGACCTGCTTCTTGCCGCGCCAGCCGGCGCGCGGCCCACCATGGGCCTGGATCCCGGGTTCCGCACCGGCGTGAAGGTCGCCGTGGTCGACGCGACGGGCAAGCCGGTCGCGACCGGGGCCATCTTCCCGCACGAGCCGAAGCGGCACTGGGACGAGTCCATCGCGGTGCTCGCCCGGCTGGCGGCGGCGCACCGGGTCGAGCTGATCGCGATCGGCAACGGCACCGCCTCCCGGGAGACCGACCGGCTGGTGGCGGACCTGATCAAGGCACACCCGGAACTGGCGCTTACCAAGGTCGTGGTCTCCGAGGCTGGCGCGTCGGTGTACTCGGCGTCCGCCTACGCGTCCCGCGAGCTTCCCAGCATGGACGTTTCGCTGCGTGGGGCGGTATCGATCGCGCGGCGCCTGCAAGACCCGCTGGCCGAGCTGGTCAAGATCGACCCCAAGTCGATTGGCGTCGGCCAGTACCAGCACGACATCACCCAGGGCAAGCTGTCGCGTTCGCTGGACGCGGTGGTGGAGGACTGTGTGAACGCGGTCGGCGTGGACGTCAACACCGCGTCCGCGCCGCTGCTCGCCCGCGTGTCCGGCATCAGCGACGGGCTGGCGGGCAGCATCGTCGCTCACCGGGATGCCCGCGGGCCGTTCAGCAGGCGCGTGACGCTGAAGGCCGTGCCGCGGCTTGGCCCGAAAGCGTTCGAGCAGTGTGCCGGGTTCCTGCGCATCCCCGGTGGCGACGACCCGCTCGATGCCTCCAGCGTGCACCCGGAGGCGTACCCGGTCGTGCGGCGCATCCTGGCGGCGACCCGGACCAGCATGCGGGAACTGATCGGCAACACGGCGGCGCTCCACGCGCTGCGGCCGCAGAACTTCACCGACGAGCGGTTCGGCCTGCCGACGGTCACTGACATCCTCGCCGAACTGGAAAAGCCGGGCCGTGACCCGCGGCCCGGCTTCACGACCGCGGCATTCGCGGAGGGCGTCAACACAATGGAGGATCTGGCCCCCGGCATGGTGCTGGAAGGTGCGGTCACCAACGTCGTGGCGTTTGGCGCGTTCGTTGATATTGGCGTTCACCAGGACGGCCTTGTGCACGTGTCCGCCATGGCGCGGAACTTCGTGGCCGACCCGCGTGAAGTGGCCAAAGCCGGTGACATCGTGAAGGTCAAGGTGCTGAGCGTGGATCTGCCGCGCAAGCGGATCTCTCTCACGATGCGCCTGGACGATGAACCGGACGGCGCTGGCCAGGGAGCGCGGCGCAAGGAGCCGGACGAGGCGGCGGGTGGTCAGCGTGAGGCGCGCTCAGGCGGGCGTGGCCGGGGGCGCGGTGGTGCGCCAGCCAGCGTCCGCCCGGGTGACGGTGCGGGTGGTGCCATGGCAGATGCCCTGCGGCGCGCCGGCCTCATGGGCGGCACAACCGGGGCCAACGGCCGTACCGGCAAGGACCGGCCCGGTCGCTAGCCCGGCTTCGGGCCAGCGCTGCGGCTATGGACTGCCCGCTCACGCGAAGTGGCCCATGCTTATGGTACGAAAATGGACCTCGCCTGCGGGCCTCTCGCCGCCTAGGGTCTAACTATGAGCACAACAGAAACCACGCCACAGATTCCCGTCCGGCTGGACTTCGACACCCTCGCGCCCGGCTTCTCCCGTGCGATGGCACACCTCGACAAGGCGGCCACCAAGGAACTCGACAAGGCGGGCATCGATCCCCGGCTCAGGGAACTGATACGGATCCGCGCTTCGCAGCTGAACGGCTGTGCCTACTGCATCGACATGCACACCAAGGACGCCCGCGCGATCGGGGAGACCGAACAGCGCATCTACGGGCTCCCAGCCTGGCGCGAGACCCCGTATTTCACCGGCCGCGAGCGCGCCGCGCTCGGGTTCACCGAGTCGGTCACGCTGCTGGCCGACACTCACGTTCCGGATCACGCGTATCAGGCCGTAGCGGCGCACTTCACCGGGGAAGAGGTTGCCGCCCTGGTCAGCCTGATCGTGACCATCAACGCCTGGAACGCGATCGGTGTCAGCACGCGCGCCTGGACCCCGGGTTCCTACCAGCGGTGACTGCGCTGGGTCAGCGTATGTTCAGGTGTTCGACGGGCTGACCTGTGATCTCCGCGATCACGTCGAAATCCTTGTCGACGTGCAGGAGAGTAAGTCCGGTGAGCTCCGCAGTCGCAGCGTTGATCAAGTCAGGCACTGACGGTGCCCGGTGCTGGCCCCGATCGGCGAGGAGTGTGAGGACTTCGACCGCCCGGTCCTCGATCGCCGGGGTCAGGTACTCGACTGGCATTGACGACAAGGGCGGCTGTTGGAGCGCGGTACGCAGGTCCGGACCCGACCGGGCTGAGTAGCCGACCTCCAGTCGGGTGACCGTCGTGATCCGTACCAGCCCGCGTTCGATCCGCGCCGCCCAGTCAACAGCGTCCGGGCTCGCGCCAAGACGGACCAGCGCGGACTTGTCGGCCAGCCACGTTGTCACTGCCAGGCCCGTGACATTACGTCCGGGTCGGCCAGATCGCCAAACACATCGGCGAACCGTGCAAGATCCTGGACACTGACCGCAGACCCCGGCGTCGCCGCGTCCTGGGCAAGACGGCGGCGTAGGTACTCGCTGCGAGAAAGACCCAACCGGCCAGCATGCGCATCCAGGGCCGCGATGACATCATCAGGCACATCGCGAATCAGCACATCAGTCATCTCCACCTCCTGTGATATCCCATGATAGCGCCACTCTTGCTGTGCGGTGTCAAAGCGGTGTGCTGCATGATGGGACGCCTCGGGGCCTGGCAAGGACGGATCGCAGGGGAGGCGGCCACCCATGGCTGTGGAAAGAGCACGGCGCTCGTGCCTGTCGGTGCCCGCGTCGTCGGCCAAGATGCTGGCCAAGGCTCCTGCGCTGCCCGCTGATGAGGTCTTCCTTGACCTCGAAGATTCGGTCGCACCTGCCGTTAAGGAAGAAGCAAGGGTCAATGTCATCGCGGCGCTGCGCCTTGGCGACTGGAGCGGCAAGACGGTTGTCGTCCGGGTCAACGGGGCGGCAACCAGGTGGTGCTACCGGGACATCATCGAGGTGGTCTCGGCGGCCGGCCAGCACATCGACTGCGTCATGGTGCCGAAGGTGGAATCCGCCGCGGATGTGACGTTCGTGGCCAAGCTGCTGCGCATGGTGGAGGAGGATGCCGGGCTGTCGCGCACGATAGGCATCGAGGCCCAGATCGAAAGCGCTGCCGGTTTGCAGGCCATCCGCGAGATCGCGGCCTCCTCGCCTCGCTTGGAGACGCTTGTTTTCGGCCCGGGTGACATGGCCGCCTCGCTGGGCATGCCGTCGATGACGATCGGTGAGGCCTCCCCGCGGTACCCGGGCGACCAGTGGCACGCGGTGCTCGTGACGATCCTCGTAGCGGCACGGGCCGCGGGCCTGCAGGCGATCGACGGGCCGTTCGGGCGGATCCGTGACCTTGACGGGTTCCGCGAGTCGGCGGTCCGCTCGTACAGCCTCGGATATGACGGCAAGTGGGTGCTGCACCCGGGCCAGATCGACATCGCCAATGAGGTGTTCACGCCCGGGCAGGAGGAGTTCGACCGGGCGCTCGCGATGCTCGACGCGTACCAGCGAGCCTCCGGCGAGCACCGGGCCGGTGCCGTCAACTTCGGGAACGAGATGATCGATGAGGCGTCGCGCAAAATGGCGCAGCGCCTCGTCGTGCGCGGCACCGCGGCCGGGCTGGTCCGGAACGGCCCGGGAACAGGACCAGCAGTATGATCCGCTTTCATGGCATCATCGTGGGCCACGTCCAGCGTCGATCTGCACCTTGACCTCACCGGCCCACGGGTCCGTGCCAGCCTGGAGACCGCGCTGCGGGACGCTGTCCAGAGCGGGCGGCTGGCCCCAGGGACGCGGCTGCCCTCCTCCCGCGCGTTCGCCCTGGATCTGGGAATCGCCCGCAACACGGTCGCCGACGCCTACGCCCAGCTGGTGGCCGAGGGCTGGCTGGCCACCCGGCACGGCTCGGGCACCTGGGTCGCCGACCGCACGGCCCGCACCGCTCCGGTTCCCGCCGCCCCGGTTCCCGCCGCTCCGGTTCCCGCCGCGCCGGTTCCCGCCGCGCCGGTTCCCGGCACACCGGGGACACACATCCGCTACGACCTGCGGTCTGGCATGCCAGACGTGTCAGCGTTCCCGCGTTCGGCATGGCTGGCCGCCGCCAGGAGGGCACTTGCCACTGCACCGCATGAGGCGCTGGGCTACGCCGACCCGCGTGGCCTCCCGCAACTGCGGGCCGCCCTCGCTGGCTATCTCTCACGCGCCCGCGGTGTCGCCGTCACCGACGAGCGGATCGTCGTGTGCTCCGGTTTCGCGCAGGGACTGGAACTGCTCTGCGAGGTACTGCGGACCAAGGGCGCGGCGACCCTCGCGACCGAGGCATACGGCCATTCCCGCCACCGGCGGATCGCAACAGCCAGGGGACTGCGGCTGACCACACTGAACGTGGACGCCGGGGGCGCCTCGGTCGACGGCCTGAACCGTGCGGACGCGGTGCTTCTCACACCCGCGCACCAGTTCCCGCTCGGGATGCCGCTCGAACCGTCACGGCGCCGGCAGGCAGTCGAGTGGGCGTCACGGACCGGCGCGATCATCATCGAGGACGACTACGACGGTGAGCTCCGCTACGACCGGGCAGCGGTGGGTGCCATGCAGGCACTCGCACCGGAACACATTGTCTATGCCGGAACCGCGAGCAAGAGCCTGGCACCCGGCCTGCGGCTGGGGTGGCTGGTACTCCCGGCGAAGCTCGCCGGAGATGTCGTCGCGGCCAAAGCCACGCTCGGCCGGCTGAGCAGCAGCCTTGACCAGCTCACGCTGGCCGAGTTCATCTCCTCCGGGGCCTACGACCGCCAGCTGCGCTGTGCCCGGCTTGCCTACCGGCACCGCCGCGACCGGCTGGTGGCCGCGTTGCGCCAGCAGGCACCCCGGGTGCGGATCACCGGGATCGCGGCCGGCCTGCAGGCCCTGGTTGAGCTCCCGGACGGCCTGCGCGAGGACGACCTGGTGGCCCGGGCCGCTCAACGCGGCCTCGCGATCGAAGGCCTTACCACCTATACCGTGCCGGGACACCAGCACCGCCAAGCGATCGTCGTCGGGTACGCCACGCCGCCCGCTCACGCCTTCACTGCCGCGGTCGGCGTGTTCTGCCGGGTCCTGGCCGCCGCCAGTGCCGGCTCTCCCGCAGACCGGCCACCTTCTGTCGGAGCCCCCCTCTAGCATTGGGCAGCGTCAGGGACCGGGCCGGCGGGTTCGCCCGGGACCGGGATGGCACGACCGTCATGGGCCGGATGGCAGGGCCAGCCAGGACCGGGATGACGGCAGCCCAGGGCCGACGATGGCGAAGGCGGGACGCGGTGGACTTCGACGAGGTCAGCTGGCTGCGTAAGCACAGCCCAGCATGGCGGCTGCTCTGCGCTGACAACGCGCCGCTGATCGTGAGCTTTTTCGAAAAGGTCTTCGTCGAGGAGAACATCCGCTCGATCTCGGCAACGGACCTCGCGAGCAGGCTGGATGATGAGCTTTACGCCCTCAACGAGCGGCTCGGCGAGAGCGCGTTCCCCAAGCCGGCGAAAGCGTACCTGGAAGCCTGGGCCACCCCGCAGGCCGGCTGGCTCCGCAAGTACTATCCCCAAGGCTCGGACGAGCCGCACTTCGACGCGACCCCGGCTGTCGAGAAGGCGCTGTCCTGGGTCAGGGCACTGCGCCCGCGAGAGTTCGTGGGAACCGAGTCGCGCCTCAACACCATCTTCATCCTGCTCCGGCAGATGGTGTTCGGCGCCGAGACCGACCCGGACATCCGCCTGGCCGAACTCCGGCGGCGCCGCCAGGAGCTGGACGCGGAGATCGCCCGGGTGGAGGCCGGTGACATCGACCTGCTCGACCCCGCCGGCCAGCGCGACCGCTACCAGCAGTTCGCCGCCACAGCCCGCGAGCTGCTGTCGGACTTCCGCGAAGTGGAGGAGAACTTCCGGCATCTCGACCGCAAGCTGCGGGAGCGGATCGCGGCCTGGAACGGTTCCAAGGGGGAACTGCTCGACGAGATCCTCGGCAACCGGGAGGCGATCGCCGACTCCGACCAGGGCAAGAGCTTCCAGGCCTTCTACGACTTCCTGCTGTCCGCGGCGCGGCAGGAAGAACTGTCCGAACTCCTGGACCGGGTCCACGCGCTGGCCGCGATCGGGGGCACCGACGCGCGGATGCGCCACATCCACTACGACTGGCTCGACGCGGGCGAACGCACGCAGTCGACCGTGCGGCAGCTTTCCGAGCAGCTGCGCCGCTTCCTCGACGATCAGGTCTGGTTCGAGAACCGGCGTGTGATCGACATCCTGCGCAGCATCGAGTCCCACGCGCTCACCCTGCGCGAGCAGCGAAACCCAGGCATCATGACCGAGCTCGGCGCCACCTCGCCAGCGTTGGCGCTGCCGATGGAACGCCCCCTGTACTCCCCGCTCAAGAAGGCCGCCATCGACAGCGCTTCCGTCGAGCATGGCCAGGACGGTTTCGACGCCGCCACGCTTTTCGAGCAGGTCTACGTCGACCCAGCGCGGCTGTCGCAGGGCGTGCGGCGCTCGCTGCAGCGCAGCCCGCAGGTAGGACTAGCGGAACTGCTCCGTGACCAGCCGCTGCAGCAGGGGCTCGCCGAACTCGTGACCTACCTCTCGCTGACCGACGAGACCTTCCGCGTGGTCTTCGACGAGACGGCAAGGGAGCACTTGAGCTGGCTCGACACGGATGGCCGGAAGCGGACCGCCGCGCTGCCGAGGGTGACCTTCGCGCGCGCGATCAGCGGCACCCGCCCTGACATGCCAAACGGAGACATTCTATGAGCCCAGCGCCCGCTCCCACCGCCCCGGCGGAAGCGGATCTCTCCCTGGCTGTGACCCAGCTGATGAAGGGCGTCGTCTACCGTGACACGCACGAAAAGGCATGGCGGCACCTGCTACAGCTGCAAGCCCAGGTGCGGGACTATGTGGCCGTGATAGGGCTGGTCGTCATCATCGACGAAGCCGAAGGCTACGCGTTCCTGCGATCGCGCCCCGAGGACGAAGAGGCCGACTCCGGCAATGCGCCACTGCCGCGGCTCATTCCGCGCCGTTCCCTGTCCTTCCACGTAAGCCTGCTGCTGGCCCTGCTGCGCAAGAAACTGGCCGAGTTCGACGCCAGCAACAGTGACACCCGGCTGATGCTGACCCGGGAGCAGATCATCGACATGGTCCGCATCTTTCTGCCATCCAGCACCAACGAAGCCAGGCTGGTGGACCAGATCGACGCGCACATCGGTAAGGCGGCCGAGCTGGGCTTCCTGCGCCCGGTGAAGAACTCCGCGTCGCTGTTCGAGGTACGCCGCATCCTCAAAGCGTTCGTGGACGGCCAGTGGCTCGCCGACTTCGATGCCCGCCTGGCGGAGTACGCCGCGCTGGTCACCGGGGATGGCGAGGACGGCGGGAATGGGAGGGAGCAGCCGTGACCGCCCGCGCACTCAGCCCGGCTGGCATGCCAGCCGACGACGCCGGACAGCTCAGCGGGTTCCGGCTGGAGCGCCTGGAACTCTACAACTGGGGGACGTTCGACAAGCGCGTCTGGACGTTCGCCGCGAACGGCCGTAACGGGCTGCTCACCGGCGACATCGGCTCCGGCAAGTCGACGATGGTGGATGCCATCACCACACTGCTGCTGCCAGCCAACCGCATCACCTACAACAAGGCGGCGGGCGCGGAAACGAGAGAACGCAGCCTCCGGTCCTACGTCCTGGGCTACTACAAATCGGAGCGGAACGAGATCACCGGCACATCCCGCCCGGTTCCGCTCCGCGACGCGACCTCTTACGCGGTAATCCTCGGGGTCTTCGCCAACCGCGGCTATTCCTCGACCGTCACCCTGGCCCAGGTCTTCTGGCTGCGGAACGGCAGCGCCGGGCAGCCCGACCGGTTCTTCGTCACCGCCGACCGGGCGCTCACGGTCGTCAGCGACTTCTCCGGTTTCGGCACCGACATCGTGGCGCTGAAGAAACGGCTCCGCGCGGCCGGGGCCCGCACTCACGATCATTTCCCCGACTACGGCAAGGACTTCCGGCGCCGGCTCGGCATCGAATCCGAGCAGGCCATGGAACTCTTCCACCAGACAGTGTCGATGAAATCGGTCGGCAACCTCACCGACTTCGTCCGCAGCCACATGCTGGAGCCCTTCGATGCCTCGAAGTGGACCGAGCAGATCGTCGCCCACTTCGAGGACCTGACCAAAGCCCATGAAGCGGTCCGCCGCGCCCAGGCTCAGCTCGCCGCGCTGGAGCCGCTGCTTGCGGACTGCGACACACACGACCGGCTCGGCGCCGACATCGTGCAGTTCACGCGCCAGCGTTCGGCCCTTCCTTTCTTTTTCGCCAAACGCAAGGCTGCGTTTCTTGACCGGCACATCGCCAGCCTGGAGGCCGCACGGGCGGAGCGCCAGGAGAACTTGAAGGCGCTGAAGGCCCGCCTGGAGGAACTGCGCGAAAACGAGAAACGCCTGACCGTTGAGCGCGCGGGCCACGGCGGCGACCGCCTGAGCGAGATTGAGCGCCGCATCAGCGAGGACAACGAAGCCTGCAAGACCAGGATGGAGAAGGCCGAGCGGTTCGGCGAGCTTGCTGCCAAGGCGGGGGTGGCGCCGGTGGAGACGGGCGAGCAGTTCGCTGCTCGCCGGCGGGAGATCGGCGCGGCGGCCGACGCTGCCAACCACGCCCGTGCCGACTGTGAGAACCGGCTCGCCGAGGTCGCGGTGGACGCCAAGACGCTCACGGACCAGGCCGACGAACTCAACGCCGAACTGCTGAGCCTGCGCTCCCGCAAGAGCAGCATTCCCAAGCGCAGCCTGGACCTGCGGCAGTGGCTGTGCCTCGAGCTGAACCTGACCGAAACGGAACTGCCGTTCGCCGGTGAGCTGATCCAGGTGCGCGCGGAGGAGTCAGCCTGGGAGGGCGCCGCCGAGCGGCTGCTGCACGGCTTCGCTCTGTCCATCCTCGTCCGCGACGCGCATTACCCGGCAGTCTCGGACTGGATCAACGAGCACCACCTCGGCACCCGGGTCGTGTACTACCGGGTTCCCGCGACGCTGGGCGTGATGCGCGGCCCGGTCCCCGGCCCGTCCGGGAATCTCCTGTCGGCCAAGCTGGACATCAAGGACACCGAGTTCTTCCCGTGGCTGGAGCGTGAACTCGCCATCCGGGCCGGTCTGGCCTGCGTTGAGACCATGGCGGAGTTCCGGCGGGCGCCGAAGGCCATCACTAAGGCCGGCCAGATCAAGGGCGCAGGCGGCCGGCATGAAAAGAACGACAGCACCCGCATCGATGACCGCGGCTCGTACGTGCTTGGCTGGACCAACAAGGGAAAGATCGGCGCCCTGCTCAGGCGGGCCAGCACGGTGCAGCAGCAGCTCAACAAGGTTGCCGCGGAACGGGAGAAGCACAAGGCTGGCCTGGACGCCGCGGTGGAGCGTGGCAAGGTGCTCGCCGGGCTTGCCGAGACGAGGGAGTTCACCGAGATCGACTGGCAGACGCTGGTCAACCGGGTCGAGCGCCTCAAGCGGGAGAAGGAGCGGCTTGAGAAGGCATCAGGCGAGCTGGAACGGCTCAACCGCGAGCTTGACGCCGTCCGGAACGGAATCGAGACGGCAGGTTCCGGGCAGGAGCAGATCACCGGCGCGATCGGCGGCCTCGACAGCGAAATCAAGGCCGCCGCGCAGAGCCTGGCCGGCGCCCGCGACGTGCTCGCGGACCCGGCGTGCGAGCCCGCCCGCGAACTCTTTCCTGCCATCGCCGAACGGCTCGCCAAACCGCCGCTGAGCACGCTCGCGCTGACGATGCCCGCCGACCTCGACCGGGCCGCCGCGGCGGCCCGGGAGGATCTGACCTCGCTGATCGAGAAGCGGAGCAGATCGCAGCACAGCCTCGGCACCAGGATCGTGTCCAAGATGGCGGAGTTCCGCAGGCAGTACCCGGTGGAGACGGCGGACTTCGACGACTCCGTGGAGTCGGCGAGCGGCTACCGCGACATGCACAAACGCCTGGTCCACGACGACCTGCCGCGGTTCCAGGAGCAGTTCAAGACCTACCTGAACACCAACACGATCCGCGACATCGCCGGGTTCCAGTCCCAGCTGGCCAAGCAAGCCGACGTGATCAAAGACCGGGTCGCCACGATCAACGCCTCACTGGTCGGGGTGGATTACAACGCTGGGCGCTACATCCGCCTGGACGCCCAGCCAACACCAAACACCGATATCCGCGACTTCCGGCACGAACTGCGGGCCTGCACCGACGACTCGCTGTCCGGCGACGGCTCGGACGCGTACTCCGAGCAAAAGTTCCTCCAGGTCAGCCGGATCATCGAGCGGTTCAGGGGCCGGGAGGGGCAGACCGAGGCCGACCGGGTGTGGACCAGGCGGGTCACCGACGTGCGCAACTGGTTCACCTTCTCCGCCTCCGAGCGGTGGCGCGAGGATGACACGGAGTACGAGAACTACACGGACTCTGGCGGCAAGTCCGGTGGCCAGAAGGAGAAGCTCGCCTACACGATCCTGGCTGCCTCGCTCGCTTACCAGTTCAAGCTGGAGTGGGGCGCGACACGGTCAAAAACGTTCCGCTTCGTGGTCATCGACGAGGCGTTCGGGCGGGGATCGGATGAGTCCACCCGGTTCGCGCTGGAACTGTTCCGCCGCCTTGGGCTCCAGTTGCTGATCGTGACGCCGCTCCAGAAGATTCACGTGATCGAGCCGTATGTGTCGGCCGTGGGCTTCGTCGACAACCCCAACCACAACAACTCGCGGCTGCAAACGCTGACGATCGAGGAGTACCGCGCCCGCCGCGTCGCGCACGCCCTCGGGCAGTCTTCCACCCTGCCCGGTGCAGCGCTGCCCGGTGCCGCACCGCCGGATCCCGCGCTGCCCGGCGCCGCATTGACCGACCGCGCACCGCCCGACCGCGCACCGCCCGGCGGTGCGCTTTCGGCTGCCGGAGCCTGAGGTGGCTGTATCCAGGCTGGCGGCGCGATCTTGGGCGGCACCTGATGACGTCGTGGCCCGTCTCCGTAAGCGCTGGCAGACCGGGGCATTCCTGACCGCGTTCGCCAGCGGCCAGGCCTTCGAGCCGCTCGGCGTCCCCGTCCGGGGGCCGGCGGCTGGCGAGATGGCGGCGTTCTTCGGCGACGTGCAGGAGTGGGTGCGGCAGTGGCACCGGGCGGACCCGGCACTCATGAGGGTCGAATACACGCCGGTTGGCGGCCGGGTCATTGGCTCAAACGTCATCCCTTGCCGGGCGTGGGTGGACAGTTACGACCAGCTCTGGGCCTTGCTGGGAGTAAGCGAGGACGTGCAGGGCTTTGCCAGCCTGGTCAGCATGACCGGGAAGCACGCTCCCCGGCTCATCCCGTGGCTGGTCTCACACCCGATGCGGGCGCTCGGGCTGGCGGACTGCTGGGCGCAGATCGTGGCCACTGTCGTGTGGATCGACCAGCGCCAGCAACCGGGTATGTACCTGCGGCAGGTCGACGTGCCTGGTGTGGACACCAAGTTCATCGAGCGGCACCGTGGGGTCCTGACAGACCTGCTCGACCTCCAACTCGGCCCCGGCCACCCTGATGCCGCACCTGCTGAGGCGGGGCTGGCCGGTCCAGTGCCCGCCGATGCCATACGCGCCGTACCCGGCCGGATTGATCCCGCCGCACCCCGCTCGGACTTTGCCCGCCGGTACCGCTTCCGGGCAAAGCCTCAGTACATCCGGCTCCGGCTGCCCGGCAACGGCATCAAGCTGGGGTGCGGCGAGTTCAGCGAACTCTCGTTGCGCGCAGAAGAATTCGACAGTGCCCCGGCGGGCGTCAGCGCGGCGTATGTGGTCGAGAACGAGGTCACCTATCTTGCCTTCCCGGCCGCCGAGGGTGCGATGGTGATCTTTGGCGGAGGGTACGCGGTCGCTGGCCTGAACTCGCTTGGCTGGCTCGCGCGCCTGGACGTCACTTACTGGGGCGACATCGACACGCACGGGTTCGCCATCCTGAACCAGGTGCGGCGCACGTTTCCGCACGCTCGATCCATGCTGATGGACCGCGCCACACTGCTGGCGCACCGCAGCCAGTGGGTACGCGAGCCCAGCCCAGTCGATGCACCGCTGGAGGCACTCCACGGCGATGAGGCCGCGCTCTACCGCGACCTGGTGAGCCGCGCGCTGGGGCAGTCGGTGCGGCTGGAGCAGGAACGCGTGCGTTTTTCAGCGATTGAGCAGGCGCTGCGTGACCGGTCCGGGGCCGCGGAGGCGGCGGAGGAGGCGTCAGGCCTATGCTAAGGCCGGGTTCGACGAGGTGTACATCTCACAAGTAGGCCCTGGCCAGGAGGGCTTCTTCGAGTTTCTTCGCCAGGCAGGTGCTGCCGAAACTGCGCGGCGAATGACCGGGGCGGGTGCGAACAGTGATGTGGAGCCTGCTTTCGCAGGCCCCACATCACTCCTCGATGAACTCCTCAACCATCTCTTCGGCTGGTGCCTGGCGTGACCGCCGCAGGCCGCGCCTGGGCGGGCGCTTGCCCACAGGGGAGGGGTTGGCGATCCCTGAACCGCCCTGGTAGCCGTCCCCGTTGGGGGGCTCAGCCTGGTAGGCACTGGCAGGGGGGTGACCCTCTGTGTAGCCAGCCGAACGAACCTCGGTGTAGCTGGTTTCCGGTGGCTCGCCCACTCCGCCGTTGGCGGGAGAGAACTCGTCCGTGTCACCACCAGCAAGCGCGGATTGCTCGATAGGCGGGCTGTCCGGGTTGATGGTGATATAAGGCGGGTACCGCTGGTCTTCCACGCGCGCGATCTGCCCGCGCAGTCCCCGCCTTATGACGGTGCGCCGCCGCAGCCACCCATAGCCGCGCCGTGGCATCAACATGCCCGCGATCCCGGTCAGCATGAGTGCCCAGCCTGTGATGTGAAGGTTGATAAAGAAGGGCTGGCGGGTGACTGCGAAAGCGAGAATCGCCCCAATTGCAATAACAGTCAGCCCCGATGCGGTCTTCATGACCCTCCTTCCCAGGGCTCCTGGAAATGCGCCAGGGAATTGTGACGGTGGTCGGCGAGCACGCCCGGCCATGTCAGGGGCTGCTCACGGGCTGGTGGAGGACCCTGGCCGTGACGTGCCAATCGAGGCTCCCAAGCAGGTCCAGGATGTCGTTGGCGTGCCGTTCCTCCTCGTTGAGGATGGACTCCATCAGCCGTCTCGTTGTGATGTGGTCGTCCCCGGGCCACCGGATGATCTCCTGGTAGGTGGAGATCACGATCCGTTCCGCCGCGAGGTTCTCCCTGAATATGGCCGCCAGGTCGTCGTCCGCGGTGGTCTCGTAGGTCGTGTGCGCCCGGGTGGCGATGGTCTGAGGGGCTTACCTGCCGCTGGTCTTGGCCATAGCTGACGGTGACCGCACCGTCCGTCGCGCTTGCCCAGGCCCGGTTCCTGATAGCGGCACCGTCAATGCCGAAGCTGCGGTCAGTCATGGCATTCTCCCCTCGTGCTTCCCCCTACCCTGGCTCCGCGTTTCACTCCTGAACCTGGCTGTTGGCCGGCGACTGAATTGCGGGCACTCACCAGCGAATACACACAGCGTGAACCAGTGAGTGCGCTCCGCTTCGAAGAGGGCAGGGGGACGGGGCTCCGTTAACCGGGCGGGCCGCGGGTAGTCAGGCAGCGGGACGTGACCGCGGGATGGGCCGCGACAGCTAGCGCGGGCGGCCCGATCCGGGCCGCGACAGCTAGCGCGGGCGGCCCCGATCCGCTGAAGTTGCCGAAACGAGGTGGCAGCGATGCCTGGGAAGCCCGGTCAGCCGGAGTGGGTCGAACCCCAGCTCGCTACCCTCACCCGGGAGAGGTTCTCGGATCCGGGGTGGATCTTCGAGCGCAAACTCGACGGCGAGCGCTGCCTCGCGTTTGTCCGTGGTACCGCGGTCCGGTTGATGAGCCGCAATCGCAAGCACGTCACCAGCACGTTTCCGGAGATCGCCGAGGCGCTGGCCGCCCAGGGGCCCGGGGAGCTGGTGATCGACGGGGAGATCGTCGCTTTTCATCAGGGCCAGACCAGCTTTGCCTGCCTACAGCGCCGCCTTGGCGTGGCCAGGCCCGCCGAAGCGCTGCGCCGTGAAGTAGCGGTGTTCTACTACGTCTTCGACGTTTTGCACAATGAAGGGGAGGATCTGCGCGGGTTGCCCCTTCGCGAGCGAAAGCGGATCCTGCGGGGGTTGCTTTCCTTCTCCGGCCCGCTGCGGTTCACCGAGCACCGGGAGCGCGACGGGGAGCGGTTCTGGCGGGAAGCATGCGACAAGGGCTGGGAGGGAGTCATCGCCAAGCGTGCCGACGCGCGGTACCGCGGCGGGCGCGGCCGGGACTGGCTCAAATTCAAGTGTGAGAACGCGCAGGAGTTCGTCATCGGCGGCTTCACCGACCCGCAGGGGTCGCGGGCCGGGTTCGGCGCGCTGCTGCTTGGCTACTACGACCCCGCGGGCCGGCTGTCGTACGCCGGGAAGGTGGGCACCGGCTTTGACGACCGCAGCCTGCGCAGTTTGCGCGCGGACCTGGCCAAGCTGGAGCGGGACCGGCCGGCCTTCACAGCCGGGAACCTGCCACGGTCGCGGGTCCACTGGGTCGAGCCGAAGCTGGTCGGGCAGGTCGCCTTCACCGAGTGGACGCGGGACGGGCAACTGCGCCACCCAAGGTTCCAGGGCCTGCGCCGGGACAAGGATCCGGCTGACGTGGTGCGGGAAGTACCCAGCTGACCTGGCTGACCGCCGGTGCCAGCCCCGGCGCGGGCTGCGGCCCGGGACGGCTGCGGCCGCGGCTCCAGCTCCGGGACGGCTGCGGCCGCGGCTCCAGCTCCGGGACGGCTGCGGCCGCGGCTCCAGCTCCGGGACGGCTGCGGCCGCGGGCTGCGGGGCGGGCTGGGCCCCGGTTCGTAATGGCTGTTTGATCAGCGGCATGTACGGTACCAAATAACCATGAATGCCCCCGGAGTAACGACTCCAGCAAGTCTTCCGCTTCCCGGGTGGAGGAAGCCATGCGTGCGGTAGCGGTTATCCTGGTTATCTGGTTCGCTATTGGAGCCATTGCTGGCGCCCAGCGTCACTACTATACGTCGTCTTCCGCTAACTGCGGGAAGGCGAGCACTATAGCGGTGACAATCCTGGCTGGCCCGCTCAACTACGTTGGCGCCAACCCAAAGGTGTCCTGCGAGCTTCCCCAGCCGAGCCACTGACGCCGACTGCGGCCACGTTTCGTGATCCTGAAGTCTTTTCGCACATAGAACGGAAAAGTCTTCAGGATCATGAACGACGCTCGTAGGCCGAGCCGGGAGCGACCTCGCGAGTGCGGATCGCGTGCCGTTGGGTGTTCGAGCGTGTGCGGAGGGTGTTCAGTTCCTGTGTGGAGCGTGTGTAAAGCCCCAGTTGCCGGGCAGCCAGTCGTTTTGGCCTCGCGACCGCGGCCGTGCGGGGGTGTGGCTCGCCCGCGAAGAGGTGCCGCGCGCACGGCTGCCGGAAGGGGAGAAACAATGGCGAACACGGTCTTGATGGATCACGACCTCATGCACACGGTTGAGGAACTCGGCCAGCAACTGCGCATCGACGCGGTGCGCGCCAGTTCGGCCGCGGGCTCTGGGCACCCCACGTCATCCCTGTCGGCAGCTGACCTGATGGCCGTGCTCCTGGCGCGCCATCTTCGTTACAACTTCGCTGACCCGCAGGCTGCCGAAAACGACCACCTGATCTTCTCGAAGGGCCATGCCTCGCCGCTGCTGTACGCGATGTTCAAGGCCGCCGGTGCCATCTCCGGCGCGGAACTACTGACCTACCGCTCCCGTGGCAGCCGCCTGGAAGGACACCCCACGCCAAGGCTTCCGTGGGTGGAGTTCGCGACCGGCTCGCTCGGGCAGGGGCTGCCGATCGGTGTCGGGCTCGCCCTCACCGGCAGGTGCCTCGACCGGCTCCCGTACCGGACCTGGGTCCTGAGCGGGGACAGTGAACTGGCTGAGGGCTCAGTGTGGGAGGCGTTCGAGCATGCGGGCTGGGCTGGCTTGGACAACCTGACGGCAATCATCGACGTGAACCGGCTGGGCCAGCGCGGCCCGACCCGGCACGGCTGGGATACCGCCGCTTACGCCCGGCGTATGCAGGCGTTCGGCTGGCACACGATCGAAATCGATGGTCACGACCCAGCTGAAATTGACCGTGCCTTCGCCGAAGCGGTGTCCACAGTCGGCCAGCCCACTGCGGTGCTCGCGCGGACGCGGAAGGGGCGGGGGGTGTCCGCGGTCGAGGATGCCGAGGGTGTGCACGGGAAACCTGTGGCAGATCCTGACCAGGCGATCCGTGACCTCGGCGGGCACCGGAATATCCATGTTGAGGTCCAGCCTCCGGCGCGGCGGCAGCGTCCAACCTCGTTCCGGTCAAAAACCCCGGCGCTGCCCACCTACCAGACCGGCGAGGCCGTAGCGACCCGCACGGCCTTTGGTGAGGCTCTCGCGGCGGTGGGAGACGCCCGCCCCGACGTGGTGGTGCTCGATGGTGAGGTCAGCGACTCCACGCGAACCGAATTCTTCGCTCATGCTCACCCGGAGCGGTTCTTCGAGTGCTACATCGCCGAACAGCAGATGATCGCCGCAGCCGTGGGCATGCAGGCGCGGGGCTGGGTACCGTTCGCGGCGACGTTCGCCGCGTTTCTCAGCCGGGCACAGGACTTCATCCGGATGGCCGCCATCAGCCGGGCCAGCCTGCGGCTGGTCGGCTCCCATGCCGGGGTCTCGATCGGGCAGGACGGTCCCTCGCAGATGGCCCTGGAGGATCTTGCCTTGTTCCGTGCCGTTCATGGCAGCACGGTTTTGTACCCCTGCGACGCCAACCAGGCGGCGGCCTTGACGGCCCTGATGGCCGGCCTCGACGGGATCAGCTTCTTGCGGACGACGAGGGGTGACACGCCAGTGATCTACGAAGCAGGCGAAACGTTCCCGGTCGGAGGCAGCCAGGTGCTGCGAGCCTCGCTGGAAGATCAGGTCACGATCGTCGCTGCCGGGATCACGGTCCACGAGGCTCTTGCCGCAGCGGATCAGCTGGCGGACGACGACATCCGGGTCCGCGTCATTGACGCGTACTCGGTCAAGCCCATCGACGCCGGCACCCTGCGCCAGGCTGCGCGTGACACGGGCCGAATCGTGACCGTGGAGGATCACTGGCCGCAGGGCGGGCTCGGCGACGCAGTGCTTGAGGTTTTCGCGGACGGTGCCGAACCGTTGCCGCGGGCCGTGAAGCTCGCGGTGAGGAACATGCCGGGATCCGCGCGCCCAGCCGAGCAGCTCAGGGAAGCTGGCATCGACGCCCGCGCCATCGCCGCCGCCGCAAAGGACCTGCTGGCGCGCTTATCCGGCGCGTCCCCTTCCCTTCTGTTCCATGATCATGAAGACTTTTTGGTTCTATGTGCGAAAAGTCTTCATGATCATGAACGAAAGCAGTCGCGCGGGGCTGCTCACCCTTCCAGGGTGGCGGACAGCTCGATCTTCGTTCCGGTCAGTGCCTTGCTGACCGGGCAGTTCTTCTTGGCGTCACCGGCGGCGGCGGCGAACTCGGTTTCCGAGATCCCTGGGACGGTCGCGCGGACCGAAAGCTGAATCCCGGTGATCCCGTCCGGCAGTGCGAAGGTCACGTTCGCCGACGTGGTGATGGCCGTTGGCGGGTGCCCGCCCTGGGCGAGCCCGAACGCGAGAGCCATGGAGAAGCAGGCAGAATGTGCTGCGGCGATGAGCTCTTCCGGGCTGGTGCGGCCGTTGGGCGCCTCGGCGCGTGATGCCCAGGTCAGCTCAAAACTCCCCACTCCCGAGGAGTCGAGGTTGACAGAACCCCTGCCGGCGTCAAGCGGACCCTCCCAGCGGGTCGTCGCGGTGCGAACGGTTGCCACGGCTTTCCCCTTTCCCTTCAGTCATTTCCCTGTACGTGAGATTGTGCATGTCCTGCGGGGCGGTCATCCAGGCGGTTGTTGGCGACGGCCGTTGCTCCCGGCCGAGCCAAACCCAGCACGTGCCCACGTCCGTTCCCACAAAACCGCAACCAATGGCTGCTCATTCCCGCCGATGCCGGGAGGCGTGGCGGCAGACATGGGTATGGGCGGCTCATGTTCAGCGGGCCGGCGGTCGGTGTGTAACCGTGGCTAGTCAGACTGGGCCGGGGCGAGGAACGCTGAGTCCCGACAGTCGGCTGGTGCTGGCTGCCCAGGCAGCTCGCGCCTTCGGCTACGGCTTCGGCGCTGTCCTGCTCGGGATCACGCTGGAGAGCCGCCGCCTCTCACCAGCTGAGGTGGGAGGGGTGCTGGTGGGGTTCCTGCGCCGCGGGTGGGCTGGCGCGCTGGCCGTCGCGGCGGTGTTCATCACGCCGTCGTTCCTGGCGGTGCTGGCAGTGGCAGTGATCTACGTCCGCTATTCCGGCCTCCCGGTCGTGCAGTCCCTCTTCTACGGGATAGCCCCTGCGGTCATGGCGATCATCGCCGTCGCGGCCTACAAGCTGGGCCGGCTCACTAACCGCCGAGACATCCGGCTGTGGGCCATCAGCGCTGCCGTTGGCCTCGTCACGGCGATCACCGGGACGGAGGTGGCTGTGCTGTTCGTCGCGGCGGGGCTGCTGATGATCGCCATCGATGCCCCGTCACGCGGCCTCACCCGCGTATTCAGGCACGGGTCCGCCGGGCTTCTGCTTGGCTACCCGAAGTTCGTCATGCCCCGGCGGCCGGGCCACTGATCGTGGCGACCGCTGGTGCTGGAACCCTCGTCGCGCAGGGCCTGTTCGTCCTCAAGGCGGGGGCGTTCATTTTCGGCAGCGGGCCGGCCATCGTCCCGTTCCTGCATGAAGGCGTCGTCGGCCAGCATCACTGGCTGACCAACCGGCAGTTCCTCGACGCCGTCGCCATTGGCCTGATCCCCCCGGGCCGGTGGTCATCACCGCGACCTTCATCGGCTACCTCGTGGCCGGCGTCCCCGGTGCGCTCATCGCCACGCTCGCCATCTTCACCCCCATCTACGCCGGCGTGGTCCTGCCAGGTCGCTGGTTCATCCGGCACAAGGACAACCCGCAGATCCAGGTCTTCGTCAAGGGCGCGACCGCCGCCGCGACCGCCGCCGCGGCAAGGGCCATCGCCGGCGCGGTCTACGTGCTCACGCGCGAAACAGTCACAGACTGGGCCACTGCGGGAATCGCCTTCGCCGCCGGCGTGTTCATGCTGAAGTTCAAGAACAAAGAACCGTCATCGTCGCCCTCGGCGCCCTTGCCGGAGTCCTCCTTCGCTGACGGGGCGGAGCCGTCCTGCACGGACGGGAAGGAGCACGGCTGGGATGCGGCAGGATGGAGTCATGCAGCAGCCGCGGAACTTCTCACTCTACGGCGCCGTGGACCTTGGCGCGCGGCAGGCAGCGGCCCAGCGCCAGCAGGCGCCGCGCACGCCGGGCCCAGGCGCCCAGCCGAACGGCCACGTATTCGACGTGACCGAGGCAACTTTCGAGGCGGACGTGCTTGAGCGCTCCCGCACCGTACCCATCGTGATGGACCTGTGGGCGGAGTGGTGTGGTCCGTGTAAGCAGCTCAGCCCGGTACTGGAAAAACTGGCCGCCGAGGCGGACGGCGACTGGGTGCTTGCCAAGGTGGATGTGGATGCCAACCCGCAGCTGAGCGCGGCCCTGCAGGTCCAGAGCATCCCGATGGTTGTCGGGGTCATCGGTGGCCAGCTCGTCCCCGGCTTCCTGGGCGCCCTGCCCGAAGCGCAGGTGCGCCAGTGGCTCGGCCAGCTTCTCCAGGTCGCCCATCAAATCGGCCTCCCCGGCGCAGGCGGCCAACCGGCCGGCGATGATTCCGCTTCTGAATCTTCACCACAAAACGGCCCGTCGGGCCAGCCCTCCGCCACCGACGCCTACCGGGATCCGGAACTGGCGGAGGCGCAGCAAGCCATGGAGCGCGGAGATCTTGATAGCGCCGCGGCTGCCTTCGAACGGATGCTGGCCAATTCTCCTGGCCACCCGGTCGCCATCCTGGGGCTCGCCCAGGTGAACCTGTTCCGGCGGGTGAACTCCTACAACGCCGATCAGGCGCGCCGGGCCGCCGCTGCCCACCCAGATGACGTGGACGCGCAGTGCCAGGTGGCGGACATCGAGCTGTCGATGGGGAAGGCGGAGGAAGCATTCGACCGGCTGCTTGGCCTCGTCCGCCGGACATCCGGGGAAGACAGGAACAAGGCCAGGCTCCACCTCATCCAGCTGTTCGAGATCTTCCCGCCGCGTGACACGCGGGTCACCAAGGCCCGGGCGACCCTTTCGAACCTGCTCTTCTGAGCCTCTGGTCCCAGGTCAGCGTTCTCGAACTCGGCCGGGGCCAGTGGCTGCCCGGCTGGATGCGCTCGTCCTTGCTGCGCCGGCCCGGCTCAGCGGCTGCGGGGATCGGTTGGGTCGGCGTTGGCGATCTGCTCCAATGCCGGCAGAGCCGCTGCCAGCGCGGTGAGCTGCTCATGGGTGAGTGTCCGCAGGCTGCTGGCAAGCACGTTCGTGCCTTCCTGCCGGATCCGTCCCAGCGCCGCCTGGCCGCGTGGCGCGATCGCCAGCGTGCTCGCCCGGGCGTCCCCGGGCACCCGGCACCGTTCCACGTAACCGCGTTCCTCCAGTGCGGTGACGAGCCTGGTGAGTGTCGAGGGGGCAATCCCCTCCGCTGCGGCGAGGTCGCCGAGCCGCAGCGGGCCGGCCCGCTCGACCGTGGCCAGCGCCGAAAGCTGGGTGGGCGTGAGACCTGCCAGTTCGTGACGGCGCAGCCTGCGGGAGACGCGGGCGATGGCTACCCGCAGCCGGGCGACATCGATCACCGGGTCAGCCGGCGGCACGCCGGCGGCCGCCGTTGCGGCACCGGCCGGCCGGTTGTTGGTGGCGCTTCCTCCGGGCACCCTTGCAGCGTACGTGCCAGCCATACGGGGGCGCTGCCCGCATGGGCGCCCGGGGCTCTTGACCGGTTCGTGCCAGATGTGGGCAGCATGAACACCGGGGCTCCTGACGGGTTCGTGGCAGATGCGGGCAGCATGAACACCGGGGCTTCTGGCCGGATCACACCGGCCTGGATGGCACCATTGAAGCTGGATTGGGGGACGCGACCTGTACGGAAGCGGACGGGAGGCTTAGGAGACTGTGGCACTGCCGAGCGTGTCCTATTCGATCGTGGTGCGGCTGGAAGTGCCGTCCCGGGGCCGGGCGGTCAGTGAGCTCACCCACGCGGTAGAGCACGTCGGCGGGGCTGTCACCGCGCTGGACGTGACCCCGTACCGGCATGAGCGGCTGCGCGTGGATGTCACGTGCGCGGCCCGGGACAGCGATCACGCCGAGGAAATCGTCCAGGCTCTGTCCGCCATCAAAGGGGTGGTGCTGAGCAAGGTCAGCGACCGGACCTTCCTGCTGCATCTTGGCGGCAAGATCGAAACCCAGGCGAAGGTGGCGCTGCGCAACCGGGATGACCTGTCCATGGCCTACACACCTGGGGTGGCCCGGGTCTCGCTGGCGATCGTGGCCAACCCCGACGACGTACGGCGGCTGACGATCAAGCGAAACAGCGTGGCGGTGGTCACCGACGGCTCGGCTGTGCTCGGGCTCGGCAACGTGGGGCCCTACGCCGCGATGCCCGTCATGGAGGGCAAGGCGGCGCTGTTCAAGCGTTTCGCCGACATCGACGCCTGGCCGGTGTGCCTGGACACCCAGGACACCGATGAGATCGTCCGCACGGTGCAGATCATCGCCCCGGCGTTCGGGGGCATCAACCTGGAGGACATCAGCGCCCCACGGTGCTTTGAGGTGGAGCGCCGGCTGCGTGACCTCCTCGATATTCCTGTCTTCCACGACGACCAGCACGGCACCGCGATCGTGGTTCTCGCCGCGCTGACCAATGCGCTGCGCGTGGTCGGCAAGAAGCTTCCGGCGGTGCGGATCGCCATGGCTGGCGCGGGGGCAGCCGGGACCGCCGTGCTCAAGCTGCTCCTCGCGTCCGGCGCGACGGACATCGTCGTGTGCGATGACAAGGGGGCCGTGCACACGGGCCGTCCCGGCCTGGACGAAAGCCTCCGGTGGGTGGCGGAGCGGACAAACGCCAACGGCTACGACGGCGGGCTCGCTGGTGCGCTGCGCGGGGCGGACGTCTTCATCGGCGTGTCCGCGCCACGGATCCTGACCGGCGACGACATCGCGGCAATGGCCTCAGACGCGGTGGTGTTCGCCCTCGCCAACCCCGAGCCTGAGGTTGATGCGGACGCGGCAGGCGAGCACGCCGCGGTGGTGGCCACCGGGCGCAGCGACTATCCCAACCAGATCAACAACGTGCTGGCGTTTCCTGGCGTATTCCGTGGCCTGCTTGACGCGCAGAGCCGGACGATCACCGACGACATGCTGGTCGCGGCGGCGCGGGCACTGGCCGGCGTGGTATCTCCCGATGAGCTGGGCCCGCATTACATCATCCCGTCGGTCTTTCACGCAGACGTGGCGTCATCGGTTGCTGCGGCGGTGCGCGACGCGGCGGGTGGCAAGCCCTAGCTGTCAACGGCTCAGTAACAGAGCGCATCTGGGGGACGACGGCCGGGCAGAGATCGGCCAGAATATGACTATGGACGAGGTCCGGGCCGGGCACTTGCTGGTTGCGACCCCGCTGCTTGGTGACCCTAACTTCCGGCGCACCGTGATCCTGGTGGTGGAGGACGAACCAGACGAGGGCACTCTTGGCGTGGTGCTGAACCGGCCGACGGAGGTCCCGGTGGGTCAGGTGCTGGAACCCTGGACGGAGCTCGTCACCGACCCCTCAGTGGTGTTTCAGGGTGGGCCGGTCTCCCCGACCAGTGCCCTGGCCCTGGCCATCGTGCCAGGCAAGGACGAGCCGGTGGGGTGGCGCGCGCTGGAAACGTCGGCGCTGATGGCACGGATCGGGCTGGTGGACTTGGATACCCCACCGCAGCTGCTGGCGGGAGGCATCGACTCGTTCCGGGTGTTCGCTGGTTACGCCGGATGGGGTCCCGGCCAGCTCCGGGCGGAGATCGAAGAAGGAGCCTGGTACGTAGTCCCGGCCGAGGCCTCCGACGCGTTTGCGCCGGAGCCGGAACTGCTCTGGCAGGCTGTGCTGCGCCGGGCTGGCGGCACGCTCGCGCTTGTGGCCACCTATCCGGACGACCCGTCGCTCAACTGAAGACGGGTAAACTTCGGCAGCGTGAGTACCAAGGTCCTTCCCCAGCAGGGCACCCGCGAGGACACTGGCACCAGGCCGGACCTGTCGACCGGCGACGGTGACCATGAGCGGTTCGCGCACTATGTCCTGAAAGACAAGATCGTGGACAGTGCCGTGAGCGGAAGCCCTGTCATTGCACTCTGCGGCAAGGTGTGGGTCCCTAACCGCGACCCCAAGAAATTCCCTGTCTGCCCGGACTGCAAGCGCATCTACGAAGCCCTGCCCAGCGGCGGGGACTGAGCGCCCAGTGCGCGCGCGAGGACTGAGCGCCCAGCGCG
>WNGR01000425.1_pt1 | contig 64026 bp, 70 predicted proteins | sample 5407581 | NCBI WGS metagenome assembly WNGR01 (sample SAMN13153383, study PRJNA577476) | soil metagenome | isolation source: 80 cm soil or saprolite under Garry oak tree replicate 2 | place: USA:California | collected 2016-06-15
ATTTTGCAAGACATAGAAGTACTTGAAATCCGTATAATTAATTATAAGTGCCCACAACTCACAGGAAGAACTGTCTTCGATTGCCGGGAATTTCAAAATTTAACGTACCATGGTAATCAACTTTGTTGATTGCCAATCCAGGATCCAATTGCATCGCTCATGGCAATTATAATTTCTTATAATTGCTGACAATTCCCCTGGTTTTTTGCTGATGAGCGTGCAACATGGATAAAACCCGAATATGATCGAGGATCACGTGACAGAACTCGCAATGCTGGAACGTTCACCTTACTGTAGTACACACACTTTCAGTCAACAAGCACAGTCCTGTCCAACACACCAAATCCCGTTTCGACGCCGCCTTAGTTCGCACCAACCACTCCCCCTCCCCCTCCGTCCCCTCTCGTCCTTCCCTCACAGTGCCCACCCAAACACGTCAAGCACACTCACCAATAGACGTGGTCGCCCTCCATTGTGCACTGGGCGGAGGGGCTCCACCGCGACCCCCCGCCACGCGCTTGCACTCTGGCAGAATCTTGTTCAAAGCAGACGTTCAGCTGCAGAACTGATGAAGCCCCCATCTTAGGTAAATAAGATCTCAGGGAAGTGGTGGGACCCCTTTTACGTACTGCCCCGGATATATAAATGGTTCAAAAACAAAAGGTTGGCCACAAGGGGTTGCCATGTCCCCCCTCCTCGAAGCTGCAGGGAGTGCTAGTACAGCATTTTCTGAGATACCGATCATGTCTGCTTGTTCATCTCGCATCTAACCTACTCTCACAGTTCTCTGTCTTTAGAGATTTGAAGGATATCAACGACCCGAACCCTGAGGTTCAACACGCTCTCGCCAAACAGGTCAGGGATGCGTGCATTGATGTCGGCTTCTTCTACGGTACGCATTTGACAAGATTCGAAGATTAGGCATCGACGATCTTACACTGGCACAGTAACGAACCACGGTATCTCCGAAGAGTCTATTGCAGCCGCTCTTGAGTCCATGAAGACGTACTTTTCCCTGCCACTAGAAGCCAAGATAGAGGCACGCATTCATTTTTAAGGAAGCTTTTACACATCCTCGTGATGGGTGTACCAGCTCGACATTACAAAAACGCCGAATTTCAAGGGGTACAATGCTGTGTTGAGCGGTAACCACGATCCGGCTGGCAATGGGGACATGCACGAGGGATTCCAGTTTGGTTGGGAAGAGTTGGATGACGCCCCGGGTGCTCTTGACGCGTGCCGCATGAACGACGGCTTCTTGGCCGGCGCAAATGTGTGGCCCGACGTCCCGGGGTTCAGGAAGTCACTGCTGCACTACTAGTACGTCCGAGTTCGCCTCAGGCTACTGGTTCTGGCGGGTAGCGTTCACTACGACGGAGCTGAGATACCCATCTCTTGATGTCGTGTAGCCATGCCGCAGTTGGCCTTGGGAAGAACCTCTTCCCCCTATTCGCGCGTGCCCTCGACCTCACACCAGACTTTTTCGATGACAAGGTAAGTACAGGGTGCGTGTGCTGGACATCGGGGGTCCAGCAGCGCACGTGGGACAGTCGGTGATGGTGTGAACACGAAACAGACGCGAAACTCGGCAGCCTCGATGCGCGTGTTGCACTACCCGCCGCAGAGTGGACCCATCGACGAACGTGTAATTGGCATTGGCGCACACACCGAGTAAGGCGGGTTGATTTGTCCACCCGGATCGTTACTTTCGCCGTTGGCTTCTAATCTAATCTTTTTTCATCTTCCAGTTTTGAGGTGAGCTCTTCGGTGATTTGTGCAGTCGATCCTGACATGGCTGGATCCCAGTGCTTCACGATCCTGTGTCAACAACCGGGTATACAGGTATTGCAAGTACTCAACACCAGTGGGGAGTGGATCGATGCCCCACCCACACCAGGAACTCTTGTTATCAAGTGCGCCTGTTTACACTCTAGTCCTCCCAGATGCCGGTTCTGAAGAAGGCCGATTGTAGTTTAGGAGGCCAATTCGCCAGGTGGACCAGTGCGTCGCCTCTCCTCTGTGAGATCATGATGATCACATCCATATAAACCGTGCAGATGACGTTTTCAAGAGCACGGTGCACCGCGTGGCAAACCGCTCGGGTGAACGGCGCTACTCTCTCCCCCTCTTCTTTGGCACTAACTCTGACGTACTGTTGGAGGTATGTTCTCCCCCCACTCGAAACAGCTAGAGTTTTAAATGAATCGGGTAGCCGATTGCTGGCTGTGTGAGCGATGAGCGGCCACCACGTTATGAAGTCATGACCGCAGGCGACTATGTGAAGATGAGACTTCAAGCGACGTACGGTCATTGAACAACTGGCAATCCTACTCCTGTGGGACGTCCGAATTGTTGATCCAAAGATAGTATCTGTGTGTAGCACGGTCGTATGTTGACCCAATGAAAGCCTTCGCAAATTCATCATGGCCCAAAGATAAGATAAATCAAGCGCCAAGTGGTACAACGTGGACTCGGATGATCGATTGCGGCCAAAGTAGATCTTTTTTGGTCCGAAACGGCCCGGGAATCCAGGTATCAGTGACTGCATCATGATATCTCCAAGTCGTTTGTTCTCAGGCTTTGGTTCGCTCTACAGTTCTTCTGGCCACTGTCAACGTTCAACAACAAGGAGAGGACTTCAGGTCACAGACGGCTGACAAGTAATAGAGAGCGATGAGCGCGTTTACCGCTTGGCAGCTTGACCAGCTCACGGGTCCGCCTACTCTCCCCACTAAGCACTGCTGCTAAATAGACTACCAGCCGCCCCACCCTGGCGTCTTTCGTTCTGACTACCTGCTGCACCAGCCGACGCCGGGAGACCGGATCACGCTCAAGCAAGTAGAATTTATTACCATTTCGGCATCCTTTGGCTGTCTCTCTCGGCAAGTCGCTGGAATGCATCGGTGAGTAGCTTTATTAGTTTGTTGTGTGGACACGACCAGAGAGCTCTAGGGCCGCTAGTAAACCCTCTACATAGCTACCTTGCAGAGTCGACCAGTTACTTCAGCGTCTCTCCACTTCTGTCACCTGATAATCTCCCACCCAATGATACCATTAATGGCCTTGTCAAGGGACTCGCAGAAGCGCATAGAGCATATGGCGTCTCTAAGTAAGCGTCTCCAGAGCCTTTCCGCAGTCGGCAGATGAGCCATCTCTCGAGGATATGCCTTGTGCACTACAGGGCCATACCCCGGTCGCCACCCCTGCCCACACTTGTTGGATGATACCTGTCTGTCGGTTATGGAGAGTCGGTCGGGAGCTCCGGAACATGCGCGAAGGCGAACTAGATAGACATGGAATAAACCCACGAGTACGAGCGACAACTGAGATGTGCAGTACGAATGAGTGAGGGTATTTAACTATGGAGCAAAACGAGAGTGTACTACTGTACAACTAGATACTACTATGCGTACCACACCTCTGCAAATGTTCACACATCTTCAAATTCCGAAAGATCTTCGTAGATCAGCACTTTCCTTGCAGGGTAATATGCCCTCAGGCGCACAATAATGAAATTTTTTTAGACGAAAAAGAGCAGGTCAGGGTCATCATAATCGAGAAAGGTAGCCACACATTATTACATGAGTTGTCATTGAGTCATCAACAATAGCGTTCAAGTCGAAACATGAGGACATCTCATGCAGACGCAGAACCGAGGCGAACGGAAGAGAAACGAAGCACTTGATTGCCACCATCGTACCCGTCGTTCTTCGCAATGCTACCTGCGTTCCCACAGTAACACCACATCAAACACGTATCAGATCTGTCTCTGCTGTCTTCTGACAGTACGCGGTACCAAAGGCGGTCAGGATGGGGACCTGACGAAGCACAAACTTATTTTCTCCACTCCTTGCGCGCCGTCATGATCTAGCTCAGGCTGAGCCTCCACAAGTAGCAGCCAAGAGGACAAAACTTACAAATAATCATTAATACCATAACACGACCATTAGGCTACGACGCCACATATGCGGGATCTCCCTGATCCATCCGTGTCTTCAGGAGATGGTCTAGTATCACGAAGAGGTTGTGAGAGATCTAGAGTCGTAGGGACTAACGGTACTGACAGCTGTTGCTGCGGGAGAACCATGGTAGAGTTGTTTGTTGCGAGTGATCTCGTCCCTGAAGGAATGTGGTCGGACCGGGATATAGAGGAGGTTGAGGACGACTGGGAGTTTGCGGGATCGTGCTGCCCGGAACCGAGATCGGGAGAGACGGTGATGGAGGTACCGCGTGAGTAGGGAAAATATGGAGATCAGCACTATCCTTAGAGGAGGCAGAGGCAAGAGTGGTCCCAATAGTCATATCAGCAAGTGGCTCAGTTAAACGAGGGTCGTCCTTGACATGGGAAATCCGAACTACAGCGCGAGCAGGTGGGGCGATCGAAATAGGTTGTGGCGATACGGCGGATACATCGTCAACTGACTGCATGTCCGCAGAGATGGTACCGGTGTGACCAGCACTGGATGTGAGCATTGAGGACGCGTCATGCGTAGCTGGAGGTGTGACAGTTTCCCAAACGGCTGTGGGGTGGAAGGCGAGGCGAGAAGGGGTTGAGGAGGTATGGACAGCGCGTGTCATCGCACCTGGAGTCGCGTCTGAAGTGCTAGATGCCGCCCTCGTGCGATGGTCACGGATTCTCAACGGATTCGATGGAGGGCTCGGATTAGTGTCAGTGGAGTGAGGGGTAACGCTTGGGCCGAACGAGGTGGCGTGGGTGCGAGCATCACCCTGTATCACACTAAAAGGTTTCGGAGAAGGGAAACCTGGTGGGAGGCACTGGCTTCCACTGTTGGCAGGTATGACTAGAGGAGTTTGGGCAGGCGTGGCAACCAGTCAAGTATTGTGGCGCAGGAGGCGAATCAACGGGCGATGACTTCTTTGAGGGGGGAGGGGGGTTAGAACGGACTTGCTGTACGAGGCATTGGTCAGGAAGAACTGACCTCGAAGCTTTTCACACATAAATCGTCTACCTGTACGGAACTGGGATTCGGGTGGTGGCGGCTAATCTCGCATGAAGGATATGAAGATGGGAACAGCAGGATGATATCGTCATCAATGGTCTTGTCGGTGAATGCTGTTGGAACGGCAATGGTGTCTCGATGTAATTCAAAATAAACTTTGCGAATATGTTTGAGGATGTAGATTGAAAGGTTTCGAGAGCATTTATCCCCTGTGTTTCGAACCAGTTCGTTCCACATGTAGCAGAACTTGTGTTGCAGTTCAGGAAGCGCATCTTGTACATCGAATCTAGAAACTAAATCAAAAGTTTTTGATCGTGAGTAGACGTCGCGGTGCCACCTGTGCTCAGAATAGGCGTCCAATGTACGCCGACAAATAAAAAGGTAATTAGCAAGTAACATGCTATCCCCGTGTGCAAGGTAACTTTCGAGGGTGAAATCCGATATGTGCAAATGGCCAGTGGCTAGTCCGAACCAACGGTCATCGCGTTCGTTTACCCTCGCAATAATGACGGAAACCACGCATTGAGAATAGTACTCCGTGAATGGGTCACTGTACCGTGCATTCCTTAGCAAGAGCCCGAATTCAACAGAATCCAAGAGCCTGTCCCAGTCATTGTACAGAACCCGCTCGAGTGTTCGCCGATTGATAGGGAGAGACAATTCGGCCAATATCCCGATGCAGTTCTTGATCCAGCCTTCTTTGGTCAAATCGGACGATAATGTACGGGCCATTAGTCCGATTAGAACATCTGCCATCTTCTCGCCGTTCGACGTCTTGAAAGCAGCCCGGAATTCGTGGAGCACTTTTGAGTTGCGGGAGTTTGTGATACTCTCAAAGAACCGTTGTACCTCGTGGTCTTCATCTAAAGACTGGAGCGCCCAAAGTAGTATGCGGCCGTCAATCTCCGATGACAATTTCTGGGCAGATTCTTCGGCAGCCTCCTCAATACCACGGGAAAATAGTCTTCCATAACGATGTTTCAAGTGGCTGAAGTGGTCCCATGTCTTCTCCCTGAAACAGTTGAATGCGGTGAACCACCAGAGAATTCGGGCGGCGACATATAGTGTGCCGGTATAAAGGAGCCAGAGTAGGGGAGTGAGTGGTGTATAATAGGTGCTTTCATGTCGGAAGAGGGGCAAGAGCGTGAAGTATGTATACATGACGGCGCAGAGCCCGACCCACGACACCACGACTTTGAGGACTGTATGATTGTAACCAAACGAGAATATAATGAAGCCAGCCAAAAAGAGAACAAGGGATGTGTGTAGGAGGATTGGCAACGCATCAACAGCCCATTGAAGATGCAGATCCTTGATGCCTTTGTTGAAGAATGCGCGGACCAGTGCTCGCTTATATGGACCACTTGCAGACCGTGGTTGAGTGAGCTTGATGTATCGGCGCGCCCACTGTTGCACTAATATCGCCAGCAAGGCACAGGAAAGAGTTACAACAAAACTCAAAGACCAAAGCGAATTGACCCAGATGGCGGATCTCGGTGGAGAGAAAGTGGGTGGGTTGGACTGGGTAGAAGAGGTGAGGACATCAGTTCTGTTAGGGTCGGCGAGCAGTTGGTAAATGTTCTCGAGATAGAATGTAGGCTTGTCTTGCGGATCTGGTCGCAGGTCCTGCAACGACACAACAAGGAACGCCGCAACAACAATAGAGAACAGTCCAGACTACGGCCTCGGTGGTCAATCCACAGTACAGTAGAAAAACACGAAAGCTCACAAAGAAAAGCGTCCTATGTGCATCCGCCTTCCAGCCATCTACCATGTTCCTGTCCTCTTCTACCGCCATCTTCAGATACATGTCAAAGAGAGGTCCTGACCCATCAACGAAGTCGGGTTCCCGCTGCAATATTTCGTCTTTCTCTGATTGGAATGGATGGCCGTCTATGCGCTTTTATGAGAACGGTGAGGTTACACGGAACAGGAGTAAACGGTACCTGTTGGGATCCCCTCTTCAGGCGCGTCTTTACGGTGTACGGCCTGGTGAGTACAGGAAGGAGGGATTAGTGACATCTGTGGATTGGTGTATCCGGGTTTACAACGAACTTCTTAAGAGGCCGTGGGTTGACCCACTGGCACGAGGGAAACATGAGGCCAAAGGACGCATTGACCAGTAATGGTACCTGAGAGACGACTCCTGCATTTTCTCTGGATAGAATTAGGTACGCTGTAAAGTGTGCGCCTACAGTAACCTGCCCTATTTGGCTTTATATTGCTTGTCGACGTGAGGTCGTGAGCCTTGTGCATGAGGCACGGCGCTTATCACCTGTTTTGACAGTATTCCATTCTCTAATTTAAAGCTCCGGGGTCAATGACGTCGATTTTTCTTGGGAGCCGTCACCTTACAGCCGTTTTCAAATCGATGGAGCGCTTTCCGAGAAAAAGTTGGGTAGCGGGGTTGAGCGGAGAATGAGGATAACTTGTCTTATGTTTTTTTAATCATTTATTTATTTCTAAAACATTTCGAAAAAAAAAAGGTAAGGCTCAAGTAAGGCTCGGCATTTCTGCCGATGGGAGTTCCCGAAACCCCGCCTACCCAAGCTATTTTCGGAAAGCGCTCCATCGATTTGAAAACGGCTGTAAAGGCCAGAAGCATCGAGGGTCAAGTGGTGCCACCTTCGGCGCCTGCATAACCGGATGCCGGTGATTGTGAGGGACCGATGATCGGTGAGTGCTGGATTCTGGAATTTCTGGTGGAGGGTACTACATGAGGAAATTCTGGTGGAGGGTACTACATGAGATAACGCTTGCGGAACACGGGACTATTGACAGTAATTAATGGGGGGCGGGGGCTCTCGTTGCAACCCTTCCTGCCCACAGCTGCCCACAGCTTGTTTGGCCGTTTCCCTGCCATTTCCTGTGGATAGATTGTGGCATCAATATTTTTCGAACTGCACGAGATGTGTATCCTTCCCTAGTAATTTACACAGTCAAGCCAAGCCAATAAATAGTCAGCGCAAGGCAGATCTATCCTGTGATAAATATACATAATTACAAAGTTAGGAAGCCGCACGCGATGCCCAAATATAGGCCTAAATAGTCCAAGCTGTCCATATTGTCAAGGATTTCATCCATCCTCCCTCTGGCCGTGCCAGGGGGACAAAGGTCAGACATCCCCGCAAGCCCTCGTGTAGCACATGTACTGTAGAACAAGCCAATATCACCAAACCAGCACCTCCTGATCCGTGGATACTCCAGGATGCTGAATCCACTTTGAGGACATAAAACCCGAAAACTCCGTGGCATCACATACATAAATGGCTGGTGACATTTCCCCCGCATGATGATCATCGCTTCTGCTTTGTGGGTTTTTCACACGAATATGCTTGTGCAACATGAATCTAAGACAATGACATGGTTGAATGCAAGGGGTGCAGGACTGCTAAGCACCGTCAGTGAGGAAGGGTGGGCCATTAACAAATCTTTGTTCATGGGCGTCTAACCAGCATCGGTTAGGCGTCTAACAATCCCCAATTCTAGACATCCCTTACCAAGTCTCTTACTGTAAGTCGCATGGGAATTGTCCTCCTGCGTTGAGGTTGAGCACTAATGTTTGCAGTATTAAGATACAGGATGGTATAAAGGCAAAACCTGTCCTGTATGGCACTACACTAGGGGTCATGACCCGGGCAGGCCATACCAAGAACCTCGCCCTTGTCCCATCATGATCGCGCTTGTCACCGCGCCAGTCACTGCCCCACCATTGCGCCCAAGATTGCGCCCCACACTTGATCACAACCCCTGAAAACCCATTGCACAACTCACAAAATGCGTGCTCCGTCCGACGACCCACACCAACTCGGCCTCCCATTTCAATGCCAGATGCTGACGAGGTCTACACATGCAATGTGTGATAAGTACCAAAAGATTCACGTCAGATGTGGAGGAGCCAAAAACTTCTTGTAACAACGAGAGGAGGTGGAGGAAGGGGATGACGCATAGGCGGGCGCCGAGAAGCTCGTTCCGCTTAGGATGATGGGCGACCTCCGGCGCCCTCCGGAACTACACAAAGCCCCTACGACAAATCGTGAGCCGAACAACAGTACTGTCAACCCCGCCGCGACGTCGCCTTCGTCAGTGGTCTCCGCCTGCACCTTCCGTCCACTCATCCTTCCCCAAACAGCGCCCATCCAAGCACGGCCGAGCCCTCTCACGACAAACGCACTTACCCTTTCCCCGCAGCGCATAGATTAGCCCCGTCACGACCCAGGCGACGCGCCCGCGCCCCGGAAGCTGCACGACAAACCGCGGGATTTTGTCGCCGTAGAGGTTATTCCCGCCCCCCTCCCGCTGCGGCTTGAACACGAGCACCCACATGCGCACCCAGTTCCGCTCACCAATTCGGCATTCAGGCACACTCGGGTGCATGGGCACTTCTCGTACCTTTTTCCCGTCCCCGAGCCGCAGGGCGACACTTGGGCACGCGCGGCGCGCGAACGTTCCAAGAGCGTGCGCGCATTGCGTAGTCTGCGGGCGAAGCGTAATACACGGGCGAGAATCCAGCACAGTACTATAGACAGAAATTTGGACGGGAGTCATGCTTAGTCTGGGTGAGGTGGGCGCAACTAGAAGGGCACTGGCATGAGAAGGAGAGTTTGACGCGGTCTTTGTAGTTAACACCCTTGATATACCGGTCAGGATCATCATAATCGAGAAAGGTAGTCGCACATTGCAGATTATTACATCACGAGTCGTGGTTGAGTCATCAATAATAACGTTCAAGTCGAAACATGAGGACATATAAATCTCATGCAGACGCAGAACCGAGGCGAACGGAAGAGAAACGAAGCATTTGATTGTCACCATCGTACCCGTCGTTCTTCGTTACCCATCCCTTCGCCGTGCTTCCTGCGTTCCCAAAGCAATACTACACAGAACGTACCAGACGTGTCTCCGCTGTCTTCGGAGAGTACAATAGATGGTCAGGATGGGGACCTGACGAAGCACGAGCTTTGTTTCTCCGCTCCTTACGCGCTGTCGTAATCTATGCTCGGGCTGAGCGTCCACAAGTTGCAGTCGAAGGAGCAAGCAAAGGAGGACAAAACTTACAAATAACCATCAATACCATAACACGACCTTAGGCTAGGAAACCACAGTAGGTAAACGGGTGGGAGGTGTCTTCAGGAGATGGTCCAGTATCACGAAGAGGTTGTGACAAATCTGGAGCCGTAGCGGGGATTCGGACTAACGGCGCTGACTGCTGTTGCTGCGAGAGAACCGAGGTAGAGTTGTTTGTTGCGAATGATCTGGTCCCTGACGGAATGTGGTCTGACCGGGAGTATGCGGGAATGGTGTTTCCCGGAACCGGGATTGGGAGGGAAGGTGATGGAGTGTCAGGTACCACGTGAGTGGGGACAATACGGAGATCAGTACTATCTCGTGAAGCAACGCTACCACTAGATGGGGGGGTGGCAGTGAGCGAATGGGGTGATGCAGAAACTGCGCCAGAGGCATCAGGGATAGAACTAGCCGTAGAAGAGGCGGAGGCAAGAGTGGTGCCACGTTTGTCATCGAGGAGTAGTCCACTTAAACGACGATCGTCCTTCCGAAGTACAGCGCGGGGAGGTGGGGTGATCGAGATACTTTGCTGTGATACGGCGGGTACATCGTCAACTGACTGCATGACGGCGGAGAAGATACCGGTATGACCAACATTAGACGGGGTATAGACAGCCCGTGTCGTCGCACCAGGAGTCGCGTCCGAAGTGTTAGATGCCGCCTCCGTGCGATGGTCACGGATTCTCAACGAATTCGATGGAGGGCTCGGAGCAGTGTAGGTGAAGTGAGGAGTAACGTTGGGGCTGAACGGGGTGGCGTGGGTGCTAGCGTTACCCTGTATCACACTAAAAGGTTTCGGAGAAGGGAAACCTGGTGGGAGGCGCTGGCTTCCACTGTTGGTGGGTGTGGCTTGAGTGTGGGAGGGGGTGGCAACCGGGGTAGAGTTTTGTGGTACAGGGAACACATCATTGGGCGACGGATCCTTCGCGGAGGAGTTTAGCATGGAGTCACTGTACGAGGCAGTGATCACAGAAAGACTGACCTCGGATCTTTTTATACTGACATCATCAGCCTTGGCAGAATTGGGATTCGGGTGGTGGCGGCTAATCTCACATGAAGGATATGAAGATGGGAACAGCAGGACGATATCGTCATCAAGGGTCTTGTCGGTGAATGCTATTGGAACGGCAATGGTGTCTCGATGCAGTTCAAAATAAACGTTGCGAATATGTTTGAGGATGTAGATTGAAAGGTTTCGAGAGCGTTGATCCCCTGTGTTTCGAACAAGTTCATTCCACATGTCACAGAACTCGTGTCGTAGATTGGGAAGCGTATCTTGAACATTGAATCTAGAAACCAATTCCAAAGTCTTTGATCGTGAGTATACGTCGCGCCACCTGTGCTTAGAATAGGCGTTCAATGTGCGCCGACAAATAAAAATGCAATTAGCAAGTAACATGCTATCGCCGTGTGCGAGGTAACTTTCGAGGGTGGACTTTGATATGTGCAATTGGCCAGTGGCTAGTTCGAACCAACGGTCATCGCGTTCTTTTACCCTCGTAATAATGACGGAAACCACGCATTGAGAATAGTACTCCGCGAATGGGTCGTTGTAGCGGGCATTCCTCAGCAAGAGTCCGAGTTCAACGGAATCCAAGAGCCCGTCCCAGTCATTGTACAGAACACGCTCGAGTGTTCGCCAATTGATAGGGAGAGACAATTCGGCCAATGCCCCGATGCAGTTCTTGATCCAGCCTTCTTTGGTCAGATCGGACGATAATGTACGGTCCATTAGTCCAATCAGAGCATCTGTCATCTTCTCGCCGTTCGACGTCTCGAAGGCAGCCCGGAATTCGTCGAGCACTTTTGAGTTGCGGAAGTCCGGGATACTCTCAAAGAACCGTTGTACGTTGTGGTCTTCATTTAAGGACTGGAGCGCCCAGAGTAGTATGCGGCTGTCAATCTCTGATGACAATTTCTGGGCAGATTCTTCGGCAGCCCCTTCTATACGGTGCAAAAACTGTCTTCCATAATGGTCTTTCAAGTAGCCGAAGCGGTCCCATGTCTGTTCGCTGAAATAGTTGAATGCTGTGCACCACCGGAGAATTCGGACGATAAGAGATAGTATTCCAGTATATAGGAGCCAGAGTGGGCGAGAGAGTGGGGTATAATAGGGGCTTTCATGTCGAAAGAAGGGCAAGAGCGTGAAACCCGCATATATGAGAGTGCAGAGCCCAACCCACGACACCACCACTTTGCAGACTGTATGATCGGAACCAAAGGAGAAGACAACAAGGCCGGCCAAAAATATAACAAGGGACGCATGTAAGAGGATGAGCAATGCGTCAACAGCCCATTGAAGATGTAGCTCCTCGACGCCTTTGTGAAAGGTTGCACGAATCCGTGCTTGCTTGTGCGGACTACTTACGGATGTCGTTGAGTGACCTTGATGTATCGTCGGGCCCATTGTTGCACCAATATTGCCAGCAGGGCACAAGAAAGAGTTATAACCAAACTCAAGGACCAGAGCGAATTGACCCAGATGACGGATTTCGGTGGGGAGAAAGTGTGTGGGTTGGATAATGTAGGAGGGATGGAGACAAGAGTTCTGTTAGGGTCGGCGAGGAGTTGATAAATGTTCTCGAGATAGAATGTAGGCCTGTCCTGTGGATCTGGTTTCAGGTCCTGGAACGGCACCACAAGCAACGCGACATCAACTGCGGAGAACAATCCAGACTGCAGCGCTCGAGTTAGAATGTAAAGCAGCATGAAAAACAATATTGGGACTCACAAAGATCAAGGCATCACTAGCTACCGCCCTCCAGCTTTCTGCCGTCGTCTCATCCTCTACCCGCGCCGTCTTCACATAAATGTCGAAGAGAGGTCTAGAACTGGACTCTCCTTGTGACTCTTCTCCTGGGACAGCGACTGAGTGACCACCAGTGTGTGTAACGATTAAAATTGCAGACATGTGAGAGGTAGAATGGTGGTGACGCACCTGTTGCCTTGTTGGCGGGTTCATCCCCATAGTTCATCTTTTGGTACTGAATCAAGATAGTCGTGGAATTGGTGACGGTGGGTAAAAGTAGGCCATTATATACCTAGCGGACGCTCAATGGAGAAGACGACGGCCGCGTTGAGAATGCGAGGCCTAGCCATGATGAGCAGGCGTGGGCAAGGCAAGGATCTCGCTGCGCATTTCCACCATGTGTTCTCATTGTCGAATGACTGCAAAAGTCGTGTACAATGGAGTCCACACACGTGCAAGCCACGCGTATATCCGCACCAGGGGACAGGTGTCGTCCCATCGCTGTGGTGTGGGGCGATGGAACCATGAGACAGGGAAAACGGAGATAGCCGAAGGATGGGTGTCAGCGTTGCCAGCCCAGGGTGCGGTGAGAGCCTGAGACTGTATTGACCACATTAGATGGTCTCTGTGTCGCCGCTGCTTCAAGTTCGCATTTCGGGGCGAACATAGTGAAGGGGGAGTGCGATAGACTTTGACGGAAGTCAACAGCGTTGAAATGGACCGTATTTGGACCGTTCCGAGCGCAACTGAACAATGTGTTGGTTTGGGAGGTTACAGATAAGTACTTATTGAATCTGGACTCTCTGTCAGCAGTCCGTCAGCCCTTTGGTCAGCCCTGTCAGCCCTGGAGGGAGCTTGCGTCCGCACTGCGTGGCGATTCACAATACCGCAGAAACTTCCCTAGTTTCCTGCTCTGGGTCCAAGATTGGGTTCCAGGCAAACTGGTTGTATACATGCCTTGATACATACACATTTTATTCAAGTTCATGATTCTACATTCTACTATGTAGCAAACTTACAAGCCACCGAACAACCATCACCCTGAACACCCGCCCCGAACACCCGCTCAATACCATGTGGTGTACATCCACCTGAAGCACCTGATGCTGCACTGGCAGGACAGGAGTCACAGGACATTGCTGGCATTCGCGCACCCGCATCGCCGGGACGAGCCCGTCACGTTGCAACTCTGGACGAGTCTCCTCGTACTGCCACCTGCACAGCCCGTGTGACACTCTGTGCCAGGTGCTGTGCCCAGTCATCGGGGAGAGGGAGGTAAGAGGCATGGAATTGGTGTGTTCCATACATGCTGCACATGCAGTACCAAAGTTGATGCACGTTGACGGCCTGCAACGGCGAGGTTGAGGGCAGGTAGTGGTTCTGCAGGAAATAAAGTGGGAATTTACCAATGCGTTTACAGTTGTACTGTAAGTACTGAATATTGAATGTTCAGCGGTTCCCACGAGCTCGCGGGAGAGCCTCGTGCGAGCGGTGCGACCCGGGGACCCACAAGCGCTGAGTCAGCCTCGCCATCCTGGAGTAGGGTCCGGATAGTAGCACTGCGCGGCGCTCAGCCATCACAACCCCGGTCCCTTAGACGGGTATTTCCAATGCCACTGGTATGTAGCACTCAATCGACCCGCGACACTGAGGCCAACGGAAGAGAAACGAAGCGAATCGCACCGTCACTTCATTTTCACCATTACCGTGACTCACACGCATCTGAATCGTCCTTCGTTTGGCCATCCCTCCTTAGTGCTACCTTCTGTCCCAAGAAATACCTGTAGGAATGCATCTTTATCCTGGCGAGGCCGAATAGCGCGTGCCGGCGTTCCGGTCAGGACATCTCGGTCTAGCTGTGCGCCATGCAACGCTCCGAGACGCGAACGCTTTCTCTTTATCTTATTTGTTTTTGACTCGGAATTGTGATCAGTTCATTTTCGCTGTTGTTAGGATGCATTCCCGGAGCAAGCGCAAGCGCGCCGAGCCCAACGTCAAGAGGAAGAGCACCAGCAAATTCACCTTGCCAATCATCTCGACTTATCCCTATCGCCTTCGGTATCGGCCTCGGTCTTACCTCTCTTAGGTTCACCTGACTTACAGTTATGCGCCCCTACCTTTTTCACTCGATCCGACTTAGTTTCGTGACAAAGAGCTCATAAACGCCTCTGATTGGCCTCTTATATGAGTGATATCTTATGATTCCTATTCGACTTGTACAGTATTTACAAATTCTGATAACAAAGCTGTGTGTCTCTTGGCTACCGGATACTCACCCTTGTGTTCTCGAAACCTTCCGACTACTTGTTTGTGTCTCGCACCTTCTATTCATCCCTCCGAACTCGACTCATGGTCTCGACTTTCACCACAGTCGCGCGTCACCCTCATGTTACGTGTCACACGTTATCGTCACTTCATCTCTGTAGGTGTTTCGTTCGTCTTCGGAAATTACGCGACCAATAGACGAAGCGCAAGCTTCGTTTATCTGTTCCTTGCGCGCCGTCATGATCTGTGCTGAGCCCCCACAAGTAGCAGGCAAAGGAGGAAAAAACTCACAAATACTGTAACTATTAATACCATAACACGACCATCGGGCTACGAGCCTACGACGCCATGTTAGGTAAACGAGTGGGAGGTGCCGGGCCGCGGGAAATCTGGAGTTATAGCAGGGAATAGTGGCGCCGATTGCTGTTGCTGAACCATGGTACTATCCCGCAGAGAGGTGGGGCAAAAAGCCGTAGCAGAATTTGTCGTGAGCGATCTCATCCCCGAAGGAATGTCGTCGGACTGGGACATAGAGGAGGTTGAGGGTGACTGGGAGCATGCGGGATTCGTGTTTCCCAGAACCGGGATCGGGAAGGACGGTGATGGAGTGTCAAGCGCCGTGTGAGCAGGGACAATTTGGAGACCTCCACTATCCCCTGAAGTGACGGTACCGATAGATGAGGAAGTGGCAGTGAGCGAATGGGGGAACGTGGAAATTGCGCCAGAGGCATCAGGAATAGAACAAGCCGTAGAAGAGGCGGAAATACTAGTGGTGCCATGTGTTATATCAGCGAGTAGCCCAGTTAAACGACGGCTGTCGTTGACAGGAGAGCCCCGGAGTACAGCGCGAGCAGGTGGGGCGACCGAGATACCTTGTTGCGATATACAGGGTTCATTGTCAACTGACTGCATCTCCGCGGAGGCAATACCGACGTGGCAAGTACTAGATGTGGGTATCAATAATGCGTCATGTGTAGCCAGAGGTACGGAGGTTTCCAGAGTGGCACTGTTGTGCAAGGCGATGAGCGAGGAGGCCGAAGGGGTATGGGCACCAGCGTCCGAAGTGTTAGACGCAGTTTCTGTACGATGGTCACAGATTCTCCGCAACAAATACGATGGAGGCTTCGGAACTGCGGCGTAGGTTGAGTGAGGGGTAATGTTGGGGCTGAATGAGGTGGCGCGCGTGCAAGCCTCACCTTGAATCACACCAAAGGTTTCCCGATAAGGTAAAACTGGCAGGAGGTGGTGACTTTCACTGTCGACGGGTATAATCCGAGGAGTGTATGCAGGCGTGGCGACCGGGGTAAGGTCCTGTAGTGCAGAAGGTACATCTCCGGGAGATGACTCCTTTTCGGGGCGGTGGCGCGCAATTGTGCATGAAGGATATGACTGTGGGAATAGCAGGACGCTGTCGCGATCAGGGGTGGTGGAGGAAAATGCTGTCGGAGCGGCGTTAGTGCCTCGATGCAAGCCACAATAAACGTTGCGGATATGTTTGAGGATGTAGATCGAAAGGTTCCGAGAGCGTCGATTCCCTGTGTTTCGAACAAGTTCATTCCACATACCGCAGAACTCGTGTTGCAGCCCAGGAAGCGTCTCTTGAACATTGAATCTAGAGACTAGTTCCAAAGTCTTTGATCGTGAGTAGACGTCGCGGTGCCAACCGTGTTCAGAGTAGCCTTCCATTGTGCGCCGACAAATAAAAACGCAATTAGCAAGTAACATACTATCGCCGCGTGCGAGGTAGGTTTGAAGGGTGGCCTTTGATATGTCCAATTGGCCAGTGGTAAGTTCAAACCAACGGTCGTCGTGTTCTTGCGCCTTCGCAATGATGATGGAAACCACACATTGTGAATAGTACTCCGCGAATGGGTCACTGTAACGGGCATTCCTCAGCAAGAGCCCGAATTCCACAGAATCTAAGAGTCCACTCCAGTCATTATACAGAACACGTTCGAGTGTTCGCCGATTGATAGGAAGAGACGCTTCGGTCATTGCCCTATTACAAATCATGATTCGGCGTTGTTTGGTCGACTGGGGGAGCAATTCGGATGACAATGTACGGTCCATTAGTCCAACTAAAGCATCTGCCATCTTCTCGTTCGACCTCATGAAAGCAGCCTGGGGATCTTCGAGCACCTTTGAGCTGCAGAAGTCCGGGATGTTCGCAAAGAACCGTTCTTGCTCGTGGTCTTCATCCGAAGTCTGGAGGGTCCACAGTAGTATGCGGCTGTCAATCTCCGATGACAATGTCTGTGCAGATTCTTCGGCAGCCTCCTCTATACCACGCAACAATCGTCTTCTATAACGGTTTTTCAAGTGGCCGAAGCGGACCCAGGTCTTCTCGCTGCAACAGCGGAATGCCGTGAGCCACTGGAGAATTCGGACGACGATATATAGTGTGCCGGTATAAAAGAGCCAAAGTGGGGGAGAGAGTGGTGTAAAATAGGGGCTTTCGTATCGAAAGATTGGCAAAAGCGTGAAGTACGCATATATGAGAGCGCAGAGCCCGACCCACGACGCCACCACTTTGAAGACTGTGTGATTGGAATCAAACGAGAGGACAACAAGGCCGGCCAAAAAGATAACAAGGGAAGCGTGTAAGAGGATAGGCAATGCGTCAACAGCCCATTGAAAGTGCAGCTCCTCGACGCCTTTGTCAAAAAATGCACGCATCCGTGCTCGCTTGTGCAGACTACGTGCAGACCGTGGTTGAGTGAGCTTGATGTATCGGCGCGCCCACTGTTGCAACAATATCGCCAGCAAGGCACAGGAAAGAGTTATAACCAAACTCAAGGACCAAAGCGAATTGACCCAGACGGCGGATGTCGATGGAGAGAAAGCGGGAGGACTAGACCGAGTGGGAAGGGTAGGGACATCAGTTCTGTTGGAGTCGGCGAGCAGTTGATAAATGTTCTCGAGATAGAATGTAGGCCTATCCTGCGGATCCGGTCGAAGGTCCCGAACCGATACAGTAAGGAGCGCCGCAACAACGGCAGAGAATAGACCGGACTACAACCTCGGGGGTCAATCCAAATAGCATGCAATAAACATGAGCGCTCACAAAGAGGAGGATCCTGTCTGCATCCGCTTTCAAGCCATCTGTCATGATCCTGTCTTCTTCCCCCGCCATCTTCAGATACATGGAGAAGAGAGGTCCTGATCCATCACCACCAACTTGAAAGTTGGGTTCCTCCTGCCAGTGAAATAAGTCGTCTTTCTCAAATTGGGGCGCCAGTGGGTAGCCAGCTACGCGCTGCCATGAGAACGGTGAGGTTGCCACTGAATCGGAGGAACTGGTACCTGTTGGGATTCCCTCCTCGAGCGCATTTTTAATGTCAAAAGCTCTGTGAGTGGTGGGTGGGGCAGATGGTAACATCTGCTCTTTGGTATGCCCGCCGTGTGTGGGACGAACATTTTAAGAGGTCATAGGTTGGTCCACGAGGCAGCCACGAGGCCGACGTCCATGCTGACGCCAAAGAAGAGACAACTCGCCCTTATCTTTTAAACTCAATTCTGTTCTGTCGAAATAGCTCTGTGCGAATCTTCGGAGTTCTCGGTGTAGTGTACAATCATCCCACATACATAATCCTACAAAATGAGTTTGCGCTGAACGCGTTGTTTACATGACCACGACGTGATGTATTTATTTGATGAGTCCTAGCAATTCCCAAAAGTATTCAAAATAAAGTACAAGACATTATCTAAGCACATGAGTGGGCTCTATAATGTGGAACCAGCTGCAAATGTGAAATGCTGTGGGTTGAGAAGGCAGAACTAGAGGCAAGGAGATCACGATGGCGTGTGCACTGGTGTCATACGTCAGATGCTTATGCATACATGAACGCCTATGGGGGGCGATGCCATAGGAAGGAGCACTGCTGAACGCACCGCGCAGTTGGCTCCATGGTCTTGTCCATGATGTTCTGGCCAAGGTACTGGCAACACCGGCCTAGGCCTAGGTGGGTTATATTACAACGTAATCTAATTCAATGCTGGCGCCGTGCATTGTACTGTAACCAATCAACTTTCAGGAATCTGGACTTTCTGGATTGAATTGGGTTAAATTGTGCTGTAGAATGTGCGCCTAAGTCTGTTCCATATGGCTTGGTGTTGCGCTTGGTGTTGCGGAAGTATTGTGGATGTAGTAGTAAGCACCTGGGCCGGTGGTCCAAAACTCCTAGATCAAGGATGCCGATTGAGACAGTACATTGTTTTTGGGAGCTGTTGCCTGAAGCACCGAGCGAATCAAGTGGGGGCCGTTACCACTGCCTTCTGCACCTGCTGATTGTGAGGATCGATGACAGTAAGCTCCCATCGCATTCCCGTTGCTCACAGTTGCCCACATGCCCACAGCTTGTCTGGCCAAGTTCTGTGGATAGATTGTGGCATCGATACTCTTCGAGCTGGGTAAGATCTGTATATTTCCATAGTGATGTACATAGTTAAAGGGACGTGATGACATCTTGTTCTTGCAAACGATATATTGTCAGGGCAGGGCAGATCTAAAGTACACGACTTAAATATGAATAATTACATGTTGAGGTGGGACAACTCGGAGCCCACATGCTTTCTACCTAAAGTGCATAATGCGACATGCGATGCCCAAATAGTCCAAGCTATCATATTGTCAAGGATTCCGCACACTAGGCCTCCGGCTGAACCACTGTCGAAATTTCTTAATCCCAAGCTTAATCCACCTTCTGCGACGTGTGGGCTCCGGGGGATTGAGGCGTGAGCTTGTCCCAGATTGGCAATGGGTGCCCGCAGGTGTTTCCGTAACCTCCCCAGTCCCAGGACGCTGCTCTGGGTTCTTCACTGACTGAGCTTCAGGCCCTGTCTGAGGTGGTTCTGGGGGCGGAGGTTGGCGGTCGGTATCCTGCTCCCCCTCAGGGGGAGCTCCGACAGGCATGGTGGGAGGACCATTTTTCTTGCAAGTTGCATCCCTTAACTTTTCCCCACCGTGAGCAGGAAGAACGAGACAGAAAAAACTACAATACTTACTATCGTATCTTGGTCGTCGGGCACCGCTGAAGAGGAGTTGTTTCCCGACCTCAACTCCCAGTGAGGGAACTTCTGGTACTGATGACAAAGATTCAAGTTGGAACCATTTTGTGCAATTTCATCGCGACTGTCTTGCAAGAACTGTGCTGTCGTTAGAAGGGTCGACTCGGAGTCTGGCATTTCCGTAGCAGGACGTTGGCTGGGGGCGTTGCCATCAGCATTGGTGTTGGAAGCCATGTAGCAGAAACGGTGTTGGGAATGTGAGTTTGAGGTATTTTCAGAAGAGCTGCTGGCTAGTATGGCCTGATATCATTACCTCTACCAACTGGAGGCGAATTATAAATGTGAATGCAGTGACCATGCATCTACGGTGACAGGCTTGGTGCCCTGGCCCGGGCTGTGAGCGGGAGGATGTGACATAATCATTCATGGACTTATTCAGTGGCCCTCTAATATCTAATACCCAGGTACCCTCGGTGGCATAATTTACCCGTTTTTGACTGTCTCATTCCTGTTTTGCATGGAAGGGATGCTTCCGGTCGTTAAGCCAGACGGCTCGAGCTACCGGTACACGCCAGTCGCGAAATCAGTTGATTCGGAGCTGATTGGCCATCTTTTCTTGCATCTTTTGCCCCTTTTTCTCGTTGGTCTTTCTGCCCCTCCGAGATGTCTGTAAGATTCTCTGGTCAGGTTACCAGGTCGACCATTTCTCGAAGACGATACTTGAAGGATAAAGCAAGGGACAAAGCCTAGAGGTTATGTTTCGTCACCACTCATAAAACCGTCCTCATCTTCCCGAACTCACTGTACTCACACCATTTACCTGCTCCTATTCAACTCCACATGTCCTAATCTCCATGAGTCCTATTGGGATGAATGGTCATCAAAGAAGTCACTCGGAATATTCGATCTGACGACAATGAATATCCCTAAGTCCATCATATCATTTAAGCCACTGGCATGGAACTTGATTTCGCGGCTCTCATGAGTGATGAGTGCGCAGGGGTGCCAGGGATCACTGGCAGATATCCCCGGAAGGCTAGTGAGAGAAGCTCTCGTGCAGTGCATGTAGAACGTGTCAGTATCTGAAACACAACCTCCTGGACAGCCACTGGCATCCGGTCATGCGCTCTCCGGATCCGCGAATACTCCGAGACGACGAATGCTCCGTGCCAGTGGCATCGCATACGCATTGGCATAGCTCATTGGTGCAACCTCCGCCCCACCTGCTTTATAACTTTTTCATACGAAAATGGCTCAGAATCCCTTCGTTCTCTCAGATATACACGCTCTTCGGGATCGATACTCAAAATGGTAGGAGTGTAGACTTGATGACAACAATAGCGAATCGTAGGTCCGAAGAAGCGAGGCGATACGCGAGCTACTATACTATTATTATCGGCCGTACTGCGTGTACGAAGATCTATGATTCTCATAACATTGCGTTCGGAAAGGGCAACATGACAAGACGATTCAGAATCTGCGGCCGCTCCTTCTCCTTGAGCCGCTTCCATCGAGTGCGAGGCCAGACATGAGGTTGTACGCGGGAGAGAGCTCGAGCACCTGCGTTGAGGAGTGGTTCTGCAGGTAGTCTGTGAAAACGCGAAGTGTGGCGATGCTTACTATGAGTTTCAACTGACGGTTTTCTGGCGTTCTAATGCACTAGTCTTTCCGGCTCCTTTTTGACGATTTGGGCATAGCAGAGGAGGGATGAGTCGATGAGGCTGTATGCATCACCAGCTACGCTACAGTGTCTTCATCCTGGTCGCGATATTGAAGGATCGCCATGCGACTCGGAAGACCCAATATTACTTGTTTTTCATATGTCTACAATCTTTCGAGGTAGGGGAATATGTCGGGATCATGTCAATCCACTAGTTGCTCTGACACCAATAGGCCAGCTAGAGAATGGTGGCTAGTACAAGGACGGCGCATCACTTGATCCGGATGGACTCGCCATCCGAACGGCAGCATATTTGGAACTTGATTTTGACAATACATCATGATGCTGCCCGCGCTCAACTCACGCTTGCAGGCTCGACGACCTCTCATCTGGGGCATCCTCTCCCGGCGCACACCTACCTGCACTTCCATCTGACGCCCTAGACCCTCGGCGCGTCAGACATCTTGTGCGCCAACCCGTCAGGGTCTTGCTCCTTCCACTTCCCCACTATCTCCCCCTCCTCGTGCGCTCACCCACGTCCACGCTCCCGCAGCGTCTTTTCCACATTCTTCAAGGAAGATCAGGTTCTCGAGACGTTCTGCTCCCTAGGCATGTACCAGTTCGCAATAGACACAGCGATCGAAAAGCTGCGCACTGGCGCGTGGGTGCGTCCATCCTTCCTTTTTTTTGTCCTAATCGTCCTAATCCTCTCTGTTTCTCGACGAACCCCAACCCGATCCCAATATATACATATATATTGCCGACTTGTAGATGCACCTCTTCCCAGAGGGAAAAGTGTGCCAGCATCACACGTTCGCGGCGGACCCACAGATGGGACTCGCGCGCCTGTGACGCTTCAAATGGGGCATGTGCGTCTCTCTCTTTTCCCTCCCCTCTCGCGCCTCCTTGCACCCCCAGAGTGAAAAGACTCTCTGATGTCTTGTACCCCACTTCGCTCTTCCTCACGTCACGCATTTCATTAGCTGCATCCCAATTGAGACCGCGCGTCCTCCCATGATTATCCCCATGTAGACCGGTGCACCTTTCTTCTCTCTCTTTCCTTCCCTCTCCTTGTCTCTCAATAAACACACACACACACACCCATGCGCAGGCCTCGACAAGCTCATGCCAGAAGGCCACCACGCGCCATGGAAGTGCTTCCCCCGTCCTGACGCGCGCCTGGGCGTGACGTTCGGCACACCGGTACCACCCGCCGCGGCGCGCGCCGCGCTAGGAGGAGACCGTTCTTGGGGTAGCGGAGTAGGCAGAGGCAGCGCAGGAGGAGGAACTGCGGCGACGCAAGGACAGGGAGGTGCGCATCGCGCTCACTGAAGTCGTCCGGCGTGCCATGGAGGCGTTCAGGCGGTACGTGTCGGAGGTTCTGCTCACTGGCTCGGGGTCTTGGGCTGCGGCCGTCGCTACCACCACTGTAAAGGAGGACACGAAAGGAGTCCACCCCTTGGTTCGTCCAATACGAACTGTATACGTGTGAACAATCTACTGCATATACTCTTCTTTTTGGTCTTGCATCTAGGGGTCATGATCATCTGTGCAATGACTTTCTCCGTTGATGGATCAGTCCGCTGGGTAATTAGACAGGGATTGACGGGACACGCAGTTAAAGTCAAAGACGTGCACTACAAGACACACCTCCCCAATCTGCTGTCCACACTCGTGAATCTTGGGCGCATCTCCAAGGAGAACTTTATAGAACATTTGGGTGACGAGAGACATACCATATCTCTTGGGTATTATCGCGCGTAAATGATGCCTACAATGTCCCGCCGGCGGGTACTACGATGCCTAGGTTATATCCATTATACTTAGTCACTTAGCTATGCCCCGTGTTATAGTGATAGGTAGCGTGCCATCATCTAGTGTTTGATCGAGTTCAGCCTCTGACTAAAGATGAAAGATGGCAAGACTTACAAATAAGAATCAACATTACAACAAGTCGCAACCTCACGACAACTAAACGACGCAGAAGGTATGCGGAACTTTCCATGTATTATCTGATTGTGCCAGCGGTCGCGGACGCTGGAGTACTTTCGCTGGAACGGCGATGTTCAGGTCCCGGGCGTCTTTGTGTGCGCCAAACTTTGCAGAGCCTGGTGCAGCTCTACGACCTGGAACGGAGACTAATCCCAAAGGAGCGTAGGAAGAAGCGCCGGCGGGGGTAAGGTGCCCCTCTCGGGGAATACGGGGATCGAATTGGGATGCGGAAGTGGCTGGGAATGGAAACGGGTCAATAGACGTGGGGCTTTGAATATACCTTAGGAAAGATGAAGGAGTATTGAGCTTGAAGTGAGAGGAGATGGCACTGAGAACTGACCTGTGTGGTGGAACAACGGTACCGCCAGGTGGACACGGGGAGGCTTGTGGAAATGGGCGAGGGCGACTCGGAGCTGCCTGGGTGGCGCAAGGGGTGACATTGACACCGCACAGGGAGGGGGGGCTGCAAGCGTCACCTTGTATCACACCAAAAGTTTCCCGAAAAGGTAAGACCGGCAAGAGGTGGTGACTTTCACTGTCGACGGTTATCATCCAAAGAGTGTGGGCAAGCGTGGCGATCGGGCTATGGCCCTGTGGTGCAGAAGGCATATCTTCAAGATATGGCTCCTTTGCGGGGAATGTGCCGATATCTACACTAAGCGTAGACACCGGGTGGTGGCGTGCAATTTGGCATGAAGGATATGAGCGTGGGAATAGGAGGGTGCTGTCGCGATCAAAGGTGGTGGAGGAGAATGCCGTCGGAGCAGCGCTAGTGCCCTGATGTAACCCGAAATAAACATTGCGGATATGCCTGAGGATGTGAATTGAAATGTTTTGAGTGCGTCGATCCCCTGTGTTTCGAACAAGTTCATTCCACATGTCGCAGAACTCGTGTTGTAGCCCAGGAAGTGTCTCTTGGATATTGAATCTTGAGACTAGTTCCAAAGTTTTTGATCGTGAGTAGACGTCGCAGCGCCAATCGTGCTCAGAATAGGCATCCATTATGCGCCGACACATAAAAACGCAATTAGCAAGTAACATGCTATCGCCGTGAGCAAGGTAGTTTTCGAGGGTGGACTTTGATATGCCCAACTGGCCAGTTGCGAGTTCATGCCAACGATCATCATGTTCTCGTGCCCTCGCAATGATGACGGAAACCACGCATTGCGAATAGTACTCCGCGAATGGGTCGCTGTAACAGGAATTCCTCAGCAAGAGCCCGAATTCAACAGAGTCCAAGAGTCCATCCCAGTCATTGTACAGAACACGCTCGAGTGTTCGCCGACTGATAGGAAGAGACGCTTCGGTCAATGCCCTGTTACAGATCGTGATCCGGCGTTGTTTGGACTGGGGGAGCAAATCGGATGATAATGTACGGTCCATTAGTCCAACTAAAGCATCTGCCATCTTCTCGCCTATCGACGCCTTGAAAGCAGCCAAAGGATTGCCGAACACTCTTGAGCTGTAGAAGTTCGGGATGCTCGCAAAGAACTGCTCTAGCTCGTGGTCTTGATCCGAAGACTGGAGCATCCACAGCAGTATACGGCTGTCAATCTCCGGCGACGATTTCTGGGCATATTCTTCGGCAACCCGCTCTATGCCATCAAAAAATTGTTTTTGATAACGATCCTTCAAGCGGCCAAAGCGGTCCCAAGTCTTGTCGTTGCAACAGTGGAATGCCGTGAGCCACCGGAGAATTCGGAAGGCGACAACTAGTGTGCCGGTATAAAGGAGCCAGAGTGGGGAAGAGAGGGGGGTATAATAGGGGCTTTCGTGTCGAAAGATGGGCAAGAGCGTGAAGCATGTATATATGACAGTGCAGAGTCCGACCCAAGACCCCACAACTTTGAAGACCGTGTGATTGGAACCAATCGTGAAGACAAGGAGGCCTACTAGAAAGAGAACAAGGGGTGCATGTAGGAGGATGGGCAATGCGTCAACAGCCCACTGAAGATGCAGATCCTCGACCCCTTTATCAAAAAATGCGCAGGTCCGAGCTCGCTGATGCGGACTACTTGCAGACCGTGGTTGAGTGAGCTTGATGTATCGGCGCGTCCACTGTTGCAACAATATCGCCAGCAGGGCACAGGAAAGAGTTATAACCAAACTCAGAGACCAAAGCGAATTGACCCAGACGGCGGATTTCGGTGGAGAGAAAGCGAGAGGGTTAGACTGACTGGGAAGGGCGGGGACTTGAGTTCTATTAGGGTCGGCAAGGAGTTGATAAATGTTCTCGAGATAGAATGTAGGCTTGTCCTGCGGATCTGGTCGAAGGTCCTGAATCGATATTGTAAGGAATGCCGCAACGACGGCAGAGAAGAGTCCAGACTGCAGCAGTCGTGTCAGCATATGATGGACAACAATATTGGGACTCACAAAGATCAAGGTATCACTAGCTACCGCCTTCCAGTTTTCTGCCCTCTCCCCATCCCTTACCTGGGTCATCTCCAAATACATGTCGAAGAGAGACCTATAACCACCGGCATAGCTGGACTCTCCTTGTAAATCTTCTCCTGTAGCAGCGACTGAGAAGTCACCAGTGTGTATAACAATTAAAATGGCAGATATGTTTGAGGTAGAATGGTGGCGACGCACCTGTTCCGACAGGTTCTTCTTTACGGTTGAATTTATGGTACTGATTACGCTTTGACATGGAGGATTATCGAATGGGTGATGGAGGGTAAGAGGAAGTCATTATATGCCCAGCGGAAACTGCAGGGCGAAGACGATAGCCGCATGGAAAATGCGAGGTCAACTTCAAGCCCATGCCCTAGCCATGAGGCCTTGAGGAGCAGGCATGAGCAAGGCAAGTACCGGCCGCATTTTTGCCACGTGGTCTCATTTGCGGGGTGCGGTGGGACACGGGGTAGATCTCTGCCGCTGCTTCAGGTTCGTATCGCACTGGCACTGGCTGAACACAGCGAAGGGAGAGTGCGAAAGACCTTGACGGAAGTTCGGACCAGATTCGGACCGTTCCGAGCGCACGGTCGAGAGTTCGGCCCGGTAGGTGTCAATTGTCTTGTCCATGCGTGGCTAGTGGTGACAACTTGAACGAGGATAATTTGAGACTTTATGCACACTCCCCCTAGCTTTCGTGAATGATAGCAATTGGCTGACACTTATTTGGGTCTTATTTATGTTCAAAATAGACTGAATCGCTCCACTTTTTGATAATTTCGTGGTCGATCGCGTGTTCGAGCAGATGCAGGATCAGAAAAGAGGGAGCAAACGAGGGTTTCTCGTGTTCGAACATAAAACATACATCGCTTGGTCGTGATAAGCCCCCTCGAACTTCAGACAACTTATTACGGCCTAAACTTTGGTCCCCGAGACACATCAGGTGAATCGGAGACACTCGAGATACTTTCGGGATGCAAGTAAGGCGTGGAGGCCTGAATAGATATTCAGAACACTCCAACTCATCGTCAGGCTTAGGGATACTGAATGAGTCGTATGGCTCGTTCGGGTAATTGAGATATCGTGACCTGTCGAAGCGATGAATAAGGGCTGGTCTGTGAACGAATAGTCATCTCGTATCGACACAGCAGATCACACCGGAGAGGGACACAGTGGACCGCGCTGTCTCTCAATGCTCCTGGACTTGACGAAGAGCTTCGAACCCTGACCATACTTTCATCTTAATTCTGTTACCTATCCTGCAGCTACACAGCTGGCTGTACGTTATACAAAATTCTAGAAATGCTCTGCGACAATTTGTGTCAGACAGAATCGAACACTACTAACCCGACGTAAACTCACCTTCAGTCTACCAGCACAACACTGTCCAACACGCTAAATCCTGCCGCGACGCCGCCTTCATCAACGTCTTCCGCCTTAGTTCGCACCAACCATCCCGCCTGCTCCTCCTTCACCCCCCGTCCCTCCCCAAACAGCGCCCACCCAAACACGCCGAGCTCACTCACCACAGACACATTTACCCTCCCCCCGCCGGATCTCACGAGATGCGCGCCGACACGGCGCGGCGGGCGGATAAGCTCCATCGCGATCCACGCCGCGCGCTCGCGCTCCGGTAGCTGCGCGACAAACTGCGGGATCTTGTCGCGGTAGATATTGTTACCGCCCCCCTCGCGCTGCGGCTTGAGCACGAGCTCTCGCGCGCGGCGCACGGCCTCGTCCGCGCCCGCGCCGTCGCGCCCCTCGTCGAGCGCCCACATGCGCACCCAGCTTTCGCGCACCGATTCGGCACCTTCTGAGTGTGCGAGGAAGCGATCGAGCACTCCCGGGCGCGTGAGCACCTCTTGCACCTTCTTCCCACCCGCGAGCTGCAGTGCGAGGCTTGGGCACTGCGCGGCGCGCGAACGCTCCAAGAGCGCGCGCGTTGCGTAGTCTGCCGGGGACGCGTAGTCGACGGGGGCGTATCCAGTACGGTAATACACGACCGAGATTTCGACGGAAGTTTCGTTGAGTTTGGGTGAGGCAGGGGCAACTAGAAGAGCACGGGAAGGAGAGATTGATGCAGTAGTTCCTAGTTCCGTCAGAGTCCTACGGGAAACGTGAATGCCGTGGCTACAATACAGTGTTAATGCGATAAGAATAGACACGACCAGACCATATGACTCACGATTCGAGGAGCCGGTACTCCAGTAGACGTTGATCGAATACGTTGCGCTCGTTGGGCTGTACTACAAAGAGAATGCGCGCACTATTTAAAGAGGCTAAGCTGTGCCGACCCCGGAAAGACCCCGGAAAGACTCACTTAGACACCCCATATGCTCTATGCGCTTCTGCAAGTCCCTTGGCAAGGCCATTAGTGGTATCATTGGGTGGGAGATTATCAGGTGACAGAAGTGGAGAGACGCCGAAGTAACTGGTCGACTCTGCAAGGTAGCTAAGTAGAGGGTTTACTAGAGCTCTCTGGTTGTGCCCACATAACAAACCAATAAAGTTACTCACCGATGCATTCCAGCGACTTGCTGAGAGAGACAGCCGAAGGATGCCGAAATGGTATTGAATTCTACTTGCTTGAGCGTGATCCGGTCTCCCGGCGTCGGCTGGTGCAGCAGGTAGTCAGAGCGAAAGACGCCAAGGTGGAGCGGCTGGTAGTCTATTTAGCAGCAGCGCTTAGTGGGAGAGTATGGTGCTTCGCGCACTGGGGGTACACCCTCGTCTCGAAGCTGCTTCCACGCTGTCCAAAGCGCAGAGGAAAAACCATCGACATCAGCGACGCCTCCAGAGCCCATGACCTCATCTAGGAAAGCAGTATCGAGCGCGATACGGGCATACAAGATATTATAAGCACGTTGGAGAGCCAACGCTTTCTCAAAGAGCTGGCGGGGAATGGGCGTCGGAAATAGAGAGAGCGGTGCATGAATGGCAGATTCTGGCACAAGCGGGGGAGCCTTGTCAGGAGTGAATGGAGGTAAGTAGATCAAAGAATGTGAGAGTGCCCAAGTGGTTGCCAGGAGCGTGAGCTGGTCGAGTTGCTCCGTTGTAATGTCGGGAGGCCAAGCGGTAAACGTGCTCATCGCTCTCTGTTACTCGTCGAGCGTCTGTGACCTGAAATGCTCTCCTTCGGGTTGAACGTTGGACGTTGAACGTTGACCGGTCGGCCAGTAGAACTGTAGAGCGAACCAAAGAACGAACAGGAACTTGAAATCATGATGACCGATAACTGATTTCTCGGACCGGTTCGGGCCAAAAAAAATGCAGCGCGCTACTTTACGTGGCCGATCATCGATCATTGATACGACAACTTGGCAGGAACTTGATTTATCTTATCTTTGGGGCATGATAAATTTGCGAAGGCCATCATTGGGTCAACATCCGACCGTGCTACATACAGATACTGTACTATCGTTGGATCAACAAATCAGACATCCCACTGGAGTAGAATTGCCAATTGTTCAATGACCGTACGTCGCCTGAAGTCTCATCTTCACATAGTCGCCTGCGGTCATGACTTCATAACGTGGTGGCCGCTCATCGCTCATACAGCCAGCAATCGGCTACCCGATTCATTTCAACACCAGTTGTTTCGGGTGGGGGAACGACATACCTCCAGCAGTACGTCATAGTCAGTGCCAAAGAAGAGGGGGATAGAGTAGCGACGTTCACCCGAGCGGTTTGCCGCGCGGTGCACCGTACTCTTGAAAACATCATCTACACGGCTTATGTGTATGTGGTCATCACGATCTCACAGAGGAGCGACGCACTGGTCCACCTGGCGAATTGGTCTCCTAAACTACAATTGGCCCTCTTCAGAATCGGCGTCTGGGAGGACTGGAGTGTAAACAGGCGCACTTGATAACGAGAGTTCCTGGTGTGGGTGGGGCATCGACCCACTCGCCACTGGTGTTGCGTACTTGCAATGCCTGTATACCCGGTTGTTGCCACAGGATCGTGAAGCACTGGGATCCAGCAACGTCAGGATCGACTATACACATCTTCACATTAGGGCTCACCTCAAAACTGGGGGAAAACAAGGGGGGGAGAGGGTGTTAAACAGCGGCGGCGAAAGAAACGGACCGCGTGGACAAATCAACCCGCCTTACTCTGTGTGTGCACCAATGCCAATGACACGTTCGTCAACGGGTCCACTCTGCAGCGGGTAGTGCAACACGCGCATCAGGGCTGCCGAGTTTCGCGTCTATTTCGTGTTCACACCGTCACTAACTGTCCTCCATGCGCTGCTGGACCGCCAATGTCGAGCACACGCACCCAGTGCTTACCTTGTCATCGAAAAAGTCTGGTGCGAGGTCGAGGGCACGCGCGAAAAGGGGGAAGAGGTTCTTTCCAAGGCCAACTGCAGAATGGCTGCACGACATCAAAGGTTTCTCAGCTCCGCGCCGTCATTCGCAAGAACCAGTAAGCGAACTCGGACGTACTAGTAGCGTAGCAGTGACTTCCTGAACCCCGGAACGTCGGGCCACACATTCTCGCCGGCCATGGAGCCGTCGTTCATGCGGCACGCGTCAAGAGTACCCGGAGCGTCATCCAATGCCTCCCAACCAAACTCGAATCCCTCGTGCATATCTCCAGTGCCAGCTGGGTCGTTGTTGCTGCTCAACACAGCGTTGTACCCTTTGAAATTCGGCGATTTTGTATTGTCGAGCTGATACACCCGTCACGGAAATGTCTTAAAGCTTCCTTAAAAAAGAATGCGTGCCTCCATCTTGGCATCTAGTGGCAGGGAGAAGTACGTCTTCATGGACTCAAGAGTTGCTGCAATAATCTCTTCGGAGATACCGTGGTTGGTTACTGTGTAGGATCGTCGATCCCTAATCTTCGAATCTTGTCAAATGCGTACCGTAAAAGAAGCCGACATCAATGCACGCATCCCTGATCTGTTTTGCGAGAGCGTGTTGAACCTCAGGGTTCGAATCGCTGATATCCTTCAAATCTCTGAAGATAGAGAACTGTGAGAGTAGGTTAGATGCAAGATGAACAAGCAGACATGATTGGTATCTCAGAAAATGCTGTATTAGCACTCCGTGCAGCTTCGAGGAGGGACATGGCGAACCCTTGTGGCGAACTTATGCGAACCGCGACTGACGAATGTTTACCGCGGTATTCCGGCCCGGGAACGAATATCCCACTGGCAGTCCACTGGCACACTAACCCCTTTAATTCAACTTGAAGCTTGAAGTTGCAAGTCCCTTGCATAATCCACAATTTGATTCTGAAGCTTCAAGCCTTACTCTCTCTGTTACTTGTCAGCTGTCTGTGACCTGAAGTGCTCTCCTTCAGTGTTGAACGTTGGCCGGTTGGCCAGTAGAATGTAGAGTGTACCAAAATAACAAACGAACAGCGGCCACTGGCAATCATGATGACCGATCCCTGATTTCCTGGGCCAGTTCGGACCAAAAAAGATGCAGCGCGCTACACTCGCGCTGCTTTACAGTGGCCGATCATCGATCGTCCACGTCGTAGGGCTTGGCGCTTGATTTACGGTCATGATAAATTTACAAAGGCTTTCATTGGGTCAACATACTACGACCGTGCTACATACAGATACCATCATCGGATCAACAATTCGGACGTCCCACGGGAGTAGAATTGCCAGTTGTTCAACGACCGTACGTCGTTTGAATTCTCATCTTCACATAGTCGCCTGCGGTCGTGACTTCATAACGTGGTGGCCGCTCATCGCTCACACAACCGGCAATCGGCTACCCGATTCATTTCAAACATCAGCCGCTTCGGGTGGGGGACAACATACCTCCAGCAGTACGTCAGAGTCGGTTCCAAAGAAGACGGGGATAGAGTAGCGACGTTCACCCGAGCGGTTTGCCACGCGGTGCACCGTACTCTTGAAAACGTCATCTGCACGGATTATATGGATGTGATCATCATGATCTCACAGGGGAGAGGCGACGCACTGGTCCACCTGGAGAATTGGTCTCCTAAACTACAATTGGCCTTCTTCAGAACCAGCATCTGGGAGGACTGGAGTGTAAACAGGCGCACACAATGACGAGGGTTCCTGGTGTGGGTGGGGCATCGATCCACTCGCCACTGGTGTTGCGTACTTGCAATGCTTGTATACCCGGCTGTTGCCACAGGATTGTGAAGCACTGAGATTCAGCAATGTCAGGATCGACTGCACAAAGCATCACCGAAGAGCTCACCTCAAAACTGGAAGATGAAAAAAGATTAGATTAGAAGGCAACGATCCGGGTGGACAAATCAACCCGCCTTACTCGGTGTGTGCACCAATGCCAATTACACGTTCGTCGACGGGTCCACTCTGCAGCGGGTAGTGCAACACGCGCATCAGGGCTGCCGAGTTTCGTGTCTGTATCGTGTTCACACCGTCACTAACTGTCCCCCATGCGCTGCTGAACCGCTAATGTCGAGCACATGTACCCAGTACTTACCTTGTCATCGAAAAAGTCTGGTGTGAGGTCGAGGGCACGCGCGAATAGGGGGAAGAGGTTCTTCCCAAGGCCAACTGCGGCATGGCTACACGACATCAAGAGATGGGTTTCTCAGCTCCGTCATAATGACCGTTACCCGCCAGAAACCAGTAGGCGAACTCGGACGTACTAGTAGTGTAGCAGTGACTTCCTGAACCCCGGGACGTCGGGCCACACATTCGCGCCGGCTATGGAGCCGTCGTTCATGTGGCAAGCGTCAAGAGCATCCGGAGCGTCGTCCAATGCCTCCCAACCAAACTGGAATCCCTCTTGCATGTCCCCAGTGCCAGCTGGATCGACGTTGACGCTCAACAGAGCGTTGTACCCTTTGAAATTCGGCGATTTTGTATTGTCAAGCTGATACACCCGTCACGACGTCTTAAAGCTTCCTTAGAAAAGAATGCGTGCCTCCATCTTGGCTTCTAGTGGCAGGGAGAAATACGTCTTCATGGACTCAAGAGCGGTTGCAATAGTCTCTTCGGAGATACCGTGGTTGGTTACTGTGTAGGATCGTTGATGCCTAATCTTCGAATCTTGTCAAATGCGTACCGTAAAAGAAGCCAACATCAATGCACGCATCCCTGATCTGTCTTGCGAGAGCGTGTTGAACCTCAGGGTTCGGATCGTTGATATCTTTCATATCTCTAAAGACAGAGAACTGTGAGAGTAGGTTAGACGCGAGATGAGCAAGCAGACATGATTGGTATCTCAGAAAATGTTGTAGCACTCCGTGCAGCTTCGAGGAGGGACATGGCGAACCCTTGTAGCGAACTTAGGCAAGACGAATGTTTACCGTGGTATTCCGGCCCGGGAACGAATATCCACAATATGTAACCACGTAACCCCTTGCATAACCCACAGTTTGGTTCTGAAGCTCCAGGCTTTAAGAGCTTGAAATTTACTTGAATTCGAGCTGCCGAGTAGAAAAGTCCGAGGAAAAGGAGATGGGAATTGCGTGGATCGCAACTATCTCTGTCGCAGACTGTCGGTGTCGCTAGTCGCCTGCTCTTGCCCTAAACGCCTGGCACCAGCAGCTTATCAAATCTGAATCGTGCCACGATCGTGACTCAGGCGAGTCAAGTCGAACTTGAAGCCAATCGAAACTCTACAACTCGAGCGCAATGGTGCTTTTCTTCACTTCGACAGGTCTGTCCCCTTGTTTATGGAAAAGAAAACACCTCAACAACCTTAGTTAGCCTATGAGCCTCTAGTGACTATATACATGGGTCGGGATAAGGTTGAAAGTGCGTATGCAGCGTCTGGGACAGCGCGATCGCTTTGTATTTACTGGCAGTTCTCAGACGAAGACCTGATCAAATATGCATGGCCACAGGACGTTTGGTTCCACGTAGACAAACTTTCTTCCGCACACGTGTACCTCCGACTGCCCGAATCGATACCCTCTTGGGAAGCTATTCCTGAGGCATTGCTGGTAGACTGCGCGCAGCTCGTCAAGGCAAACTCAATCGAAGGTGCTCTCCGAACCGTTTACATTGCCCTTTCAACTCTTACTCGAGGCGTGCAGGCAACAAGCGGAATGATCTTACCATCATTTATACACCAGGCGACAACCTCAAGGTATGGTCTCTGGCTGCCCTGCATGTCTCGCCCTGAGAAATTGCGTGAAGAAAACCGGGGATATGGCAGTGGGACAGGTGTCATTCCACAACGACAAACGAGTACGTCATGGCTCGCTCGAGTAACCCACCTCATTGAGCTTCGCCTGCGCAGGTAAAACGCGGTGCGCATGCTTCTCCGCGCGCAACGGGATGACGCGCCCATACTCTGTTCAGTTCACGTACCGAAACGTGAGAACGCGATCGTCAATCGTCTAAACAAGACAAAGGTCGAACGCATCGTCGACCACGAGGCAGAGCGGATCGAGCGAGTCAAGAGCGAGAACGCTACTAAGCGCGCCGCGGCAGCGGCCAAGGTACAATCTGTCCACGTCTCACTTCAATCAGTCGCTGGAACGCACTGACCCGGGGTCTGACCGTGCAGAAAAAAGCCGACCTGGAGCTTGCAGAGGCGCGCAAGGCCGAGAAGGCTGCGCGCTCGTACGACTCATTCCTAAACGTGGAAGTCGACGATGAAGAGGAAGAGGGAGAGAAGCCGAAGTATAATTCTGTGAGAGAAATGGAAGATGATTTTATGTAGGGGTATCATTGTGCGTCATTGTACATGTTCGCATCGTGTCTTTCTCCGCCATCGCAGTGGCCTTGTCGCCGTGTTCTCCAATCAGCTCTCCTTGGGCCTTCACTGCGATGGATTTGAGCAGTCAATATGAACACCCAAGTGACGCCGTAACAACCTATTTACGGTAGTACCTACGGGCATTCCTCGAAACATGACTTTAACCGAAGGGAGTTTCCTTGAGCGGTGTCCGCTCACTCACTGCACCGTGCGGCGCACGCCTTGGCATTCTTTCCCTGTATCTGACAACCACTATCAACGGGACACAGCCGTCCAGTACAACGGCTCTTCGCCGACAATATGTGCTGACTGATCCAACCTATCACGGAGGCTGTGAGCCTAGTCTAGCCCCACCTCAGACTCCCCAGCGTTCGCGCTCTTCTGCGAGAAGTGACGTCACTTCGGGAAAGCGAGGCGTGACTTTGAAGTCAAATGGAGTTGGATGGCTAATCGTGAGGACGTCAGCTTCTCTGCTACTCAGAATTAGGCGCGACCCGTACGGGGCCACTTACATGACTAGCCCTATATCCACAAGGCCGTCCGTATCTGGCAATACCTCGTTTCCGCTCTCGTCCCGCACGCGCTCGATATTGACCGCCCACAAGGTCCTTGCCACGTAGATGAACAGGGACTCGTTGGCGAGGACCTTTCCTACGCAATTCCGCCGCCCAAAACCGTAAGAGGTGTGTCCTTCCTGATTTGCGTCCATAGGCCCCGACGTCAACTCTCCGCGCGAGTTGAGGAATCGTTCTGGCCTGAATTCGTCCGCGTCCTCTCCGTATACCGCCTGGTCGTGGTTGCATTGCCAGATGTTGGCTATGCACGCCGTTCCCTTGGGAATGTACATCCCTTCGTACCAATCTTCGACTGTCGCGACGTGAGGTATTCCGAGTGGTGTAACGGGTCGCCAACGAAGAGTCTCCTTGACTATTGCATGTATGTATGGAAGGTGTGGAGCGTCGGAGAAGGTCGGGAGGCGATCACGGCCAACGACGGCGTCGAGTTCAGCTTGCGCGCGGCGTTGTGCCTCGGGGAAGGCTACCATGGCCAGTGCCCACCAGTTCAGAGCGGATTCGGTCGTTCCAGAGCCACCAGAACTGTAATGCACACATTTTTCATTTTTCTCCCACTCATCGAGAACAATGCTTACTCACTACATCGTCCCAGCAAGAAATGCCATCTCTGTCTCAGTCAGGAGGTTGCGGTCGGCATCCCGTATCAAGGAGGCGCAGAAACTAGGACGGGTCCCACCACTTGCCTATTCCGTCTGTCAGTTGACCCTCACACTAAACAATAATAGCACGTACCAAATCGCCTCGGACAAGATTCAAAAGACGCTGGAACATTTCGTGGTACTCAGCGGCCTGCTGCAAGCCTTCCCTCTTCCACTTTGCAAATCTAGTGTCCACTTACGGGTTAGTATTAGCAAGGAATTCCAAGAAACTCTCTATATGACCTCTCCGGAATGTACATCATCCAAGGAAATAAATCAACTAGGAAATTCCCAGGCATCGCAGCATAAGCGACCCGTTTGTTGTAGCTATCGATTTCTTCGATGATTGTATCGTGTTCCGACATGAGTGTTGGATAGTCGTACAAGATGGACATAGTCGCGGAAGCTCCAGTTCGCTGAAAGTGCTTTATGTGACCGCTGTTCGTCAGGAGTGCCGAAACCAAGAGGGTTGCTTCCTTCGTAAGAACCGGATAAAAACTCCGTACTGCCTCCTTGCTGAGAGCTACCTGTGCCGCACGGCGTTGGCGACGCCAGCTGTATCAGCACTTATGCGTCAATACCGCGTGGTTGTGTGCCATACTTAGCCTAAGACTTACGGCGCGGTATAGTTCATGAATACCATCACAAGTCCTTTAGTGAGAATTTCCGCCATAATGAGCCGCGGTCGGTCGGAATAGTTATTTGAACGACGCTCAAGAAGTTCGACGGCAGGTTTAAGGCTGTTAAGCACCATCGTAGGTGATCCCGCGGCATCAAGGTACATAACCTCTCCTACAGCCCCGGTGCTTGGGTTTTAGCAACCCCTCTCCCACCGGCGAACTAGTAGCTACTCACCGAAGCGGTGCTTGCAATCTTTGGAGAATAGCCAGTTCTTATCTAACAGCTGGAGGGCATTTCCAATGATTGGCGTGCGTCGGGGGCCCGGGGGCAGTTTCCGCCAAGGGCTCCTGGCATACGACACCGTGAATACGATCAAAAAAGTGAGAAGCACGCCCGCCATCAGAGTCTTGTCCTCCAAGATCGGTTTAACAATGGTTTCCTTCAAAAGGCATGGCGGGGCGGATATATTGAGAAAAATCGACGAAGCGAGCTGAAACAGGTAGTTTGGAGGTGGCCCATCCTTGGCGAAGATGGTTCCTTCCGGCGGTGGTAGTACAGGCTTATAGGAAGAAGCTTCATGGGCTCCTAGGGGCCAGCCCATACATTTCTTCAGACCGCTTATTCGTGGAAGGACCAGGGTTTCCATTGAGAGATCCACGAACACTAAAGATCTTGCGGGAAAAGCGGGAAGGGAGTTGGAGCAGAGTCAGTGCCATCATGATGGCGTCTCGGTAAATAACAAGAATTGCCCAAAGCACGAGGAATGGAATGAGTACTGTATGCTAGAGTGTGAGTCCCTTCTCGGTACAGCGCATGTAATGACGCATTGGGAAGCGAAATTCTCCCCTATTTGAAAATCTTCAGTTCTCATATGACTTTTCTTTGACTTCCAACCAACCTCCAACCACAAACGAATTTCGACGATTGAAGTTGAGAACAGCCGTCGCTCTATGCCTTCTGCGACTCAGTCTCGCCAACATTGAGAGACGCATCTGGAAAGTAAGGGGAAAAATTACATTGATATAGACTCGGTTGGCTACAAGGTACGAGTTATTCTCGGTACGGGTCAGAAGCGAGATGATGACCACTCACAAGAACAATCCTGCGTGTCTGCCAGTGCGTCAAGTGGTATATCCTTCTCTCCACGGTCGCGGGTATCTCATGGTACGCGGCCTCCAGTACCGCAGCTACGCAGACAAATTGATAATACAGCGACGTGCTTTCTGATACAGGTTCAGCGCTTCTCAAAGCCAAGCTCAATGCTGTAAGGTTCTGTTCGGGCTGTCAAGCATGTCAAGGTTCCCACCGGTGATATCCCGGCCCGGGATGAAACCCGAAAGCCGGCCGAAGCTAGCCGGGCCGGGACCGAAACTCTCTGGTTCAGACCCGCCCAGTCCTGAGATTTGTCAGGCCAACAATTCGGCCCAAGGCTCGGGCCCGTAACAATTCGCCCGAAAAGGGCTCTCAGGATGATCACAACAACACCTGTTCCCTCAAGGTGACGACGGCCAGGCCCACACTTTCAAGATGGAGACTGCTGTCGGGTAAGGCCACCACTACCATGTGGTTCAACAGTAGTACACACGGGCACGCCTCGAAATGAGACTAACCGGAGGAAATGCTGCTCCGTACGGCGTATCACGCATCCTTGCCCTGTATCTGATAACCGCCATCAACCGGACAGTCGTCCTGTTTTTTACAGTAATGTACACCGGCTTCATGCCGACGATATGTGCTGACCGATTCAACCTCTCATGGAATACTGGCTGTGAGCCTACCACCGCCTCAGAGCCCCCAGCGTTCGCGCTCTTCCGCAAGCAGTGAAGTCACTTCGGGAAAGCGAGGCGTGACCTTGCAGTCATATGGAGTTGGATTGCTGCTCGTGAGGACGTCAGCTGCTCTGCGACTCAGTGTTGGGCGTTGTCCACGCGGGGCACTTACATGGTTAGCCCCATATCCACAAAGCTGTCCGTGTCTGGCAGTACCTCGTTTCCGCTCTCGTCCCACACGCGCTCGATATTGACCGCCCACAACGTCCTTGCCATGTAGATGAACAGGGAGTCGTTGGCAAGGACCTTTCCTACGCAATTCCGCCGCCCAAAACCGTAAGATGAGTGTCCTTCCTGATTTGCGTCCATAGGCCCCGACGTCAACTCTCCGCGCGAGTTGAGGAATCGTTCTGGCCTGAATTCGTCCGCGTCCTCTCCGTATACCGCCTGGTCGTGATTGCATTGCCAGATGTTGGCGACGCACACCGTGCCCTTGGGAATGTACATCTCTTCGTACCAGTCCTCACCCGTCGCGACGTGAGGTATTCCGAGTGGCGCAGCGGGTCTCCAACGAAGAGTCTCCTTGACTATTGCATGCATGTACGGAAGGTGTGGAGCGTCGGAGAAGGTTGGGAGGCGATCACGGCCGACGACAGCATCGAGTTCAGCTTGCGCGCGGCGTTGTGCCTCGGGGAAGGCCACCATGGCCAGTGCCCACCAGTTCAGAGCGGATGCAATCGTTCCAGAGCCACCAGAACTGTAATGCACACATTTTTTCAATTTTCTTCTCACGAATTGAGAACAACGTCTACTCACTACATCGTCCCAGCAAGAAATGCCATCTCCGGCTCGGTGAGGAGGTTGCGTTCGGCGTCCCGTATCAAGGAGGCGCAGAAACTAGGACGGGTCCCACCACTTGCCTATTCTGTCTGTCAGCTAGACCTTGCACTGTGTATGGTATGATTGCACGTACCAAATCGCCTTGGACACGATTCAAAAGACGCTGGAACGTTTCGTGGTGCTCGGCTGCATGCTGCAGGCCTTCCCTCTTCCATTTTGCAAATCTAGTCCCCACTTACGGTTAGTATTAGCAAGGGATATATGAAAAACCTTATATATAACCTCTCCGGAATGTACATCATCCAAGGGAAAAATTCAACGAAGAAATTCCCAGGCATCGCAGCAAAAGCGGCCCGTTTGTTGTAGTTATCGATTTCTTTGATGGTTGTGTCGTGTTCCGACATGAGTGTTGGATAGTCGTACAAGATGGACAAAATCGCGGAAGTCGAAGTTCGCTGAAAGTGCTTTACGCGATCGCTACTGGGCGAATCCGTCAGGAGTGCTGAAACCAAGACGATTGCTTCCTTCATAAGCATTGGATAAAAATTCCGTACTGCCTCCTTGCTGAGAGCGGGCTGTGCTGCACGGCGTTGGCGACGCCAGCTGTACCACCACTTATGCGTCAATAACGCATGGTTATGTGCCATACTCAGCCTAAGACTTACGACGCGGTAAAGTTCAAAAATGCCATCACAAGACCTTTACTGAGGATTTCCTGCGTCATAATGAGTCGTGGTCGGTCGGAATAGTTATTTGAACGCCGTTCAAGAAGTTCGACGGCGGGTTTAAGGCTATTAAGCATGATCGTAGGTGACCCCGCCGCATCAAGGTACATAACTTCTTCTACAGCCCCGGTGCTTAGGATTTAGCACCTCTCCCGGAGAAGTAGTAGCTACTCACCGAAGCGGTGCTTGCAATCTTTGGAGAATAGCCAGTTCTTATCTAACAGCTGGAGGACATTTCCAATGATTGGCGTGCGTCGGGGGCCGGGAGGTAGTTTCCGCCAAGGGCTCCTGGCATAAGACACCGTGAACACGATCAACAAAGCGAGAAGGATGCCTGTCATCAGAGTCCTGTCCTCCAAGATCGGTTTAACAATGGTTTCCCTCAAAAGGCCTGGCAGAGCAGATATATTGAGTGGATTCGACGACGCGAGCGGGAGGAGGTAATTCGGAGCTGGCCTATACTTGTCGAGGATGTTTCCTTCCGTCGGTGATGGTCCAGGCGCATAGGTCGAAGTTTCATAAGCTCCTAAGGGCCAGCCCATGCACTTCTTCAGACCGCTTATTCGTGGAATGACGCGAGGCTCCATCGAAGAGATTCGCATGGACTATCGATCTTGCGGTGGAAAACGGGAGAGGAGTTGAGCCAGTGTGACGGCCATATTTCAGTAGATAACAGGAGCTTCCCAAAGCACGAGGAATGGAAGGAATATGTTAGATTTGAGTACTCTGAGTAAGGGAAGCGAAAGTCTGCACTATTTGAAATAATTCAGTTCGCATATACCGTAAGTTCACGGCTAGAATGCTGGGAAGCACTGTGGCGCTTTCACACACACGTCGTGACCTTTTCTTTGACCCCCAAACACAAACGAAATTCGATAACTGGATTTGAGTCATCTGGTAACACTGGCAGCCGTTGCATTGTGCCTTCAGCGAATGATTCGCTACGAACCACTTTCGCCAATATTGAGTGACGCTTCCGAATATGAGGCGCAAAGTTACAGTGATATAGAATCGGTCGGCTACGAGCCTGAGGTAAGAGCTATTCTCGGTACGGGACAGAAGCGAGATGATAACCGCTCACAAGAACAATCCTACGTGTCTGCGTCAAGTGGTATATCCTTCTCTCCACAGTCACGGGTCTCGTGGTACGCCATCTCTGGTACCGCGGCTACGCAGACGAAGTGGTAATGAACGGCGACTTGCTCTCCCATAAACGCTCACTGCTTCCTGAAGCTGTACAATACTGTGCCCACCAAGGAGCCACCGTTGCACGTATCCGTGGGCCTCAGTGACCCTGTGTATTCAGTAGGTGTCCACTGGCAAACGCTCTGAGCCGGAGCATCGCCATAGAGCAAAGAGCTATAGCGAGTCATTATAACGACTCACTATGCATGCACACTGACAACATGATTCTGTTTTGCATGCAAAAACAGGGAAAAAGTGGTGACTAATACCTAACGAATTTTCACTATCCATAATGAGAAAATTATTGTGACCGAATATTATGTCTGTTCAAAGATTATCGTGCATATCATGTCGTAAAAAGAATTAATGCTCTGCCCGAATAAAGTCTAAACGACCATTGTTCTCACAATTTAGTGTGGTTATATCAGTTTTTTCCTTATGATAATTCTTGAATGGATATAAAATATAATTATAATATTTTTCTAATTATGGATTGTGAAACATTCTGTCACCCTCTGTCCTGGTTTTTGCACGCACACAAAAACAGAATCATGTTGTCAGTGATTCAAGTTAGCGCTTAGCGCTTAGCAACTATGTAGGCAATGCACGTGTCCCGTTGAGGTTATATAACATTCCGTAATATCAGTCATGGCGAGCGGGGCCACAGTACGCTATCTAGGAACCTCTGACTGTTACTATCGAGCAGGCTGGGGACACCGTATCCAGAAAAAAGTTGGTGCGGCTAGGGCCGATCACGGAAAGACATGCGTATCGAGCCAAGATTTGAGCATCTTAGCAAGTCGTTCGTATAGTACTCCCTAAATCTTCCTTCTATCATCCTACCTCAGAGCCGCGCAGTCCGAGTCCAAACATCAAAGTCCAGCAGCATATGGCGGTGACACCGCGGCATTTCAATCGAGAAAGACCACACGAATTTTCTACTATCCATGAGAAAACAAAATTATGAAGTTTCAAGTCCCAAACGCGATTCCAAGTAACCGCAGCCCCTTCAACCTACAGCGGATACGCAAGTGAGAGTTTCGTAAGGAATGCCATCCCCTCAACGCGGTACGTGTCTAGCGTTATAGTTCTGTTGGAATCCTGACTATCAGCGAGTGTCGTTAATTGTCGCGACGAGGTGGTATACCCCGGCCATTGTGGGCTCAATCCGCCATTGGGGTCCAGGTTCGTGGCAAAGTGGATCAGGTAGTCTGTCAGGTCTCCCCCGCCATAGATGTTCAGAATATCGGACCCGTGAAACGAACCGAGTACAGGCAGCGACTTCAGGCGCTTGCTTACTGTGTGAGAATCGACGTGTGAGCGGGGGACTATGACCTGCACGCGTCAGCGGGAAAACACGTGCAACGTACAAAACGACCAAGTATTCTGCTTTTCCGACAAGTTGTTCAGGAGAAGGCGCCGTGGTATTTGGAGCCCAAGACCATCCGCCAGAAAAACGCCATCTGCACGGGGCTGCCAGACGATCGCAAGAGACTCTGGAGTGGTCTGTTGGCCGCTACGAAACTTAGAGCTATCCATAGCGACCTTCAGCTTTTCGTAAGGTGCTTCCCGCAGACACGCTAGGGTGTCAGAAGAGCCCGAGCAACCTGTGCGTTCAACGAGGTCGTCATAATATTGTTGACCCTACAAGTTCGCTCAGAATTGAGCAAATTCGCAGTACAGATTCTTACATGGGTGATATCACCAATTGGCGTGGGCGACCCGGACTGCATGAGTGCTGCGCGGAACAGGCATTCGGGGTTCCATTTTATTGTCCTTCTTGAGAGTGGGTGTCGCGCGTGTCGAGGGAATGACGCGAAACTATTCGTCTATTTCCTGACGTTTCGAATCGGTTCATGTAGTTTGCGATTGGGACTGCCATATCGCTGTTGTTGCTCTTATTCCCTTGGTATGCGTCGCCTAGTCCATATAATCAAGAGTGGCCAGTAGGTTCAAAAAATCCGGCGTCCCGAGACCCGTCACCTGCCGAGCCGAAAATCAGCTAACCTCGAAAATGAATGGGCACAATCTCGCGGGACGAACAGGATCCCATCCAGCGGTGGCCGATAATCCCTCGGTGCCGCACCCCGGGTTAGACCCAGATGTGATGTCGTTCAGGCCCAAGAGGCCTACGTCGTACACGGCGTACAGCCAGGGATTGAGGAAGCCGAGCGGGGCCTTACCTAATGAAAGCAGGTAGTCGTTATGCAGTGAGATTATGCCCACCACGATCTGAACATTGGTGGTCAGCTGGGTGCTCGAGGCAGAGCGGAGGGAAAACGCACCGGTGCCGCGCAGCTTGTGCCGGACGCGACAAACCCCGCGTTATTTTCGATGTAAAATAAGTTGAGCGCCTGCGCGGCGATGTCGGGGATACCTCGGCCGGCCGCGCTGGACAAACCACGAAAATTACAAAGTAAGAATAGGCTAAGTCAGGTCCGTCGCGGCAGAAAACGCACTTGTACATGCCGTCATACTTGCTGCCGAGCTGCTGCAGGTAGGTGGGCACAGCACCAACCGTTTGCCAACATCTGGAATGATACCGAGATTGAGCCAGCACTTTCACCCCAGCTGAAAGATGTCAGCAGACTCCGCGTTACTAACTAAGGGGCCACTTCACTTACATCGTCACTTTCGATGGATCACCACCAAATGCGTGAATGTACTTTTGTACCCAACGAAGTGCCAGATGCTCTGTATAGCCAGGTGTGAGTATGCCGACTGCCCGAACGCTCACGATCCCACAGCCCGAGATTGCCTACTTTTGCGTCTTTGACTTCTTGACTGGCCAGGAACCCGAAGGCTTGCAAGGCGTTAAATGTTTAGAGAAAATAAACTTGAGGGACAGACGCACCTGAAAGGCTCAGAGGAGGATGGGGGTCCCGCAAAGTCACGAAGAACGATTCATGTTGTGCTCACCGATAGTTCATGCTGACGTAGATCACAGGCTCCTCCAGCGCAATTGAGCGCCTCACTATGACACCGCCATCGTAGCTATGCATTTCTTTATTTTCCATGGAAACGGATGATGGAAAAAATAAATGTGACCGTACAGGGTTGACGACCCGACTTCGAAACTACCTGTGAGGCAATAAATTATGTTAGTGAGAGCAACATGTCAAAGACATTGTGTACGTCTCACCTCCATATATCCACTTCCAAATGCGGGTTATTACTATTAGCACAAGTGATAGCATATCACTCACAGAGTACTCACCACTGCAACTGGGAGCTTTGAACCATGTCCGACCTGGGATGGTGCAACGACATTAGAACCAAACCTACAACTATCATTGGAATTGCTCTCCGCGGGGTACGGTGCCTCCACAATGGCCTCCTCACAGTCTTCGCCGTCTAGAATTGTGGTTCTGGAGCCGATCAAGAGGTAGTCGACCGTCTCTTGAGGTAACCCGTTCGGAATCGCAAGCATAGTTGGTTGTTGAGGACACGAAAGACCGAACGCAGTAGCATTTTGTGTACCAACGTAGGGGCCAGGTGCCCGGAGATGACGGAAGCGCAGGTCGCCAACTCTGTCGGTGAAGGCCAGTTTGGCGGGTCAGTCAAGGATGACAGTGAACTAAACCGACGTCAACTACGGATGGTGGTTGCGCGAAGGGGATGCCGGGGAACTTGCTCTCGCCTTCGGCCGTTGTTCCTATGAACGTGCCCCTGTCAAGAATGACGATTGGACAAGTAGCATGTATTGTAGGAACGGCCAAGACTGTAGCAGTCGCAGCACAGATGATAATGAGCGATGCAAGGAGCGATGCCCGAAGGAAGTCCATTACCGCCAGAGAGAACAATTGGCGAGTTCCGAGGGGACTTCTGAGCAGCGTCATGAGAAGGAAAATAGTCTTTAAGTACGTGCGTTTTTTCCAGACTCGGATCGAGAGCATAAATCGACCGCCATATACCTCAGGAAGGCATCGGGGAAAATAAACACTGCCTGGATGGGCGATATATTTAGAAGTCAGATTTCCTCATCCGGAGATAGTAAGAGATAGTAGTCATCAGGATTATTGCAAGTTTGTTTTTGAAGGTTTTTCCTCACGAAAAACCGCGAAAAAATGGTTTTCGCAAAGACCTTTCCGAAAGTGGGGCGGGAAAAACCCCAAACACTGTGAAAACAGGCCAAAACCTGAAAAGAATTCGCTGTGGCTCTCCATTGAATCCCAAATCCCACACTTTTCTTGACCCAAGCGTGTTCGACGACACCATCAACTTCAGTGCGTCATATCCTTCGGGTAAGTGAACTCTAATTCATCTATTTTCTGCGCGACAGCTTCCTTCTCCAAGTCCTCCAATCACTGACACACCCAAGCTTCCCCTCGCTCCTCCCGTTTGCGTCCACCTCCCTCTTAATGCGGCCCCTTTTTGTTTTCGCCCCCCTTAGCGTGCAAAGGGGGCCATAGGAGCGGGAGCGGTGTTCGCACAAACGGCGCTCGCAATCCGCATGCACGCCCACCGTTGGGCGCCCCTTCCCCTTCCCCCTTCTCCTATTTGCCTCCGCGCCCCGCTTCCTCGCGTCCTCCCATTTGCACGCAAATGGGAGCTCACGAACAGGGAGGGGGGCGCGGAAATGGCGTCCGTGTACTCTCCCCAATCACGCGCGTCCCCCTGCTGACGTCGGCTCCCCTCCTGTTGGCGCGCAGCCTCCCCTTTGGCCAGCTCCCCCCTTCTCGGCGCCTGTCCCCTTGTGTCTCCCTTTGCGGAACATAGGGCGCGGGCGGTTTTTTTCGGGCGGTTTTTTTTTTTTTTTTCCAAAATTGGCAAATTTTGATGGGGGCCGGCCTGGCCAGTATGCTGGCATCAAGAGGAGGCTCGCATGGCAGCAATAGAAGCCTTGAAGATCACCCGCGGCATTGACGACAAGGTGGAGGGCGTCAATAAGAGGCTACAGGATGTCTATGTGAAAGTAGAGCAAGTCGATGAAAAGGTGGTGGGCGTCGGTTCAGTCATTGAAGGTGGGTTATGCCTAGCTTTTGTGTAATATCTCTCTCAATTCCTACTGTATAGCTACAAAATTATCACCATTGGAATTGCCCTAAAAATGTGCATCAAATGGCATAGGTTTGAGTCCACAGTGTAGGACGTCTCTGAATATATGTGGACCTTTGCAATGGCTGCCCTGGTTTCTGTGGGCCTGATTGCTTCTCCCGCTGCGGCCATGTCGAACAGGCCAAAACCTCGTCCAAAGCATAAGAACAGTGCAGAAGCTCCCCAGCCGTCTCTAAAGCTCACACTCCCCTCTCTCCGTCGTGTCATTACAACTCCACTTGAGGATGCATCATTGCAGCCTGAGACCGACAGCGTCACAGCTTTGAACACTGTTTTCCCAGAGCTTGCTGATGCTCCTGTGGTTTCTACAACTCCTGCATCTGTAGCTGTGGATCATGCCCCTCAGGAACCTGAGGACGACATAGAAATCACACCTCGTCCTTCTACACCACTGGCAGCTTCAAAGACAACTGCAGGCTTACAATGCGGAGACGGTTATGACGCGACGCGATTTTTTTGTGTTGGTGGTTACCGGAAAAGGAAGGCGTGGTACGGTTCAACGTTCAACGTTCAAGAACCTATAGCCCGAGGGTTACGTTGCCATCTTTCGCAATCAGTGCCACAGGACTGGAAAGTGGCCGCTTTGCTTCTGATCCTAGTTCTAGAACAGATGACTCCGAGTCGGAAGCGGTAGGTAAAAGCTTGGATAACATTAACGGCCCGAAGATGAACTACGCCTAGTTCCTTCTGAAGGGACCTCATGCTCGCTCAACTTCTCCCGTGTTGTGGAGAACCCATCCCCCCCCCCAAAAAAAAAGGTCTCTGCATACATGAGTTCAGTACAGTTGGAGGTGTAGTCCCTTCAAGTTGCTGTCCGTCTGTAGACGTGGTCACGTGGTTGGCCATCATGCATTGGCGCACATTTCTCCGCTCAAATTCGCATATCGTTCTCTTTTCTCACTAGGTGTCCACTTTGTCGACCGAAACCCTGCTTGCTCCGAGAGATAATGTGGAGTGTGAATCGGAAATTGTGGAGGCGTGCATTAACTGAGTTTAAATTGAGGATAATGGACAGTAGAAGCCGACCGAGGTGGTGTGGTTACAAATACACAGGAGAGGGAGCGTTCATTCATTTGTAAGAAATATGGTTTGACTGACATGGCAAAAGGAGGTGTACGCTGTGTGAATGGATACTATTTGTTTGCAAAGTCGCACCATTCGTCCTAACTCTTCACGGGTTGGTGCGAGATGAACGTGCTCGGACAGTGCTCGGAGGTCGTGTGTTGTCGAGGAGCCGCAGCGCTGGTGAAAGTAACTGTGTTTCACGTGTTAACGTTTAATTCCATGGGATTGCGGTGGGCGCGTTTCAATGGGCGTGGGAGGGGAGAAAGCAATAGATCGCCTCACCAAGTTTGTAACACTGGGACAAGACGCGCTCAATCAAAGCCGCAAAGGACAAAGCGAGCGAGACGTTGAGCGCGTATCTCGCGCGAAATTGGAGGAGGCTGCATGCCAGTTGCCCGAAGAACACCGCGCAGATGCAGCCCACTTACCTGACATCGGAGACCGCATGTCAGGAAGGGCCACGTGCTCTACAGGGAGAACGGAGGACGGGTACGTGATAAGGAATTTATTAATTGCCGTATGTATAGTGTGGTGGCGCAAGTTCGACCATGATTTACAGAGTGTTAGGTAACGAGATTCATTTTGTCCATGTTTACGATTCACAGAATGTTAGGTAATTCCCCCCTGCATATGACGTGAGATCACAAACAAGCAAGGTGTCAAGGTGTGTAGTGCTCTGCGCAGGTGGATATCTCTGTTGAGGCCGTTGAGGCAGAGCAGAGTGTCCCAACCCGAGTGGTGTACGTACACAGCAGGGCACGTTCACCGTCAGTCACATGCGCCATGATATACAAAGTGCAAGACCTCGACACTGTTCTTCGTGTCGTGATCACACCGTCTCAGTCTTATTTCGCTAGCGTACCCCTTTCCGTGGCCATCACTATCACCAATGTATGCTCGCCCTGGGAGTAGGTCGCGCTGCCACGCTCACTACATGAGCGCAGTACGCACTCTTTCAGTTCTGCGCACCTTTGCACGTCTACCCACCTCCCCTGGTCTGCCAAATAGTCTCCTCACTGCTCCTCCGAGGCACGCTCCCATTAAGGGGTCAACACCGACGCTTAAAGGCTTAATTGGAACGGCCCTGCCATGGAATGGATGTCCCGATATGTGAGTTGCTCCTCGAGGCGTGTTTCGGCGGCCAGATCACTCTCGTCGAAATCCCTTTCCACGAACTTCCCAACTCCTTTCCCGGTGACACTAAGAAAGCGTCGTTGCTTTGTGCAACTCACCTTGCAGGCGAGCACCTTTTGTATCGCCATTCCTGTTTAGCTTACACTCGGTAAGTCAATCGTCCCTCGTCCCCTCACGCGTCCTCCCCATTAGTCCACTACTCCCGTGTCCCCCAATCACCCGCACGCCCGTAAAGCTTTCCGTAGTAGATGGTCGGGCTCCGATCCCGCAGAGTGCTTCAGCCTCGTCTTTCGTTGTCCCTCGATCCTACCGCTGAAAGCATGTCTCCTATCCCGGCTACACCCACCTTTCCTTCACTCGCCCCACACCATCACCCTTTGCTTCTCCTCATGCCGTGGGTACCTCTAAATCTGCTTCTCCTGCCCATCTGCTGCGCTAAGGCACGCAGCACTCTACACAAACCTACCCGGGAAACGGTCGACCCTCCGAGTCCTCACTCAAGTCCCTTCCAAGGGACAACACCAAACTGGTCTCGTAAGTCTACGTACATCTCACAGGCTCGTTCTTTCTGCTCCCTCCTTCATCGCTCGTGTGGTCATCAGCGCTCGCCATCCTACAGCGGCACAAGCGTGGTCCATGCGGTGGGGGCAGCATGGAGACTGGCGTTGCGTCGCCGCCACCGCCCCATGGCCATGAGTGACGTAGCACGAGCATCGCTGGAGTTTATGGGGGGTTGATATCGTCACCCACCTCTGCAGTCCTGAGCCCCGGCCACCGCGCCTACGCTCCTTCGCATGGTGGTACCCCATTTTCACCTATCTTACGGTATTTTTCTAGGACGCCGGAAGGCATGGGGGTGTCATACATGGGAAAAAAATAGGGGGAAATAATAAGAAGATGGGACACACATCAGTAACTATGCACATGGTGAGAATCGGGGACCGTGGTAGCTACGATGCGTTCTTGAAGCTCCAGAAAGCAGTGAGGGCTACAATGACAGTGCAGGACGGCATAGGTTTTTCCCGGATCCCTGAGTCTACGCCGACGGCATTAGTAATCGTGCATCTCAGTTTCCAGAGGTTGCTCTACTCGAGCAACCACCGAAAACCAGCTGAAACCCGGAAACTCGGGCACTTGGAAATGTAGGTCCATTTTCCCGGAAACCTGTCTGGACGGTCCAGGATGGGAACCCAGGAAACCTGCTGGAGCATACGTAACTTCGGATTTGTGTATGGATACTATACAATATCTAATGGGAATTAGACACGAAGGTGTCGTAGAAGCTATGTGGAAGGGCAAATGATCAAATTCGATCAAATGTGAGAGCTACCAATGACGTGGTGGCACCAGAATTCCCAATGATTTTTCCCACCATGACGCATTTTATTCCTTCTTCGTAAACTATTTAGGTTTTCAAGTTCTCGGAAACTTGGAAACCAGCAAAAACCAGCAAAAACCCGGTATCTAATTTTCCAACTTACTGATGGCCTACAATAACACATCGTATTCAAGTTACAAATTGAGCATTCTGATGAGAGGTAATGAGAGCAAGGATGAGAGGCTACAGGCCGGTTACCAGTTACCTTACCCTGCCGCCGACTCGGAAATTCGCCGACTCGGAAATGATCTGGAAGCATGCTTGAGCTTGATGTGGCCAATCATGACTTACAGTACCAACGGCACTGACCATTTACTGGGGCCAGCAAGGTTCGTCCTTGCCTTTACTGTAATGCCAGTGTGCAGTATACATTTTCTGTTTGGGTGAGTTGCTTCTCACAAATAATTCCACTTCACTCCAGAAGCACATCATGGGACCATACTGTACTTACCTATTCCTTAACTTTGTATCATATAGAACATGGCCTATATAAGCCAGCAAGCCTGTGTATTATCCTAACAACAATCACACTCACTCCCCCACCCCCCGTAGCGCTCATCATGTCCAACGTCCCATTCACTCCTCTGCTTATTAACGGCAAGCGTCGCCCTGCAAGCACCGGTGCGACTTTCGAGGTCCGTAACCCTCATACGGGTGTGCTCGCTTCGATCTCTGCATCTGCGTCCTCCGACGATTGCCGAGCTGCCATCGAAGCCGCCCAGCGAGCGTTCCCCGCGTGGGAAGACACCCCATCCAACGCCCGTCGGCAGATTCTGCTTCGTGCCTTAGCTACGATGCAGTCAGAGGAGTGGCAGAAGAAGGTGGCAGCTCCGATGCGCAGCGAGGTGGCCATGCCGGAGTCGCAGGTTCTCTTTAATCACTATAGTGCCAACGTACTCATGGACTACGCGTGCTTGGCGAACGAGATAAAAGGCGAAACACTTCCCAGCGCCATCCCCGGTGGACAAGTATTCGTACAGCGGCGCGCGCTCGGGGTAGTGTGCGTGCTTCCTAGCTGCTCGTTATTACTTCTCCATTACCTCCACGGCGCTGACCGGAACTGCAGGTACTCGGTGGTACCGTGGAATGGTCCGATTCCGCTAATGATCGTGTCTGTGGCTCTTCCACTTATTTGTGGCAACACCGTCGTGGTTCGCCCCTCGGAAGTCTGCCCATACACTTCCTCCCTCATTGTAGACGCTCTGCACGATGTCCGTAAACTTACCTGAGAACGGGGTAATGACCAGGCTGATTCTAGCTCCAGGCTGGGCTTCCTGCTGGCGTTCTTAACTTTTTGCCTATGTCCGTGGAGAGCACTCCTTCGCTCACCTCGGAGATAATTGCCCATCCGGCAGTCAGAAAGATCGCAGTGCGTACTTTGAGCCTTCTCTTCGATACTTTCCGACGTGTGCGTTCGACAAGTTCACTGGAAGCGACCGTGTCGGGAGAATCCTCGCCGGCGAGGCCGCCAAGCATCTCAAGTCATGTGTCTTCGAGTGCGGTGGAAAGGCAGCCGCGGTGGTCCGTGTGACCATCACTGCCCTATTACTCGCGGCACTGACATCCAGCGCGTGTTGTAGGTCCTCGCGGACGCCGACATTGAGCAGGCGGCGAAGTCCATCGTATTTGGTGCACTCCTATTCTCCGGTCAGATCTGCATGTCCACCGAGCGGGTGGTCGTGCAGCGTCCGGTGTTCGAACCACTCGTCGCCGCGATTAAGCGGTGCATCAATAATATCACCGTCGGGGACCCTGACCACGCTCACCTCTCGTCGCTCTTCACGGACCGCAGCGCAGATAACGTCATCGCAATGCTGAAGGAGGCCAAGGAGGCTGGGGCCGAGGTCCTTCTTGGCGACATGGAGAAAGCCGGACCCGCGCTAGTGAAGCCTCACGTCCTCGTGGGCGTCAAGACAGAGACACGGCTTTGGCAGCGCGAGGCGTTTGGGCCTGTGCTTTCCGTGGCCGTCGTCGATACCATCGATGAGGCTGTCGAACTAGCGAACTCGACGGACTACTCATTGGCGGCTGCCGTCTGGACGAACGATCTGTACAATGCGATGAACGTGTCCAGGCGCCTTCATTCCGGTTCGTGGTTCTGCTTAGTACTCGTTCGCTTGCACCGGACTGGGATCGTTTTTCGTAGGCACTGTGAGCATCAACGGCTCGACGATTCACGCCGAGGGCGCGATCGGAATTACTGGCTTGGGGTGTGTTGTGATTCATGCCGGATATCTCCGTTAGCTGACTCATTTCCAGAGGTTCGAGCGGCTATGGAAGATTCAACGTCGACAACTTCACGGACAGACGTGTGATCACATTGCACCCACCAAAATCCAGTTATCCGCTACTGGGATTGTGATGAACAAGCAATCAACATGGATGAGGGTAAATGCCTGAAATGTTCCCCTCTATCCTGAGAACCATGTTGCGTTTTCACACACAAGAAATATCCAACTGTTATGTATATGTACACAACACAATAGATCCGAACACCGCTAGACCAATCACGCCGAAAGATCGCTGTGGGACAGATTTGACGAGAGGTATAGGCAACATCGAACGAAGTTTTGCAATCTAAGTCGGATCACATTCGCTTGCGAGTCCAATCTCCGAATCTTTTGATTGTTGATCGAATCCTCGTATTCATGCTTGGGGAGTTGTGGGGATGTGGGAAGCGTCACGGGTAAGTTAGCACAGCGACGATAGACAAAAGTGAGCGAGCCACTCCCAACTACAGTAGTGAGCAAGGCAAAAGCAAAAATAAGATAAAGGGTGGGGAAAGACACCCACTAACGCTAACAGGTCTAAGCCTAAGGGCAAGCCGAGTTGGAATAGGTTGCTATAGTTCCTATGAAGTATTAGCTACTGACATTATCGTATTTTCCAATGTAGGTTGCGCAAGCTTCTGCCGCTGTCTGAGGTTGATCGGTCTGGCGCTTGCCGTAGGATATCGTTTCATACAACGTGGAGCAGGCACGAGGTGAGGACGGCCACAACATCATCACCGTCGTTATGTGACAAAAATGACGATAGCGTGGTGAATATGGCGGCGACGCCGCGGCATTTCCCAAGAATGACCTTTTTTCTTTCGAATCCATTAGAGTGCGTCTTGGGGTACATAACCATATGTAGCACTTTCCCGTCCAAGAAAGACCATACGAGACTTCACTACTGTCCATAAGAAAACAAAATTATGAAATTTAAATACGATTCCAAGCAAGAAAGACCATACGAGACTTCACTACTGTCCATGAGAAAACAAAATTATGAAATTTAAATACGATTCCAAGCAAGATTCCAAGTAACCGCCGCCCCTTTAAATCGCCTACAGCGGATGCGCAAGTGAGAGTTTCGTGAGGAATTTTATCGCCTCAACGCGGTATGTGTCTAGCGTTATAGTTCTGTTGGTGGCTTGACTGTCGACGAGTGTCATTAATTGTGGTGACGAGGTGGTATACTGCGGCCATTGTGGGCTCAATCCACCATTGGGGTCCAAATTCGTGGCAAAGTGGATTAGGTAGTCTGTCAGGTCTCCCCCACCATAGATGTTCAGAACATCGGACCCGTGAAACGAACCGAGTACAGGCAGTGACTTCAGGCGCTTGCTTACTGTGTGAGAATCGACGTGTGAGTGGGGGGGAACAATGACCTGCACGCATCAGCGGGGAAACACGTGCAACGTACAAAACGACCAAGTCTTCTGCCTTTCCGACAAGTTGTTCAGGAAAAAGCGCCGTGGTGCTTGGAACCCAAAATCACCCAAGATCGAAGCAAGGCGTTTGAATTCTGGGGTAAACGCATTTTCGGTACCCGTGTCGTATGGCGAACCCTGAGTGACATCCTTGGGGTACAGCGTAAGTAGTTCATCCATCTCGGCATCCGTTGCATCGGACGAGAAGAATTCTGATAAATAATCGCGTAGCTCCGCCTCGGTCCTGCAGGCATTCCGTGATCAGTGAAAAGACTGACGTGCCAAAAAACGAGCATTTACGCGACGTTGGTATGAGAAAGGGAAAACAAAGTCCCTTCGTCATCGCAGTCCCCTGTGACGAATGGGATGCTCGCAACTTTCCCTTGTTGGATGAGTTTCTGGGGATCGTCCGCCAGAAAAACGCCATCTACACTGGCCTGCCAGGTGAGCGGAAGAGACTGTGGGATGGTCCGTTAGCCGCTACGAAACTCTGACGAGCAGTGGGGAAGTAGACCACATACCTCGGCGATTGACGGAGAGCTATCCATAGCGGCCTTCAGCTTCTTGTAGGGTGTCGCTCGCAGACACGCTAGGGTGTCAGAAGAGCCCGAGCAACCAGTGCGTTCAACGAGGTCGTCATAACGTTGTTGACCCTATAAGACCACTCAGAATTGAGCGAAATCGCAGTAAAAATTCCTACACGGGTGATATCAACAGTCGGCGTGGGCGACCCAGACTGCATGAATGCTGCGCGGAACAGGCCTTCGGTGTCCCCACCGTTTGCCAACATCTGGAGTGATACCGATACCGAGCCAGCACTTTCGCCCCAGCTGAAAGATGTCAGCAGCCTCCGCATTAAGGGGGTCTCTTAACTTACATCGTCACTTTCGATGGATCACCACCAAATGCGTGAATGTACTTTTGTACCCAACGAAGTGCCAGACGCTCTGTAAAGCCAGATGTTACAACGTTGATTATCCCGACTGCCCGACGCTCACGATCCCACAGCCCGAGATTGCCTACTTTGGCGTCTTTGACTTCTTGACTGGCCAGGAACCCGAAGGCTAGCAAGGCGTTAATTTGTTTAGAGAAAATCAACTTGAGGGCAGACGCACCTGCAAGGCTGAGAGGAAGATAAGGGTCCCACAAAGTCACGAAGAACGACTCATGTTGTGCTCACCGATAGTTCATACTGACGTAAATCACAGGCTCCTCCAGCGCAATTGAGCGCTTCACTATGACACCGCCATCGTAGCTATGCATTTCTTTATTTTCCCAGGAAAAGGATGACGGAAAAATAAATGTGAGCGTACGGGATTGACGACCCGCCTTCGAAGCTACCTGTGAGGCGATAAATTATGTTAGTGAGAGCAACAGGTCAAAGATATTGCGTAAGTCTCACCTCCATATATCCACTTCCAAAGCGGGTTATTACTATTAGCAGAAGTGATAGTATATCAATGACAGAGTACACACCACTACAACCGGGAGCTTTGAACCATGTCCGACCTGGGATGGTGAAACGACATTGAGAGTCAAACCTACAACTATCATCAGAATTGCTCTCCGCGGAGCACGAAGCCTCTACAATGGCTTCCTCACAATCTTCGCCGTCTAGAATTGTGGTTCCGGAGCCGAACAAGAGCTTGAGGTAGTCGACCGTCTCTTTAGGTAACCCGTTCGGAGTCACAAGGGTATGTGCTTGTTGGGGGCAGGAAAGACCGAACGCAGTAGCATTGTGTTTGCCAACGTAGTGGCCAAACGCTTTGGGCAGACGGAAGCGCAGGTCGCCAACTCTGTCGGTTTGGCGGGTCAGTCAATGAGGACAGAGAACTGAGCCGAAAGTCAACTACGGACGGTGGTTGCGCGAAGGGGATACCGAGGAACTTGTTTACGCCGTCGGCGGTTGTTCCTATGAACGTGCCCCTGTCAAGCGTGACGGTAGGATAAGTAGCATGTATTGTAGGGGCGGCCAAGACTGTAGCAGTTGCGGCGCAGATGATAACAAGAAATTCTCGAAGAAAAGCCATGACCGCTAGAGAGAACAATTGGCGAGTTCCAGGGATCTATGGGCAGCGTCATAGAGAAGGAAAATAGTCTTTAAGTAGGTGCATTCTCTCTCTGACTCGTAGGACTGAAGGTGCTTTTGGTTGTACCTAGCAACTGTCAAGCGCATGATGCGCATCCGAATCCGCACAGGTCTGGGTCTGTGCGTCGTCGCAACTGCCCGATCATACTAGTAGCTGACTCGAAGAGTGTCTTAATGCGCGGTTTGACTTGAAACTTTTCAGGAGAAGGGCTCAGAATGTTTAGTGCTACATAGGGTTCGGTACCGACGCACTCTGGATAAGAAAAAAAACCTGAAGAACAATTACATAAAATCTTCAATTCAAATGTGACTCACATGCGTCGTACTATGGGCGTCGTCCTTGGCATCATCATACAGTAAATGATTGAGCTAGTGGCAAGCTGACTCGGACGCCTACGGGCCTACTTTACCCTTGGCGGTATTTAGGGAAGGGAAGAGGGATGGGGGGAATATGAAACTGGGACGTATTGTAGGCTCTGTAACTGTTCGTATCTCAGCCCGGGAATCCGCATGCCTTGGCCAATCTCACGATCTCGTCCGATGTGGTTCTTATGTCCCTCTTGTACATGACCAGTAGATCGCGCTGACACTTAGATCTTAGGATTAGACCGTGTGCATGGCGAGCGCCCGCGCTCACAATCAAGATTCTGTCTCCTGAGTCTCAACTCCGGCTTATGCTAAGTTAGAGCGGTAACTCGAGTCGGCTGTCCAGCGCAAACGGTCGGGACAAGTGACATTCCAAGGAAACCATTCTCCCAGAGATTTTAGGCGGTCCCGCACTCGAATCTACGATGTGAGGGAGTGTACAGAATGGCCCGGAATCGAGAGCGTTGTGCAACGTAACCGAACTATGAATCCAAGAAAGTTTACAGATTACATCGTGTAGGTGGAAGCGCCGTACTCTTCCAACCATGATGCTAAGTTAAGTTAAAATGTAGGGAAAAATCTAAGGGGTTATCTCCGCAAGGAAGCACCACCATCACGGCGACTATGAGTGGAGTCCGAGATCATACCGCCCTCCAACAGACCAACACCTCCCTTCAGGTTCCTCACAGGCCTCGCGCGTCACGTCTTGAGCAATTCTTTTTCCTCTGCCAGAACCGACAGCGCCTCGGGGAACCGAGTTTTAATTGTGCACTCGTATGAAACTGGTCGGCTGCGGCGTACAAGTCAAAATCCTCGATTGTGACACAAAAATGACGATTGCGTACCAAGCCACGCCATTGTATATGAAGGATTTCATATCGAGCGGAGTCTCTTTGCCATCTTGGTCGCAAATCCGCTCAAGGTTTGAAGCCCATAGGACCGTGGCTATGAAGATGAAAAGAGTATCGTTGGCAACGTGCTTCCCGGGGCAGGCGCGCCTTCCAAAGCCGTATGTGCTGTGCCCGTCTTCTCGCGCCTCTGGTGGTGTCACGATTTGTCCATCAGCATCCAAGAACCGCCCTGGATTGAACATCGCGGCATCGGGGCCATAGAACGCCGGGTCGTGGTGACATAGCCAAAGATTTGGAAGGCATATAGTCCCTTTCGGGATGAACATTCCATCGTACCAGTCGTCCTCCGTCGTGCTGTGGGGGATAGATAACGGGAGTGGGGGGCGCCAACGGAGAACTTCCTTAACTATTGCTTGTACATAGGGAAGACTTGAAAAGTCCGAAAAAGCTGGGGTACGAGACCGGCCGACGACTGCGTCCAGCTCAGCTTGCGCGCGCTTCTGTATTTCCGGTTGCGTAATCATCGCAAGTACAAACCAACTCATCCCAGTATATGTTGTCTCTGCCCCCGCAGAGCTGTGTATGGTGTTCACAGAAAACTCTTGGCCTTCATGAGTTAAGAACGTACTATAAGGATCCTATTAACCAGGCCATTTCTTGATTGGAAAGCCCACTTCGTTCAGAGTTCTTGATGAGCGATGCGCTGACGCTTGGGCGATCTGACCCTTTGGACTGTGATGTGAAGACTCAGTGAACCCAAATATGTAATGAGGTCAGCCCAAGGTACCCACCATCTCCCCGCGAACATTATTAAAAAGCGTTTCGAACATGTTTGTGTATCCAGTGAAATGGCGCTTGCCCTCGCGCTTCCACTTTGCAAGGCTGGCACAGCATTCGGTATGAAAAATAAGCGCCATATAACTGATACATACCTGTCGGGGATGTGCATCATCCAAGGAAATAGCTCAACTAGATGTGCCCCAGGTACAGCAGCCTCCGAGACATAGTCATTAAAGCCGTGGATCTCTTTGACAGTTTTGTCATTCTCCACCGTCGCGGTCTCAAGCGTTGGATAGTCATATAATATGGACAAGGTCTCGGAAGCCGCAGATTGTGAGAAATGCTTCTCCCGGGCCTCGGGACTATTGAGAAGGGCGGAAGCAAGAAGGACTGCCTCATTGTGGAGAATTGGATGATAGTCGCGGACTGTCGACCTTGTGAGGCTCTCGTGTGCTGCACGGCGAGTCCGACGCCAGCTACAGATAATACGTTATTGTCAAATCTTCTAGAGGAGAGCGATGCACCCACAGGTCCCCGTATGGCATGAACGCATATAGCAAGCCCCCACAAAGAATGTCATTCGCAACAATGAGGCGGGGACGGTCGGAGTAAATGTTTGCGCGCCGAACAAGGAGCTCGGTGGCCACTTTGTGGCTGTTTATGACGACGATGGGCTGGCCCATAGCGTTACAGTACATCACCTCGTCTGGGATATGCGTACGATTAAACAAATGTCATGACCCATAGCAGAAGTGGACATACTATATTGTTTCTTGCAATCCTGTCCAAGCAACCAATTCATATCCCGAAGCTTGGAGGCATTGCCGAGAACAGGCAATCCAGTGGGGCCAGGGGGAACGCGGCGCCAAGGGCTCTTGACATACCGAACACCCAGGAAAATCACAATGCCTACAATCAAAGCAACGGGAATTGTGAGAGGCACAGAACCAAATGAACGAGAGTCGTAGCGCAAAATGAAGCCCTCGCTCGTCATCTCGGGGAGTAGTAGGCTAGAAGTATAGTTGGAAGTCACTTACAAGTTGGCGTTGCTCATATAGAGAGGGTGGACCCCTGTGCCTTTGACCCTGGGCGCTGTTTTGTTTTGTTTTTTGATCCATGAACCTACGCAAGGCGCTGTTGGAGGAGTGATATCAAAGGGAAAGCGCACAGCTACTGACACGCAGACGGGCGTCAGTCTGAGCGGCGGCGTTCTATCGGCGTCGTTTCTATCAGCACAGTATGGGCGCAGCCAAGGGCGCACGGCGCACCCCCTCAATGGAACAGGTGGGTTTTTGCATTAGGCAGTTGTTTGCGCCTCCCCGCCAAACTTGATGATCGTGCTCACTGGTAAACTCTCTTGAAGTTGTGGTGACAGTTGCACACCATGTCGGGTGTGTGCAGCTCGAACTGAGGTGACGATGACCGGGAACCCGCGGCCCGACCGGGAACAACTCGAGCGCGTCCTCGCGGGCCATCGGACCGTCACTTGAGCACGATCATATAGCATTGACATGATGCATGATGCACTCAGGCTGGCACGGCCATGATCGGTGATCTGTCAATGTCGCTGCGAACACAATCGACGATCGTCACGTAGTGTACAGGTCACTGCCCGTTCAGGTTGTCTGGTCACCCGTGTTTGTCGGATTCAAGCGAATATCACCGGGGCGAGCTTGGGGGCGAGAGGTGGCGAAACCCCTTTCATCCTTGCTTTCATCCGACATCACCGCTGTCATGATGAACCCCACTCTTGGATCTTGGACGTCCGCTTACGTATGATCGGATGCCGGGGGCCTATCGCTTTGTATCTTGCTGTATCACCACAGTAATGTACTTGTGCATTATACCTCGCTACCGCGGGAGGTTTTTCCCGATGTCAAGGAACACTGCGCAAAATTCCCCTCAAGCGGGTCATGGTCTCAGAGATTCTCTTCCATGCTGAAACGGCAGCGGTCTCGAACATCATGAAGCAGACCCTTCGTCATGGAACTTGAAGTGTCCTCTAGATCGGTTCTCATTATGCTAAAGTATGGACAGCAGGCTCAGCACCAGTTACGGGCAGGAGACAGACACTATAAACAAGGCGGCGGGATGCAGGATTACGTCCAGTTCTCAGGTACTCTGCAGGACACCATGCGCACTTCACTGCTTTTCCTGGCTCTCGCCGTTGCGAACGGCGCGACAGTCGCCTTTTCATCCGTACTGAGGAGTACCAAGTACACCAGTAAACCAGATATTGTCAGCGCCTACCTGGATAAACTCATTCCAGTCGCGAAGGACGTGCTAGTCAACAGAATAGCCGGACCAGCCATTGGGGCCGATGTGAATCCACGTTCCTCCTCTCGCTTGATGCGCTCGACACTGACACTATTCTGACAGCCCGGTGTCCTTATCACCGTTCTCCCAGAGGCGAACCGCCCAGATTATGACATTTTCTGGCTCCGCAATGCCCTCCTTGCCTATCATGCGTGGTTCATAGAGCTCGTCTTGTCCCCCAAAGATCAAAAAATACGCGCGCTCGTGGATGATTACGTGCACGCTCTCATTAGGACCCAGCATGTCGTCAACATTGCTGGAAATGCTTTCTCCGGTGGCCTAGACGAAGCGTTATTCAACATTCACATCGGCGAGGTCAAAAATCCTGATTACCGCATTGGGTCCCCTGCTGCCGGTGTGTCACCGCACCGCATGTCCGTCCTCACCTTTTTAATGTCCATTCGATCTTATAGACGGGCCACCGTTCCGCGCTCTATTCCTGATCGAGTACGCCGAGTGGCTTCTTCAGCCGGAACAAGGCAATGACACTTGGGTTGCCGACTTTCTCTGGCCCGCTATCGACCTAGACCTCCAGTGGATCGCTTTTCACTGGAATCAGAGCTCGTGCGTCTAGAGTCTTACAGATTCTTACCCCATGTCGAGATCCGACATCTAATTGCTGACGCCGACCTTAGATGGGATCTCTGGTCGGCCCCCGTGTGGGGAGGGTCATACTGGACGTCATCCCTCCAGTACCGCGCTCTCGTGGCAGGAGCGCGCCTCAGTCGAACGATAGGGCGCTATGAGAACACACTCGGATATGACAAGATAGCCCCACATGTCCTTGATTATCTCCAGGAAAGTCGTCCCTCTCCGTTAGTGTTGAAGACGTACACTGAGACTTCATGCAGTCATTCTGGAACGAGGAGGAGGGATATATGGCTGAGACCACGATCACCAACATTACATCTGGTGGGCGCTCGGGTATAGGTTCTGTACCTCTGACTGTTTCCGTTATCAACTTCGACCCCACACTCGGTTGCGATTCGGAGACATTCCAACCGTGTTCGGACCGCGCGCTCTCAAGCCTCGGGGTCGTCAGCGATGCCTTCAAGGAACTCTTCCCGATCAACCAGCAACTACCTCCCGACCAATCCCCGTACTTTGGTTGCTTCTTGGAAGACCAATCTTACGGAGGGCATGTAAGCTCTGAGCACAGTCGGGACTGTGTCGGCTGAAAAGTTGGTTTTAGGTGAAATACTTCGCGACGTTCAACGTCGCAGAGCAGATTTTCGACGCACTCATCACGTGGAACCTCGTCGGCAGCCTCAATGTCACCAGGGTCAATATCAAGTTCTTCCGGCAATTCGACAGTCTCGTCTTACTTGGAAAATACAACAAGGGCTCGCTGACGTATAACAAGTTGACGTCCGCTCTGAGGGCTTGGGCTGAGAATACCCTCGTTTCGCTGGAGGGGCGCACGCCGGCCGACTTTGTTCTCCCGCTCAATATGAACGAGACAACCGGAGAGCCGGCACCTCCAGAGGGTGCACTTCGCAGCCAGGTCGCGGTGCTCGGCGCGCATAACGCATACAGTGGCGTGATACCCCCTTCGTGGGCTCACGGGGGCGGCTATCTGAAGAACGGGCCGAAGAATTCGTCCGTAAACGGACACGATTGCAGCCTCGAGGTGGACTCTGAGAGTCAGTTAGGTTTTGGGTTCTGAAGAGTGCGGGAGGGCGTTTGGAAACATGAGTATGACCGCAAGTGATGACGTCCTGCATTAGAAAAAATACAAGCACTTTGATTGTTACTTTAACTGCTTTCACCCGACTCTGGATAAGATAGTAGTTTTGGAAACGGTTGTAGGCGATCGGGTTTCGGAAGGCGGTATGATTATGCCAATTTGGGCCATGAGTGCATGAGCAAAGGCAGTGCGAAGGCCTGCCTACTCCCCAGGATGATGGTTTCATGCTTGGTTTCATGACCGGTAATGTTTGAGTCCCAAGAACATTGAAAGAGTCAAAGCGAAAACGACACTATTAAGTTACGCTATGATTGCTAATTTGGACAGCAGGTACGACGCGAAATCCGTTTCCCCATTCAGGCGCAAAGTCCCTTCCATTTCGGCATCCCTTTCGACACTCTCCATGTACTCAGCAGCCCCGCAGAGATGCAAAACTTTAGCGAAGGCAGCGTGAACTCTGAGGTAATCAGGGTTCGGGGGCTCAACAGAGGATTCCTCCAGAGTTCGAAACTCGACATCAACTTCACTCGATCCATTGCTCAAAAATAGGCCTTCTGCGGGGATATGTACTTTGTACCTGTTGGGAATATCCGGGTACTAAAAAGTATTAGCCCCAAGCTCAACAGAAACAAGTCACCACGAAAGCGACTGACTGCCTCCTTGTCTAGATAAAAGTCGAAATGTCTGAAGGTGTCATGCTCCGTCTTTGTCATGTAGATGGCATTCGTGGGAGGGTTGATATTCGATCCTACCAGTGCCCTAAAGTCGATTTGCGTCCAGGACCGAAGCATATCCCAAGTGAGAGCAGCGTCTGTCTGTCTACGAAGGTGTGTAAGACGTGAGAACGAAAGGACATCACGCACGATCTCTGGACTACTAATGGAACTGTCGTCGAACTTGTTGAGCAAGAAGGGGATGATATGCGCGGCTTCCATTGGATATTGTCCCGCCTTAGGAATTTCTCCAACTCGTCCTTCCCTTCTGAGTTTCGATGCACGAGAGCGGTCGAATGCCTTGGTGATCGCACAATGATACTGCTCTCGGAGAGCGACCTAAAATCAATTTAGCAGACTAAAGCGAGAAGACGAAGGCATGATACTGACATTGGCTCTGAGAATGCGCTGATTACCCCGAGAGACGGACTCGATGTGCGGCATTGTTGTGTCGATAGTGGGAGATTCAAGTTGGCTAGTGGTGGGCTCTGATTTTATGGCCTTGGAGATTGCCAGCACTGGGCCATCAGGAGTTAGTAGACGTAAAGATAAAGATCATAAAGGAACGGACTGGGGAGAAGTAGGTAGTCCAGCCATGCTTTCGCAGCATTGACTACCCCGTCTTCACCCTTTTGGTGTGCAACGTGGAGAGAAACTGCAACGTATCGTTGTCCCAAGGGGTGTGGAGCGTGCTCTAACATGGCAGATAAGAGGTCGTCGAGGCGATATCGTGGGTCGGCTGCGCGTAGTCTTGCGCTGTTCGGGCCAATGATGTTGCGCAGTGCGTCATCAGAAAGAACCCCAGTCAGGAGCCTCTCGTTGTCATACAAGTTCCGGAATTCTTCGGAGGTGCATATCACTGGCAGGACGGTGCAAGTCAACTCGGCAGAATCTGAAGGCAGAAGAGAAATGATAGTAACTTACTCTCGCGCGATATGAGCAAGTAGACTCCTACATGACGTCATCAATAGGAGGTCGTCCCGCCACCCGCTTGCTTACTACATGCAAGGATTCAATATCCGATAGATATGCTCGGATGGATCGTCAGATCAAAGGACTCCAATACTAGGTTATCGGCGCCAGAACAGAAGGGTGAGTTGCCCTCCCGACTGAAGCGGTGCTCCGATGATTACGTTTGCGAACGCCCGGCGTGTTGATTGATTGTACTGTACAGCCTGAGATCAAGGTACAGATCACAAATGAAAGGGCAGAGGTTCAATCTGTATGATGAATACCAATTACAGCCAAATCCATATCGATAGTCCCCTTCCGTTTTCAGAACATAGGTAGCGGGGTTTGAATGCCCCCATGCCGAGGTTTTTTCCCATAGAAAATAAATGTTGTAAATAAAAAAGAAATTTATATAATTCTACTCGTTGCTTTCGACGCTAAGTCGTGTGTGCTTGCCAAGCGTGGCGCCATGACTACCTCGGGCTGCACGAAGAAAATTCCATGTTCGTGGGTCCGACAAGATAGGAAAATCTTTGCAGGTCCAAGGGGGGTCAGGAACTTTGTTCCATGACCCAAGGCGGGGGGGGGGGTCACCCAAAAGTCCTTAAAAAAATTTACTTTTTTGTGTGACGGGAGGGCCGGCCCATTGATCCGGAGGGGGTGCACATTGCGCCACATTCCCGCACGCTCCCCGGTCCACTTTCCCGCGCTTTGTCACTTTCCCTCACTGTGTGCGCACTCGTTTTCTATGTATTGCTGTCCCCTGCTCCCTTCTTTAGCTAATGCACCCTAGTTCCTTAGCCCCTCCTCTAGTATATATT